>ERZ772967.2789-NODE-2789-length-11017-cov-8.663291_pt1 | contig 11017 bp, 10 predicted proteins | sample MGYA00511677_ERZ772967 | MGnify/ENA primary metagenome ERZ772967 (study PRJEB29015, sample SAMEA2737931) | human oral metagenome | biome: human oral; feature: human-associated habitat; material: dental | place: China | collected 2146 ...
GCTGCATCGACTGCGGCCTGTGCGTCGAGGTCTGCCCCACCGGCATCGACATCCGTGATGGCCTGCAGTACCAGTGCATCAGCTGCGCCGCGTGCGTGGATGTGTGCAACGACGTCATGGACAAGATGTCCTACCCGCGTGGCCTCATCCGCTACACCACCGAGAACGCCCTCGCCAACCACCTCGACACCAAGGCCACCGCCAAGCGGGTGCTGCGTCCGCGCGTGCTGGCCTACGCGGCCCTGCTGCTGGCACTGGCCGGCTTCCTGGTCGGTTCGCTGGCCACCCGCAACCCGCTGCGTGTCGACGTGATCCGCGACCGTGCCTCGCTGGCGCGCTTTGCCGACAACGGTGATATCGAGAACACCTATACCCTGCAGCTGATGAACGCCAGCGAGCGCCCCCTGGTGCTGGAGCTGAGCGCAAGCGGCCTGCCCGGCCTGCGCATTGCCGGTCAGAACCGCATCGAGGTGCCTGCGGCCTCCAACCGCCTGGTGCCCATCGCCCTGCAGCTGCCGGCCGACACCGACCAGCGCCCCGGCTCGCATCCCATCAAGATCGAGGTCACCCCGGTGAACCCGCCGGATCAGGCGGATGGTCCCAGCGCTTCGGCTCGCCATGAAGACAGCATCTTCATGGTGCCCCGCTGATCTCCGGCTTCACATGGATTCACGGTTGCCCCCTGCACCGTGAATCCTGCCGGAATTAATATCCCATCAGGGCGGCCACTTCCCTATCGGCCGCCCTTCACGAGCAGCGGCCCCCAGGCGCAGCGCCACCCATCCCAAGTCACGGCCGCGGCAGATCCCCGATTCCTGTACCCCGGGTACGTATCGTCCCCTGCCCTACCTCGATCATCATGAGCAGAACCGAACAGCCCACAACCGTGCCCTCGCAGCCTGCCCGGCCCGTCAAGGCCTTCTCGCAGCCGCTGATGTGGCTGGTGGTCGGCATCCCCGCTGCCACCGTGGTGGCCGGCCTCTTCACCCTCTGGATTGCCGTTCACGGCGCCGATACCCCGGTGGGCAGCGACTACGTGAAGCAGGGACTCAGCGTGACGCCCGACACCCGCCGCGAGGATCGCGCCCGTGAGCTGGGCGTGGCCGGCACCCTGGCCATGCACACCACCCCGGGCAACATGCTGCTGGTCGAGCTGACCCTGGTCCCCAACGGGGCGGACATCAAGCCCACGCGCCTGCGTCTGCTACACCCCTCCGATCCGAACAACGACCTCGCCATCCACATGCTGCCTGCCGGCGATGGCCACTGGCACGCCCGGCAACCCATCACCTGGGCCGCCGGCACCCGCTGGCATATCGCCCTGGAGGGTGAGGACTGGCGCCTGCCCATTGCCGGTCTTCAGACCCTTGAAAGCCTGCGTGCCCAGCCCTTCGACGCCAGCAAGGCCACTGCTCCGGTCCTGCAGGCGCCGCGGACCCTGCCCGCCGACTTCCGGCCGAAGCAATGAACAGCGCCTGGCCCCTGGTCTCGGCCGCCCTGCTGATGGGCGCTGGCGGCAGCCTGCACTGTGTCAGCATGTGCGCCGGCCTGCAGCGCATGACCCTGCGTGGCATCCCGGTCATCACCGTGAAGGGAGACGCGGCCACGTCCCGGACGTCGGAAGACGCCCCCCACCCGAGTGCTTCCGCCAGTGCCCCGAACGCACTCAAGGCCACGGCGGCCTCCGCCATCACGCCGGACAACGGCAGCACCGCCACCCTCTCCGGCTCTTCGCTGACGCGACGCCTTGCCCTCAAGCTGCCCGACGCCCGCTGGTGGCGCTTTCAGGCAGGTCGTGTGCTGGGCTACAGCCTGCTGGGCCTGGCTGCCGGCGCCATCGGCCAGCAGGTCCTGGCCGCCGCCTACTGGCAGCCAATCTTCGAATCGGTCTGGGCTGGCCTCAACGCCCTGCTCGTCCTGCTGGGCCTGAGCCTGCTGGTGCTGGGCCGCGAGCCCCTGTGGCTGAGTGCGCTGGGCAGCCGCCTGGCATCACGCACGCCGCTGGCCCCGGGCCGTCGCACCGAGTGGCTGCGCGGCATGCTGTGGGCGCTGCTGCCCTGTGGGCTGCTGTACACCGCACTGGGAACCGCCATTCTGGCCGCCACCCCGCTGGGCGCAGCCGCTGTCATGGCCGCCTTTGCGCTGGGTACCAACCTAGGCCTTTTCCTGGTGGAGGCAGGCGCGCGCAACCTGCTGGGCAACCGCGCCCCGCAGGTGGCCTATCGCCTCAATGGCATCTTGCTGATCATGCTGTCAGCCGCCGGTCTGGCCGCTGCCTTGGCCGGGCACGCCCATCCGTACTGCTGACGCTTACTGCGAGCTCTGCGACTCCGACCACGGCTGGTGGATGCGCATCAGCGCCACGCGCCGTGCGTTCTCGGGCGACATGTCGGTCGCCAGACCGGACTCGGGCACGCCGGAAAGCACGCGCAGCCGATCATGCGAGATGATCTGCATCTTGCGCTGCTCGACCGAGATGACGCCCTGCTCCTGCAGGCGCGACAGCGTGCGACTGACCGTTTCCAGCTTCAGCCCCAGATAGTTGCCGATCTCCTCGCGGGTCATCCGCAGGATGAACTGGCTGGACGAGAAGCCGCGCCGCATGAAGCGCCGTGACAGCTCCAGCAGGAAGGCGCCGATGCGCTCCTCGGCCCGCATGGTGCCCAGCAGCATCATCAGCCCCTGATCGCGCACGATCTCGCGCGAGATGATGCGATGAAGCCGCTGCTGCAGCGGCGGGAAGCGCCGGCCGATGGATTCCAGCTCCGAGAACGGCACCACGCAGACATCCGCGTCTTCCAGCGCCACCGCATCGCTGTGGAACGAGCCCCGGCTGATGGCGTCAAAGCCCAGCACGTCGCCCGGCATGGGGAAGCCGATGATCTGCTCGCGCCCGTCGGGCGACAGCACCCGAGACTTGAAGAAACCGGCACGGATGGGATAGATGGCGTCGAAAGGATCGCCCGCCTTGTACAGATAGGAACCGCGCCGCACCCGGCGCCGCGTCTTGACCATGCCCGCAAGCTGCTCCATGTCGGCAGCGCTCAACCCTTCCACCAGGCACAGGTCATGCATGCTGCACGACATGCAGGAAGCATGCCCGGATGCAGCCTGGGCAGGCACCGTGGATTCAGCCGTAGGAACGTTCTTCAAGGGAAGGACCTCTGGTCAGGCAACGAGCGTACACGCTGCGCGCAGCGTGCAGGAAGGAAAAAACAGACAGATAACCGAAAAAAATACTCTCCCGACGCGTCCAGCCCACCCATCGGGCCAGGCCGCGCGGCTATCGTCGGAGGACAACACATGAAAGGCGACGACACCACCCCAAGAGCCGCGCCTCAGGGATTATAAGTGTCCGTTGACCAGGATCAAAACCACCAAGTCACGTTCATTCATGCTTTTTGTATGGACAGCATGCCGACACTCGAACTGATTCGCGTTTTCGACCAACCGGGGCCCAGGTACACCTCCTACCCCACGGCGGATCATTTCGCCGAGGCCTTCGACGCCGAGAAACAGGCCTGGTGGCTGGACAACCGCACCCTGCGCCAGCCGGGGCAGCCCGTCACCGTCTACGTCCATATCCCCTTCTGCGAGTCCATCTGCCATTATTGCGCGTGCAACCGCATCGGTACCCGAGACCATGCCAGAGCCGTGGCCTATCTGCAAACCCTGAAACAGGAAATCCGCCTTTATGCGGCGCACCTGCATCGGGATGTCAGGATCTCGCAACTTCACCTGGGCGGTGGCACCCCCACCTTCTTCAGCGACGAAGAGCTGGCTGAACTGCTGAACACGCTCGACGCCGAGATCGGCCTGCAGTCCCAGGCCGAATGCTCCATCGAGATCGACCCCCGCACGGTGGACAACACCCGGCTCACCAACATCCGGCGCATGGGGTTCGACCGCATCAGCCTGGGCGTGCAGGATCTCGATCCCAAGGTCCAGGTCGCCATCCACCGCATCCAGCCCGAAGAGATGCTTGTGGGCCTGATGGAACACGCCCGCACGCTCGACTTCAAGTCCATCAACATCGACCTCGTCTACGGCCTGCCCAAGCAGACGCTGGAGACGCTGGCTCATACCCTGGACCGCATCGCCGCCCTGCGCCCGGGCCGCATGGCCATCTATGGCTACGCCCACCTGCCCGAGCGCTTCAAGGCCCAGCGCCTCATCCACCGCGAGGATCTGCCCGACCAGGCCATGCGCATGGCCATGGTGCAGCTGGCCATCCAGAAGCTCAACCAGGCCGGTTACCGCTACATCGGCATGGACCACTTCGCCCTGCCCGAAGACGACCTGGCCATCGCCCTGGAGCGCGGCACACTGCGCCGCAACTTCATGGGCTACACCGCCATGCCCGGTGACGACCTCATCGGCCTGGGCGTCTCGGCCATCAGCGCCATCGGCCCCAGCTACTCGCAGAACCACCGGGAGCTCAAGCCCTGGCGCCAGGCCATCGAAGCCGGCCGACTGCCCACCGCCCGCGGTATCGAGCTGCGTGGCGACGACACCCTGCAGCGTGCCGTCATCATGGAACTCATGTGCCAGGGCCAGCTCGAGTTCCAGTCCATCGGCGACCGCTTCCTCATCGACCCGCAGGAATACTTCCGCCACGAACTCGAAGGCCTGCAGCGCTTCATCGAGGCCGGCCTCGTCCTGCGTGACGAAAGCGGCATCCAGGTCACGCCCGTCGGCCGCTACTTCCTGCGCAGCATCGCCATGGTCTTCGACCGTCACGCCCAGCTGCGCCGCCGCCAGCGCGAACAGCAGCGCCTGCTGGAAGAGACCGGTGCCACCCCGGTGGCCGTCGAGGCGCGCCTGGCCGCAGCCAGCGACGCCGGCCGCGCTGGCGCCAACGACGACGACGCCGGCACCCCCACCCGGCGCGTCATCCCGCTGCACGACGAACGACCGGGGCTCACCCTGGTCAAATAACCGCCCGTCCGCAGCCCGGGCGGCAGCAAGGCCGCCCGCCTCCAGTCCCCCTTGGCCCAAGGGGGGCTGACACTCTGCCGCCCTCTTCCAGGGCCTCCTTTCCCATGGAGGCCTGACATCCTGCCAAGCGTCCCATCTCAGGCGCCCCAATCCCTCGCGCTCCATCCCACGCGCTCCATCCCGCGCTCGACCATGCCCACAGGCCATGCGCCCGCCGGGCAATGGCCGGACAACGGCTGAGCAATAGCGGGGCAATAGCACCTTGCTAAACCAATACACCCAAATATCGTATTGATCATTACTTTCATTACTATAATTGCCACGCGCAGCGCCACCGGGCCTGCTCTCTGCACACATCAGAACCCATCCCAACCCTACCTTCCCCCATCATGCACAACGCCAAGGCGCTTCCCTTCGCGCTTCTTCTGTCGACCCCGCTGGTTGCCCCTGCTCACGCTCAGGAAGCCGACCGCCCTACCCTGCCCGCCGTGAACGTCGTCGGCGCCCAGGATGACGGCTACACCACGCCCGACGCCACCAGCGGCACCAAGACCAACGCTCCGCTGCGTGATGTGCCGCAGACCATCAACGTCGTTCCGGCCCGTGTCCTGGAAGACCAGCATGTCAACTCCATGCAGGACGCCCTGAAGAACGTGCCCGGCGTGTCCTTCTCGCACGGCGACGGCCAGCGCGACCAGGTCTCCATCCGCGGCTTCTCGGCCATGACCGACCAGTACGTCGACGGCTTCCGCGACGACGCCCTGTACTTCCGCGACCTCTCCAACATCGAGCGCGTCGATGTCATCAAGGGCCCTGCCGCCGTCCTGTACGGCCGTGGCTCCGCCGGCGGCCTCATCAATCGCATCAGCAAGAAACCCGGCAAGGACATCACCGCCGCCAACCTCAGCCTGGGCTCCTGGAAGGACCGCCGACTGGAAGCCGACCTGGGTCGTGCCAATGGCGACCAGAGCCTGTCCTGGCGCCTCACCGGCGCCATCGAGAAGGCCGACAGCTACCGCCACCAGCAGTTCCTCGACCGCAAGGCCATTGCGCCTTCCGCCCAGATCAAGTTCTCGCCCGACACTCAGGTGCTCCTGCAGGCCGAATACCTGAATGACCGTCGCGTGACCGACTTCGGCATCCCCGCCTACCAGGGCCGTCCCGTGAACGTGGACCCGGGCACCTACTACGGCGCCGCCAACGCCCGCGATGCCGACTACACCCACTCCAAGGTCCAGGCCTACACCGGCGTCATCACCCATCGCATCGACGACACCCTGTCGCTGCGCAACGCCACCCGCTACTACCACTACGAACTGGACCGCAACAACACCACCACCGCCTCGGTCAATGCAGCTGCCCGCACCGTCAGCCTCGCGCACGGCAACATCTTCCGGCGCGAACACGGCTGGAGCAACCAGACCGAACTCACCCAGCAGGCTTACCTGGGCGGCCTGAAGCACGAGCTGCTCTATGGTCTGGAACTGGGCCAGCAGAACAAGGATCTGGTCTCGTACGCGCAGCGCAACGTCGGCACCGTGGACCTCTTCAACCCCGTGCTGCCCACCCTGGCGCGCCTGGCCAGCGGCAACCCCACCAACGACAACCTCGGCCGCTTCGAGACCATGGGCCTGTACGTGCAGGACATGATCTCCATCGACGAACAGTGGAAAGTGCTGGCCGGCCTGCGCTATGACCACTTCAAGCAGGAAACCGGCGAGCGCAACACCGGCCGCAAGCTGCAGCGCACCGACAACGACATCAGCCCCCGCCTGGGCGCCGTATACCAGCCTGACGCCGCCCAGTCGTACTACCTGTCGTGGAGCCGCTCCTTCCAGCCCTCCGGCGAAGCCTTCGCCCTGAGCAGCGGCAACGCCAACCTGGATCCCGAACAGACCACCAACACCGAGATCGGCGCCAAATACGATCTGCTCGACGGCCGCCTCAGCACCACCTTCTCGCTGTTCCGCCTGAACCGCACCAACGTCCGCGACACCGATCCCGCCACCAACCAGCTGGCCACCATCGGCACCCGTCGCACCGACGGCTTCGAATGGAGCCTGAGCGGCGAACTGGCCCCCGGCTGGCGCGCCATCATGGGCTACGCCTTCCTCGACGCCAAGGTCACCCGCTCGCCCTCGCGCAATGATGGCCAGCCCGTCCAAGGCAAGCGCAGCACCCTCACCCCGCGTCACGCCGCCAACTTCTGGATCACCAAGGACCTGGACGGCGGCTTCGGCGTGGGCGCCGGCGCCAACCTGGTGGCCAGCCGCTACGCCAACGCCGGCAACACCGTGCGCCTGCCCGGCTACGTGACGGCCGACGCCGCCGCCTGGTGGCGCCAGGGCCCGTGGGGCGTGCAGCTCAACGTCTACAACATCACCGACGCCCGCTACATCGTCTCCTCGCACGGCGCCAACGGCAACATGAACCTGCCCGGCGCACCGCGCAACGTGATGCTGAAGCTCAGCTATCGCATGTAATGGCGTACAGCCCGAAGGTCCGCATTGGCAGCATCGTGCGGACCTTTGGGGACTTGCCTCACCCCGGTGCATCATCGGGGTGAGGGATCGCTGCCCCGTGGTCCGATGAACACGCGGGGCAGCATGATGAGCGGTACTGACGGGATATTGATCATCCAGGCGCCGTCATCCATCATGGCCAGTCTTCCACAACAAGAACAGACGAGATGGCCATCCCCCGATATGACGACATGTTTGCTGCCCTCCTCTCGCTGATGGAGGATGGCGCCCCCCGTGAGAAGTCGTCCCTGATCCTGCCTCTGGCCGAGCGCCTGAACGTCAGCGAAGAAGACCGGACCGAGACCTACGAAACCCGAGAGGTTTCCATCTTTGTCGACCGCATGTCCTGGGCGCTGAGCTATCTTTCCATGGCCGGACTACTTCAGCGGCCTGGGCGCGGCAAATACGCTATCACCGAGCAAGGCAGGTCTCTGGTGAGCGCGCCCAACGACAAGATCAAGGCCCTGGTCCGAAAGCGGGTCTCCGAAAGAAAACTGCTCGAACAGAGCGATGGGGACGTCACGCAGCCCGAAAAGGCATTGCCCGCCCTGATCAGCAAGCAGGACACCAGCGGCAAGACACCGAAAGACCAGATCTACGAACTCTTCTCGATCTACAAACGCACCAAGTACGAAGAGATCATCGACATGATCCTTTCGAAGACCCCCGAAAGCTTCGAAAGGGTCGTTGTCCAGCTCCTGCAGAAGATGGGCTATGGTCGCCAGTTCAAGGATGCAGGCCGCGCCACCCAACTCAGCCGGGATGGCGGCATCGACGGCGAGATCCGGGAGGATGTCCTGAGCCTGGGCAAGATCAGCATTCAGGCCAAGCGCTACCAGCGTGATCAGTCCATCGGCCGTCCCGAAGTGCAGGCCTTTGCAGGTGCGCTGCAGGGAAACCGCTCCACGAAGGGTGTCTTCATCACCACCTCGAAATTCACCAGGGACGCCATCGACTACGCAAGATCGCTGGCCAACGTCACCATCGTGCTCATCGACGGCATGCAGCTTGCCGAATACATGTACCAGTATGGACTGGGCGTGGAGATCCGGGACGAATTTGCCATCAAGGACCTCGACGAAAGCTACTGGGACGAGCTGGCCGATGGCGCCCCATCCTTGCCTGCGAAGGCCTGAGCCGGAAGAACAGGATGCCGATTCAGGCACCCCATGAACGGGATCCCAAGGGAGAAAAAGCCCTCGCTATCCCAGTTGCAGCAACTGGTTCAATACCATCAGCACTTCCGAAAACGGTGCGTCATCCAGCTTCTGCAAGGGATGGGGTGACGCCTGTCGCTGGCGCCAGTCAAACGACTTGGGCTGATGACAGAGGACATAACTGGTCTGGCCAGACTTTCGCCCGGATGCCACGCCTGCAATGACGGCAAACGGGTTATCCGCGTTATACGGCGCCGTCGTCATGGGCAGGCCAATGACCAGAGAGGTGCGATCGTTGAACGTGCGGGGAGACAGAACCAGGAAGGGATGAACGTCCCGCATCTCCCGCCCCTTCTGCGGGTTGCAGTCGATCCAGATGATGTCCTGCCGATCCGGAACCCAGGCGGCGTCACGCTTCGTCGCCATGTCAGAAACGCTCGTTTCCCAGAGGCTCCGAGACAGACATGGCTTCCCCACCATGCCGGTCAGGGTCGAAGCGCGCCAGGCGCTCTTCCAGTGTCAACGTCCGGTTCCGAACAGGCGTCAACACGATCCTGTCGCCTTCAACGGCCACCTCGACCTGCTGATCGACCGACAGGCCTGCCGCCCGCGCTATGCTGGCAGGCAGACGCACACCCAGGCTGTTTCCCCAGTGCCGGATATTCAAGGTCGTGCTCATGGAACAGCCCCCAAGCAGATGTATAAACATAGTATATACATCCCGCCAGGCCGGAGACAAGGGCTCGATGTCATCGAGCAGCCGTATGGCTGAAACCTGCAGATACCGGACCTCCCGGACGACACGCCCCTGAAAGACAACGGCCGCCACCCGACACACGGGCAGCGGCCGTTCGTTCAACTCAGGGCCGAATCATGTTTGTTCATGACCCGGCCTGGGAAGGGTCAGAGCGGAAACTTGCAGACCGTTTTCTCATCAGCCGTGAGCACGTCACCATAGGTGTACGTGATCTCGAAATCAGCCGGCGGGGTCGCCCCATCGCCCGTGGGATCCACGTTCATGATGAAGCCGTGTACCTTCTTGGCTGCATCATCGGCACTGTAGCCAGAAATATGGGTCTTGAACAAGTACGGCCCAACTTCCTCGTCAAGTTTAAAGAACACAGACCGGAAAAGCTGCGTCATCTTGTAGACGTGCACCTTGTCGCCCACGGTGAAGGTCACTTCCCCATCCTTCGCCAGCTTCACCGTACAGTCCGTGGTACCGTCCGACAGATCCTTGCCCACGTAGACACCGGCCGCACATGCGGCGCCAGTCGCAGGGTCGAACGAGCGGGATGGCGTCTGGCAATCCCGACGCAGCTGCTCATACATGGCCCGGTTGATCAAGGCGGCCCCCTGGGCATTGCTGGCCGGAGCCGGCGCGGTCGCAGCGGGCGCAGTCGCCACGGGCGAGTTCGTGGCCGGTGTCGTTGCAGTCGGCGTGGTGGCCGGTGCCGATGGCGCGGTCGCGGCGGGCGTGCTTGCAGCCGGCGTGCTGTTGGTCGCGGTCGTCGTGCCGCCAGCCGTGCTGGTCGTGGTAGAGCCACTGCCATTCGTCGCAACCGGCGTGGCCGGCGTGCTGCTGTCGCCACCGCCACCACCGCCACAGGCGCCAAGAACGGCCGAGATGGCCAGAGCCAGGGCAAGCTTGCTGCCGGATACAAGTTGAGTGTTCATGGTCATTCCAGAAAACAGAAACAAGCGGGAATGTCGATCAGACTCGAAAATGGCCACTGCCTGAAGAGCGGGCAGCGGCCATCCATCAGTTCACTACCGAATCATGTCGCTCCATGATCCGGCCTCACGTCTCAGAGCGGAACGCGGCAGGTCGATTGAAGATCCGGAGAATATGACGAGCCAAAGCTATGCTTGATGTCGAGATGATCAGGTTTCTTACCAACTTCGGCTTGGGGATCCAGACGCAGCTCGAAGCCGTGAACCTTCCCGTTGGCATCCTCCGCACTATCAGCGCTGATGGCCATACCCCAGATATGCTGATACTCTCCCCCTGCCAGCGGATTGGTCTTCGAGTACAGGAAGTGCTGTGCCAGCTTGAAGGCATACACATCATTGCCCATGGTGTACGTCACATCACCATCCCGCGTCAGCCGGACCGTGCAGACCGTCTGGCCGTCCCTCAGATTCTTGCCGACGTAGGTGCCGGCAGCACACGCATAGAAGCCCGCTTCACTCGTGTACGACACGACCTGGCACTGCGTGCGCAGCTGCTCATACATCGCCTGGTTGGACGAAAGCGTCGGCTGGGTGTTGTTGGCTGCAGGCGTGGTCGCAGCCGGCGTGTTGGTTGTGGCAGCAGGCGTGGTTGCTGCCGGCGTGTTCGGTGCCACCGGCGTCGTCGGCGTGCTGCTGCCACCGCCACCACCGCCACAAGCGGTAAGA
>ERZ772967.2791-NODE-2791-length-11016-cov-2.201350_pt1 | contig 11016 bp, 12 predicted proteins | sample MGYA00511677_ERZ772967 | MGnify/ENA primary metagenome ERZ772967 (study PRJEB29015, sample SAMEA2737931) | human oral metagenome | biome: human oral; feature: human-associated habitat; material: dental | place: China | collected 2146 ...
GCCCAGAGGCTTCAAATTCATGATCGATTGTCCTTTCTCCATGACTTGATACCCGAGTTGAATGAGTGCTAGCACTCGGCATGCCCGACTGCTAACGGTTCCCTATACTAGCAGCCGTGCCGTAACACGCAATGCCCAATTGAGAAAATCTAAGCGTGCGTCACTAAACGTTGACGGAGCGTCATCTTGGCAGGGCGGGCGGCACGCATATCGTCAGATTCACGGGAGAACGACAGTGAAACGCGGGAGACCTTTAAGCGTGGGTCTAGATACCTTCACGCTTCTCCCGAGAAGCCCCGACAGTTCTCCGACAGTGATTCGACCCTTTGCATACACGTACTGCATGGCAGCAAGCTCATACTCATTGAGCGACTCGAAAGCTGCCTGTCCGATATTGCCTGTAAAGAGCATCCTGGCTTCTCAATACCCGTGATGTAATGCTATTTTCAAGCGTCAGCTGCACTGACGCGTCATTTTTACGACATGACCGCCTGTGCGAACAGATATCCGACGGCACATCCCAGCATCGCGCAGACCAAGACTCGAAGCGCGGTATTGCGCAGGCGGTTCTTGCGAGCACGCACGCTTGTGGGATTGTCGCGGTCAACGGGGTCGCCTTTGATGAAGGAGACGATTTCTCGATAGGTCACGAGATCCTGGTCTCTTTTGATCCGATCGATCCGCCAAAAGAACGAGCATCCGATTCCAAAGGATAGAAGCCAGATGATGGTGGATGGGATCATGCCCCATTCCCAAAACATGGTTCCTCCTGCAAGCAGGACCACGGAAGCGATGAGGAACACCGCGCCCGTCCATGACAGGATCGTGAGCTTCTTCGCAAGATCCTTATTCCCAATGATTTCTTCCATGGCCGTCACGTCTCCTTTGATCAAGCTATCCACCGATACGTCGAAGGTCGCCGACAACAGCAGCAGGCTCTGCACGTCTGGGTAGGTTTTATCGTTCTCCCAATTGGAAATGGTCTGGCGCGAGACGTATATCCTCGACGCCAAATCGTCTTGAGACAAATCGTTCTCGGACCTTAGGCGCTTTATCTGTCCTGCAAGTTCCATGTGGTTCCCTTCGACGCCTCGAAGGATGAGACGTTTCGTGGGATGCTACCATCAAAAGGTATTGGCAAGACCGCACCTGGCCTTATCGCATAGCGTCAACGGTCTTTGACAGGTAAGAAGTTCCCTATGATTCATGCCCTGCACCTCAACGACGGCCGCCGCGGCTCCAAACGCGACTCCCTCGGGCGCACCGTCATCTTCCTCATGTTCCTTGCCCTCCTCGCAAGCATGGCGGTCTCCGGCTGCGCGCAGGGCGGTGCGACGTCGATGGATTCCGGAGCCTTGGGAACCATGACCTGGGATGAAATCGAGGCAGCCGCGCACGATATAGCATCTGCGTCCGATGAGGAGGGTGCCTTGGCGCGTGCGGCCTCGTACGGCTTCGTCGATGAAGATGGGTCTATTGCTGAGGGCACGAAATCCATCGCGCTCGATTCCGGGAAGACGATCGCGGTCCGCGTCGCCGACATCTATCACGATGACAAATCCGATGGATCGGGAAAAGCCGGCATCACCTTCCTTGCGACAACGGCCGTGGGACCGCACGGCATGAATGCCGGACCGTCGAATGCAGGCGGCTGGGAGAAGAGCGAGGCGCGCGCATGGCTGGCAAACGAGGTGCTTCCCTCGTTTCCTGACGACCTGGAAAAAGCCATCACGCCCATCAAGAAGACGACGAACAACCTCGGCAACGCCGATGCCGAAAACCCAAGCGCGTCCTTGAGCGTGACGGACGATGCACTCTGGATTCCCTCCGCCGCTGAGATCTGGGGGCAGGACATCGCATGGTTCACCGATGACCAGGCTTGGTGCAACGATGTGCTCGCCGAGGAAGGCAGCCAGTATCGACTCTTCACGCAAGCGGGCATCAACGCAGGCGGCATCGTCGTGGACACCGACGATGCGCAGGCGTTCAGCCACGAGACCGGCCGCGACGCCTCGGCGCCGACCGAGCTGCTCGCACGCACGTTTCCCGACGGCGAGAAGCCCTGCGACTGGTGGACGCGCAGCTCACGTGCGAGCGACGACGTGTACTACGTCGGCGTTTACAAAGATGGGTCGGCGAACCCCTATGGATTCCTCGGCAACTACGATGCCGGCATCGTGATCGGATTCTGCATCTGAGAACCTACGATGACATGCGCCTGTATGGCTATCGCGATGTTGAACGACTGGATCAGCCGCTTTGACCGAACGTTTTGCAAGACTTCGACCAGACAATATGGAAACGCTAGCCTGCGGAGACGAACTGCTTGACCTGCGCTCGGGACGATCCTGCACTCGGGGCGATCCTGCGCCACTCGATTCGTGCGGGGCAGCCATGGCGTAAGCCCAATCCACCCGCACTGCCGATTTTGCAGAGCTTAGTGGGATTTTGAAAGTCGTTTTTCGAGATCGAGAGCCATTTTCGTTGCAAGAACAACAAAATACCCCTTCAAAAGACTTCGTCGCGGGATCGAATACCCCCTAACCTAGGAAAAACTGTCAGTTGGGCGAGGATCGGCTTCTATTTTTCGTAAAGCACTGATTTTTTGACAACGCATGCGCATTTTCGATAACGCATGCGCGGTGTCCACGCATGCGACACCGGTGTCGCACATGAAAACATTCAACGGATCGCGCGACGGCAACCAAACCCTCATCACACTGATAAGCCTTTCTCACAACGATTTCGCGTTGTTAGAACATCCATTGAGGCTCTAATCACTTTTTATCGCTTAAAAAAGTGATTAGAAACAGCTCCGATGCTCTAACAACTTTTTAACGTCGCAAGATGCCGCTAAACGCATGCGGATCGTCCTCGCCGCACAGAAGGAAGCGCCCGGCGCGCGTGCGGGGCGGCGCAGGCGAGAGCATGATGCGCACGCGATCCATTCCTACTTCGTCCGACGCACAAACGCAAGCGCCTTGCGCACCGCCGGACCGATCTCGCGATACGAAAACACGTTCCCGTACAGGCTTAAAGGAAGCGTGCAGAAAAACGAGATCCCCGCCGCAACGACGAACCAGCCCGCACCGACGGGACCGAGCGCCTCGAGGCCGAGCAAGCACGCCGCAATCGGGCAGTTCGCCGCAGCAGTCATTCCTGCGACAAGCCCCACGACGGCACCGAATCCCGGATCGATGCCGAAAACGTCCCCGAGAAAGCATCCGCAGGTCGCGCCGATGCACATGGTCGGCATGATTTCCCCGCCTTTGAAGCCGAATGCGAGCAGGAACGCCGTGAACGCGAGCTTTCCCAAGAAGTACGGATCGGTCACACCGCCTGCGAACGCGGCGGTCACGTAATCCATGCCCGTACCCGAAAATACCCGCATGCCAGGCAGCGACAGCACCATCACGGCCGCGATCGTCCCGCCGATCACGAGGGGAAGCCACATGGGAACCGGCAACGCCGCCACAGCCGCACGCCCCTGCACCACGATGAAGCAGAAGAACGCCCCCGCTGCAGTGCTGCCGAGCACGACCAGCAAGAATGCCGGAGTCTGCGCAAGCGCCGGCAGCGATCCTGCAACGACGGCCGATCCAAGGCCGGAAAACCCCACGAGCTTCGCGCATCCGTCGCCGGCGAACGCCGATGCGACGACGACGCCGAGCCCCCTGATGCCGCACGAATGGTTGCGCATGAGCTCGATCGAAAGCAGCGCCGAAGCGAGCGGCATGCCCAAAAGGACGCCGAGCGCACCGGCCATGCCGCACGACGCAAGCGTGACCAGCTGCTTCTTATCGACCCTGAACAGGCGGCGCATGATGGACGCCACAGCGGAGCTCATCTGCAGCGCGCCCGCCTCCTTGCCGACCGAGCCGCCGCAGAGGATGGTCATGCAGGTGCCGAGGAAGATGGCGGGCATGAGCGTCACGGGAAGCTCGTCGGGAACCGCCGTGTCGCTCAACCTGCGCATGCCTCCGAAGAATCCCCGGTCAACGTCGGATGCGTCCGATCGCTTCCCGGATGCGGCATGATAGCCCCAGAGGCGGGATTCCGAAGAAGGCACGCCCGGCACTGCGGGATTCGGCGCGGATGCCTCGCCTGCCGACGTGCGCGCCTCCCCTGCCGGAGCGAACGCGACCGACGCTCTGCCGGACACCACGTCGTCAGACATCGATTCGCTCACGCCATGCCTGACACCCGGTTCTCCTGCGGCGACCGATCGATCGCCCGCATTCCCGTCAACCGCCATCTCGCACGCGTCGCGATCGGCGTTCGCCTCCCCCGCGCCGATCTCTCCCGATCCCGCGGATTCACGCCTCAGCGATTCGATGGCCACGCCCGTCGCCATGCCGAACGGCACGTGCATGAGGCGATAGAACAGATAGGTTTCGAGCCCGACCAGGGGAAGCAGAACGGCAACGTGCTCCGTCTCAGAGAAAACCCAGCTCGATGCATCGACGGCGAAGGAAAACGCAAGCGCAAGGGCGGTGGAGGCGGCGACCGTCGCCGCAACGGCGCCGACGAATGCGGACGTCCTCCCCTTCATGCGTCTTCCCTCCTTCCCGCCCGCAGCCGTCGAAGGCACGCAGCAGGCTCGTCCGTCCGAACAGCCGGCAGCGCGAACGCGACCAGCGACCGCAAAAGGCAAGCGGGCCCCGTCCCGTAAGACGAAGCCCGCCCAACGAACGCTCCCCGTGCTTTTCGAGAGCCGCCGCTTCGCCGTCGAGACGCCTAGCCGGCGCGCTTCCCCAACGACTTCTCCGCCGCAACCGTGAATGCGTCCAAAAACGTACGGACTTCGTCCTCGGTCGTATCCCGGCATAGGCTCACACGGTAGGTATAGCGCCAATGCGTCACGGGAAACCCCGCGAGCCGCAACGTCAACGGATGCTTCGCACGCCAGGTGCCTTCGGGCACGTCGGCGCGGGACGTCGAGCAGGCCGTGCTCGCGGAGATGCAGATGCCCTGCTCGTCAAGCATTCTGATGACCTGGCTGTTGCTCGTGCCGGGAATCGAGAAGCTGACGATGTAGGGGCTGCCGTCGTCGCGCGCATTCACGCAGAGCCCGTCGAAGCGCTCGGCCAGCCCCTCGAGGATCATGCGCTTCAGAGCGGATACGCGCTTGAAGGACGCCTCCCGATCCGCGCAGGTGATCCGCGCCGCTTCGGCGAACCCGACGATCAGAGGGACGGCCTGCGTCCCCGAGCGGAGCCCGGATTCCTGGCCGCCGCCGGCAGCCGTGGTGAACAGCGTCGTGCCCCGCCGCACGTACAGCGCGCCGATTCCCTTGGGACCTCCGATCTTATGGCTGCAAAACGACATCAAGTCGACCCCGAGATCGTCCACCTGCACATCAAGCTTGCCGAACGCCTGAACCGCATCCGTGTGCACGAGCGGATACGAGGCGATCGCTGCGTCGGGATCGGTCCTGCGACGCGCCATGGCATGTTCGTGGCACAAAGCGGCGACCTCCTTGATAGGGAACCGATACCCGAGCTCGCTCTGCACGCTCATGACGGTGACCAGGGCGACGTCGTCACGCTCCGAGAGCAGCCGTCCGAGCGTATCCAGATCGAGATCGCCCTTGACGGCATCAAGATGCTCCGTCCGCCAGCCGTCGCGGCGCAGGTTGCGCACCGTCTTCGTGACCGATGGGTGCTCCAAGGCCGACGTGATGACCGACCCTTTCCCTTCCATGCGCTCGAAAGCCAGGCACGACCCCGTGATGGCGAGGTTGTTCGATTCCGTGCCACCGGACGTGAAATACATCTCGTCGGGATGGGCGCCGATCAGCTCGGCCAACGTCTCGCGGCTTTCCTCCATGAGCCGCTTGGCCTGCCGACCGACGCCGTGAATCGAGGACGGATTGCCGAACGTGCGCTCCATAGCATCGGCCATGACGGCGCACACGCGTGGGTAGGGCCTGGTCGTCGCTGCGTTATCAAGATATATGACGCGTTGGTCGCTCACGGCGCCCCCTTGCTGCCGCCCCTCCGCTTATTTGTCGCTCTTGACCGCGCGGTTGATCGCCCAGAAGGCGAGGCCCACGAGCGCGCCGCCGACGATATTGCCGAGCGTGGCGAAGCAGAGGTTGGTCATGACGCCGCCCAGAGTGACGAGGCCGGCGTCGCCGATGCCCGTGGTGTTCAGGAGCAGGCCCATGGGCAGGAAGGACATGTTGGCGACGCAGTGCTCGAAGCCTGCGGCGACGAAGGCGGAAATGGGCAGAAGGACGCCGAGCACCTTGTCAGCGACCGTGCGCGCGGAAAACGCGACCCAGACGGCCAGGCACACGAACACGTTGCACATGATGCCCTTGAAGAAGATGGTCGCCGGAGCGAGCGCGACCTTGCCCGCAGCCACGTTCACCATGGCCTCTCCGACTCCGCCGCCGCCGAGCGCAGGCGTGGCGGCGAGATAGATGAGCGCCACCGCGATCAGGGAACCGACCAGATTGCCGATCCAGACGATGACCCAGTTCTTGAGCAGCGGTCCGATGCCGATCTTCTTGTCGACGAGCGCGCAGACCATGAGCGAATTGCCGGTGAACAGCTCGACGCCGGTGCAGACGACGAGCACGAGGCCCAAGCAGAAGCAGATGCCGCCCACGATGCGCTGCGCGGCGAAGGGCATGGCCGGATCGCCGAGGAAGACGCAGAAGTACAGGCCGCCGAACGCGATGAAGGCGCCGGCGAGCATGGCCGAGATGAACATGCGGCCCGGCAGCATCTTCGTTTTTCCGACTCCGATTCCCACGGCTTTCGCAAGCGTGGCGACCGGCGAAAGAGCATCGGGCTTCAACGCATCGAGTTCTTTGTTCTCCATGATTACTCCCCTAGAATCGAATGGATCGCTTACCTAGACTCACGAGCTCCCGCGAACATCGCGAAGTCGGCTCCGGCCGCAACCCAGTCGTATACGAACCGGACGGCCTTCATGACCTCGGGCGTCAGCGGGTTGAAGAACGAGGTGTCCTGCGGCTGGATCCCGACGAACAGAATCTCGTCGCAACACTCCTCGAGCTGCCCCAAAAGGAACGTGATGGGAAGGGAATGCGTGGTGATGAGGGCTTGCGTCGCAACCTCCTCGGGCGTGATGGCGCGCACCGACCCGGGCTCGAGCCCCATGTCGGCCGCATCCACGAGCACGAGGCGCTTCGGATGCGCCCGACGGATCAGGACGAGGTCGTCCTCAGGCGTCTGCCCGCCGTCGATGACGCTCCACCCCTCGATGGGATCCTCCTCGCACAGCTGCGTGAGCATCGGGCCTGCGGCGTCGTCGCCGCGCAGGACGCTTCCGACGGTGAACAGGACCTGATTCCCCACGTTCACGAGACCACCTCCCTGACCATCACATAGACCGACGGCTCCTCGCGCACGATGCGAAGCTGCTCGAGGAAGAGCCCGACGTAGCGGGCGACCTCCTCATCCGCAGCCGATGCAAGCGGCTCGAGCGCATCGATCACGATGTCGACCTGCGCCTTGCCGAGCTCTATCTCGGAATGGCGCATGACCCCCTCGAGCTTGTAGCGCGCCTCTCCCTCCGGAAGCGTGCCGCAGATGCGCTCGAATACCTCGACCGGCATGCTCAGCACGCACTCGAAGCAATCGATGACGCCGGTATGATGCCCGACTGAAAGCGTGTAGTACAGAACGTCCTTCGCGTCGTCGGGCACCGATTGCGCACTGTCCACGAACTTCCTCACCAGGCGATGGACGTGCACCGTCCGCGCCTGAGCATGCTCAGGGGCAAGGTCGGTCCCGTTGTTGCGCGCAAGGCTCATCCGATCACCTTTTTAAGCAGAAGCTCTTTGAGGTCGGCGTAGACTTCGGCGCGACGCGGGTCGTCGGTGCCGGCGATGAGGTCGTCGACCGAGGCGATCACGCTGCCGTTCGAAGACGAAAGCGCTTTCAGGAAATCATCGGCGAGGTCGTGACCCTGCAGATACCCGCTCATAAGACGTGCCTCGTGCTCGATTTCCGTACGAAGGGCGTACGGGATGTCCGCATAGGCCAGGCGCGCAAGCTCGCCGGGAGCCTCGATGGTCTCCTTATGATGCAGTTTCTGGCCCAGCATGCCGAGCGTCATCGCGAAGCCGTAGATGGTCTGGGCCGGCGACGGCGGACACCCGGGGATGTAGACATCGACCGGAAGGATCTGGTCTGTGCCGCCCCACACGCAGTAGTTGTCGTGGAAGATGCCGCCGGTGCAGCCGCAGGCGCCATAGGACACGACGAGCTTCGGATCGGGAGCCCCTTCGTAGGCGCGCATGGCCGGCAGGCGCATGGCGCGCGTGACGGCGCCGGTGAATACCAGGATGTCCGCATGACGGGGACTCGGGGTGTTCTTGATGCCGAAGCGTTCGGCGTCGAAGACCGGCGTGATGGTCGCGAAGATCTCGATCTCGCACGCGTTGCATCCGCCGCAGTCGACGCGGTAGATGTAGACGGAGCGCTTGATGTCGTTGAGCAGCGCGGCCTTGGCCTTCTGTATGCTCTCGTCGAGCTCTATCCTGGTAGGAATGGCCTGCAGGCGCTCGGGCACCTGCTCGAGTACGGTATGCATGTCCTACCTCCCCCCTTCGATGCGCGAAACCGCCTGGGCCGCCTTGGCATCCATGGTCCGCTTGCACGTAGGACACACCCTCAGCTTCGCCAGGGACGCGTCAAGCTCTTCTCCGGCGATGCCGGAAATGTTCTTCAGCAGACCCTCCGCGTAGGCGACCTGCTTGCGCGGCGCGAACGGCTTGCCGCACGCCGCGCAGTGCTCGAGCAGATAGGTGCTGCTCTCCTCGAGGTCTTCCGCCGCCATGACCGCGAGCTCGAACTCGTTGCCGAGCTTGATCGCGTCGAAGGGGCAGACCTCTTCGCAACGGCCGCAGAAGATGCAGCGACCGTAGTTGATGTTCCACGCGATGGTGCCGGCGCTTTCGTCCACCGTCATCTGAATGGCGTTGGGCGGGCACGCCGATGCGCACGCGGCGCAGGCGATGCACTGCTTCTCGTCGTGCTCGGGCTTGCCGCGAAAGCCGTACGGCAGATCCATCGGCGCCGCCGGGTACTGGATGGTCGCATTGCCCGTTTTCAGGGCGTTGATCAAGGTTTTCAGCATGGCCGTCTCCTTAATCCTTCAACGGCGAATGAGCCCTGTCGCGGCAGTAGAACTCGAGATCGCTCTTGGTCAAGACCTTGGAGGTCTGCTTCTTCACATCCACCACGGTCACGCGGTCGGTGCAGGAATAGCAGGGATCGAGGCTGCCGACGATGAGCGCGGCATCCGAGACCGTGTTCCCCCTGAACATGCTGCGCAGGACGGGCCAGTTGCTGTAGGTGGCCGCTTTGGCACGCCAGCGGTAGCATTTCTGATTATCCCCGACCATGGCCCAGTGCACGTCCTCGCCGCGCGGCGCCTCGGTGACCGCCACGCCGAACCGATGCGGCGTGTAGGTCCAATCCTCGGTGAGGATCGGGCCTGACGGTGCGTTGGTGAGCAGCTCCTCGATCATATCGAGGCTGTCGAAGAACTCCCCGACACGCACGAGCGTGCGGCTCTGGACATCGCATCCGGTCTGGAACTGAGGCTTCCAGTCTTTCAGATGCGTGTAGCCATCGAAGGGATGATGGTGGCGCGCATCGCGGGCGAAGCCGCTGCCGCGGACCAGCGGGCCGACGGGGCTGTAGTCGCGCGCGACCTTCGGGTCCAAGATGCCGATGCCCTTGGTGCGGGAATCGAAGTTCGGGGTGCCCAGAAGCTCCTCGACCAGGCTCTTGACCTCGGCACGCAGCTCATGGACGAGCTGCAGGGTGCCGGCCTGCTCTTTCAAGATGTCGCGGCGGACGCCGCCGATGAGGTTCAGGCCGTAGGTCTTGCGGTGGCCGGTGATGCGTTCGGCCAGATCCATCGACTTCTCGCGCGCACGGAAGAAATGGTTGAAGCCCGTGTCGAAGCCGCAGTAGTGGCACACGAGGCCGATGTTGAGCAGGTGCGAGTGCAGGCGTTCGACCTCGAGCACGATCGAGCGGATGTACTGGGCGCGCAGAGGGACCTGGATGCCCTGGGCGTTCTCCACGGCCTCGGCGTACGCGACCGAATGGGCGCAGCCGCAGATGCCGCAGATGCGGTCGGCGAAGAACGTGACGGCATCGTAGTTCAGGCGCTGCTCGGCGCACTTCTCCATGCCGCGATGCACGTAGAACAGGCGGTAGTCCGCATCCACGATGGTCTCGCCCTCGACGAACAGGCGGAAGTGGCCCGGCTCGTCGGACGTGATGTGCAGCGGCCCCATCGGGATGACCGTGGTCTCGCGATCTCCGGTCTCGCGCAGGAACTCGTAGGTTTCCATCTCCGATGCGAGCTTCGGACGATGGCGGTAGTCCATGCTGTCCTTGCGCAGCGGATACAGGCCTTCCGGCCAGTCGTCCGGCAGGACCAGGCGACGGTTGTCGATAATGCCGATCGCGCGCAGCCCGAACATATCGTAGACCTCGCGCTCGCTCCATACCGCGGCTGGGGTATTCGCCCGGTTCGGGAGGAACCTCGACGCGCACGGTCAGGAAGCACCGATCCTCATCCTCCATGGACAGGATGTAGTACAGCGCATAATTGCCGTTGAGCGGGCGTTCGTCGTTGCCGACCATGACCGGCATCCAGCCGCCGCGATCGTAGTAGAGGAATTCCACCACGTCAGGCAGCATATCGAGCTTCACGGTCACGCAGAGCTGATCCTCGCCCTGCCAGCTCGCGTCGACAACCGATCCTGGAAAACGATTCCGCACGGCTTCGACGTGGGTCTCGCCGATACGGAGCTCCTTCTTGTTCTTCATGACCCCCTACCTTTCGACCTTCATGCCTGCGGAGGCGCCATCGGTCTGGCTGAACAGAATGTTCACGACGGGAGTCTCGTGCAGCGCCTCGGTGCTGGATTGCGTGACGATCCCCGTCGCATCCTCGACGCACTGCAGCATGGGCTGCGGGGCGGCGACGCCGAACCACAGAAGCGTGACGGCCAGA
>ERZ772967.2794-NODE-2794-length-11011-cov-2.507850_pt1 | contig 11011 bp, 13 predicted proteins | sample MGYA00511677_ERZ772967 | MGnify/ENA primary metagenome ERZ772967 (study PRJEB29015, sample SAMEA2737931) | human oral metagenome | biome: human oral; feature: human-associated habitat; material: dental | place: China | collected 2146 ...
CCGAAAAGCAGTGGAATTGGTCGTGCGGAACGCGCCCGAACAGATTCGGGAACTGGTAAATTGGGGCGTCAACTTCGACCGAACTGGCGACGGTTCGCTCGATTTGCACCGTGAAGGAGGGCATTCCGAGTTCCGTATTCTGCATCACGCAGACGACACCGGAGCCGAAATCCAACGCGGACTGATGGCTGCCGTACGAACCGATAACAGTATCGAAGTACGCGAAAATCACTTTGCCGTAGAGCTGATCACGCAACATCATCTCGGAGTGGAGGTTACTCGCCGCACACCCGATATCGAGTGTTATGGCGCCTATGTGTTAAATCCTGATACGAAAAAGGTAGATACATATTTAAGTAAGGTCACGCTGATATGCACCGGCGGCTGCGGAGCTGTTTATCAGACCACAACCAATCCCGTGATAGCTACCGGCGATGGCGAGGCTATGGTCTATCGGGCCAAAGGAACGGTGCACGATATGGAGTTCGTGCAGTTTCATCCCACCGCCCTTTATCACCAGGGCGAGACTCATCCGGCCTATCTTATTACCGAGGCGATGCGCGGTTATGGCGGCATTTTGCGTCTCCCGTCGGGCGAATCGTTTATGGAGAAGTACGACGAGCGCCTTTCGCTGGCCCCTCGAGATATCGTTGCTCGCGCCATCGACAAGGAAATGAAAATTCACGGACTCGATCACGTCTGCTTAGACATCACCCATAAGGATGCGGAAGAAACTCGCCGACATTTCCCTAACATCTACCAGAAATGTTTGAGCATAGGAATCGACATCACAAAAGATTATATTCCCGTACGACCGGCGGCCCATTATATGTGCGGCGGCATCAAAGTAGATCTCAACGGATGCTCGTCCATCCGCCGACTCTATGCCATCGGCGAGTGCGCCTGCACCGGATTGCACGGCGGCAACCGTCTGGCCAGCAACTCACTCATCGAAGCCGTGGTCTATGCAGACGTCGCCGCTCGGCACGCTTTAGCTCACATCGACGACTATTCACTGAATACTGCCGTACCGGAGTGGGACGATGCCGGCACGATGAGCAACGAAGAGCGCATCCTGATTACGCAAAGCGTGAAGGAAGTAGGCGAGATTATGAGCAATTATGTGGGTATCGTGCGCAGCGATTTGCGCCTGAAACGCGCATGGAATCGTCTTGATCTCCTTTACGAAGAGACCGAAACGCTTTTCAAACACGTCAAAGCGAGCCGCGAAATCTGCGAGCTTCGCAATATGATCAACGTGGGTTATCTCATCACTCGAATGGCTATCGAACGCAAAGAGTGCCGCGGTCTGCATTTTACCATCGACTATCCGCATCACGCCTACGACGGAGTGGCTCCGTCAACTTTCAATTCATAAAAAGCGTTTATCGATTTTCGAGTCAATGATTCTGCTTCCGACTTTCACTCATCGGCTGCAACTCGCAGGTACTGTTGCATCAACCATTCCTGCTGTTGGGCAATAGTCAGGTTACTGTTGTCAAGTTCTATGGCATCGGGTGCTTTACGGAGAGGACTCACTTCACGATGACTGTCAATGTAATCGCGCTCTTGCACGTTTTTCAAAATATCGGAATAGTCGGCCGAAATGCCCTTGGCTTTGAGTTCATCAAAGCGCCGTTGAGCACGCACTTCGGCACTGGCAGTGACAAAGATTTTAAGTTCAGCATCGGGAAACACCACGGTTCCGATGTCGCGTCCGTCCATAACAACTCCCTTATCAGCCCCCATTCGTTGCTGTTGAGCCACCAACGCCGAACGTACAAAAGGCAAGGCAGCTATCTGGCTGACATTGTTGGAAACCTCCATTGTACGTATCTCTTGCTCCACATTTTCCCCGTTGAGAAATGTGTCAGGATGACCCGTCTCGTGATTAACGGCAAATGAGACGGTGATTAACGGCATTTCGCACTCCAATTCGATGCTTTTCACCGTGCGATTAACGGTAAGTTGTCGACGCTTTAATGCATAGAGAGTTACAGCTCGATACATTGCGCCTGTATCGATATAAATATATCCTATCTCACGCGCTAAGTTTTTGGCCATCGTACTCTTGCCGCACGATGAGTAACCATCGATTGCTATGGTTATTTTTTTCATTCTATTTAAAGGCTGTATGATACATTCATTATGAGTGATGACGACGAAACGTGATATTTTCCGTATGCCAAATGGAGCTTGAAACGCTCTAATTGCAAGCCTGCTCCGAGCGAGAGACCGGCCCCGTGACTACTGCTGCCATCACTAACAGCAATTTTCATCTCGTGGGCTCGCCGAAAGTTATAGCCAGCTGCCACATAAATGCGGTCTGAAAGCAACACATCCACGCCCGCCGTAACGTGATTGACAAAAGCGTAATGCCAATGATTGAGGTCTACAAACGTAGCGGAGAAGCGCAACGGCATACGTTCAAAACGCTTACTGATTCCGAATTGCAAGTAGAGTGGCATTTTTTCATAGTTGTCGTTATAGGCTTTCAGCTGTCCGCCGAGGTTTTTGGCCACAGCCGAAACAGAGATTTGTCGGTCGGGATCGTAATAGTTGACTCCCAAATCGACCCCCATCGCCAATGAATTGTAGCTACCGAAATAAGAAGTAATGAGCTTTGCAGTGATGCCTCCGATGAAACGCTCGGACAATTCGTAAGAAAACACGCCCGAAAAAGCAATCTCATTGGCCGAGAACTCGCCTATCTGCACACCATTTTCATCAGTCTGGCGCATTCTTCCGTAGTTAATGAACTGTACACCGGCGGCAATCGTGGTTGCCTCTCGGATAATTCGGGTGAATGAAGCACTGCCATAGTTCACGCCGCTCATATAATTCATATAATTGAGATTGAGCGTTTTATCACTCACCGAACCGAGAAGCGCCGGATTGTTGAACATCAACGGTGCATCATCTTCAATCAAAGTAATGTTATCTCCACCCAAAGCTGCAGCGTGCGCGCTCACCGGCAGTCGCAGAAATTGATAGATCTCCTGACTCGTCTGAGCCTGCATCGGTATCAAAATGACCAACAAAAGGAGGGTGAAAACAACTTTTTTCATCTGTTTTTTCTATTTTCTCGGCAAAGATACAGCTTTTTTCAAATATCTGTACTATATTTGCATTGAATTCGTTTTCATACAACGGATGGACAAGTTGAATATTGCCAATGTGTCTAAGCGGGCCGAATGCCGTGTAATTGATGCAAGGCGAGATTCTGAAAGGAATTGAATTGGAGATCAAGAAGTCTGAAACAGCCAATCCGGAGAACAGTCGCAGCACGGGATTTCTGCTGGGATTGATTTTTGTATTGGCGTTGCTGTTCGTCGGTTTCGAGTTCAACAGCCGTAGCGGAGATGCCGAATCAGACAGTCGCGAACTCGATGATATGGCACAGGATATCGTGATGCGACCTGCGATGAATCGTCAGGATATGATCGCTGCAATGTCTCCAAGCCCTGCATCACGAGCCATTACAGAGAAGATCAAGGCCGTAGACAAGGTTGAAAACAAGCCCGATAAAGTGTCGCCCAACAGTAATCCACTGATGGTTGGCGACGGAGATGGGCAGATTTCGGATGCAAACGTCACACAGGCATTGCCCCAGACGCCTGTGGAAGACCACGGCCTGAACGACGTCCGCATAGTGGAAGCCTTGCCGGAGTTCCCCGGCGGGATGGTGGAATTTATGAAATGGCTCACCAAGAATCTGCGTTATCCCACCTATGCACATCAACAGCGTATTGAGGGAAAGGTGGTGGTGTCGTTCATTGTCAATACAGACGGTAGCATTGCAGAGGTAAAACTGGCCCGATCTGTCGATCCGTTACTTGACCGCGAGGCGCTCCGCGTAATTCGGATGATGCCCAAATGGAAACCGGGAATCCAAAACAACCGACCTTGTCGGACGATGTTTGCCGTACCGGTAGTATTTAAATTATAGACACAAAAGTGAGAAAACGAGTGGACGAGTAGACAAGTGGAAGTGAAAAAGTGGATGAGTGAGCAAGCAGATAAGTGAACAGGGCTGCTTTCTTATCAACTCGTTAACTTGTCAACTCGTCAACTAAACAGATATAAAGATGAAATGTTGACAGCCGATGAAATACTGACAAAGGTAAACGAATATATTGACAACCTGTCGTATGACCGTCAGCCCGACTCGCTTTACGCCCCGATCAAATACGTATTATCGATGGGCGGCAAGCGAATCAGACCCGTATTGATGCTGCTTGCATACAATTTGTATCGCGATGATGCAGAAACAATACTCCCGACAGCTTGCGGATTGGAGACCTATCACAACTATACGCTGCTGCACGACGACCTGATGGATCGCGCAGAATTGCGTCGCGGCCATCAGACTGTGCACAAACGGTGGAACGATAACACAGCCATTCTGAGCGGAGATACGATGTTAGTGCTGGCGTATCAGCGCATTGCACAATGCAATCCGACCAAACTCAAACTCGTACTCGACCTTTTCACCGAGACGGCTTTAGAGATAGGAGAAGGCCAACAGTACGATATGGACTTTGAAAATCGCAATGATGTCACCGAGGATGAGTATATCGAGATGATTCGTTTGAAGACAAGCGTGTTGCTGGCGTGCGCTTTAAAAACGGGCGCAATCCTTGCCGGAGCTCCACAAAAAGATGCGGACACATTATACAAGTTCGGCGAACAGATTGGACTTGCCTTTCAGTTGCAAGACGACTTCTTAGATGTCTACGGCGATACGCAGGTTTTCGGAAAGGCCATCGGCGGCGACATCGTATCGAACAAGAAGACATATATGCTCATCAATGCGTTGAATCGGGCCACCGAAAAACAGCGTGCCGAATTGGAACAATGGCTCTCAGCCCCCCGTTTCGATGCCAAAGAGAAGATCGCTGCCGTCACTTTATTATATAATGAGATTGGAGTCGACCTGCTGGCAACGGCTAAAATCTCTTATTTTTATGACCAAAGCCGTAAGTATTTGGCTGCACTCAACATACCCGAAACGCGCAAATGCGAACTGATTGACTATACTTCACGGATGATGAACCGCCAATATTGAGCCTATGCCGTACAGACGATTGCCTAAAACAGATGCTGCGAGATTGAAAGCTTTGAAAACATTGCTTAACAATAACGATATTTACACGGTTCGCAATCGGTTTATCGATTGGCAAACGCTCAACCGAGCCCAACCCGCTTACGACCGTTTGCTCACCGCTTACGAACAATACCGCGTATGTTTGCAGGCACAAACTCGCTCATCAGGCCGTTTCGACAAGCTACAACACAAGGCTTCGGTCTATGTAAGTCACTTCTTACAGGTACTGTTGATGGCTGTCGAACGTGGGGAAATCAAACGCCAGTACCTCACTCTTTACGGATTATCTCACAATGCCACGTCGTTGCCCAACTTCAAGACTGCCGATGGTCTCGTAGAATGGGGTAAGAGAGTGTTGGAAGGCGAAAAAGCACGGATCAAAAAAGGCGGACGTCCTATCTATAATCCCACAATCGGGATGGTTTCCACCCATTGGGATATCTTCAAAAACATCTACGAGCAACAGAAATCACTGCAAAATCGTACGCAGAAAGCTTTGGACGACATCCAGAAATTGCGTCCGGAGATAGACGAAATACTGTTGGATTTATGGAATCAGATTGAAAAACACTTCGAAAAAGAGCCTCCTGAGATGAGGTTTGAAGCGTGTCGTAAGTTCGGGGTAATATACTATTACAGACGAAACGAGAAACATTTGTATTGAATGAATTACGTAGATACTCACACACATTTAGATGGCGAGGAGTTCAGAGACGATCTTCCGCAGGTCATTGCACGTGCAAAAGCCGTAGGAGTGAGCAAAGTTTTCCTGCCCGCCATCAACCTATCCTCGGTCGAATCCATTCAGAATGTCTGCCGAACATATCCCGATTATGCCTATCCGATGATCGGTCTGCATCCCGAAGAAGTGAAAGCCGACTTCCGCGAAGTACTGGCCAAGATGCGGGCAATCCTCGAACGCAATCTCGCTGAACCCGGACAGGACGCCCGTTACATTGCTATCGGTGAGATAGGATTGGACTTTTATTGGAGCAGAGAGTTCAAACAGGAACAGTTAGAGGCCTTCGAAGAGCAAGTGAAATGGTCTGTCGAAACTCGGCTTCCACTCTCCATTCATTGCCGAAAGGGGCAAAACGAGATGGTTCACATCCTCAAACGCTATGCCGAAGATCTGCCCGGCGGCGTGTTCCATTGCTTTACGGGAAACGAAAAAGAAGCTACCGAATTACTGGCTTTCGATCGATTCGTGCTCGGAATAGGCGGAGTTCTGACTTTCAAAAGCAGTCATCTGCCCGAGGTTTTGCCTCATTTGCCATTGTCTCGGCTCATATTAGAAACCGACTCTCCCTATATGGCTCCTGTTCCGATGCGCGGTCAGCGCAACGAAAGCTCTTATGTACAATACGTCTTGCAGAAATTGGCGGCGTGTTACGGTATTTCCGACGAAGAGATTGCCCGTCGGACAACAGCCAATGTACAACGCGTTTTCGGCGTATAACCATCCGTTGAATTTGCAGAAATTCGTCATTGATAATGATTTTTCCGCTATTTTGTGCGGGAAATCAAGATAAAAGCCTTAATTTTGCAACGCATTTGAAACAAGGAAAGGTGCTCGAGTGGCTGAAGAGGCACGCCTGGAAAGCGTGTAATCGGCGAAACCGATTCGGGGGTTCGAATCCCCCTCTTTCCGCAATGAGAGCGAAGTGGACACACAATGTCTGTTTCGCTCTTTGTGAAAAGAGACGTATCCCGATTAAAACAATTATAAAAACAACATAAGAATAATGAAGAATCTGATTGTGAGATTTGCCATATCACTCCTCCTTTTACTCTGTTTCTCAATGACGATTACAGCCCAAAAACAGGGTGGTGAAGAACAGACGGCGCAGCAAGAGATACAGAACGGAAAACCAGATGCCGTTAATCGCAAGACAACTAACGGTAAATCGCAATCCGAAAAACCATTAAATGCAGGGCAAAAAGCCGTTAATGATTCGGCTATTGATAACAACCTGGCCGACAGTATGTTAGGAAGTACCATCACGTCGACACCGGATACGGATATCGAACCGATTGAAAGTGCAGGATTTCACCAGGCTTTAAAGACCAAATTCATTGAAGGCAACGCCGGATTTATGTCGCTCGTGGCCCTGGCTTTGGTTATTGGACTGGCGTTTTGCATCGAGCGAATCATCTACCTCAGTCTGTCCGAGATCAATGCCAAGCAGTTTATGCGCGATCTTGAAGCCAAAATCAATACCGGCGACATCGAAGCGGCAAAGGATCTGTGCCGAGACACACGCGGGCCCGTGGCTTCCATCTGTTACCAAGGTCTCGTACGCATCGACGAGTCGATAGACAATATCGAGCGTTCGGTAGCTGCTTACGGCTCGGTGCAGGCTGCCAACTTAGAAAAAGGCTGCTCGTGGATTACGCTTTTCATCGCGATGGCACCGTCATTAGGATTCCTCGGCACCGTGATCGGTATGGTAATGGCTTTCGATCAGATTCAGTCAGCCGGCGACATCAGCCCTACCATTGTGGCTTCGGGAATGAAAGTGGCCCTGATCACAACGATTTTTGGTATCATCGTAGCCCTGATTTTACAGATATTCTATAACTATATCCTCTCCAAAATCGAGCATCTCACGTCGCAGATGGAAGAATCTGCCATCACGTTACTCGATTCGGTGATGAAGTATCAGTTGAAGAAATGAAGCTCAGCAACATTCACCGATGGCCCGCCGAACGCCTGTCGCAACTTATACTCTACGTATTGATCGGGATGGCAACAGTGATTTTCTCACTGTTTTACGTCATCGGCTATGACCATCCGTATGCCATCAATCCCAACTTCAATGCACCGCTGTTCACAGATGCGGTAATCTGGCTGATGTTTGTCCTCGTCTTAGGAGCCGTCGGACTTACTTTCTGGGCCGTTTGGACCGGTCTTCGCAAACGCGGAAAGAGCGGCCGGCTCGACAATAATATCCCTGTCAAACAGATTTCTTACGCTATTTCTATCGGCACCGTTGTGCTGGCGGCGGTCACTTTCGGACTCGGCTCTTCATCGGAGATGCTGATCAACAGTCGGAAATATACTGACACACTGTGGCTGAAAACCGCCGATATGTTCATTTATACGGGCGGACTGCTACTCATTGCAGCTGTTGCGGCCGTTGTTTATGGTGCAACACGCTATTACAGAAAGGAGAAACGATAGCCAATGTTTCGTCATCGCCCACGCCGAGTGCCCAGACTCAACACCACATCAACGGCCGACATCTCGTTTATGTTGTTGATTTTCTTCCTCGTTACCACGTCGATGGATGTGGATAAAGGGCTTTCGCGGCAGCTTCCGCCGCCCGATCTGCACCCCCAAACAGAGGAAACGAATGTAGAAAAGCACAATCTGATGACGTTAGAAATCACAGCCGACAATCGATTATACATTGACCGGCATCCCGCTCGGATAGCTGACTTACGACAAACGGCGCTGCATTTCATCCAGAGTCGCGGCAAGCATCATCTCTTTTCTATCTCCATAGATCCCAATTCGGGATACGATACTTACTTTCAGATGCAAAACGAACTGGTGGCTGCTTACAACATTGCCCGCAACGAATGGGCTTTGCTCAAGTTCGGACGCCGTTACAGCCTTTGCTCTCAGCAGCAACGCGAAGCCGTGAAGGCGCTTTGCCCGCAGCGAATAGCAGAGAATTACGATGCAAAAAGGGAAGGAGGAGACCGATGAGCAGATTTCGTCGTCGTACGCACAGCGTGCCCGGACTCAATACTTCGTCGCTTCCGGATCTCATTTTCACCGTTCTTTTCTTCTTTATGATCGTTACTCATATGCGTAAAACGGTCTTAAAGGTGCATTTTCAAGTACCGCAGGGCACCGAACTGACGCGATTAATCAAGAAGTCGGCTGTCTCTTACATCTACATCGGAAAGCCTTCGAGGGATATGCAAGCCATTGCCGGTACCGAGCCCCGCATCCAATTGAACGACAAATTCGCGTCGGCCGAAGACATAACTGATTATATGGAGACCGAACAAAACCGTATGTCGCCCGAAGACCGGCAGCAAATGACGGTTTCGATCAAGGCCGACAAGCATACGAAAATGCACGTAATGACTGACGTCAAACAAGCATTGAGACAGGCTAAAGCCCTGCGCATAAGCTATTCGGCCGTTTCTCGGAAGTGAAAATAAAGCGAATCTTTACTCATTATGTTACAAAATACGATTGATTTATTGCGAATATCGTTACTTTGTTTTATCTTTGCAAACAAATTAACATCAAATGGGACATCACGGTTTAGACTTATTGGATAAGAAGATCCTTACTCTTATCGGAGAAGATGCACGCATTCCATTCCTCGAAGTGGCTCGTGCGTGTAACGTAAGTGGCGCTGCCATTCATCAGCGCATTCAAAAACTCATTAACCTCGGCATTTTAAAAGGATCTCAGTTTATCATCGATCCAGAGAAAGTAGGTTATGAAACGTGTGCATTTGTCGGTCTCCACCTCAAAGATCCAAACACATTCGACCGCGTAGCAAATGAATTGCGCAAAATACCCGAGGTCGTAGAGTGCTACTGTCCGACAGGAGACTTCGATCTGTTCGTCAAGATTTACGCTTTCAACAACCATCACTTGGCTGATATTATTCACGATAAGATACAGCCTTTGGGCCTTTCGGGCAGCGATACTATCATCTCTTTTAATACGATGATTCACCGACAACTACCCATCGCAAAGATTCCCGTAGAGTCGGAAGAGGAAGAAGGCTAAGTCGCCACATCTTTTATAAATATCGAAACAAGGCATTGCCAAGCAGACTTTGTTTGGCAATGTTTATATTTTTGTTGTCATCGGCAAGATTTTTCACGACAGACAAATCAACATCTGAGTACGGATACCGATTACAGGAGAAGTATTTTCTTTCATCCCAATTCATAGCTTAGAGATCTGCTTGTATCTACCTGTTAATCAAATAGATACAAATGGTGTCATAATTAACGGTCAATCGCGGCACAAGTAACCGTTAAACGGCTTGCGTTTAACGGCTTTTTGCAAGGCGTTTAACGGTCTTTTGCAAAACGGTCGACGATACAACGAAAAAAGATAAGAACCTAATTCCTTTCTGCTTTTTCTGCAATAATTCCACAATGATATTATAAACAAAATCTTTAAAATACTTATATTTTGCAAAGCAGAGATTGAAAACAGCAACATTTATTATTCATTTCCTTTTATTTTAACTGTTTTTAATACAAAAAAAACAAATCGAAAGGTTTTTATGCGAGTATTATTGGATTTTTAATTATTTTTGTCTCGTAAATCAGGTTATACCGAGATTTATCGAAACAAACAAATTTATAACTACAACCCAAAGTATTATGCAACTATCAAAAGCCTTAGCAACCTCTTTGCATTGTGCTGTATACGGGGCGGTCTTATCACTGTTCGCACCCGCATTACAGCAAACGGCAACTGCCGGCGGCATTCCCACAAGCGCGAATGTCAATCGTATTGCAAGCGGATCAAACGCTTCAAAGACTCCGGGGAGCCCCGCACCCGCTCAGAAAACATTCAAAATCGTGGGCGTTGTAACAGACTCTAAGACCGGCGATCCATTAGTCGGAGCAACCATTAAACTTTTAGGAACTTCTGTGGGAGCCGTTACCGATGTCGACGGTCGGTTTGAAATCCAAGCCACCAAAGGATCAACTTTAGAAGTGTCGTATCTCGGTTACACCACCAAAAAAATCAAAGTAAGTGACGTCAAGGTACTTTCCATCACCCTTTCTGATGATGTTCAGACATTGGAAGGAGCCGTTATCACAGCTTTCGGAACAACTCAGAAGAAAGAAACGGTAACCGGATCTATTCAGACTGTTCGTCCGGCAGACTTGAAAGTACCAGCAACCAAC
>ERZ772967.2798-NODE-2798-length-10999-cov-59.026133_pt1 | contig 10999 bp, 9 predicted proteins | sample MGYA00511677_ERZ772967 | MGnify/ENA primary metagenome ERZ772967 (study PRJEB29015, sample SAMEA2737931) | human oral metagenome | biome: human oral; feature: human-associated habitat; material: dental | place: China | collected 2146 ...
TGATGGTGGGCTCGCCGCCCTCGAGGACGGCGATGGCGGAGTTGGTGGTACCGAGGTCGATACCGACGGCGCGTGCCATGTGTGGCTCCTTGCTGCTCCCGAGGGAGCGATGATCGAGATTGAGTGGTATGCACTCAGGATTGTGGTTGAGCGGGGGCTTGTCAATTTCGCGCACCACGATCTTGAGTCTGTTGGGCTCAACCTTTGTTGCGAGCGATCCATTCCAGGAGCCGCAGGTGACCTGAGACACGCAGCGCGGAGAGGGCGCGGATCGGGGTGCCGCCAGTCCACCGGACAGACCGTCACGGTCCGATAGCCTCGTCGCCATGCGCACCCCGCCCCGGCCTCAGGCCGACAGGCCCGCGCCCGAGGAGGTCTTCGACCACCTGCGCCGCGAGGACGGCGAGCACGTGGGCTACATCGAGATGACCACCGACGGCCGTTTCACCCCCTACGACCTGCTGTGAGTCCGCCGGGGCGAGGCGATGGACCTCGACGAGGCGGAGGCGACCCTGGACGAGGTCGGCCTGCGGCTCCTGGCGGAGGACTGGCTCCTTCAGGAGGAGGACGGGCAGACGGGCGAGGCGACCTGGGCGCGAGTCAGGATCCGCGAGGTCCACCGGGACCGCGTCGTCGTCGCCAGGGCGATGGAGGACCTGTCTGCCGACGTCGCCAAGGCCGTGGACCTCGTCGGCGGCGTCGAACTGCCGCTGCCGACGACGCGACTGCGCCCGGGGCGTTGAGCGGCGCCCCCGCCGGCACCGGCCCCCGACAATGGCGTCCCCGTCACCACCTGCGCAGGCCCCGGCGTCAACGCGCCCCGCGCGGAGGCGAAGGCACGCGGCTCGGCGCCCGCCGGATCGCACGGCCGCCCGTATCGATTCGATCTCGCTCGGTCAGGGTGTCGGGCGAGCTCTTCGACGCATTTCTGGCCGCGCTCGAGTCCGACGTGCCCCGGACCCGTCCTCTGCATCCTGGATCACCAGAATCATGCGAGATCTCGCGCGGAGAGGGCCGCCGCCGTACCCTGAAGGCGGTGCCCCGCGCGCCGCCCCATCCGTCTCAGCGAGGAGGCCTCATGTCCGAACGCTCCCCATCCGCAGTAGATACTCTCCCCTGGGCGACCCAGGAGGATGTCGATGACTTCTTCGCCCCACCGACCAAATCCGTCAAGCCGCTCTTCGTCACCGCCTACCTCCTGGCCCAACTCTTCTTCTTCATCGCCCTCCTGGGCCCCGCGATCGTGGCCATCCAGGTCAAGGTCATGGAAATGTTCCCGGGCGACAACTCCGCTCAGGTCGACGCGGTCGCCACCATCGCGGGCCTGGGGGCGCTGGGGGCGCTCTTCGCCAACGTCATCTTCGGGCAGATCTCCGACCGCACCACCTGGGCGTGGGGACGACGCCGCCCCTGGCTCGTCATCGGCATCGTCACCATGACGGTGGGCCTGGCCATGATGGGCCTGCTCAACACCGTGCCCCTGGTGGCCACCGGCTGGCTCATCGGCCAGATCGGCGCCAACGCCACCCTGGCGCCCTTCGTCGCCGTGATCTCCGACCAGATCTCCGAGACCCAGCGCGCCCGCGTCTCCTCATGGATCTCCATCGCCCAGAACCTCGCGGTCCTCATCGCCACCTACCTGGCCCAGGGGCTGGCCACCCGTCTTCCCCTGCTCTTCATCGGCCCGGCCATCCTCGCCATCATCTTCATGACCTGGTTCGCCTTCGTCCTGCCGGACAAGCGCATGCCCGTCAAGCCGACGCGGTTCGGCCTCGTCGAGATGCTCAAGACCTTCTGGGTCAACCCGATCGCTCACCCGGACTACGCCCTGGCCTGGTGGGGTCGCTTCCTCATCACCTTCGCCAGCTTCTCCTTCACCACCTACCGCCTCATATACCTGGTCCACCGGGTCAACCTCACCGAGGAGCAGGCCCGCTCAGTCGTGTCCACGTCCGTGCTCATCTACACCATCGCCCTCATAAGCGCGAGCTTCATCGGCGGATGGCTGTCCGACCTGTACCACCGCCGCAAGGTGTTCGTCATGCTCGCCTCCGTGCTCTTCGGCATCGGCACCGCCCTGCTGGCGCACACCACCACGGTGGGTATGTTCTACTGCGTCGAGGCGATCATGGGTCTGGCCTACGGCATCTACGTGGCCGTCGACCTCGCCCTCGTCGTCGACGTCCTGCCCAACCCGGACAACGCGGGCAAGGACCTGGGCGTGTTCAACATCGCCAACGCCCTGCCCCAGTCCCTGGCCCCCTACGTCGCCCCTATCTTCCTGGCGATCGGATCGCCGGAGGACAAGACGAACTACCCGGCGCTGTGCTACATGGCGGGCGTCTGCGCCATTATCGGCGGTCTCCTCGTCATCCCCATCAAGAAGGTGAAGTAGCTCCGCGGGGAGGACGACCGGGGAGGCGACGCGGCTCAGCGGCAGCGCCCGGTCCTCCGGCGAGGGGCTCGAGGGCCCTGCGGGTGGCGGCGGCCCGGCCGGGCCGCCGCCACCGCCTCTCGCGGGCGCTCACCATGCGCGCCCGCGCTCAGCCCGGCGGAGCCTCCCCGAGGAGGTTGCCGCTGAAATCACGAGCCTCGCCTCCCAGTCCATCGACACCGTCCCGTTCCACCGCTTCACAAGCAGCCTCACTGGCGGCAGGGCTGAGCGCGGTCCTGCGGGGCGAGGTGACGGGGATGCTGGGATCCGATGGACGTGGGCCGATCAGAGGCTCGATTGTCCAAATCTGCCACAAAGGCCCGGATCCTGTGGGAGTGCGCGAGGAGAATCGTTGAGATTCCGGGCTTTTCTTCGGCGCCGATATCGGCTTTCAGCTCCTTTGTGGCAGATTTGGACACGCCTTGCCCGGACGAGTCCCAGGAGCCCCACGCGCCTCACCAGACGGGTGCGCCCCCTACTCCTCGCATCCCGGTCCCCGCCGCCGGGCGGGTCTTTGGGCGCACTCGCCGCACCATCCCCGGCAGGAGGAGCCAGTGAGTTCGTGCGCATCCCGCCCCGTCGGTTCCGGGCACCATCCCCGGGCGGGAGGAACCGGTACCGTCTCCACGTCGATCAGGACCTCCACAGGCGCCCGACAGCCGGGGCCGCCGAACAGAGCCCGAGCCCCAGCCAGTACGAGGTCCGGGCCCTCATCGCGCCCTCGCATTGAGGGGCGGGCACGGAGGACGCCACCCCGGACGGCGCACGCCGACGGCATCGCCATCACAGCTCCGAGCGGCGCTCCCCGCGTGCGGCCGCCTCGTCGGCCGGGCGGTCCCCGTCGTCGGCCGCGTCGTCATCGCCCACGCCGAAGGCCGCCAGCGCGTTCGCGACCACGCCGAGGGCCACGACGACCACGCCGAAGGCCGCACCGCTCGCCTCACCGGTCAATCCAACCAGCGGACTGACCAGGCCGCCGACGACGAACTGGATGAAGCCGAGCAGGGCGCTGCCCGTGCCCGCCCAGCGGCCGGTGCGGTCCAGGGCGATCGCGGGCACGTTGCCCATCGACAGGCCGAGGCAGGCCACGTGCACGAGGAGGAGCGCGATCACGACGACGAGCAGCGGCATCCGCTCCGGCCCGTCGACGGGCCCGCGCAGCCGGACCAGGCACACGGCGGCGAGGACGACGTCGACGACGAGCCCCGCGAGCAGCCCGACGCGCACCTGCCGGGTCTGCGGGAAGCGGCGCACGAGCGAGGCGGCCACGGCGATCGTCACCGTCACCGTCGCCCCGCACAGGCCGAAGACGGCCGTGTAGGGCGCCGTCCCCATACCGAGGACGTTGCGCAGCACGAAGGGCGCGGCGGACAGGTAGGCCATGAGGAGCCCGAAGGCGAGGGCGTTGATGAGGAGGAGCCGCACGAGGACGTGGTCGCGCGCCAACTCGCGCGTGCCGTCGAGGAGGATCCTCATACCCCCGTCATGACGTCGCTCGGCGGGCAGGGACTCGGGCACCCAGAGGGCGACCATGAGGACGAGCATCCCGGTGAAGCCCGCGACGACGGCGAGGATGCCGCGCCAGCCGATGACGTCGACGAGGGCGCCGCCCAGGATCGGGGCGACCACGGGGGCGATGCCCTGAATGGCCATGACGAGGCTGAGGGCCCGGGTGGCGGTGATGCCGCGCGAGCGGTCGGAGATCACGGCGCGCCCCAGGACCATGCCGGCGGCACCGCCGAGTCCCTGGAAGAAGCGGGCGACGAGGAGGAACGGCAGGGCCGGCGCCACGACGGTGCACACGCTCGCGACGAGGGCGAGCACGCTGCCCCACAGGAGGAGGGGGCGCCGGCCGAAGCGGTCGGACAGGACGCCGATGCTCAGCTGGCCGAGCGCCACGCCCACGAGGAAGGTCGTCATCGTCAGCTGGACGCTGGAGGCGGAGACGTCCAGGTCGTCGGCCATCTGGGCGAAGGCGGGCAGGTAGGTGTCGGTGGCCAGGGGCGCGACGGCCGCGAGCGCCGCGAGGGCGACGAGGAGCGTGGCCGTGAAGGAGGTGCGCAGCCCGGCATCGGACCGCGCATCCGCAGCGCCTCCCTCCCCGGTCCCGCCGCCGGGTCCCGGGCTCCCTTCCTGGGGGGAGGGCGAGGATCCTGAGGGCGGGGATGGCGTCATGCACTGAGATTACGAAGCGTCCGGACCGCAGCGTCAGCGGGCGGCGACGTGATGTGCTCCACGTCGGACTCGCGCACCCCGGCGCTCCCCCGCCGACTCCCGCCGACGGCGCTCACCGCCCTCGTCCGCCGATCGCGCCGACCCTCAGGGCCCCCACTGACGGGCGACGCTCCCGGTGATCCGCAACCCGGTCGCGCAGAACCAGCGGCCCAGCCCGCTGACGGCACTGCGAACGCCGCGAGCGCCGGGAGCGCCGCAGGCGTCGTCGGGGTCGGGGACCGGGAGGCCGGGCTCGACCCGGTCGATGAGACCGCCGATATCGCCGTCGGGCGGGACGGGGGCCACGATCGCACCGGCCCGCAGCCCCGCCATCGCGCCCTGATCGGTGCAGGCGATCAGCAGGACTCCGCGCAACGGGGCGGCGGTGTCCCGCGCCGCCCGACGGACGGTCAGCGCCGTGGGCCGGTGCGGCAGGGTCCTCCAGGGGATCCGATGCCGGTCCAGCAGCATCACGACGTCCAGAGCGCCGTCGGGCGGGGTCGGGGTCACCGGGTCGGGCGACTCGAACAGGACGGCGCGCGAGTCGGTGATTCTCATGGCAGTCGGGAGCTCGGTCGGGGTCCCGCCGAGGCCAGGAGCCGGCGCAGCTCGTGCAGGTCGTCGCACGCCACATCGCACTCGGCTCCGGCCTCCCGGGTCCCGCCCACCGCCACGACGAGCGTCCCCGCGGCCCGTGCCGCCTCCAGGCCGGGGGCGGAGTCCTCCACACCGGCCACTCGGCGGGGCTCGACCCCCAGGCGCCGCACCCCCAGCAGGTAACCGTCCGGATGGGGCTTGCCGCGCTCAACGTCGTCGAAGGAGACGATGACCGGCGCCTCGATCCCGGCGGCCCCTAGGCGCGCGCGGGCCAGACGCAGGTGCGCGTTGGTGACCACGCCCCAGGGCAGGCGCCGCTCATCCAGCCAGGCCACCAGCTCCGGGGCGCCAGGGGCGGGGATGACGCCGTCGATGTCCGCGCACTCGCGCTCCAGGTGAGCGGCGACGTGGCGAGCCAGCTCCGCCGCCCCGATGCCCGGCAGGAAACGGCGCACGGTGGTGGCGGCGTCCGGGCCGTGACACACCGCCAGGACGGTCGCCGGATCGAGGTCGTTGTCGCGGGCCCAGGCCCTCCATGTGGCCTCGACGGCGGCTCCCGAGTCCACCAGGGTGCCGTCCATGTCGAGAAGGACGGCACGGCAGGAGGCAAGATGGCGCATGGGCGAGGTCATGCATCCATTAAACTCGTTATTCGATTAAAATACTAGACGCAGATACAGGAACCGGAGAACCCGTGGCACGACGACGCAGCACCGCCGATCAGCTCCGCTGGGCCCTGGCGGCCGACGTCTGCGCCCTCGTGCGGGCGACTCCCGGCATCACCCGGGCGGGAGTCGCCCGGGAGCTCGGGATCTCCACCGGCACGGCCACCGACCTCGTCACCAGGATGCGCCGGGCCGCCATCCTGACCGAGGGGGACCCGGTCCCCCACGGCCGCGGGCGTCCCACCTCAGTTCTCGCCGCGCACCCCCGGGGGCCGCTCGTCATCGCCGTCGAGATCACCGCCACCGACTGGCGGATGGCCAGCGCGGGCCTCGACGGCCGCCTCACCACCGCGGTCTCCGCCCTCCACCGAGGACGCAGTCCCGCCGACGTGCTCGCCCCCATCCGCCGGGCCGTCGCCGCCGAAGCGCGTGCCCGCGCGAGCAGGGTGCGGGTCGTGTCGGTCGCCGTGGCCGCCACCGTCCGCGACGGGAGCGTCGTCCAGTCCTCCGTCCTGGACTGGGACCGGGTGAGCCTCGCCCCCCTGGGTGCACCGGGGGCCGCCCTCCTGGTCGCCAATGACGCCACCTGCGAGGCCCTGGCCGAATCCCGCCGCGGCGCCTCGCACGGGGCGCGCTCCGCCCTGCACCTGACCGTGCTCACCGGCGTCGGCGGCGGCCTCGTCCTCGACGGCGCGCCCGTGCTCGGGGCGACCGGCCTGGCCATGGAGGTCGGCCACCTCCCCTTCGGCGACCCGCGGGCGCTCTGCAGCTGCGGGGCCCGGGGCTGCTGGGACACCGTCCTCGGCGCCAGGCCGCTGGCCGCACGGCTGGGGGCCGACGACGACTCCCCGGCGGACATCGAGACGATCATCGCCCGAGGGGATCCCGCTCACCGCCCCGCCCTCACCGCCGCGGCCACGAGCCTGGGACGGGGACTGGCCGGACTGATCAGCGCCGCCGATCCCGACGTCGTCACCCTCGGCGGGCTCGGGCCGCTCCTGCGCGCTCACTGTCCCGAGGCCTTCGAGAAGGCCCTGACGAGCGGCCTCATGACGTGCCTGCGCGAGAACCGGCCGCGAATCACCACCAGCGCGCTCGGAGCCGATGCCGCGCTGGTGGGCGCCGTCGAGACGGCCCTGGACGAGGTGACGAGTCCCGCGGGTCTCGCCGCCTGGGCGGCGCGCGGCGACCCCGCCACGGAATCGCCGGCCAGCCGCGAGCACCCGCCGCCCGGGCGCTGAGAGCTCCGAACCTTCTCCGGACGCACCGGTCCAGCCGACGCCGCCCCGCCCGGACACTGAGAGCCCGGGCTGCGCCGTCCGGCACCGTGGGCGGGAGCCGCGCGGGAGGCGCCGGCCGCCGATGGACCGCGTGTGGTCCGAGAGGACGTGGGCGGGAGCCGCGCGGGAGGCGCACCAGCGGCACCCGAACAAGAGCGTCCGGCATCGTGGGCGGGAGTGCCGGCCCCGCCCGGGCGCTAAGCCCCCCTCAACCGACGTGAGCCTCAGCATCACATGCTCCGCCGGCCCCGCCCGGGCGCCGGGGCTCCCGCCCGACGAGAGTCGAGATCGACCCGGCTCCGCGCGGAGGCCGGCGGTGGTCCCGGGGCGCGGCGCTCTCGGCTTCCGATCGACCCGGCTCCGCGCGGAGGCCGGCCCGGAGCCGGAGCAACGGCCCCGACACGCCATTAGACTGATCGAGTGAGCGACCCACTCATCGACTCTCTGGCGCGCGCCGTGGACGCGGCCCCCGACGACATCCGACTGCGCACCCACCTGGCCGAGCTCCTCATCGAGGCCGGCCGCCAGGCGGAGGCGGTGACGCAGTGCGCCACCGCCCTCCAGTGCGACCCCACCGACGAGGCCGCTCGCGAGCTCATGGCTCGCGCCCTGTCCGCCCGATCCGCGACGACGCCGCAGGATGCGCACCCCGAACCCCACCACCGGTCCGAGCCCGGGCCCGCGTCGCCAGTGCCGCCGCCGTCCAGTCCGGTGACTCTTCCGGCGCCACCGGCCGACGCCGCCGCCGGTACGCCCGCGGCGAGCCTATCGCCCAACGGGCCCGCGGCGGGCACCCCGGCTGGCGTGCCCGCGGCGGGCACCCAGCCCGGCACGCCCGAGGCGGGCCCCTCGCCCGAGGCCACCGAGGACACCGAGGGCTTCGACTGGCACCGGGCCGAGAAGGACCTGACGACCGACCCGGCCGCGTTGTCCACGCCCAGCGGCCCCGACCTGGTCTCGGTACCGGTCAAGGCGGGCGACTCCGACGACCCGGATATCTGGGAGGTGGAGAAGGCCGGTATCACGCTCGCCGACGTCGGCGGCATGACCGAGGTCAAGAACCGTCTCGAGGCCTCCTTCCTCGCTCCCATGCGCAACCCCGAGCTGCGCCGACTCTACGGCAAGAGCCTGCGCGGTGGCCTGCTCCTGTACGGTCCGCCGGGCACGGGGAAGACCTTCATCGCCCGCGCCGTCGCCGGGCAGATGGGAGCGGGCTTCCTCAACGTCACCATCACCGACATCCTCGATCCCTATATCGGCAACTCCGAGGCCAACCTCCACAAGGCCTTCGAGCAGGCCCGCGAGCACAGCCCGTGCGTCCTCTTCCTCGATGAGCTCGACGCCATCGGCATCAAGCGCTCGCTCTCACGCAGCTCGGGTATACGCGGCACCGTCAACCAGCTCCTCGAGGAGCTCGACGGCATCGGCAGCGACAACGAGGGCGTCTACCTCCTGGCCGCCACCAACGCGCCCTGGGACATCGACCCGGCGCTGCGCCGCCCCGGACGGCTCGACCGGAGCATCCTCGTCCTGCCGCCGGACGGGCCGGCGCGCGCCGCCATCCTACGCACGCACCTGCGCGAGCGCCCCGCCGAGGGCATCGATCTCCAGGAGCTGGCCCGTACCACCGACGGCCTGACCGGAGCCGACCTATCGCACCTGTGCGACAGCGCCGCGGAGATGGCGCTCCTGGACTCCGTGCGCACCGGCTCCCCCCGCTTGATCACCATGGAGGACATGCTCGCCGCGCTGCGCGAGATCCGCCCCTCCAGCGGCCCGTGGTTCGAGGTCGCCCGCAACGTCATCGAGTACGCGGATTCCTCGGGGGAGTACGCCGAACTGCGCGAATGGATGAAACGGCACCGCCTGCTGTGAGCGATGAGGACTACGACCGGCAGTGGGCGAGGGCCTGCCAGCTCGTGGAGATGGGGCAGGACGACCGGGCCATGAAGGCCCTGAGCAATCTCCTCGCCCACTACCCGGAGCACGCGGATCGTACGCAGCTCGCCCTCGCGATCGCCCACGACCGTGCGGACCGCATCGATCAGGCCGTCGCCTCGGCTCGTGCCGCGGTTGCGCTCGTCCCGCAGGAGCCCGAGGCGCACCGCTGCCTCGGTCATGTCCTGGCGCGCCAGGGGGACCGGGACGGCGCCGAGCGCGCCCTGCGCGAATGCCTCGCCCTGGATCCCCACAATGCCGGAGCGCACTCCGCCATGGCCCGCATGCTGGCGGAGTCGCCGCGCAACGCGGAGGCTCTCGACCACGCCCGCGAAGCCGTGCGGCTGGACCCCGACGACCCGGAGCACCACACCATGCTGGGCGCCGCCCAGGCGACCGTCGACCCCGCCGCGGCCGACCTCTCCCTGCGGGAGGCCCTCCGGCTCGACCCCTCCTACGACCAGGCCCTCGCCCGCCTCGCCATCCTGCGCATGCGCCGCGGCGACCAGACCGGCGCCGCGCGCGCCCTCGCCTCCTTCGCCGCGCAGAACCCCCGCAGCAGCATCGTGCGCACGGTGGTCGACCTCTTCCTCGCACAGGTCGTGTCCGTCATCCACACCGGAACGATCCTGTGCCTGCTGCTGATGCTGGTAGCGCTCCTCCTCATGCGATTCGCGGGCCTGCCCGCCGTCATCGCAGTCCTGGTGCTGCTGATGATGGCGATGCTGACCGGCATATGGGCGCATCAGCGCATACAGGCCCTGCGCTCCGCTCTCCCGGACCGCGGTCGTCGTATCGCGTGGTCCTTCGTACGGCGCCGTCGCCTCATCGTCGTGTGGGCACTCCTGCTCGCAGCGATCTGGGCAGGTCTGGCGATCGGGGTCTCCCTCCTGCTCGCGGGCAACGGTGCCGCACCGTGGTGGACGACGGTGAGCGGTTTCGTCGCGACCCTGATCGGCTGGCGTTTATCCCACATCGAGTTCGACGACGAGCTCGAGTGACACCGGTGCCGGCGGGCCGGGCCCCGGAACCGTGTCGCCGCGGGAGCGCTCGCATCTCACGAGCCATGACGTCCGAGACCCTCAGAAGTCGCGAGACGACGCAGGACCCGAGACCGCGCGGTCGTACGTTATGGCACGCGGTCGTACCCGGACTCGCGAAGTCGTACCCGAGACCGCGCGGTCGTACGCAGACGCACGCGGTCGTACGTTAGAGCCTCTCTAAGGTACGACCGGGCGCAAGAGGGTACGACCGCGCGCTACAACGTACGACCCGGCACAGGAAGGTACGACCGCGCGGGACCCGGAGCGCCGACACCGGAGCCCGCCCGCGCCGACCGCACACTGGATGTCACAGACCGCCTCTCCGTGTCATCCCACCCGCCGGCGCGCCCCGCATGTCCACGTCGCTTGCGCCTCAGTCCCCGGAACGCGAAGAGCCTCTTTCACAGGAGACCCACAAGAACGACCTGCGTCCGCCACACGCCGATTCGACACCGTGGAGCCATGTCGAACCAGCACCGGCCACCGGCCTCAGACCCCGCCGGCACAGCGGGCCCAGCAGACACCACCGACGGCACAGCATGCACCATGAGCACGGTAGGCACCACAGAAGCCACCGATACAACAGTCACCACAAGCACCTCGGGCGCCACAGGCACAGCGAGCACAGCGAGCTCCCCCGGCTCCGCCGACTCGACCGCCGACTCCATGACCGTCTCAACGGCGACCGCGCCCGAATCGCGGACCCCGCGGCCCCGCCATCGCACGCGTCGCACCTTCCTGCTCGGGGGCGCCGCCGTCCTGGGCCTGACCGTCACCGGCACCAGCGCCTGGGCGCTCAACCGCTTCGTCATCGACCACACCGAGATC
>ERZ772967.2800-NODE-2800-length-10998-cov-9.765969_pt1 | contig 10998 bp, 10 predicted proteins | sample MGYA00511677_ERZ772967 | MGnify/ENA primary metagenome ERZ772967 (study PRJEB29015, sample SAMEA2737931) | human oral metagenome | biome: human oral; feature: human-associated habitat; material: dental | place: China | collected 2146 ...
GTCGTTCCGTTCAGCAACAGGCTGACGTGCGGATTCTGGGTTGTTCAGGACTGACCAAGTACACTCAGCGGAAATGGGGACCACAGATGCCGGCACCGACCATAAACCAGCGAGTACAAGAGCAGCACCTCGCCTTGCGAAAGGCTGGACTGCGGCCAGTGCTCATCTGGATACCGGATACCCGACGCCCCGGTTTCGATGAGGAATACCGCCGCCAGAGCCGGCTGATTGCCGACGCCGAAAAAGACGACTCTGGACTGCGGGCTTTCACGGACGCTGCAGCGGACGACTTTCTGGCCGGTCTGGATGAGTGGAAAGCATGAGGCGCGGCGGTCTGATATCCGTCGCCCCACAGGGCAGGGTTGACAAGTCACCACCGACGCTGGTCAAACAGGAAGGCGAAAGCCTGCTTGCTGGATTTTCAAGCCGGGATGCTCCCTCCCATGGCACGTTCCGCAACAGCGTTGAGTGCCATGCCATCGCCCCTCGTCGCCGACAGTGCCACCACACCTCGACGGCTTTTGCGCTGAAAAACACAGAGGGATGAAAATCCACCCGTTTCTCCGGTGTGCATATAGACGGGATCACTCTCGTTTGCCGTCAAATCCATCAGCCAGTTGACAGCAACAGCAGATTGATTTGACGCGTTGCGAACAACGGGAATCAGCCCGGCCGCAGCAGGGTCAGGCGTTTCGATCAGATGATTCAGATAGCGTGCCAGATCGGCTGCAGTCGAACGCATGATGCCATCTGGCGCATAACCTCTGCATGGCCAAGGGGATGCAGGTTTGCCATCGGGGGCAGTGCCGATCATGGGGGAGCCGCCGGTTTCTGCGTACAGTTCTTCTTCCGTTTCGGGACACCAAGTGTGAAACAGACACAGCGGGTCCAGCACTCTATCCGACAGCAGTGTACGCCAGGTGTCATTCTGTGCGATGCCGATCAGATGGCCCTGCAGGGCCACACCCAGATTTGAATAGCGAAACGTTCCCCGGCCAGCCAGCGACGAATCCAGCGCGTGCTGGATAACATCTTCCGGCGTATAAGGAGCAAATGGGTTGCCATTGAGGATGGTGGCTACCTGCTTCGGTGACAGCAGGGATTCAGGTATACCGGAAAATCCGTTCGGCGCATAGGCTATCTGTTCGACCTCACGTGCGTTTGCGTTGGCCAGCCCAGGTGCCACTTTATCCAGAATGTCCCGAATCATGGAGACCGGCACATAGGGCAACCCGGATGTGTGAGAGGCCAGCTCGCCCAGACGTACGTTTGCAATGGCAGAGCCGGCCGCCGTATCGCCCAGAATATCCTGAACGGACATATCCAGTGTCAAAACCCCGTTATTCACGGCATCCATCAGCAGGGCACCGGTAAATGTCTTCGTGACAGAACCGATCTCGAATTCCGTGTTTTCGTCCGCTCCAAATCCGGCAAACCGTGGTGCGCGACCAGGTTCGATCACAGCCACGGCCACCCGCCGGCTACTGGCCAGCAAGGGGCGAATCGCACTGACCAGTATTTCATCACCCGTGATGTCAGTGGACAGGGACGAGCCCTGTTCCCCCTCTGCACGAGCGCGCATGCTGAAAGCCCACCCTCCCAGCGCAATGGCACTACATGCGGCAGTGCGCAGCATGTTGCGACGCGTGAGATCTTGACCGGTCAAGGCATCGTGAATCCGTTTCCCTGTATACATGTGCGGGCTCCCTCTGTCAGGTCATCCTGTAGCCAAGGGCAACGGCTGCAGGAAATACGAACATTCTAACCACCTGAGCGACGCCACGGGTCAATGGCCTGTCAGAACGGGGCCGATATTCTGCCAGATAAAATCTGCGCTCCAGTGAAAAATCACGATGCCCCAGCAACATCAGGCTGCTGCCACTCAGGCGATGTGTCCAGCACATATCCGCTGAACGGGATTTGCGTCACACTGATACGCGCAGGAGCGTTCAGGTGATTGCTGATTGCCTCGATCTGATCCAGCTGTGAGGATACCTTTCCATGGATAACCTCGCCATCATCGGCCCGCCGGAACTCAAATGCACGGCTCTCCGGCAGAATCCCAATGAAGCATCCCTGAAGATCGGACCTGATCTCGCCTGGAGGGGTGTCATCCGGAGGAAGGCTGGCAAGACGTTCCTCGATCTGCCGCAACCGGTGCTTGTCGCTCATTATTGTCAGGCGTGCCTTGGCGGGTGTCCGCTCCATCAGCCTTTTCAGAAACGTACGTTCCGCCAGCAGTTGCATGCGTTCTTCCCGACTCATGATTGCACCTCTCCTGCATTGAGCATCAACCACTCTCGCGCATCGGCATCACGTGCCTGATGCAGATCCAGCTGAAGAAACCCTTTCCACGATCCGTCCCTGCGATGGGACCACATGCTGTACCAGTATGCAATCCACGCTGACAGCTGAGAGGGGGGCACCATCGCCCCCCGTCGCCCTCTTCAGGCCGATAAACGTGCCTCCAGCGGCACAGCACTGCCCTCCCTGGGCATCTGTAGGTCCGTCAAACGCTTCAGGCTGCGGCTCACCTGAACCACACTTTCGAAGCCAGTATGCTTGCCCTCATATTCCAGCGTGGCCACGGCCCCGCTCCCCACAAGCACGCTCAAAAATTCCCTGAGCTTTTCAACAACATAGGGGGAAAACCCTGATACGACACCAGCCGATGTATCGCTATCACCAGCCACCGCCGCCAGCAGACGCTGGGTATGTGTCATGGCCATGGCCACCAGGCTCTCACCATCAGGCGGCGACGAACCGTAAGCACGCCCCTGCATCACAAAGCCAAAGGGCTCGGTCACAACACCGGTAATCAGGAGCTGACTGGGATCCCACACCGGGTGGCCCTGGGCCCGGGAAGCCAGAGACCAGCCCACGGCAGCAACCAGTTCAACAAAGCAACCCATGGCCTTCAGCCCGAAATCGGCGGCCATGCCGGACTCATCCACAACCGGTTGACCGCCGAAGGCAAGGATGGCCCTGACAGGCTCTGGCTGATTCTCCGGCATGCTGGCCAGCTGTTCATCGATATCACGCATACGGGATTCGAACCCCAGGCGGCTCATCCATGCATCTGCCGAAAGCCCGGCCAGCATCTCCTGCAAAAGGGCGCGCTCCGACAACAGGTTCAAGCGCTCTTCACAACTCATGGTTGCACCTCTCCTGATCCACCCATAATACTGTTACCATAGACAGTATTCAAGCGCTTTCCCGCCCCCGCCACCGACTTTCGGAAAACCATAAGGCACTCCGACATCACAACCCGACATCATGGAACTCAAACTCCACCCGCCCATCGTGATGCTGCTGTGTGCCGGCCTGATGAAGCTGCTGGCCAGCTGGCTGCCGCTTGCAGCCCTGCCACTGCCCCCGGCTGCCGCCACCGGGCTTGCCCTGGTGCTTGCAGCGGCGGGCGCCGTCTCGGGCATGGCCGGCGTGGTTGCCTTTGCCCGCCAGCGCACCACGGTCAACCCGCACCGGCCGGAACGGACTTCGGCGCTGGTCACGGGCGGCATCTACCGCTTCACGCGCAACCCGATGTACCTGGGCATGGCGCTTTTTCTGGCCGCCTGGGCACTGTGGCTGGGGCAGCTGACGCCGTGGCTGGGCATCTGGGCGTATGTAGCATTCATCAACCGCTTCCAGATTGCACCGGAAGAGCGTGTGCTGGCGGAAAAGTTTGGAGAAGACTGGGAACAGTTCTGCCGGCGCACACGCCGCTGGATATAAGCAGTTCCTGGGGACTCAGTCTGTCCCGGGATGTTCTCCCCCGGGACGCCTACCCCGGGACGCCTACCCCGGGACGCCTACCCCGGGATGCTCTACCTTGGGATGCGCCGCCCCGAAAGCCCTGCCCTGAGATACACCACGCAGTTTTTTACGCGGCGGGAACCTTTTGGCATCTCCGTGCACCGGGACACCGCTCCTTATTACTGGATAGTGTCAAGGGATTCGACCCTGCAGCAGGTCAATACATGGGAGGCTCACTGTGTCGCGCGCACCACGGTATCATGAGCGCATTCAAACGACATCGTGTGGGAGAACGCATTCATGAGACTGTTGCTCGGCTGGCTGATCAATGCCGCTGCCATCTTCCTGCTGCCCTACCTGCTGGCCGCCGTGAACATCAAGGATTTCGGCACGGCCATGGTGGTGGCGCTCATCATCGGCCTGCTCAACACCTTCATCCGCCCGGTGCTGCTGCTGCTCACGCTGCCGGTCAACGTGGTGACGCTGGGGCTGTTCACGCTGGTCATCAACGGGTTGATGTTCTGGGTCACGTCCCGGCTGGTGGACGATTTCACCATCACCGGCTTCTGGTGGGCGGTGCTGGCAGCCGTGCTCTACAGCGTCATCAGCAGTCTGATTGCCAGTGTGCTGCTGGGTGAGCAACGAACGGAGGACTGACAGCGCACGCAATCCGCTGGCGGCGCGAACACCAGATGGCGTATTGACCGCGTGACGCAAATCGCTGCCGGGAGAGCACCGGGTGAAGAAGTCACCGTGGCTCGCCGGGCCGCTGGGCCTCCAGCGCGAAACAGGCTGCCAGCATTTCGGGCGGCCTGTTCCGTTTTTCAGCGCTTCGTGCCCAGCGCCATGGTCCAGTACGAGCCGTACTGGGTCTGGACCGTGCCCGGCACCACGGCCAGGCCAACCTCCTGAATGTCGGCGCGCATCAGGGCCTTGCAGTGCGAGGGGCTGTCGATCCAGGCCTGCATGGCTTCAGGCAGGGTCCGGAAGCCGGCAGCGATGTTCTCGTCGGCCTGCGACCAGGCGTAGTGCACCATCTCGAAGCGGTGCCAGACGTACTTGCCATCGTCCCAGCCATGGCTGAACTTGTTGTTGGCCAGCATCCACTCGGATTCGAGAAGCGCCGCGTAGGCCACCTGCGGGTTCCAGCGCAGCGGCGGGGCGGCGGGGTACGAGACATCCCCACAGGTACGCGCCTGGGCGCGGGCTTCGTTCACGGCCTTGACCACACGCTGGGCCAGCAGGTGATAGCGGGCCGCATCGATCACCGCCTGGGCGGCCCTGTCGGTCACTTCGGCCTGCGGTGCTCCGGCCGTGCTGGCGGAGGCATCGGCCATGTAAAGCGTCTCGCCGCGGTACAGCGGTACGGCAGGCTGCACAAAGGACTGTGATGGAGCGGACGCGGAAGCAGCCGGGGAAGACAACGATGCAACAGCAGCTTCTGCCTTGATGGTCAGGGCGGCGGCAGCGGCGGCCGGAACAGGTGCGGCTTGCATGCCGTCAGAATCACTGGCAGCACGCAATGAAGCGCCTTCCTCGCCGGCAGAAACGTCATGCGCAGCAGCAGCTTCAGGAGCAGCGGCGCCTCCCTGGACAACGGAGCTGCTTCCCTGCCGGGCAGCAACATTCAGGCCAACAGCAGCCGCGCCAAGGGTTCCCTTGTCTTCGGGCAGCAGTGCCAGCCCCAGGGCCTGATATTCGGCACGGATTTCGGCCGCATTGCCCTGTCCCAGCCGGGGGTGCAGGCCCACCGACGGCTCGTCACTGCCACCACCCCCGCAGGCCCCCACCATCAGGCCCAGCACCGCCGATGCCACCACCGGCTGCGCCCCACCGAACCATGACTTTCCGCCCGACACGATTTCGCTCCCCAGCGAGTTTCTCGATGGGGCGCATTGTTGGATAACAACACTTCTGTGTCTTCAGCGACACGCACCAGTGGTTGACTGGTGCCGGCCGAGCGGTGATCTGCCCGGGAAGCTGCCTGCCGAACCTGATGCCAGAATAAGCGGATACGCTTGCCGGCAATTTCAGATATCAATCATCCTCACTATCGAACTTCATGTCCTGATAGCGAACGAAGTGCGAGCCCTTGATCAGCCGGTAGGCCAGCCAGATGCCCAGAAACACGGGCAGGCCGATGTAGGTGGCCACCACGCCGATCCAGTCGATGCGCTCTTCCATGAAGGCCTGGTAGTTCTGGCCCAGCGTGATGATCAGGCACAGCACGAAGGCAAACACCGGGCCGATCGGGAAGAACGAGGCACGGTACGGCAGCTCGGCCAGGTTGCGCCCCTGGGCGATGTAGCCCTTGCGGAAGCGGTAATGCGACACCGCAATGCCCAGCCAGGCGATGAAGCCGGTCATGCCCGACAGGTTGAGCAGCCACAGGTAGATGGTTTCGGCGCTGGCCAGATAGGTGGCAAAGCAGAGGGCCGCCACGACGGTGGTGGCCATCAGTGCGTACACGGGCACGCCACGCTTCGACACCCGGGCAAAGATGCGCGGGGCCATGCCCTGGCTGGCCAGCGTGTAGAGCATGCGGGTGGAGGCGTACATGCCGGAGTTGCCGGCCGACAGCACGGAGGTGAGCACCACGGCATTCATCAGCACGGCGGCCGACAGCAGCCCTGCCCGCTCGAATACCAGGGTGAAGGGGCTGACGCTCACGTCGCCCACTTCGTTGCGCAGCAGGCGCGGGTCGGTGTAGGGGATGAGCAGGCTGATGACCAGAATGGCCAGGATGTAGAAAAGCAGGATGCGCCAGAACACCTGCCGCACGGCCCGGGGGATGTTCCGGCCCGGATCGGCTGATTCGGCCGCGGCAATGCCGATCAGCTCGGTGCCCTGGAAGGAGAAGCCCACCACCATGGCCACGCCGATCAGGGCCGCAAAGCCGCCGGCAAACGGGGCCTCGCCCACCGACCAGTTGGCCAGATGTTCGGAGAAGGTGTGGGCGCGGTCGGTGCCGTGCAGGATGCCGGTGATCATGGCCAGCCCCACGGCGATGAAGATGATGACGGTGGTGACCTTGATGGCGGCGAACCAGTATTCGGCCTCGCCAAAGCCCTTCACCGAGATGACGTTGAGCAGGAACATGATGCCCAGCGCAATGGCACTCCACACCACGCCCGGCACGTCGGGGAACCAGTAGGCCATGACGAGCTGTGCGGCCACGAGGTCCACGGCAATGGTGATGGCCCAGTTGTACCAGTAGTTCCAGCCGAGGGCGAAGCCGAAGCCTTCGTCCACATAGCGGCTGCCATAGGTGGCAAAGGAGCCGGAGACCGGCATGTAGGCGGCCAGTTCGCCCAGGCTGGTCATGAGGAAGTAGACCATCAGGCCGATGAGGCCGTAGGCCAGCAGGGCACCACCCGGGCCGGCCTGCGAGATGGTGGCGCCGGAAGCGACGAACAGGCCGGTACCGATGGACCCGCCGATGGCGATCATCGACAGGTGACGTGCACGCAGGGAACGTTTGAGGCGATGTTCGGTGCTGGGCGCGGCCGCTTCTGGCCGGGCGCCGGGAGCGCCTCGGGAAGATGGGGCATCAGGGGTGCCCGGTGACCCGGATGGCTGCTGGCCGGATGCGCGGCCGGACGGGGCGGGAGAAGAAGACGGGGCCTCTGCGGGATGATCCATCGGGTACAGATACAGGTTATGCCCGAGAACCCGCAGGCGCGCAGCAGGGGCGCCCGACCCGGCCCAGAAATGGTCTGCCCCTCGACCCGGCGGAGCCGGCGGCAGAACGGGGGGAACCACTTCCGGGGCGCAGGCTGCGCGCCCGGAACGTGTGGAAAGGGGGTGGTGCCGCTTGTCGGACTCGAACTGACGACCTACCGCTTACAAGGCGGTTGCTCTACCAACTGAGCTAAAGCGGCCACGGAAACCGTGACATGGCAGCGCCATGCGGGGGGCATTCTAGCAGGCAATCCGCTCGTGTGGGCAAGCTCACGCAAAACCTGCGAAATGGGCCTGCCGGGACGATGTCCTGTCTTGTGCCCTGCCCTCGTCCAGGCGCCCTCGTCCTGTCCTGCGATGACCTGCCCCGCTGCCTGCCTCCCCTGCCCGCGTGAGGGCAAACTACTTGATCAGCTTCAGGGACGGACGACCACGCCCCGGCGGGGTGGGCGGCTCCGGAGGCGTGGACGAAGCGGGTGAGTCTGGCGGCTGGCTGTCCGGGTCATCCTTGCCCGGCGCGGCGCCTTTGGTGGAGGCTGCCCCTCTGGTGGAAGTGACACCTTTGGCCGGGGCTGTATCTCTGGTGGAAGAGGCACCTTTGGCCGGGGCTGCATCTTTGGCAGAGGAGGCGGCACCTTTGGCCGGTTTTGCGCCGGTTGCAGGCGCGCCCCCTTCGGCCGGCGCAGTCCGTTTGCCGGATGCGGTTCGCTTGCCCGGTGCCCCCCCCTCTTCCGGTGCCGCACCTTCTCCCCGTGCAGCCCGTCCGCCCGCCGCAGTCCCTGCGCCCGACGTGTTCCCCTTCGCGGTGCGACTGGAGGAACGGGTACGGGGTTTGGTGGTTCCGGGTTTGTCTGCTTCAGGCCTGGTCGCTTCAGGCCCGTATGGTTCGAGCCTGAGCGCTTCAGGCACGGTCGTCGTGGAGATCGGCTTGCGACGCGGGCGAGCGGGTTTGGCGGGCGATGCATCATCCACCTGTGGGGAAGCAGATGCCTCGCCAGAGGAGTCGGTCACGGGCCTGCCCTTTGCACCATCCGGTGCATCCGCAGCACTGGACGGTGAAGCTGCCGGCGATGGCACGGCGTGCAGGCTGGGCCGGCCACTGCGACCGGGGCGGTTGAAGCTCAGGACTTCGCCACCCTGGCCACCGGGCGCTGCCGGCGTGCCGGATTTGCCCGTAACCGGGTGTTCATCGTCGACCAGATGGTCGTCATCTTCGGCACCATCGCCCTCTTCTTCGATGGTGACGCCGAAGGGCAGCATGAAGCCGGTCTCACGGGCAACGATGGCCATCACGTTGTCCACCGGCACCACGACATATTCGGGCACACCGCCGAAGCGTGCCTGGAAGGAGATGGTGTCGTTGTCCATCTGCATCCCGTGGGTGGCCGTGGCCGAGACGTTGAGCACGATCTCGCCGTTGCGCACATAGGCCATGGGCAGTCGCGCGCGGCCACCCGCCTTCACCACCAGATGGGGCGTGTAGCCGTTGTCGCTGCACCATTCGTAGATGGCACGGATCAGGTAGGGCTTGGGGGAGATTTCGGCCATCGGGCAGGCTCCGGGGAAATCGGGATGATGATGGACGTGCCGGGCACACTTTCAGCGGCGCATGACCTTCTCGGAAGGCGTCAGCGCCTCGATGTAGGCCGGACGCGAGAAGATGCGCTCGGCATACTTCATCAGCGGGGCGGCGGACTTGGGCATTTCGATGGAATAGTGATCGAGGCGCCACAGCAGCGGGGCCATGGCCACGTCCAGCATCGAGAATTCGTCGCCCAGCATGAAGCGGTTCTTCACGAAAATGGGCGTGAGCTGGGTGAGGCGCTCGCGGATCTGCTGACGGGCACGCTCCATGGTGCGGGCGGTTTCCTTGTCGTGGTCGCGACGCTCCAGCGTCTGCACGTGCACGAACAGCTCGCGCTCGAAGTTGAACAGGAAGAGGCGCGTGCGCGCCCGCATGACCGGATCGGCCGGCATGAGCTGCGGGTGCGGGAAGCGCTCGTCGATGTACTCGTTGATGATGTTCGACTCATACAGGATCAGGTCCCGCTCGACCAGTACGGGCACCTGTCCGTAGGGGTTCATGATCGAGATGTCTTCGGGCTTGTTGTACAGATCCACATCGCGGATCTCGAAGTCCATGCCTTTCTCGAACAGCACGAAACGGCAGCGCTGGCTGAAGGGGCAGGTCGTGCCTGAATAGAGCACCATCATGGGACGGGTTCTCCTGATTCAAAATAAGGGAGCGGGGCAGGCAAGATAGCACGGCGCCCGCCAAAAGCCCAGAAAATTGCACAATACAAAACGCCTGACGCCTGCGCCGCAGTGACGCATGAGCCAGAGGGCTGCAGGATCAGAGGCTGCCGCCCCGGACACTGCGAGACCGTCGACTGCAGAGGCAGATGCCGCAAAAGGCAAAGGGGTGGACACATCGCTGCGCCACCCCTCCCTCCAGCATCCATCTGCGGGCCACCACCCCTGGGGCGATGGCTGGCTGCAGGGGCACCGGCTGGAACCGGTGCCCTTCGTGCGTGCTACTGACGTTTACTTCACGTCCTTCCAGAACTCGCGGTTGAGCCACCAGGCACAGCCGATGAACACGCCGATGAACAGCAGCACCCAGATGCCCAGACGGCTGCGGGTGGAGGCGCTCGGGTCGGACATGAACTTCATGAAGGCCACCAGGTTGCCCACCTTGTCGTCGAACTCGGCCTGGGTCATGGTGCCGCCTTCCGGCTTGTCGAGCTGGAAGTGGGTGCCTTCGTGCAGGTCGTCACCTTCGATCTTCTCGACCTTCTCGGTCTTGTTGCCGTGAATGTCGTAGTTGATGACCGTTTTGGTCCAGCCCGTCTGCTTGCCGGTTTCCTCGTCAGTCACTGGCGCAATGCGCTCTTCGGTGGCACCGCGCATGCCCTGCCACTGCCACAGGATGTTGGGCATGCCCACGTTCGGGAAGACGGAATTGTTCCAGCCCGTCTCGCGCGAACCATCACGGTAGTAGCTGCGCAGGTAGGTGTAGATCCAGTCGGCACCGGTGCCGGATTCGGAGGAACGGGCGCGGGCCTCGACGGACAGATCCGGAGGCGCCGCGCCGAACCAGGCCTTGGCATCGGCCGGACGGAGGGCCACCGTCATGAGGTCACCCACCCGGCCACCCGTGAACATCAGGCTGTCGGTGATCTGCTCATCGGTCAGCCCGATGTCCTTCATCCGGTTGTAGCGCATCATGGATGCGCTGTGACAGTTCAGACAGTAGTTGACGAAAGTCCGGGCACCGTCCTGCAGGGCGGGCATGCTCTGCATCTTTTCGGTGGGGAACTTGTCGAGGTGCACGCTTTCCGACGCCACCACCGGTGCCGACAGGGCACAGGCGATGACGGTGGCCACCAGGCCGAAGCGACGACGGATAAGAGCGGAAGTGTTCATGCGTTTCTCGCTGTCTGCCAGTTCAGTGGTGGGGTTTGAAGTTGACGCGCTCGGGCGGCTGCTTGAAGGTGCCGACCTGGGTCCACCACGGCATGAACAGGAAGAAGCCGAAGTAGATGAGCGTGCACAGCTGCG
>ERZ772967.2801-NODE-2801-length-10998-cov-3.015901_pt1 | contig 10998 bp, 9 predicted proteins | sample MGYA00511677_ERZ772967 | MGnify/ENA primary metagenome ERZ772967 (study PRJEB29015, sample SAMEA2737931) | human oral metagenome | biome: human oral; feature: human-associated habitat; material: dental | place: China | collected 2146 ...
CCTTTTTCCTCATATCGACTACATCTCCTTCCTCATATTCCGACGATTTTGTGCGGCATTTACCGCCCTCTTGATTTCTACAAAACATAAAAGTACAAAACGGGGTATTCCCAAGCATAATTGCCTTTGCACCTCGCAGGTGATGGCTTGTGGTCGGGCGACTTAAGCCTAACACTGTTTTTGCAAACAGTCCCTGCAAGGTGCTATTTTTTTGCCCGTGGTTTGGGGCGCTTCTGTGTCGTTGATCAGTGATCATGTCAGCCTATAATCTGTCGGAGGCAGATCATCAGGCTCAGGAAAAAGTACACGGCCCAGGGCGAAATGGGCCTCATTCACGGCAACCGGGACAGACGTCCCCAGCTCAGAACAGGAACCCAGATATACAGTGCGCCCCCTCAGTTTATCCCGGATTGCCTGCCAACCTTCAAGAAAAGGATTAGCAAGAGGAGATAGAAAAGGGTTCGGAGCTGCAAGAGCCCGACAAGGAGAAACCACAGGACCCCAACGGCTGCGGCAATGCTCGCGGCAGAAATCAGAAGGCTGGCAACATAAGGCATCCTCCACATGCTTATCCCCTCCTTGATTCACATTCTTGATTCACATTTTTGAGGGGCCGCAGCATCGGCCGCCAGTCCCCCGCTTCGGCGAAGCCACCACTCCTATCCGCTGGCGCGAGGCCTCAGCGCTTCACAGCCCCGTCCCGGCGTTCCACGCAGAATTAAACTCCCCCCTGAGCCAGGAGGACGCGGCACCACACCCGCACCGCAGGGGCCGGGTGTTCCAGAAGCTCCTCCAATCGCCCCCTGAAGTGGGGCACGGCATGAGGGAAACGCTGCTTCATGGCGGAGAGGAGCGGCACCAGCACCTGCGCGTCCTCCGAGCCCAGCAGGCGGCGCAGCGCCGCATCCGAGGGGGCGCTGTCGTCGGGCCAATAGCGCAGGATCGCGGCGACGCAGTCGGGCCGGACCGAGACGAGGTAACGCTCCATCAAGATCGGGTCCGGCGAGACGTCCCGGCTGCGCAGTGCCAGCAGGCTCATGACCAGCGAGTTTGGGAACTGGTCCGCGCGGGAGGCGACGTCCGCGGCAAGGCGGCGCAGGACCCCGGCCTCCATGGGCAGGGCGCCCACCAACCGGGCCGTCTTCTCGTCCACATCCCACCGACACAAGAGGTCCGACACCGCCTGACGAACCTCGGCACGGTTGATCAACGTCCCCACGCGCCCCAGCGCGAGGCGCCGCACCTCGGCAACGGAGGAGCCGAGGCGCGACAGGACGTCGTTCAGCTGCGCGGCGTCGGCGCTCTTCGACATCCGCTCAAGCCGCCGGCTCAGGCTGCGGTCGTACTGTTCCAGCACGCGATCCACCCGCTCGCTGCGCTCCTCCGCCTGGCGCCGCTCCTCCTCCCGCTCGGCCCGGCGGGCCTCCTCGGCCTCCTGCCGCGCCCGGTCACGGCGGCGGCGATACCAGTCCAGGAACGTGGAGGTGCGGCGCTTGACGAGAGAACGCTGCTGTCGCCAGCCCGCACCGGACAGCTGCCTCAGCTCGTCCGGCGCAAGGCCCTTCAGGAGGGAGTAGGCGCCCGCAATCTGCTGAAAGCGCAGCGCCCCTCCCTGCCCCACCACGTCGGGATGACAGGTCAGAGCAAGGCGGCGGAACGCGGAACGCACGTCCGCCTCCGTCGCCCCCGGCTCCAGCCCAAGGGCCCTCAGGCTGGCCTTGACCTCCCCGAAAAGGTTCATCTCCATCGCAACCAACGACCTCGCTCCGTCAGAAGCTCGACACAACGTGAAACAGGACGCCGCAGCGTCCTACGGGTCAGGATACCGCCCGCTTCAGGTCCTTCACCAGGCCCTCCAGAAGCCCCATCACCTCGGGGTCGGAGGGCGCCCCCTCGGCGCGCCGAAACAAGAGGTGCAGCCGGGCCCGCTGGCTGTCCGACAGCAGCGTCTCGAGGCTGACCAGGGAGAGCTTGAGCTCGCGCAGGCGGCGGTCGTTCTCCGCCTCCGGGCTGCGGCCGGCCTGCGTTTCCTCCAGGACCAGCGGTATGGGCACGCACTCCCCCGTCCCGCGCGTCAGGGATGCCGTGAAGCGGCCCGACGCCGAGAGGAGGCAGGCAAGGCGAAGCTCCTCCCCCGCATCGACCTCCAGGTCCAGTGAGCCCAGGCGAACGCTCTCGTCCCGCAGCTCGTTTCGGGACTGGCGGATCTCGAGCGTCGCGCGCCCCGTCCGCGCCGCCTCCAGGACGACCTCCGCGTGGGCCGGCAGCACCGACTCCGATGGGATGAGCGTCAGCGTCTGCCCGCACCAGAGCGCGTTCAGGTCCCCGGAGAGCGCGTCCAGCAGAAGCCGCTCCCGCCCCGACGCCGTGTAGAGCGCCGCGCCGCGCGCCACCGCGTCCTCCGCGCTGAGGCTGAGCCGCTCCGGCAGCGCCACCTCCCGCTCCAGGATCTCCTGCAGGAGGGGAATGCGGCTCGACCCCCCCACCAGCAGCAGGTGCTCCGGCCCATAGCGGTCCCACAGGCGGCGCACCGTGTGGATCAGGCGCCGGATGGAGAAGCGCATCAGGCGCTCCATATCCTCGCGATAGACGGTGAGCTCAGGCGGCGCCCATCCCCCCAGGGCGGGGGGCGTCCAGTGGACGGACCAGCAGTCGGACAGGGCGATCTTGATCCTCTCCGCCTCCTGGAGCAGCAGCTGCCAGCGCACGTCCCCGGCGTCGAACTTGTCCAGCAGGAGGCTCTCGCGCAGCCACTCCGCCAGGGCCACGTCAAACTCATAGCCCCCGACGGTGTCCGTGCCGACGCTCTCCAGCACCTGCCACACGCCCCCCTCGCTCTCCACCGCGGAGATGTCCGTCGTGCCGGCCCCGAAGTCCAGCACCAGAAACCGCCCTTGGCGCCCAAAGGCGAGGGCCGCGGCCGTCGGCTCCGACACGATGCGCGCGTCAAGCCCCGCGGCGCTTGCCGCACGGATCACGGCCTCTCGCTGGGGCAGGGTGAAGCAGGCGGGCACGGTCAACACGCAGGAGGACACGAAGGACTTGAGGCACACCTCCGCGTCCTCGCGCAGCGCCTCCAGCAGGGGGACCAGGAGGTCCTGAGCCGCGCGCGGGCGTCCGTCGGGGAAGGCCCGGAAGGAGGTCCCCACCTTGCGCTTCAGGTCCCACCAGACGCTGCCGCCCCGAAGCCCCAGGCGCACCGCGTCCTCGCCCACGACCCACGCCCCGTCCTCCCAGCCGACGACGGAGTGGGTCGTCGTCGTCCCCCAGCGGTTGGGGATGAGCCTGACGGCGCCGTCCTCGTCCAGGAACGCAACCAGAGCGTTGCGCGTCCCCAGGTCGATTCCGATCGCGGGCGAACTCATGCGAGACATCCCTCGAGCTTTCCCCCCTCCTCAAAGCGCACCGCCACGCGCACCGTCCGGCCTGGCAGGGCACCGCCCTCCCAGGCCGCCTCCAGAAACTGCGGGGTGTAGCCCGCTCCATCCCCCTCCGCCAGGACCTCCAGCGTCCGGCCGACGAAACGCCGTGCGTATCGGCTCAGAAGCTCCATCCCCACCGCAGCGGCCTCCGCGGCACGCTCCGCCCGCACGGAGGGCTCCACCCTTCCGGGCAGGGAGGCCGCCAGCGTGCCGCGCCGCTCGGAGTAGGGGAACACATGGACCCGCCCCATCCCCACGCGGCGCATCAGGGCCGTCGTGCCGCGGAAGGCCGCGTCGTCCTCGCCGGGGAACCCCACCAGAACGTCGCTCGAGATGTGCAGGTCCGCCCCCAGCCGGCTGCAGGCCCTCTCGCAGACGCGGGCGAAATCGTCCGCCGTGTAGCCCCGGCGCATCAGGGACAACACCCCGTCGTCCCCGCTCTGGAGCGGCAGGTGCAGGTGCGGACAGAAGATGGGGCTGTCTGCCAGCGCGTCCAGCAGGGCGCCGTCCAGCGAAAAGGGCTCGAGGGACCCCAGCCGAAGCCGGTCCAGGGCCCCGCACTCCGACACGGCGCGCACCAGCTCCGCCAGGGAGGACCCCCTGTCCCGGCCGTACATGCCGAGGTGGATTCCCGTCAGTACCGCCTCGCGACACCCCCCCTCGGAGACGCGGCGCACCTCCGCCAGGACGTCCGCCAGAGGACGGCTCACCGACCGGCCCCGCAGAAAGGGGATGACGCAGTAGGTGCAGAAGTGGTCGCAGCCCTCCTGGACCTTGATGAAGGCGCGGGAGTGCAGCCGGGGAGCCCCCATGGGGAGCTCCTCCCAGGAACGGTCCGCGCCGAGGTCCGCCCGCAGGTCGCAAAAGGCGCGGCCCTGCCGGAGCGCGGCGTCGAGGGCCTCGGCCAGCAGGGACTTTCGGCGGTTCCCCACCAGAAGGTCAACCCCCAGCTCCCGCGCTGCCTCCGCCTCGACACCCTGGGCCCAGCAGCCGCACACGGCCACGACGCCTTCCTCCCCCACCGCGCGGCGGGCGCGGCGCACCAGCTGACGGCACTTGCGGTCCGCCTCCGCCGTCACGGAACAGCTGACGAGGACGGCCGCCCGTGCCCCCTCCGGCTCGCGGCGCACCAAGGCGCCCCTGGCCTCCAGGTCCCCGGCCAGAAAGTCGCCCTCGCACAGGTTGGAGCGGCACCCCAGCACGTGAAGCCACACCGGGACGCCCCGCAGCCCAAGGGACCCAGGCCCCTCCTTTTCAGTCACGAAGCCTAGCCCCAGGCGAGACGGGCCCGGCAGCCCCACCAGTCGCCGAAGTGGAGCTCCCGCTCCAGCGCAAGCCCGGAGGATGAGAGGACGGACAGGAACGCCCCGCGCTCGTGGTTCGTCATGCCGGAGAAGATGGCGTAGCCCTTCGGCTTCAGGGCGTACTTCACGTCCGGAAGAAGGGCCAGGTTGGGCGCCAGGAGGATGTTGGCCAGGAGGACGTTCCCCTTGTCCCGCACGCCTGAGAGCAGGTCCCCCACAGCCAGGTCGCAGAGGTCCGGGCTCAGGTCGTTCAGCTCCATGTTGCGGCGCACCTCCTCGATCGTCGTCGGGTCCAGGTCGCGGGCGACGGTCCACGACGCGCCGAGCTTCAGGGCCGCGATGAACAGGATGCCCGTGCCCGTGCCGATGTCCAGCACCACGTCCCCCCGGTGCACCACGTCCTCCATGAGCTCAAGTGCGATGCGGGTGCTCTCGTGGTATCCCGTTCCGAAGGCCATGGCGGGATAGATGTACAGGGGGATGCGCCCCTGCCTCTCCTCGTCCCTGTGCCACGGGGCCATGACCACGAAGGTATGCCCCACGTTGAGGGGCGGGAACGCCTCGAGGTGCTGCGTGCTCCAGGCGCGCTTTTCCGTCTTGCGGCACTCGCCTGCAGACACCCCCGGAAAGGACGGCAGGAGGGTGCTCACCGACCGGCTCAACTCGTCCTGGTCCCTGGAGCTCAGGTAATCGGCGCGGAGGATCATCCTGTCCCCGTCCTCGACAAGCTCAGAGCCGATAGCACCGGTCATCGAGGCCAGGGTCCAGAGGCGCTCCGCGTCCCACTCCCTGTTCTCGCCAGGGATGAGCTCGTACTCAACGGTCCACCAAAAACCTCCGTCGCCTTCCGCCGTCTGCTCCGGCAAAGGCGCGTTCAACGTATCAGGACACACAAGGAACACCCCCAGATCGATCGTGCCGGGAGCGTGGTCCGCTGCGGCCCAATCTGCCTAATTCTTTTTACCTTATAATTGTACTACGGGAGGAAAGCCGTGAGAGCGCCTTTTTCAGGATGCCTGAAAAAGTCCGTCACGACGGCTCACAGGCGACGCGTACGATTTTGCAGAAAATCAAGGACCCGCTCCGCGGAGAGGTTCAGCACCAGCTCCTCCGGAAAGCCCATCTCCGCAAGCATCTCCGCGGCCTTGGACGTACACCCCACGTCCCACTCGCTGTGGGCATCCGAGTCCACCGCCACGGTCACCCCCCACCTGGCGCAGGCCTCCGCCAGACGCAGCGCGTTCTGCCTGTTTTTCTGACTCCCTGTGAAGATATGGGCCTCGTTGAACTCCACGACCTTCCCCCGCTCCGCCCAGAGGGGAAGGACGCGGTCCATGTCGAAGGCATACTCCGGCGACTCCGGATGCCCCATCATGTCGACGAAGGGGTCTTCCGCGAGGGCCAGGTAGACGGGGGTGTAGTCCGTTTCCTGACCGGACGGCAGGACGTGTTCGTGGAGGCTCGCGATGATCCAGTCCAGGCGCCTCAGCACCCGCTCCGGCAGGTCCGTCTCCCCCTCCATGTTGCGGACGTTGAGCTCCACCCCCCTCAGGACGGTGACCCCACACACCTCCCGCGGCAGGGTGTGCAGGTTGGCAAAGTGCATCCACCCGCAGGTCTGCGGCATGGACGGGGCATGGTCCGTTATGGCGATCAGGTCAAGGCCCTTCGCCGCGGCGGAGCGCGCCATCTCGCCAACCGTGGAATAGGCGTGCCCGGAGGCTATCGTGTGCGTGTGCAGGTCCGCGCGCAGCATCATCAGAAGATCAACCCTTCACATCGAGATTTGTCCGTCCGCAAAAACGCAGCAGACGAAACAGCCTATTATTATAAATGAAACGTCGGTTAAATCAAATCGTTGCCGGGCGATCCACACGGTTCTTCATACCGGTTAAAAAAACGATCCCGGACAAGTTTCCGTCCCAAAAATTTTAAAAGGTGATAAAATAATGACCGGTATAAAAATCATGGGAGCCTCACGAGCGAGGGGCTCAGGCGGAGGAACGCGACATGGCGGATGCGGTGCAGGCGGAGAGGGCAGCGAAGGAGAAGACAAAGAGGGCACGGAGCAGGCGAAAGGCCGGCGAGAAGACGACGGAGCCCTCCGGCAAGGGGTCTGCCCCGTCGGAGCAGGAGCCCGACCGGAAGCCCAAGCCGGCCTCCGCGAAGCGGGAACCCGCCAAGGCCTCCGAAAAGGCCCCCGCGAAGGCCGCCTCAACGCGCCCCCGAAAGCCTCGCACGGCCTCGGACGGAACGAAGAGGGCCACGGAGAGCCCCAAGACCGCCCCTCAAAAAACGGAGAAGCCACCCCTAAACCATACCGGTAACAAACAATCAACCACTTCCCCGCATCAACCCGAAGCCCCGGAGGAGCCATCGGGGGGAGACAAGCGGAGGAGGGGACGACGCGCCGCCGCCGGCAAGGGCCCGGCTCCCGTTGCGGCGACCGAATTGACGGCGACCGCCGCCGAAAAACGGCAGACGGCGAAGGAGACGCCCTCGGCAGGGGGGCGCGTCGCCACAGAAGCCTCGACGGAGAGCGCGAAGCGCTCAACGGCCCCCGATCGTCAAAAAGACGGGATCAATAACGATACCGGAAATGAAAAGATGACCCTGCACAGCGCCCCCACACCCAGAGGAAAGCGCAGGACAGCGAAAACGCGCCCCGAAGAGGCGCCGGACCGCGGCACTGCCCCCAAGGAAGAAAGGTCGCGGCGGAAAAGAGCCAGTGAAAACGTTACCGATATCAAAAACGCTCCCGATTTAGTCCCTGAGGCTCCGAAGGGCCGTCCGAACGGGGCAGCCCGCACAGCGGAGCCCGGCGAGGGCGGTTCCACCCCCGTGGAGGCGGAACTCGCGGACGCCTCGAAGCGGAAGAGCTCCTCCGCAAAGCCGACGGGGAGGGGGAGAGGACGGCGCGGACGCGGGAAAAATAACGCCGATAACCATACCGGTCCTAAAAACACTTCCGAAGTTGGCGACAAAAAAGCCGAGGGGACGGTCCATAAAGGTAACGTTTCGACTATCGATAACGAAAACATTTCCGTAAAACCCCCTGCCGACCATCCAACGGAGGGAGAAGTCGGCGTCGATTCAGAAAATGGGGTCAAAAAAAGTAACGATAACGTTACTGATAACGAAAAAGCTCCTTATGACATCACCATCGTGTCCTCTCCCCTTCGCGAGCTTTCCGTCCCGGAGCGGGCGACCCCGGAGGCCCCGTTTCCTCTGGACGAGCCGGAGGCAGCGGAGCCCCTTACGGGCGTGGCGCCTCTCGAGGAGCTGGACCGCGAGGTGCTGGACGATGGCGAGATCCCCTTCAGCGTGGGGGAGGCCATCGAGTCCGCCGTCTCCGCCTCCGGCCCCGCCAGGAGCGGAGCCTCCCGCCACAGCCGAAACCGCAGAGGCGGCAGGCGGCACAAGCGCACCGCCCCCCAGCCGGAGACCCCGGCGAAGAGCGCCAGGCCGGCGACGCCCCAGGCGCCGCATCCGGTGGAGCGGTCCGACGCGGCGTCGGCTCCAAAGCGGAAGGACGAGAAGGCGCCGGCTCGAAGGAACCCCTACTCCCCGACGGAGTTCAGCAGCGTGGAGATGATGTCCTCCCTGAGGGGCTTCACCCCTTTGGGGACGCTCTTCGTCCTGATGGACGTCCTGAAGGGGCATGAGGAAGGCCTGCTTCACGTCAACCAGCTGGCGCAGGCGCTGGGCATCGGGAAGCCCTCGCTCCTGGCGCAGCTGGACAACCTGGAGGCGGCGGGGTTGATGAGGACCATCTCCAGCTCCCGCGCGGGCCGCCACATCGAGCTCCTGACGCCCAACCTGCTGCCCCACCCGGACCTCTCCGTCTTTCCGGTGGGGGCGTCGGGCGACCTCCTGGCGCCGACGGCAAACGCCCCGGAGCGCGGCGGGCAGTTCTCCCAGAAGCGCCTCGACCTCCTCTACAAGTACCTGAAGGACCACCGGGTGGAGGTCACCTCCATCCCCGACGAGGGGCACCTGCCCAGGGAGGTGCCTCAAATCGCCACGTTCCTCGGCAAGTACCTCGTCTACGTCCGCCCCTTCTATGAGATGATGAAGGCCACCCTGAACGACTGCCGCGAGTTCCGCTACTCTTTGGCGAAGCTGCCGAGCCGGGACATCACCCACACGCTGAACTTCTGCCACATGCTGAGCGCGGCGAAGTTCCTTTCCTCCTTCACCTACCGGCGCGCTCCCCAGTACAGCATCGTGGCCCAGGTGAACCGGACGCCGGCGGCCATCAACTTCCTGACCGGAGGCTGGCTGGAGCACTACATCCGCGACAAGGTGATCTCCATCCTGACGACGCACCCCGCCACGGTCAGCCTGCCCTACGCCTTCATGAAGAACCCCAACATCATTCTGCCCACGGGGGAGAACTTCGAGCTGGACTTCCTGCTCTCCGTGGGGGACAAGATCTTCTGGATCGAGGCCAAGACGGGCGAGTACGAGAACTACCTCGCCAAGTACTCCCGCGTCTCCAGGGTGCTGGGCCTGACCCGCAGCACCTCCATGCTGGTGAGCGTGGAGCCCCTGCCGGCGGAGGACAACCTCACCGTCCGCTACAGCCTCAGCTGCTGCAACCTGGACGAGTTCCCGGACGTCTTTCGCATCAACCTGGTGCGGGAGCTCCAGCAGGAGGCCGTCCAGCGGGCCGCCATGATGGCTTGAGGGCGGGGGGAGACAAAACGCCGTCCGCCGGGGCACCTCAGGGGCCCTAGGGGCAGACGAACGAGGGGCCGCAGACGCGGCCCCTCGTTTCATGCGCTTCATGGCGCTTCTTCATAGCGTTTTATGGCGCAACCCCCTCAAGGGGGATGGGAGTGTAGATCGCCCCGCGGGGGGTCAGGCGGCTTCGCATCAGCTCGATGCCGCAGCAGGTCCATGAGACGGGCGGCACCGTCGCCAGCGCCCTCAGGAGCGCCGGAGGCAGAGCCTCCCCGTTGCAACGGGCCAGCGTCAGGTGGGGGACGAAGGGTCGCCGCTCCCGCGGGATGCCCGCCTCCGCCAACGCGTCCTCCAGACGGGCGGCGAGGGCCGTCAGCTCCGCCGCGCCCCTCGTGCCGCTGAGCCAGAGCGTGCGGGGACGCTCCAGGCTGGGGAACGCTCCCGCGCGGGAGAGCTCCACCTCGAAGGGCGGGAAGGCGATCGGCGCCAGCGCGCGCCTCACCCTCTCGATCGCGTCGGGCGTCCGCTCCCCCAGAAAGCGCAGCGTGACGTGCAGCTGGGCCCGCGTCACCCACCGCAGCCGGCCCAACGGCACGAGGCGCGTCAGGAGGAGCTCCAGCGTCCGCGCCGCTCCATCGGGGACCGTCACGGCGACGAAGGCGCGGATGAGGGCTTCCGTGCCCCGGTCCTCAGCGCTCCGGCCTTCGCTCATCGGCCAGCGCCTCCAAAACGGGGATGACGTCGTTCAGGCTCCCCACCACGCGATAGGCCAGGGCCGCGATCTCAGGCGTCGGCGACAGGAGGTCTGGCACCATCACGGGCATCATGCCGGCGGCGTGGGCGGCCCGAATGCCGTTGTAGGAGTCCTCCAGGACGACGCAGCCCGAGGGGTCCGCCCCCAGCTCCAGAGCGGCCTTCAGGAAGATGTCCGGCTCGGGCTTGCTCCGCGCCACACGATCTCCGGTCACGACCGCGTCGAACGGATGGTCCAGATCGGCGTGCGCCATGTAGAAATCGACGAAGCGGCGCTCGCTGGAGGTCGCGATGGCGGTCTTCAGCCCGTTCGACCTCAGCCAGGAGAGCAGTTCCCTGAGCCCCGGCTTCTCGGGCATCCCATTTTGCTCGATGTGCGCGAACGACCACGCCACCCGGTCCGCCCGCACGGCGTCGAAGTCGAATCCGGGTCCGAAGTGCTCGGTCATCAGGCGGCGCGTCACGGCGAGGTTGGCCCCGATGTGGCCGTATATGACCTCCTCCGTCATCTCGTACCCGTGCCGCCTGCCCGCCTCGACCCAGCCCCGCATGTTCAGGGACTCCGTGTCGAACATCAGGCCGTCCATATCAAAGATAACCGCAGAGACCAATCGCCTCAGCCCGCCTTTCCGCTTGAAGGTGCGAATTGAAGGTACGGAAGAAGGGGCCCGGAAGGTCCGGGCCCTCTCCCCCAAGCCTATGCATTAATATGGGGGCTTCGCCCCCATACCCCCCACACCGCTATCAGGATAGCGGCGGCCCCGGCAAGCTTTTTCCTCAAAACAGGCAAGCTGGGGTACCACCGGGGTGCTTCATGGATTAAATCAGCGTTT
>ERZ772967.2802-NODE-2802-length-10997-cov-8.564431_pt1 | contig 10997 bp, 10 predicted proteins | sample MGYA00511677_ERZ772967 | MGnify/ENA primary metagenome ERZ772967 (study PRJEB29015, sample SAMEA2737931) | human oral metagenome | biome: human oral; feature: human-associated habitat; material: dental | place: China | collected 2146 ...
AGTTATAGCGAATCTTCTGCTTTTCCTGGAGTTGCGCGCCGAATTCTGATTTTTTGCGCATCTTGCCGCCATGCTGGCCAGGCGGATGCGGACGTTTTTCAATCGATTTGCGCGATAGGCCAGGCAATTCGACGCCCAGGGCGCGCATAACTTTGAGGCGTGGTCCGGTGTAACGGGACATAGTCTGAATTTCCTTGTCAAATTAAAAAGGTAAATACAAAACAGTACAGGCAAATTCTCCTGCAGCCGCCGGCGGCACCGGGGAGGATTCCAGTACAGCCGAGGTGCCGCCACGACCACGAAGCCCGGCAACACAAGGGAGAAAGAGTAATTGTAACGTCAACCTAAGCACAATGAAAAATGCAAAAGCGCATCAGCGTTTGATCAGTGGCGACAAAGCGCAACATCATTGCGGGAAAAATCAACGCGAATCAACGCGACCGGCGCCTCGCACTCACCCAAACCAATGGCAATGAGACAATCCAGGCACAGCGTCCAGGCACAGCGCTTTTTCGACAGTTTCACTGTATGATTGATATCAATCTTCACGCAGATACGTCAATCCCCCATGAAAACCGACCGTCCCGCTTTCGCCTTTGGGCGCCGCTTTGCCGTCGTGCTGCTGATCGCCGTATTGATCGCCAGTCTCGGTTTTTGCAGAAAAAAGGAGGATATCGACGCAACGGAAATGGTGCTGGCAGGCGAGACACCGCTTGCCAAAGCGGCTGCCCACGGTGATATTAAGGCAATCGGCAAGCTGATTGACGATGGCGCTGAAGTCGACACCAAGGATACGCTCGGCAGAACCCCACTACATATCGCCGCCTTTTACGGCAACAGCCGCACCAGCGCTTTCCTGATTTCCAAGGGCGCCGATGTTAACGCCCAGGATCGAATTGGCATGACACCGCTGCACGTTGCCGTCATTTCTGGCGGAATACGTGAAGTGGAAGCGTTGCTCGAAAAAAAGGCCGACATCAACTTCAGGACGGCGGCAAATCAAACTGTCCTGCATTTATCCGCCGCGACAGGACAGCCCAAGCTTACCCGGCTTTTACTCGATAGGGGCGCTGACCCCAACAGCGAAGATGGCAAGGGCAAAAACCCACTGTTTTACGCTGTCCAGAACAGTCATCCCCAGACGGCTGCCGTCATTCGTCAGGCGATTTCCGGAGACACAAAAAAGGCCGTAAAAAGAAAGACCGAAAAAGAGAGGGCCGAAAAAACCGACATGCAGCAAAGCGATACACCCTCCATGCCGCCCACTGCCACTGTTTTGCCGGAATCCTCCGCTGCATCTCCTGAAAATCCCATAAATTCCGAGATTCCCGAACCATCAATTGTTCTGCCTCAACTCCCCGCCCCACCGGCTCTAGCCCCCGACACTTCGGAATAAATTGAACGCGCGTACATTGCCCCCCTTTGGCATCCGTCTCGACCTACGAAGCCAGTGCCTGTCTGAGTCGCACGATGATTAGCCCTGATGTCCGACATCGCCGAGATCTAAAACCCTCTTGACTCCGCTCTTTTTCATCTTCCCCACCCGCTTTATTCACGGCTATGGGTAACACTGGTAACACGCGGAAATCACTACCGCCAGGCAGTGGATAAATATGCCTGCGTGCCTTGGCCAGGCTAATCTTTATCGCACGCTGGCTGGCACGTCCTGCGTTTTAGGAAATACCCTTCGTCATCTTGTCAGTGTGCTGCCCATCGCTGCCGGATCGTGTTTCATCGCCTGGCTCTGCGCCTGCCCGGCTTCGGTACGCTGCTCATCCCCCGTCGATCATGTTCGGCAACGTCAGCAAGATAAAGCCATCGCGGCCGATCTCACCTTTGGAGATGCCATGATTGAACCGATGGCGGCCATTTCCGTCATCATCACGCCTATACGATTTGTGCTTTTACTGTGGCCGTGGTCACGTCCGGCAATGACGCTGCCTTCATTCGCCTTCCACTAACGCTGGTTCTGCATCCGCAATGAAACCGGCGCAAGACGACCTGGCCTGGCGTGATGCCCAATCAGCCCCACAAAGTTCAGAAGAACCCCACCCCACCGTTAATCTGCACAATCTCGCCGGTGACGAAGGCCGAGCGCGCCGAGCTGAGAAACAGCACGCTTTGCGCCACATCGTCAGGCGCGCCTTCACAGCCCAACGGCGTAGCCTCGACAACTGCCTGACGCCCTTGCGGGGTATTGAAGCGCTCGTGAAAACGCGTGGCAATCAGCCCGGGGGCGACGCCGTTGACGCGGATACCGAGCGGCCCACCCTCTTTCGCCAGTGCGCGGGTATAAGCCACGATGGCACCTTTTGCCGCCGCGTAGTCGGCCGCACCCGGCCCCGCACCATTGAAAGCAGCCAGTGATGCCATGGTTACAATGGCGCCTCGGCGACGCGGCGCCATGCGCTGAAATGCCGCCCGTGCCGTTAGAAAAGTACTCGTCAGATTGACATCAATAACTTCACGCCAGAAATCGAGCGTCATTTCTACCGTCGGACGACGTCCGATGATGCCGCCTGCGTTGGCAAATACCGCATCGAGCGCACCCAGTTCGCCTTCGGCTTGCTCGAATACTTTTTCCACCTCATTTTCCCGTGTCAGATCGGCCTGAATAGCCAGCGCCCGGCCGCCTGCGGTCTGAATGCCGCGCACCACGCTGGCAGCCTCCTCCGCGCTGGTAATGTACGTCAGCGCCACCGCCGCCCCTTCTTTTGCATAGGCCAGCGCCGCCGCCTTGCCAATACCCGATCCGCCGCCCGTGACCAGAACCGTTTTCGATGCAAATTCCATAGTTGCCTCCTCCTGTGTATTCATGTTTTCACATGCTCACGCTTTGCCAGAAAGCGCTTTACTTTCCAGCGTAGTGTCAAACCCATCAATAGGCGGCCACGGATTGGTATCTGCTAACGGCTGCCGGAAAACAGCCCCAACTCCCGCAAGCGATCGGTCATTTCTGCCGCCATACGCGCGTAACCCTGGGCATTGGGGTGAATCGGGTCGGCACGCAACTCCGCTCGGCCAAGCACGCCGGAAAAAACATCGGCAATGACGGGAATTTTTTCCTCTTTGCCCAATGCCTGATAAATCGGCGAATCCGCCGGTTTTCCTACGGCGCTCATCAGGGAAAATGCCGGCACGGCAACCAGAACAGCCGTAGCGCCCTGCTGGCGAATTTCGCGCAGCATCTGCCGAATGTCTTCCTTGACCGATTCATCTGGCTGGCGGCGCAAAAAGTCATTACCGCCGATTTCCACGATCACCAGATCGGGGCGATGTTCGGCCAGCAACACCGGCAGGCGGTTTTTACCGGCTTCTGCCGTATCGCCCGGAACGCCGGCGTTGATCACACGCCAACCGGTTCGTGCGGCGATCAGCGACGGCCAGTCTTCGCCGGGCGCGGCGCCGGTGCCGAACGTGACACTATTGCCAAAGGCAAGCACCGTTTTGCCGGGGGCGATTGCGGCCAGTTTGACGGATTTTCCGCACGCAGCCAGTAATGTGGAAGCGGCAATGAGGCCGAGAGCACGTCGTCGAGTCACATTCATCGGATTTCCTCCCCTCCCGTTCTTCAGCAAGGCATGCCTTCAGAACGCGAATACATGCTTGATGCGCAACGTTTTTTTATCTTTGATCAGGGTAAGCAGCCGGTCGATGTTGGGATGTTTGCCGGGATGCGCGCGGGCGTCCGCAACATGTTCTGCAAACAAATCCAGCCCTTTGCGCGCGGCTTCCGGCGTAATCGCGCCATATGTTTGCGCCAGATGGTTGTAGATTGCCAGCGCCCCCTGGCTGCCGGGTTTATTTTCGACACGCGCCACGGCATCGCCTTCGGCGTCGAACAGATCAATGGCTGCCAAATGCGAAATACCCGGCAATTTTTTGAGATTGGCCGCGAAACTGGAAGCCGATGCGGCCGCCGCTTCGTCGTCCATCTTTTCGCCGGCCGCCGACGCAGGTAAATCGGGCGATTCCGCCGATGTCGGCGTTTCTGACGGTTTTGGTATTTCAGGCATGCGCGCTTCCTCCATCAAATACGCTGCGCCAGTTCGACCGCCTTGCCAAGATAGGTCTGCGGCGTCAGCGCCAGGAGTTCCGCCTTGGCCGCATCGGGAATCTCCAGCGTGCGGACGAATGCCTGCATATCTTCGCGCGAAACGCGCTGGCCGCGCGTCAGCGTCTTGAGTTTTTCGTAGGGGTTGGCCACGCCGTAACGCCGCATCACCGTCTGGATTGGCTCGGCCAGCAGTTCCCAGTTGGCGTCGAGGTCGGCATTCAGGCGCTCGGCATCCGCCTCCAGCTTGCCCAGGCCGCGTAGCAGCGAATCGTAGGCCAATAGCGCGTAGCCAAACGCCACGCCCATGTTGCGCAGCACCGTCGAGTCGGTCAGATCGCGCTGCCAGCGCGAGATCGGCAGTTTTTCCGATAGATGCCGTAACAGTGCGTTGGACAGGCCGAGATTGCCTTCCGAATTTTCAAAATCAATCGGATTGACTTTGTGCGGCATCGTTGAGGAACCGATCTCGCCGGCTTTCAGCTTCTGCCGGAACAGACCGAGCGAGATATAGCCCCAGACGTCGCGGTCAAAGTCGATCAGAATCGTATTGACACGGACAAAGGCGTCGAACAGCTCGGCCAGAGCATCGTGCGGTTCGATCTGGATGGTGTAAGGATTAAATTCCAGGCCCAGCCCCTCGACGAAACGGCGCGCAAAGCTTTCCCAGTCAAAATCCGGATACGCCGCCAGATGCGCGTTGTAATTGCCGACGGCGCCGTTGATTTTTCCCAGCAGGCTGACGCCCGCAATACGCCTGCGCGCGCGATCGAGCCGGGCGACGACGTTGGCAATTTCCTTGCCGAGCGTCGTCGGCGTGGCCGGTTGCCCATGGGTACGCGACATCATCGGCAGGGCGGCATGCATATGCGCCAGGTCGCGCATGCGTTCAATAACGCGGTCGAGCGCCGGTAACAATACTTCATCGCGCGCCGATTTGAGCATCAGCGCATGCGAGAGATTGTTGATGTCTTCCGAAGTACAGGCGAAATGAATAAATTCGGCAACGCGCATCACTTCAGGAGTGTCGGCCAAGGCTTTTTTGATCCAGTATTCCAGCGCCTTGACGTCGTGATTAGTCTCTGCCTCGATCGCCTTGACTTCGATGGCCTGAGCAGGAGAAAACCCGGCAACCAGGGCATCGAGCGCTGCGCTGGCTTGTGCCGAAAACGGTGGAATCTCGGCAAAATGCGGCTCGGCCGCCAACGCCTTGAGCCAGCCGATTTCCACTTCCAGCCGACGGCGAATCAGGCCATATTCGGAAAACTGCGCACGCAGCGCGTCAACCCGGCCAGCATAACGGCCATCCAGCGGCGACAGCGCAACAATGGGTTCAAAAGACATTTCGGACATCTCGTATTCCTGTATTCCTGTCATTTTTGTCAAAACGCAAGGCAGCGGCCCGGTGCGAAGCGCATCCCGGAGGCCGTGTCGATGATCCGCCCGTCCTCGGCGGTGCCGTCGGCGGGGGACAGGCCCAGGCGCTCGGCGGTGGTGCCGGCGGCCGGGACGACGTCGAGCAGTCTGCCCAGGCGCCGCAGCCCGACCATGGCCCGCGTGTAGTCCTGCACCGAGTTCGAGAACACCATGAGCGGCCACGACAGGTAGGCGGTGTAGCCGTAGAAGGTGACGAGCTCGCCGGCGCTGATGTCCCCGGCGATCGCCATGCGGGCGGCGGCCCACACGACGACGGCGACGAACAGGCCCGGCAGGAGCACCTGCAGGCTCATGAGCACCGACTGGGTGCCGGCCACTTCGACCCCGCGTCGGCGCAGCTCCTGGGAGGCCTCGCGGTAGCGGCGGGCGAAGACGTCCTCGCCGCCGATGCCGCGCAGGATGCGCAGGCCCGCGACCGTGTCGGTGGTGATGGTGGTGACCTCGGACTGGGCCTCGCGCTGGACGGCCTGGCGCCGCTGGAGGGGCTTGATGACCAGGGTGACGATCCAGGCGACCAGGGGCATGCCGATGAGCACGATGAGGCCGAGGCGCACGGAGACCGAGACCATGAGCACCGCCACGACCGCGAAGGACACGGCCGAGCCGATCAGCGGGGGCAGGCGCTCGAACAGGTTGCCGATGTACTGGGCGTCGGAGGCCACGATCGAGGCGACCTCACCGGTGGATGCCTGGCGGGACAGACCCGCTCCGGTGATGGAGACCTGGCGCCCCACGAGTCGGGTGACATCGAAGTTGGTGCGCATCCAGGCGTACATCCCGACATAGGACTGAGCGGTGTCTCCAATGGCGTAGACGACGAACAGGAGGAGCAGGCTCAGGCAGATCGCCCACAGGCGCGCGTTGAGGCCGTTCTCGATGCCGGAGTCCAGGGCCGCTCCCACGAAGGCCGGCACGATCGCCTGGATGGTGTTGGCCACGACGGCGGCCAGGCCCGCGATCGTCAGCGGCCCGGCGGCGCGGCGCGCGAGCCAGCTGAGCAGCGAGCGGGTACGGGTCGATGGCGGTTCGGGCAAAGGCGCGTCGGGGGCGGGAATGAGCCGTTCGGCGGTTCGCAGCAGGGGCATCGGCATGATGCTGCGAGGTTATCGGAGCCCGTCGGGACAGGACAGGGCGTCTCTTCAACGCGTGAGGTGAGAAGTGCCGCGCCTGGGGCGGGAATAGCGGGAGTAGACGGTTTCGCGGTGGTCGGCTCTGCGTATCCTCTGCATCCTCCGAGGTTCGGAATCGGTCGTCTGATCCGCGCCATTGCAGTCTTCGGAGGCATTCTGGGCGGCGTATACCCGGTCAGGAGAGGTGAAGGCTGCTGTAGAGTGCGATCCCAGAGGTCTTCTGGAAGGTTTCCCATCTATGGATCCTGAACAGCTCGCTGCAGCGGCGGATCAGGCCGATGAGGCCCTGGCCGCGCAGACGAACGATTACGCTCTCCAGGCCGCCATTGCTGAGCGCAGGCCCGACCTGCACGCCGCACTGGCTGCGAACCCTGCGTCCTACTCCGATCTGCTGGCGTGGCTGTCCAAGGTGAAGGATCCGGCCGTGCAGGCCGCATTGGAGGCGCGCGGTGCCGCATCGCGAGGGGCGTCGTCCCCGCAGGAGGCCGCGGCCGATGAGCGGGATGACGCTGAGGCTGCCGAGTCCGCCGAGGTCGCTGAGGCTGTTGAATCCGCGGAGCCCGCTGAATCCGCTGAATCTGCAGAGCCTGCCGAATCACCGGAATCCGTTGAGTCCGCCGAATCGCCTGAGTCTGCCGCGTCTGCTGACCCCGCCGAGGCTGCCGAATCCGCCGAGTCTACCGACGTCGCTGAGGCTGTTGAGGGCGCAGTGAGCGACGACGTCGGGGCGGCCCAGGCCGCTCGGCAGGAGGATGAGGCGCCGTCGGCCGAGTCGGCTGGATCTGCCGGGGCCGCCGGGTCTGCTAGCGCCGCCGGGGCCGTCGAGACTGCTGAAACTGCTGAGACTCCTGAAACCACAGACCAGCAGCCGGCCGATGCTGTCGAGGAGGACGCGTCCGAGGACGAAGCAGCGACGCCGGACGAACCTGCACCGCAGGACTCCGCTGACTCCACTGCGCCTGCTGAGCCCACTGCGCCTTCGGCGGATGCGGTGCCGCAGACGGAGGCGGTGCCCGCGATCGGGGCCGCGCCGGTGGGGGCCTCCGTCGATGCCCATACGGGAGCAGTGCCCGTGATGGGGGCCGCGTCCCAGGCTGTGCCCCAAGGCGTGCCGCAGGCCATGCCCGCCCCCGCCGCGCAGTTCATGCCGGTGCAGGGACAGATGCTTGCGGCCCAGCCGCTTCCGACGCCCCGGCGCTCGAAATCCCGCACGATGGTCGTGGTCCTGATCGTTCTGGGGCTGCTGCTCATCGGCGGACCGGGCGGGTGGTACCTGATGCGCTTCTTCGACACCCACAGCTCCGTTGCCTCGACCGATACCGGTAAGGGCGGCAAGTCCCGCCTCGACAAGCGCAAGGCGTCCCCCTCGGCCTCCGCCACGAGTGCCAGGACGGCGGACTACGTGACGGCGTGCGGGACCGCTCCCACCCTCACCCCCACCTCCCTCACGAACGGAGACGGCGAGCTCAAGGTGGAGGTCAAGATGACCGCTTCCTGCGCCGACGGCGACGTCCTGAGCGGAGCCGCCAACCACATCGAGGTGAAGGGGCCCTCGCGCACCGACGGCACCGGGTCGGCCGATGCGGTCATAGCGTCGGGCGACTTCGACTTCTCGAGCTCGCCGCTGGTGCTCTCGGATGCGGAGACGACGCTCACGCTCCATTTCGGCAGTGGGCACTTCTTCCGCGCGGCCGATGACGTGGACGTCAAGAACGTCGTGGCGGCATGCGCGCCGGACCGCGATTCCGGGCCGAGCGGGGCGACGCCGGATTCCACGAGCTCCTCCGGCCCGTCGTCGGCGACGGCGTCCACGACGAGCAAGGACCCGGCCTCCGAGGAGAGTGCGGCGGGCGGTTCTCTGCGTTGGCAGGTCGACCATGACCGCCCCTCCGTGACCACGGACCTCGTCGGCAAGTGGGTGCCGCAGCTGTCCTCCAAGAAGCCGGGGCTGGTCGCTGACGGCATCACCTGGGACAACCGGACCACGCTGGAGGAGTTCCTCAAGCTGCGTCAGAAGTACTCCAACGCGAAGCTTCTGTTCAGCGACGAGTGGCCTGTCTTCGACTCCGGCGGATCGTGGTGGGTCACGATCGTCGATACCCCGTACAGCAGCGCCGAGGAGGCCAACGCCTGGTGCGATGCGCAGGGCTTCGACGCCGAGCACTGCTTCGCCAAGTACATCGACACCAAGGGCCCCTCGGAGGGGACGACCGTCACCAGGTGAGCTCGCATTCCGTCGGGATCCCGTCGAGGTCGACTTTCTGGAACGAAACAGGCGGTGTCACCGTCGATCTCGTTCTAAAAAGTCGACCTCGACGACGCTTCAGGAACCGGCCTTGAGCGAGATCACGCGGGTTGCCGATTCGTCCACCCGCTGCGCGAAGGCCGGGTCGGCCTGCGCCTCGGCGATGAGCGCTTCCGCCATGTCGGCCGCCATTGTGGCGTCCGCCGAGGCCAGGACGATGTCGCAGCCGGCTTTGACGGCCTGGACGGCGCGTTCGGCGGGTGCCCAGGCGTCCACCTGGACCGCGGCCGAGACGTCGTCGGTGATGACGACTCCCGTGAAGCCCAGGTCTCCGCGGAGCATGTCGGTGACGACGACGGACGAGAACGTGGCCGGCGCGGAGGAGTCGATGGCCGAGTAGATCGCCGAGGACACCATGATGACCCTGGCTCCGCCGGTGATCGCCTCGGCGAAGACGGAGACCGCAGGGTCCCCGGAGCGCGTCGTGATGGAGTCGGTGACGCCGTCCGCCGTGTCCGTGTTGGCGGTCACCCGCCCCAGGCCCGGGAAGTGCTTGTAGGTCGGGATGACGCCCGCGGCCTCCATCCCCCGGGCGAAGGCGATGGCGCGGTCCTGCGACGTCGTGGCGCTCTGGCCGTACTCGCGGCCCCACCTGCCGATGGGAGCGTTGCTCGACGGGTCCGGGATGTCCACGAGGTCCGCGACGGGCGCCAGGTTCATGGTCACCCCGACGTCGGCGAGCTCCTGCCCCCATGTCCGGGCGCTGGCGGTGAGATCATCCGTGGACATGATCGCCTGCTCGGAGGCGGAGGGGATGTCGGAGAAGCCGCTCCCGCCCAGGACCTGAACCTGGCCCCCCTCCTGATCGGTGGCCACGAGCAACGGGGTGTCGTGGGTGGCGTCGGGGCCGACCAGGTCGGTCAAAGCGGTGATGACCCCGCGGACGGAGTCGGCTCCCGAGCGGGTCTGCCGGGCGATGAAGACATTGCCGACATGGTGGGTGGCCACGGCGTCGATCGAGACCATCTGAGGGCCGGAGGTGTCGGCGCCCACCATGAGGAGCTGGCCGACCTTCTGCTCGAGGGTCCATCCATCGAGCGGATTCGGGGTCGCTGAGGCGCTGGCCGCCGGGGCGGATTCGGTGGAGAAGTCCTCCGGGGCGGCGGTGGGGCTCATCGCGCCCGGGTCGTCCGTGGAGGCGGGGCGGGGCTTCGAGCTCAGCGAACCGCATCCCGCCAGGGACGCGACTCCGAGCAGGCCGGTGAGGACCACGGGGCGCCGTCTCAGGGCTCGATGTGCGATGGAGGGCGATGGACTTGCGGAGGAGTGGTCGTCCATGTTTTGCAATTCTGCACCCTTATTCCACATTTTCCGCGTCCGACTTCCCGCATCCCGCGTCCGACTTCTGCCGTTTCTGGCGTTTCTGCCATGAGGGGCGTGCGGGGCCGGGCGAGTCACTCCCGGTCACTCCCAGCCGAGCTCGTGGAGGCGGTCGTCGTCGATGCCGAAGTGGTGGGCGACCTCGTGGATGACCGTCACCCCGATCTCCGCGGTCAGCTCCTCGCGGTTCGCGCACCAGCGCTCCAGCGGGCCCTTGAAGATCAGAATCCGATCGGGCAGGACCACCGACCAGGCGTCGTCGCGCTCGGTGAGGGGGACGCCGTCGTACAGGCCCAGAAGGGTCGGCAGGCCGTCCTCGTCGTAGTCGGCCTCCGTGAGCAGCTCGGGCTCGGGCTCGTCGCGGACGAGGACGACGACGTTGTCCATCTGGTCGGCGAGTTCGCCGGGGATGGCGTCCAGGGCGTCGCCGACGGCGGCCTCGAACTCTTCGTCGGACAGGTGCACCGGGCTCATGGAGCATGAGCCTCTCATGGTTTCTCGGGGCGTTTCGCCCATGACGCGCGTGTGGTGGGCATGCGGTGGGCATGTGGCGGTTACTGATGGTCGCGGGGTTCGCGCCGCGGTGAGGAGGGTCACGCCCGGGGGATTTGCGCGGGGGTGGCCCCGACCCATACTGTTCTACCCGGTTCAAGGCGCGACGACGCCAAGGGCAGTGGGCCCCCATCGTCTAGCGGCCCAGGACCCCGCCCTTTCACGGCGGTAGCACGGGTTCGAATCCCGTTGGGGGTAC
>ERZ772967.2810-NODE-2810-length-10981-cov-8.492953_pt1 | contig 10981 bp, 9 predicted proteins | sample MGYA00511677_ERZ772967 | MGnify/ENA primary metagenome ERZ772967 (study PRJEB29015, sample SAMEA2737931) | human oral metagenome | biome: human oral; feature: human-associated habitat; material: dental | place: China | collected 2146 ...
TGCGCCGTGCGTGCGTCGATAAACTCGCCGTTGCCGCTAGCGTCATTGATGTAAATTTTGGCGTCCTTTAGCCAGCTTAGTTTGTCGTTGGTAACCATAAAATCCACCAAGCAGCCGATGTCGTCAAAGTAGTGGTTTTTGCCGTCCACGCGCACATCGACGCTGAAGCGGTTGTCGCTGATCGCCATCTGGCAGTGCTCGCATACGTCTCTGTCGTAATGGACGTTGCCGTAGTCTTTCTCGTCGCCGCAGCCTAAAAACGTAAGCGCCGCAAGTGCGCAAAGTAAAGCTTTAAACATTTTTGTCATCTACGATCCTCCCTAGATCCATACAAATCATTCTTTTTACCAGCCCTTCAACCTCGTCGAGCCTATGCGAGATAAAGATCAAGCTTCTATCTTTTGCATACTTACGCAAAAGCGTCTTAAAACGCTCGCGCGCGCTCGGATCGAGATTGGCTGTCGGCTCGTCGAAAATCATCGCCTTGCTGGCTCTGCCGAAGGCTAGTGCGATTAAAAATTTCTGCTTCATACCGCCGGATAGCTTATGAAAGGGTTTGTTTAAATTTGAACTCAGATCAAGCTCCATTTCACCGCAAAATTTTACTATATCCGCTCTGCTTGCGTCCGCCGTGCGCTCGGCGAAGTAGATGAGCTCATTTAGGCTCAGCTTAAGCGGCGGCGGGGTTTGCGGCACGAAGCTGATACCGCGTAGAGCGCGGCTGCGCTGCTTAAATGAATCAAATCCGTCGATAGCGACGCTGCCGCTTGTGGGTATGTATTCGCCTAAAATCGTCCGCATCAGCGAGCTTTTGCCCGCGCCGTTTTGCCCGACGAAAAGCACTTGCTCGCCGTCCGCGATATTTAGATTGATATCTTTTAAAACGAATTGATCTGCGAATTTCTTGCTTACGTTTTTAATCTCTATCATAGGCTTCCTTAGATCATATCTTTTAGCTTATTGCCGATACCGAGTGCGTCTTGATGACACACGTCGATACAGCGTCCGCACAGCGTGCAGTCGATCCCTTTTAGCATAAATTTGCTCTTATCGCCCAGGTTTTCGGACGCCTTTTTTTTGGTGATGTCTAGCACATGGGGGACGAAGCAGACGTCTTGGCAAACGCCGCAGTGATCGCACCTGCTTTTATCCCAAGTAATCTTGCTAAGGCTCGCTTTCGCCGCAAGCGAATAGGTGCTGCCTAGCGGGCATAGGTGCGTGCACCACACCCGTCTGCTAAAAAATACTTCGAGCAAAAACACAAAAACGATCCAAAGCCCCGCCAGCGAGAAGCCGTAGATGATGAGGCGCGATAAAATTCCGACTACGTTAAAAATTTCAAAAATGAGCAGGTCCGTAATCGCGCTTAGCAGCAAAAACACCGCCCAGATCGCATATCGCATACCGCGAGGCAATGAGCGCTCCTTGATGACGCGCTTTGAAATTAGCGTATTGTGCAGCTTCTCGCCGATCTCGCTAAGCGCTCCGTAAGGGCAGATCCACGAGCAAAACGCCTTGCCGCCCGCGATGAAATAAAACAGCAAGATCGTGCCCGAGCCGATGAGCAGATTTATCGGCAGATCCTTGTGCGCGGCGATCACCTCAAGAGTCGCGAAAGGATCTGCTAGGTGAAAGCCAAGTATCCGCGAGCCGCTGATGTCGCCCTCTAAAATTTGAATATCCGCGCGAAAGGAAAGCACGAAAAGCAGATGCACCAAAAATACCGTGGCGTAGCGCAGAGCCCGAATGCTTGGGCGCCATTTGCCGTTTTTATTTCTAAGCGCGAAGGTCGAGAAAAAGCTCGTGTTTTTGATCGTGCATCGCGAATTATATTTATCCAAGATCTACTCTTTAAATTTTGAAATTTCATCTGCGAGCTTGTCTAGGCTCTCGTCGCTTACGTTGGTTAAAAGTCCGCTCATCAGGCTGTTTTTGATCTTGCCCGCCTTATAATCTTTGAGGCTTGCTAAAATTTGATCCTTGCTCTTGCCGCCGATCGGCGGAGCGATCTTGCCGCGTCCGTCATCGCCGTGGCAGGGCGCGCAGCTTACCAGATAGGAGCTACTAACCTTAAAATCGCGCTCTTTGACGCTTTGCTGCAAAATTTTAATATTTTTTACGTCCTTATCGTCGATGAGATCGACGCTTTTGCTCTGCGGCGCAGGCTTTGCTTGCACCTGCGGCTTGACTTCTTGCTGCGGCGCGCTAGAATCGTCCGAACTAGCCATAAAGATCATCAGCGCGATCAGTGCTACACCCAAAATCAAAGCTAAAATTTTGCCCGGTTTCATTTCTGCTCCTTAAATTGTTTGTTGAACTCGTAAATTTCTTTCGCCATCGTCTCTATCTGCTGCTCGCTCATGCCGTTTACGAGCTGCACCATAAGAGGATTAGGCTTTTCTTTAAATTTATACTTTTTAATCATATCCACGATCTGCGCGTCGGTTTTATCCAGAAGCGACGGGCCGATGATGCCGTTGGCGTAGTCGTCGTGGCACGCTGAACAGCGCAGGATAAAATCATGCCCAAGGCGCTTTTTCATCAGGTCGAAATTTAGCTTTTCGTATTGGTTTTTGATGCTTGAATACGCCACGATATTTTTGGTTGTTTCATTCACGTCGCCGTTTAGATTAAAATTTACCTTTCGCTCGCCATAAAAATCGTAGCTTACGAACTTATCGTCCCGCTTTGGCGCTTCGCCGCTTTTGACGGTGATGCGGGGCTTGGCGGTGGAATTTTGATCCACTTTCTGCGATGCGGAATTTACACTCGCGGAATTCTGATCCGCAGAATTTTGCCCTGCAGAGCCTTGCGAAATGGAATTCTGCCCTGCGGAATTTGCAGCGGCGGAGCTTGAATCGCCGTCATCTCCGCAGCCGCACAGCAAAAGCGCCGCAGCTAGCGAGCAGAGGCGGAATTTAATAGAGTTTTTCATTGTTTTCCTTCATAGATTGATTTGTAATCCGCCCGCGGGATTATCTCGATGATACGCGCCGGGCAGAGCTCTGCGCACGCGCCACAGCCGACGCAAGCGCTGCGGATCTGCGGGACGAAATGCGCGCCCGCTTTTATCATAGCTATGGCATCAAGCGGCTGCGGGTAAGGACACAGCGACGCACATAGATCGCAGGGCTTGCCCTCTTTCGCCGCCAGCGCTGAGTTTAGCTCGCGCTCCTGCTCGGTCTTGGCGGGCTTTAGGCGCAGATCACTAGATTTTAAAGTCTGCCCGCGATACGCCAAACAGGCGTCTAAATTTTCAATTACGGCGATACCCATTTTAACCTTTTTAGGCTCATTAGTCTCGTGGCTGAGCGCGCCGCTTGGACAGGCGAGCACGCAAGGAAGCGCGCCGCAAAGATAGCAGCCCCGCTCTTTGGCATCGATAACGGGAGTGCCGATGTCAAAAAGATGCGTAATATCGAGCAGATAGATGCTGTGATAGGGGCAGACCTGCACGCATTGACCGCACTTGATACAGCTACTGCGGAAGCCTCGTTCCGCTAGCGCTCCGGGCGGACGCAGATATAAAGAAGCGGAATCCCCGCTAGAATTTTGTTTTATAGAATTCGGTGCGGAATTTTGTCCTGTGGAATTTATGGAATTTTGCTCGTTTAAATTCTGCGCTTCACTGCCTGCGGAATTCGCAGAATTCTCATTCGCAAACAAGCTCGCTGCCCCGAGTGTTCCGAGCGCCCCGCCGAGTAGTTTTATCGCTTCGCGTCTATTCTTTATCATTGCTTCATCCTAGGTTTTGGATCTTTTAGCAGTAGCTCAGGCTCTGAAAATGGAGCGAGCTTGGAGATGAAATTTAAAAGCGCGATCCCGCTGGAGCCGTAAAAAAACCGCACATTCGGTTTATACGCCCAAAGCCTATCCGCGTAGGCGTATGAGCTGTAGCTAACGTCGCCGTAACCGTCGCCGTCGCGGTCAAATCCGTCGTAATCGTCGAAGTAGTTGCCACTCCATTCGTTTTGCAAGAGCTTGGATTGGGGCGTATCGTTTAGCACGATCTCCATATTGCCTTTAAATTTATTGTTTTTAAATACGCTTTTTAGCTGCGTGGCGTGGAATTGCACGCCGATGCTGTTGTATTCGATATCGTTGTTTTCAAAAACGTTAAGTGAGCCCGGCTGGTAGGGGGATTGATCCAGATAAAATCCGCGGGCGTTGTAGATGACTTTATTATCCGTAACCCTGAAATTTGAGCTATCCTTCATACCTATGCCTACGCCGTAAGCGCCGTCTGCGTTGCGCACGACGTTACGTCTGGCTATATTATCGCTTGAAAACATAAAAAATAATCCCACGCTATTGCCGTCGTAGTAGTTATCCTCCACGACATTATGCCCGGAGTTCATAAAGTGCAGAGAATAGCGACAGCTATGGCCTTTATTGCCTGCGACGAGATTGCCGTTTGAGAAGTAAAAAACGGTGTCGCGGACGTTGTGGACGTCGTTATTTAAAATTTTATTGGCATTGGAATACCAAAGCTTGATGCCGTCGCCTTTAAAACTCGTGCGGTAGGTATTGCTTGAAATTTCGTTGCCCTCGATCGTTACGTCGTTTGCCTTGCTTAGCACGACGCCGTAGAGCACGTCTTTGATGAGATTATTTTTTATGATTACGCTGTTTACGTCGCTTACGTTGATCCCTGCATCCTCGCTAAGATGCTCGAAGCCTCCGTTTTGAATTGTTAAATTCTTGATTGTAACATGCGGAGAGCGGACGCGGATGACCGTTCCGTTGCGATCGCCTATGATCACGGCAGAGCGGTCTAGTCCGTCGATAGTAAGGGGTTTATCGATTAAAATATTGCCGTGGTACTCGCCCGCGGCTAGTTCTATAATATCGCCCGCTTTTGCGCTATCGATCGCGTCTTGAAGCTCGCCCGCGCCTAAGCTTAGCGCGAGCGAGAATGCTAGAAGCAAAAGCCTCATCTATGCTCTCGTAGGAATTTTTTCTTAGATAGTAGAGCTAACGCCGATAGCAGCGACAGGGCCAGCATCAGCCAAAAGCCAAGAGCCGGATATGAATGGGTAGTAAAATGCGCTACGCTGCCGTCGCCAAATGCTGTAGGCATAAAAGGCTTTATTTTAAACGCGCCCCAGTCTTGCAGGTTATGCCCGAACCAATACAGCCAGCCCACGTAGCAGCCGATGAAGATAAGCGGCGCAATGATCGGCAGGATCATAAGCAGAGTCTGCCCCTTGCCATCATAGTATAAAAACGCAAGCATGCCGATCGTCGCGATTATGAGATAATACGGCGATAGCGAGTGCTCGAGCGTGCCGCCGCGCCAGACGGGATACATGCCGATATAGTGGTTTAGGGTATTCATCTCGCCGACATCGCCGCTAAAGCCGTCAACGTGGACGTAAAGTGGAATTCCATCGGGGAAAGCCTCCTTCGGATAGTTTGGCGCTTCGAGTGAAATTTTCCACACTGGTATGCTAGGGACCCCCACTTCAAATTTATGCTCCAGCATCGCGCCTAGATCATTTTTAACATCACTAGGAATTAGGTGATTTTTATACGATGCTTTCGTATAAAAATTCCATATCGGTGCGGAGTATGCGGGCAGCTGCGAGACGCTGCTAACCTGCCCCGATATGATTTTGCCTTGGACTTTGAAAAATCCGAGCGTAGGGATGGTAAAAGCGACCGTCATAATAAGCAGCGCTAAAATCGCGTAAATTTTATATTTTGGCATTTCATCTCCTTTAAATTCTCCCCCTTGCGGGGGAGAGTGGGGCTAGTTAAGACCCGCGTTCTCATCGACCCATTTTAGGTATTCGATGATATCTTTGATCTCTTCGTCTTTCATATGCTGATTTGGCATGCGAAGGTTGAAGTAATTTATCATTGCCTTAACGTAGTCGTCTTCGTAGAATTTAGCAGGGTCTTTGATGAAATCGGCTACCCATTTCTCGCCGTTTTCGTGGCGAAGTAGGACGCCCGTTAGATCAGGACCGGAGCTTACTTGACCGATGACGTGGCAGCCGTTGCAGCCTCCGCGTAGGTAGGCCTTCTCACCGTTAGATGCAGCCTCGCTCATAGGAGTGGAGAGCTCGCGGATTAGGTTATTTTTAGCGCGAAGTCCGACATCTGCGGTTTTTACTAGGTACTGCCAAACTTGACCTTCCCAAAGTATCGCGCCGTTCATATCGCCGGCTTTTACCGCGGCGTCTGCCTTGGCTTTGGTTTCAGGAATTTTGCCGTATTGATCCAGCGCGTCATCGACTAAAGCCTTGACCTTAGGATATTTCTCGTAGTTTTTCTCTTTTAAGAATTTAACGACTGATTGAATAACGTCGTCGGTGGCTTTATTCGTAGCTACTACCTTGTCGTATTCGGCTTTTAGAGCTTCTGGGCTAAGAGCTTTTAGCATAGACGCTTTAGCTGAAGTGTATTTTTTATTCGGATCTTTTACGTATAGATATCCAAACATCTCAAGGTGCAACGCAGAGCAGAATTCTGTGCAGTAGAAAGGAAATACGCCCTCTTTATCTGCGATGAAATTTACGCTCGCAGTCTTACCCGGCTCAAGCGACATATGCAGATCGTAATCATCAACCGTAAAGCCGTGAGTTTCGTCCTCGGCACGCTCTAAATTTGTCATATAGATCGTTACGTTATCGTCCTTATTAACCTCGATGTGCTCAGGATTAATATGGCTGCGGATCGCTGTAGCATAGACTTTTACGTTTTTGCCGTCGCGCTCGATGCGCTCCTGACCTGCTAGCGTCATAGCAGGGTGCTGCTTGCCGGTACGAGAGTTTGTTCCCATAGTATAGGTAGGTTTCGTATGAAGCTTGCTAGCTGCGATAGAAACTACGTCGTGCGGCTCGCCTAGACCGATAGGAAGATCGTAAAGCATCTCCATTTTAGGTCCTGTAATGTCGATCAGCTGGTGATTTTGCGGATGAAGCGGTCCGATAGGATTAAATCTATCGATCGAAAGCTTATCCAGCGCGATTACGTATTTGCCGACAGGCTTTGAGGATTTGCCCTCCATAGAATCAAGGTGACCGATATTGTAGTGGACGTTGATCCTATCTAAAACCTTTAGCGTTTTGTAGTTCCATTTTACGATCTGGCTATCAACGTAAAGCGATGTATAGATTACGCCATCTTGCGAATCGAAGGTGTTATGCAAAGGTCCAAGACCAAGCTCTGCTTGTCCGTGAAGCGTCTTTTGCATATCTAGGATCGGAATTCCGTATGGATCCTTGCCTGCATATTCTTTCTTATCAATTAGCTCTTTAATCTTTTTGAAATCATAAACGCTAGCGTGAGTATCTAGTTTACCGCCGATAATGATATAGCGACCATCAGGGCTAACATCGACGCCGTGAGGGGATTTGGCTTCAGGGATCAAAAATAGCGCTCCCGCTTTTACGGCGGCGTCTATCGTAACGATTCTGTGTCCGTTTACGACCTTATAGTTTTTGCTGTCTTGAGCAAGCTTTTCTAGAATTTGCCAGTTGTAAACGTGCAGGTAGTCGGTATCGTTGCGGCTCATACCAGCTTCCATCGGAGGCAGACCCTTTTCGATGCCGCCCGTGTACATTTCGGAGTTAAAGCTATTGGTAAACGCCCAGCCGAAGCTCTCGCCCTTACCTGCGTCACTTAGATCTTGCATATATGGGGGAAGCTCTAGCGAGAAGGATTTATTTACGTCGATTTTGCCTTTATCGTAGTCAAATTTCCATAGCGTTACCGCACCGCGATAAACCGCCTGATACTCCTCGATCGGGTGCCAGTCGTTATCGAAAGGGGCTGCGTATTGGCTGGTTTCGATGACGTATTCGGTATTAGGCGTTACGAAAGAGCCGCCGTGATCGCTTTTGATTACGGGATTTACGACTATTTGAGTGGTTTCGAAATCGGATAAATTTATAACCGCGATTCTTGGGTTCGCCTTATCGTTGATAAAGAGATAATCGCCCACATACTCGCCGTTTTTCTCGCTGAAATTTGGATGGTGAGTATCGCCCCAGTTGATCTCTTTGCCGTTAATAGAGCCCGATCTTAAGACCGCCTTGCTCTCCTCGTCAAAGCCGTATCCCTGCCAAGGCTCCGGGGTAAATACGCCGATATATTTGTAGATCCTCATCGACGGCACGCCGTAAACGATCACCTGTCCGCTTTGACCGCCGGAGGAGAAGACCATATAATCGTCCTTCCTACCGGTCGGCTGATAGGTCTTAGCCGCCGCCAAAACGTCTTTTTCGCTTAAATTTCGTTCTTTCATCACGCGCTCTAGGTCGCTATCTGCGGCACACAGGGCGCTTGCGGCGAACAAAACCGAGCCCAAAAGCACGGGTTTGAAACTTTTTAACATACTAATCCTTTCTTAGAATTTTAAAATTTTACCTGATTTGCTGACTACGAGGATCGCTTCCCCGTCTGCGTACATCGCTAAAAATTCGCTTTTTAAATCCACAACCTCCTTTAATCCTGCTTTTTGATTTTCGTAAATTTTATCTTTAGTAGCGATAAACTGCGTGCCGCGGGCGCATACGATGGATTTGATCCAAGAGCCCACGCTTTTGCGCTCGCCACTTTTTAAATTTATAAAATTCCCCTCTATATCGCCTGCAAACAGCGTCCCGTCGCAGTCTGCAAGCGCAGTGGCGATAGAGCCGCTTAAATTTTTATCGCCAGCTTCGGCTGAAATTTCGCTTCGAGTTTTAAGCCCCTCGTCTTGAAATTTTGCGCCTTTGAATTCTAAGCTTTGAAATTCCGCGCTCTTTGCGCCGCCAGCTTTCGTTTCGTTTGGCTCAGAGCCTTGCACGATTTTCGTGCTATTAAATTCCGCATCTTTAAATTTCACGCTACCAAGCTCTCCCTGCGCGGCGCGATTAGGCGCTGTATCGATGCCGCTAAATTTAGTCGTGACAAGATCTGCGCTAAAACAGGCTACGCCGTTCCAGCTTGCGACGCAAAGTCCGTTAGCGCCCAGGCTAACGGCATTGATCCTGCCGTAATGAAACGAAATTCCGCGCAGCCCATCTGGGGCGGAATTTTTATTTAAAGATTGCCCGTTCGCGGTGGAATTTTCACCCAAGGCGTAGCCGCCGTCCGCGCTGTTATCAGGGTCTTCGTCTAATCTTATTAGTTGATTCTTATCCACTACCGCGTAAATCGCGTCTTTTGCGGCATAGATCGCATCTATTTGGGCTGTGCCGCTACGCCCCGTCTTAAGCGTGCGTAAAAACTTTAGTCTATCGTTTAGCACCGCGATTTCGGCTCCGCCCCAAGCTAGATAAATTTTGCCGTTTTTAAAATTTAGAGCCGTAATTTCGTTATCGCTGTATTTTTGCGCGAACTCCACATCCCATTTAGCAGTATCAAACATCCTAAGCTCGCCGCCACTGCCGCATAAAAGCAGTCGGTGCGAGCTTGCGTCGAATGCGCCCAGACGCAGCGTGGAGTTTAGATCAAAGCTGCCAGCTGTTGCCATCTGCGATAAACAAATCAAAAAGGCAATACAAAATTTTATAAAATTCATCTTAATCCGCTCTTTGCGAAATGATACTACCCCAAGGCTTAAAAATCGGTTTAAAGCTTGAGCTATAATGGAATTCTAAGTTTTCTTAAAAGTTGCGAAATTCTATGATATAAAAACAACTCTAAGTGAAATTTTATTTTTCACATTTCGCTATAAATTCTGCTTTAAAATTATAATTTCAGTAAATTTTTATTTTGACAGATTTTTAAAATTCGCAACGCTCCTTTAATTTTGTTTAAATAAAAAGTTAGTATAATCGCCAAAGTTTGTTTTAAATTTTACTGAAGGAGAAACTATGGAGTTTCTGACAAGTTTGTCTGAAAGCACTCAATTCTTTTTGCAGCTCATTATAGTCTTGGGCTGTTTGTTTTATGGTGCTAAAAAAGGCGGTATGGCGCTGGGAATTCTAGGCGGTATAGGCTTAGTGATCTTAGTGTTTGGATTTAGATTAGAGCCGGGTAAGCCGGCAGTGGACGTTATTTTAACTATCCTCGCAGTTGTCGTAGCAAGTGCAACGCTACAGGCTACGGGAGGGCTTGATGTAATGCTTCAAATAGCGGAGAAATTGCTTCGTAAGCATCCGAAGATGGTTTGTATCATCGCTCCAACTGTTGCGTGGACGCTTACAATCTTATGCGGAACGGGACACACCGTCTATACGCTGCTTCCGATCATCTATGACGTAGCTATTAAAAATGGGATTCGCCCTGAGCGCCCGATGGCTGCTTCTACGATCTCCTCGCAGCTTGCTATCATCGCTAGCCCCGTTTCGGTTGCCGGCGTTTCGATGGTCGCGATCTTACTAGGCCAAGGCGTGCATATCGAGGGCTTTAGTACGTATTTGGATCTGCTAAAACTCACTATCCCTTCTACTTTCATCGGTATGCTTGCGATCGGAACGTGGTCGATTTTTAGAGGTAAAGATCTGGATAAAGATCCGGAATTTCAAGAAAAGATCAAAGATCCAGAGCAGAAAAAATATATCTACGGCGAAAGCACGACCTTGCTAGGTCAAAAGCTTCCTAGGATTAAGTGGATCTGCATGTGGATATTCTTAGCCACTATTGCGCTAGTAGCGGTTTTAGGTTACGAAAAAAGCTTACGCCCTGCGTGGACTAAAAATGTTCCGGGCAAATCCGTAGAGATCATCGTCGATAAAAAAACGGTCAAAAATATCACGATCAAAGATGGTCAGGTCATCTCCATGGTGGACGGCGGTAAGGTCGTCTCAAACGTCAAAGAGTCCAAAGCCAAAGATGCGACGAAATTTAATAGCGTCGAAATTTACGACAAAGATAAAAAGCTAGCTCAAAGCATCGTCTCTCAAGACGGAAACGTCGTCATCACGACAGGCGATAAGAGCGAGAGCATCGCAAACGCAAGCATTGTCGTAAAAGATACGATGAAAAAGACCACAAATTTAAATATGGTCTTAACCATTCAAATTTTCATGCTTCTTGCAGCATC
>ERZ772967.2811-NODE-2811-length-10978-cov-10.954042_pt1 | contig 10978 bp, 7 predicted proteins | sample MGYA00511677_ERZ772967 | MGnify/ENA primary metagenome ERZ772967 (study PRJEB29015, sample SAMEA2737931) | human oral metagenome | biome: human oral; feature: human-associated habitat; material: dental | place: China | collected 2146 ...
CCCGACGCGCCCGGTAATAGGACGCACCATCCCGCGGATCATGCAGCCCCTCCCGGTACTCCCCCAGACGCCCGCGAAGCTGAGCCAACCGCCCGCGCAGCTCGTCCACCTCGGCAGCGCCGACGTCGGGGGCCTGCAGGTCGAGCGCGCGCCGCAGCGCCTCGCAGACCTCGGCGGGCTTCATGCCATTGTCGTGAAGGTTGAGCAGCAGGTCGCCGATGCCCGCCTCCTCGCGCAGTCGGCGGGCGACGACATCGAGGGCAGAGGCCTTCTCCGCCACGAACATGACGGTCCGCCCCTGCGCTAGGGCACGGAAGATCAGGTTCGCCACGGTCTGCGACTTGCCCGTCCCCGGAGGCCCCTCGACCACGAGGCTGCGCCCGGCCGCGGCGTCGGCCACCACCCGCGCCTGATCGGAGTCGGCGACCAGCGGCAGGTTCTCAACAACCTCGTCAAGATCGTCCACCGGGCCGGTCGGATCGACCGGATCCGGGAACGCCGTCGGGGCGGCGCCCGGGGCCTCCAGGAGGTGACCGACCAGCGGGTTGGAGGTGATGGTCGGCCAGTTCTCCTCCAAGTCCTGCCACATGCGGTAGGTGGAGAAACCGAACAGCCCCAAGTGCACGGTGCGCTCGACAACATCACAACGGCCCGCCCTGCTCAGCCGACGACGCACCCTCTGCAGGGTGGCCTTGACATCAATGCCGTGCTCGTCGCGCACCGGCTCGCGCAACTCGACCAGATCAATGCCGGTATCCGCCTTGAAACGTGTCAGTAGGGAGTGGTTGGGAGTCGAGGCACCGGCCTCATCCAGGACGATCCCGTAGGTGTCGCCCTCCTGCTCCAGATTGACGGGGATGAGGATGAGCGGCGAGCGCACCTGGACGCCATCAAGACGCCATGCGAGCGTGCCGATGGCCAGGTAGAGGTTGTTCGCCCCGGTCTCCGCCAGGATTGTGCGGGCGGAGGCCGCCATGGTCTGCAGGCGCTGCGCGCACTCCTTGCCGGAGAGGTTGATGTAGGCCGTCCGCTGCTCGGTCAGCAGCACGGCCCGGTCATCGGAACTCACAGACGCGCGGTTCGCAGCGCCATAGGGGTCCGGGCGCAGGGTCACGAGGCTGCGGTCGTTGACGAAGTCCTCCAGCCGGCCGATGAGATCGGGCGGCACCCACAGCTTGACCGTGTCGCGCGAGGTACGACTGATGAGGGGGTTGCGCCGGGACAGGTCGAGCAGGCTCCGCTTCCAGTTCTCGACGGCGGCGGGCGGGGCGGGAAGAGCCTCGGCGGCGGCCGGGGCGGGCTCCAGCTCGGCGCCGGCCGGGGCGGCGGCCGGAGCGGGAAGGACCTCGACGGCCGAGGTGGGCTCCGGCTCGGGCCCGGAGTCGGAATCAGAGCCGGGAGCGGAGTCGGAATCAGAAGCGGGCCCGTCGTCGTCCGGCAACCACCCCGTGTCCGGCACGACAGCGGACTCCGGTGCGGCAGAAGGCTCGGCGCCGGGCGCGCCTGGGCCGGCGGATGCGTCGAGCTCGTGGACGACGTCGTCCTCATCGCGCTCCAGCATGGGCTGCGAGGATGTGCCATCGGCCCGGGCGCTGCCCACCGGGACTGCAAGGGCCAGATCGGGCAGCACCTCCAGCGCCGCGCTGCGCGCCGTGTCGGGCAGCTCATGGAGGGACGCGACCGATGCGCTCACCGCCAGGTCGGAATCGATCATGCCCATGACGCCGCGCCGGATGAGGTCGGCGGCCTCCTGCGGGGAGGTCGGTGCGCCCCCACCCTGCTCGCGCCGCCGGTAGCCGACAAGGACGGTGCGAGACGTCAGCAGAAGAGTGCCGGCCATACCCAGCCGCTCCAGGATCCCGGCGAGCAGGACCGCGACGTCGAGCACGCTGCCGGCGCGCGCGTCGAGCAACCTGGCAGCAGTGCGGATGGGCTGCGGAGCGGCCTGCCACGAGCTGCGATCATCCCCGGGCTCGACGGACTCGATGGCGATGCGGCGCCGGCGCAGGGCGGTGCACGCGGCCGCGGCGAGGGCATCAGGACCAGGAGAGCCGGCAGAAGCGTCAGGACTGCCAGAACCGTCAGGGCCGGCACTCTCGTCGCGCTGGGCGAGACGGAGCGCCTCGGCAGCCAGGTCCCCGACGGCGGCCTGATCGGGCTGGACGAAGGTCGCCAGCGCCGCACCCGCCCAGCACCCGCCGCCGGCGAACCGCCACTGCCGCGGGGACAACACGGCCAGCCCCGGAAGCCTGCGCACAACCGGCTCGCGGGCGGCGACTCGCAGCTCGACCCGCACGTGGGCCGACCCGGACTGATCGATCTGGCGCAGACTTGCGCGATCCAGCGCCATGGCGCACGTGGCGCGCAGCACCGGGTGGGACGTATCCCAGGTCAGGTGCCAGGGCTCGACAACCTGGCGACCGCCGTCGTCCTCGATAATGGTGAGCGCCACCTCCAAGGGCCCCGGGGGCATCGCCCGGGAGCCGCGCGCCCCGAAGATCAGGGTCTGACGCTGCTGGTCGTCGGCTGTGAGCATGGGCGAGTTCGAGCCGGCCTCGCGCAGGCCCGGCCCCTCCGCAAGAGACAGGCGGACCGAAACCATGGGCGCGGCGCCCGCCACGGCGTGGGCGTAACTGATCACGGGCACGCACTCGACCTCAATGCCGACGGCGTCCAGAGGGTTGCCGCCGGCACCCCGGCCGCTGTCGATGGCGGCGATGAGCTCACGGATCTCGGCCCGGCCGGAGTCGGCGCCGATGAGCCGGAGCACCTCGTTGACCGCGACCAGGGCGGCCAGCGTCCTGTCGGCGTCGAAATCACCGCCGTGGACCGCCTCATTGCGGACGTGGCGGACCTCGTGCAGTTTGCTCCCCAGACCCCGCGGCAGGGTGACGAGGTAGCGTCCGTCGGCGCCGCGAGCAGTGAGGATGCGGATCTGGGTGGACAGGTCCGCCAGGTCGGGGAGGTCCGAGGCGCTGCCGCTGCCATTGCCGCCGAGCAGGAGACGCAGCCTCTCGGGCGTGCAGCGGTTGCCCAGGGTCGCGCGCAGGTAGCGCTCCAGGTGGGGCGGGAGGACGCCGAGGAGTCCTCGCAGGACGAGATCGCGATTATTGAGCTTCATGGGGGATCAAAGGGATTCGGGTAGGGATTCAGCGAACTTCAGCGGTTTTCAGAGGGAAAGCCGCTCCCCGGCACCTCGGTTGGGAGACCGCTGCACCGTTGGAGGACGACCGTTGTGGGCGGGGAGCATCGACGCATTCAGACTACAGCCTCATTGAGACGTCACTACGACGTCACTACGACGTCATTGCGACGTCACTGAGACTTCGCTGAGCCGCATTCGCCTTGCGACATGATCGTGATGCGCCGCGGCAGCGACTGCCGACCCGCTACCGCCGTCGGCGCACGATCTGGGCGATGAGCTCGCGGCTGCAGCCCAGGGCCTGAGCCAGCGCCGTGTAGGACCAGCGCTTCGGCTCATCGGCCCGCAGCCGGTCGATGAGCTCGTCGCGCTCTGCCCGGTACTGGGCGGCGACGGCGTCGGCCTCGAGGGCCTTGGCATGCAGCTCGGCGGCACGCGCCGCCAAGGGATCGGAGCTGCCCACACTACGAACAGGGCGAGGAGGGCGACCACCCCCTGATGGGGCGGTCGCCCTCCTCGTTCCCAGGCCGCGCAATGGATCAGAAGCCACGTGCGAACTCCGTAATGAGACTCGGCACCGCGGCATCGAAGCCGACGACGTCAAGCATGCCCGGATCATCCGGATCGGCGATGGAGAAGCCCGTCGATGTCATGCCGACCACGATGAGCCGCGCATCGATGCCGCTGCACTCCCGGTAGCGCCGCAGCGCCTGGTGCGGGTGCACCTTGCCGTACCAGGTCTCGTTGTCGGTGTAGATGACGAACGTGTCCACCTCGAGCCCCTGCTCGATCGCATGCAGCATCGGCAGTGCGCAGTCGGTACCGCCCATAGGTATTGAGCTCACCGCGGCCAGGGCATCGTCGAGACGGCGCCGCGGCGAGATGCCCAGCGGGGTCAGAGCGGGCTTGTACCAGCCGCCGGCCGAGGAGAATCCGTAGGCCTCCGCATCCGGCTCGGTCGCCAGCTGCACCAGGGCCAGCGCGGCCGACGCCTCGCGGGCGGTGATCGCCATGCCCGAGATCGGCATGGTCATGGATCCGGAGACGTCCACGGCCAGCATGGTGCGCCTCCCCGAGGGCTCGACCGCACCGAAAGCCGCGTAGAAGGCCGCGTCCAGCGCGTCGGCGACCTTCGCCGTCGGCTCCCACTGCGCGGTGCCGCGGTGCGAGGCGCCTCCCGCATAGGTGCGCTGGGCGACCAGCACGCTCACCGGGTGCACGCGCGCCTTGCGCAGGCGGTCGGCGTCGGTCAGCTGTGCGCAGACCTCCTTGGTGCGGCCGCCGATGGCGGGCAGCATCCCCAGACGGGTCAGGCGCGGCAGCTGACGCATGAGCGCGGTCATCGGCACGCCGACGTCGAGCAGCGCATCCCACACCTCGGGCCGGGCCAGCGCGGCGTCGGGCAGCATCTCCCAGGTCAGGCGGTAGTCGCGGACGATCTGCGCCCAGGAGCGGGCCGCGGTCGGCTCCTGCGCCTTGATGAAGCCCTCGATGAGGGAGGGGGTCGCCTCCCCGACCGCGCCATGGGCGATCCAGTCGAAGGCGGCCCGCAGGCCGGCGTCGTCAGTGCGCGGGTGCGCCAGGCGCAGCAGGTCGCGGTGCGTCCAGCCCCCGCGCTGACGGTACTTGACCGCCTGGTAGGCGAGCCGGTCGGCCGTGCCGCCGGTGTACCAGGAGCCGACGGCGCGGCGCAGACCGCGCCCCCATCCGCGGCACTGCTCGACGTAGCCGGCGAAGGTGAACAGGTGGGAGCCGGTGCGGGCGACCCTCGGCAGTGCGGCGAGGGCGGCCTCGCGGGCCTGCGGCACCGAGGTGGCGTAGGCCAGGGCGAATAGGGCCGGGTTCTGCCGCGGCGCCGCCCCGCTGGTCGAGACCTCGACGATCGTGTCCACGAGGGTGCGCGGGGCCTCGGCGGCCATCCGCTCGAGGACCTCGAGGTTGTCGATGGCCAGGTCCTGGGCGCTCGTGTAGTAGGTGCCGCCGTCCACCCCCAGGATGAGGAATCGGCGCAGGCGCGCGGCGTCGTCGAGGGTGAAGGTGTAGCCGCCGGCGGAGTTGGGCGACTGGTCGGCGGCGGCCCGTCGGCTCTGCGGCGTGAGCCGGGTGCTGATGGCGCTCAGAGTGTCCATGTCCTCCCCTTCCGGACGACTCGTTGATTCGGGTGGCGCAGTCGGCGGGCATGAGCCGACCGGTAACCGGTCAGGACCGATCAGTACCGGTCAGGCGCGCCCGCCGGACGGCACGGTGTCAGTCATGCCGTTCGCGCGTGATAACCGACGGACTCCGGCCCACTCGGGGTGGCCGGGCCGCGCGGCCTGGCCACCCCGAGTACCCGCGCGGACGCCGGGAGCGGGCATGTGAGTGGCCCTCCGGAACCTCCGAAGAGGATCGGGAATCGAACCCGTGTGCCATATCAATAACCGAAGAGCCTCCGGCCCGCCCACGGCATCCGTGCAGGTGCCGGCTGCGCCGACGAGCAAGAGTGTAGACCCCTACACAGCTGCAGCGCAAGCAGTTCGATGCATGAGGAGCGAGAACGTCATGAGCGCACTCCACCCTGGTGCGCACGAGAGAAGAAGAGGAGCCCGGACGGTCATGGTGGTGATGACCGGATGCCAGCCGCTCTGCCATTGAGCTATCGACGCCATGTCGGCGGGGACTCGAACCCCGAACCTGCTGGTCCGTTTAACAGACGATAACCGATCATCCTCGGCCCGCCCGGGCGACAAGGGAGCATAGAGACGCCGACGCAATCGGGTCAAGACACTCCGAGTCGCCGGGCGGCCGGGAAGCAGCCGGCCGCGCACACCCGGGAGACGGCTACTGAGATGGAGGCGGACCCGACCGCCTCCGCACAAACCCGCACAAACCAGAACCCCGACGCGGTGTGAGTCGTTCGCACGACCACAACCGACGTCGGGGTTCCGACTGCCTCGTCAGGACCCTCGGTTTCTTGAAACCTTGGGAGCCGCCTGGAGGCAATCAGGAGGCTCGCGAGAATTATGCGCCAAAGCCCCAGGCCGTGTCTATAACGTGTCGATAAGCCGCACCCACCACGAAGACCAGGATCCGCCACCCGAACCCGCACTCGCACAGGAATCCGCGGAGCCGCAACGTTATCGAGCGACCACTGAGCCTGAACCTCACCTCTCACCCTTCGAGGGTGACACAGGTGGACATACGCCACCTCGAAACGTAGTGTCATCTATGACATCTGCGTCAGATGTGACAGAGAGACCACCATGACTGACCTACTTGAAGTAGCACCATCCAACGTTGATCCTCAGACGCGCGCCTCACTCACCAGGTTCGCCAGCGACCTCGGCGAGGGCGCACTGCGTAATCTTCTCCTCGCCCTGTCCGACTCGCTCGCGTCCGGCTGCACCGTCGCCCTGCTCGACGTCGACGCCGATTACACACCCGCCCAGGTGGCTAAACAGTTGCGGATGAGCCGTACTCACCTGTACAAGCTGCTCGACTCCGGGCATATCCCGTCCCACCGCGTCGGTCGGGATCGTCGCATCACCGGACGCGATATCGTCGCCTTCGAGCGTCGCCGCCAGGAGGAGCGCCGCGCTCTCGCCGAGCGCTTCAGCAACCCCGAAGCCATCCAGCGCGGCGCAATCGACGAACTCGTCGAGCAGATTTGACCCGCATTCTCTGCGAGCACCGCTTCGCGGTTGGGTCGTACTGCACAATGCAGGTGTGCAGCACGACCCGACCGCCCGTCCCACTCTGAGACTCCTCGCGGAGCTCACGCAGGGGTGGGAGGACCCGCACGAGAGGCGAGCCATCACCGACGAGCGGAGTCCGCTGGGTGGTTGCAGCAGGACTCGCCAAGGGCGGCCACGAGGATCACGAGGACTTCTACGAGCAGTTGAAACGGCAGTGCGGCACAAAGACCGGCCGTGAGGCGCTGCTGCCCACAGCCGAGGACCTCCGGCTCCTCAGGCGCGAAACCGTTGCCAAGATCCTCACCGACTGGGAACGGCTGGTGCAGGAGCTGGCAAGAAGACTGCTGGAGCAGGCCATGCGCGACGGACATTCTCGCCTGGCCGTCCCTCACCCGACGGAGCCAGCGCCACTGACCACTGTTGACCTTGAGTTCTCGGCTGATGACGACATTGAGGAGTTCGTTCTCTCGTTCATCGATCACACTCAGCGGGGATCACAACTCGCCTACCTTCTGGAACGGCGGCTGCTCACCAGCATCGCTCCGCCACAGCAGGACTGGGACGTTGCAGGAGGCATCTATTCTGCGATGGAGGCGCCCGGGCACGGCAACCGCCAGGTCGCGCGACTCCAGGAAGCCGTGAAGAACAGCCAACTTCTGGAATCAGTCCCCGGAGAGGTAGCGCACCGGGCCCACAGACTCCACATCGGTGACGCCGCTGTTCAGGGAACGGCAGTCCGGGCACTCTGCGGCGTGTTCTTCGTACCCCGTACGGATCCCACCGATCTGCCCTACTGTGAGGAATGCTCCCGACGCTACGCGCAGCTGCCGCCCTTCTAGCGCCAGACGCACGGCCGCCGTCCGCCACAAAGATGAAGATATAGAACCCACCGCCCGAGTCCTGATCCGGGCGAGCATCCTCGGCATCGCGCCGTCGTCGAGCAGCCGGAAAGCGACTGCGGAGCAGGACAACCGCGAACCGCCGCGCACGCCGACGTCGTCCACGACATAATGGGCTCATGCTCATGCCCTACTCTCCGGGCCCCGAGCCACTGACTCGCATGGCCGACGGGACCATCAAGCAGATCAGCCCCTTCACCGGTACGGAGGTGTGGACGGTGCCGGGCCGCGGCAACCGGCCGATCTCCCACCCGGTCGCCGAAGTCCACCCGCTGACCCCCGCCGAGCGCACCCGCGCCTGCGCCTTCTGCCCGGCCCACTACACCGAGACGCCGCCGGAGAAGAGCCGGGTGGTGGCCACCGAGTCCGGCGGCTTCGAGCGGATCGACGCCGTGTCCGCCTCCGAGCTGTTCGACACCGTCGCCGAGTTCCGCCGCATCCCCAACCTCTTCGAGATCCTCTCCTTCGACTACTGGCACGCCAACCACGGCTACGAGATCCCCGACGCCGCCCGCGAGCGCATGGAGGCCTACCTCGCCGATCCGGCCGGCGCCGCTCACGTCGCGCGCGTGGCCCGGAGCAAACTGCGCGCCTCCGGGCAGGACCCGGCGTCGTGGGAGTCGATGGACGACGACGCCCGCCACCAGTTCCTGGCCGCCTTCTTCGCCGGCGGCCACGACGTCATCATCGCGCGGCGCCACTTCACCGACGCCGCCCTCGACACCAGCGGCCTGGCCGGCTCGGGCACGCTGACCCCCGAGGAGCACCGCGCCTACATGCGCCTGGCCGTGGCGGCGACGACGGACCTGTACAGGGCCAATCGGTGGGTGCGCTATGTGGCGGTCTTCCAGAACTGGCTGCGGCCCGCCGGAGCGAGCTTCGACCACCTGCACAAGCAGCTGGTCGGCATCGACGAGCGGGGGGTGTCGTCCGTGCTGGAACTCCAACGGGTGCGGGCCAACCCGAACCTCTACAACGAGATGGGCGTGGACTACGCCGCCTACAACGGACTGCTGGTGGCCTCCAACGAGCATGCGGTCGCCTTCGCCGGCTTCGGGCACCGCTACCCCACGCTGGAGGTGTACTCGACGTCGGCCACCTGCGAGCCCTGGCTCATGAGCCGCGCCGAGGTCGACGCCGTGGCGGACCTCGTGCACGCCCTGCACGCGGCCACCGGGGCGGATGTGCCCAGCAACGAGGAGTGGCACCACAAGCCGATCGATGTCGATCAGCCGATGCCGTGGCACATCACGCTCAAGTGGCGGGTCTCGACTCTGGCCGGCTTCGAGGGCGGCACGAAGATCTATCTCAACACCATCGATCCGTGGACGCTGCGCGACCGGGTGGTCGCCCGCCTGGAGGATCTGCGGGCCGACCGCCTCATTGCGCCGATGACCGTGGGCGAGGAGTGTCCGCGCGAACCCAACCGGCTGCTGTACAACCCCGTGCTGGGACGCTGATGAGCTGAGGATCAGGCCGCTGGACCGATCTCGACGCGGGTTGCGACCGATCTCGACGCGGGTTGCGACCGATCTCGCGCCGGAAGCGGACCGATCTCGAGGCGCTTCTTGTCTCCCCCTTGACGTACGTATAACGTACGTACACCAAGGGGGAGACATGACACCTGCTAAAACCAGACGACTCGATCTGCGTACGACACCGCACCAGGCAGCACTCATCCAGCAGGCCGCCGCTCATACAGACCGTACCGTCAGCGAATTCGTCCTGTCCGCAGCTACCCGCTCCGCCGAGCGCGTCCTGGCCGAGCGTCGTTCTTTTCTCTTGGACTCGCAGACGTACGAGGCCGTCGAAGCCATTCTCGACGCCCCGCTGACCGATACATCCCGCTTCGAGCGGCTCTGGTCTCGTCCGTCCCCCTTCGGCACACGCCTCGAGCTGCAGCCTGAGGAGTGACGAGAGCGCATCATGAACGGTGACGGGCTTCATGCCCCCCGAAGACTCGAGCGCCATGATGCGACGGAGAACTTCCACAGCGGAGCGGAGGACCTGGATGACTGGCTCGCTCGCCTCGCGTGGCAGAACCAACGATCGAGGGACACTGTCACCTACGTGTCCACCCAGGACGGCGAGATCCTGGGGTACTACGCCATCGCGATGGCCTCATACGCACGCGACGAGGCACCCCGAGGGCTAGGCCATCGCAGCCGCCCTGCACAACTGCCCTGCGTGCTTCTGGCGCGCCTCGCCGTCGAGCGACGCGCTCAAGGTCTGGGGCTCGGGGCCGCTCTCCTGCGCGATGCGATCGAACGCAGCTACCGACTCAGCGAGGTCGTAGGTGCCGCAGCCCTCCTCGTCCACTGCCGCGACGAGGCTGCACGCGCCTTCTATCTTGCGAACGGCGACTTTCTCGCGTCGCCCGCCGACCCGATGCACCTGCTACTGCCGATGAAGCAGGTCCGCCGAATGCTCAACGGTTGAGTACCGACTCACATCGCGCTGCGCCGTACTGCGCCGCCCTGCTGGACCGATCTCGAGGCGGGTTGCGACCGATCTCGCGCTGGAAGCGGACCGATCTCGATGCGGAGTACGACCGATCTCGGCGAGAGGGGAGGCGGGGCGGGCGGAGGCGGAGGGGCGCGGAGAGACGGGGCGGTCAGCTGGACTGGAGAACGGCCTTGAGCGGGGCGTAGTGCTCCTTGACCGCCGCGCGGTAGGCGTCGCGGTCGCCCGCGCGGGCGGCCTCGAGCATGGCGCGGTGCGCACTGGCGGTGCGCATGATGTCCTCGGGGTGCGGCGCGTCCAGCAGCGGTACCGTCAGCGTGTGAACAGCCCAGAACGCGTCCGTGAGGTGGCCGAAGAGGTGGTTGGGCAGGGCGTCCAGGAGCATGGAGTGGAAACGGTGGTCCTGCTCGGTGAAGGTCTTGCCCGCGGCGGCGAGCCTCTCCATCTCCCCGACGACGGCGTCGATCGCGCGGTCCCTGCGCCCCTTCCAGACCCTGATCACCTGCTCGGCGAGGGACTCGTCCAGGGTGGCGCGCACCTCGACGACCTCGCGCAGGGCCTGGTAGTCGTCCCCGGGCTTGAGCAGGCCGCGGAAGACGAGCGACTCCACCATGGGGCGCATCGATATCTGGCCGACGAACATCCCGTGCCCGTGGCGCACCTCGACGATGTCGAGCGCCACCAGCGTGCGGACGGCCTCGCGGACGGACGAGCGGGACATGCCCAGATCGGTGCACAGCTGTGACTCGGTGGGCAGCGGGGCCCCGGGGCGGAGGTGGGACTGAAGGGTGTAGTCCTTG
>ERZ772967.2820-NODE-2820-length-10965-cov-2.386893_pt1 | contig 10965 bp, 8 predicted proteins | sample MGYA00511677_ERZ772967 | MGnify/ENA primary metagenome ERZ772967 (study PRJEB29015, sample SAMEA2737931) | human oral metagenome | biome: human oral; feature: human-associated habitat; material: dental | place: China | collected 2146 ...
TTTCTTGGCGAGTTCGTCACGTGATTTGTCGATGGCCGTGGCGATTAGTGTGCCCATCTCGTCAATCTTGATGGTCTGGTTGTTCACGGCCTTCTCCAAGAGGTCGAGCTTTGCTTCGAGCATGAGCGTCTGCGCCTGCATCGCTGCCTCAATGGCTGCGAGCTTGGTCTCGAGCGTGGCGTTCACGGAGTTGAGTACGTCGATGATGGCCTGTAACTTGGTCTGCTGGTCTACGTTCATCTTGTCGATGGATTCGGTGAGCTTCTTGATGGCTTCCTCGTTCTTCAGGAAGCCGTTGTTGATAGCTTCCACCACCTTGGTGAAGTCGTTGATTACTGACACGTTCATCGTGTAATTGATCTCGGGTGCGTCTTCCTGACACGAGGTGAAGAACGCGGGTGCTGCCAACAGCATCGCGATGGCGAACAGGATGGTTGTTATACGTTTCATAATTTAGTTTGTTAGTTGTTGGTTTGTTGGTTTACGAGTTTACGAGGTTTTCTTGTTCACTTGTCTACTTTGTCCACTCGTCCACTCGTTCACTTAATAAAGTTATACCGGATGGTAATCAGGCCGAAGGCTACGTTCTCGGGCATCGTCGTCTTGCGTTTGAGGAGCCAATCCGCCTCGCCTTTCAGTCCTAAGGTGAATTGTCGGCTCACGTCGGCCTCGATGTGGAGCGAGGCAGGAATGTAGAGCTTGTTGAACTTCTCGTGGCGGTTCGTGGTGCGCACGTTGCCCGTGATGGTTACTTCCGAGTCGTTGCCGATGGTCGTACCACCACTGATAGGCGTGGTCTGTCCGCCCTGCGTCTGCGTGTTGCTGATGTAGATGCCGTACTCGTTGCCCTTAGCGAAGATGCAGCCTATGCCCGTGCCTACCCAGATGTTGAGCCACTGCGCACTGCGGCGCGGCCACAGCTCCATCAGGTTGAAGCATATACCCAGTTTGGCGTTGTGGTAGTTCATCAGGTAGTTGCCGTAGATCTTGACGGGCATCGTCTTGGTGTCGAGCGTGGAGAAGCGCTGCTCACGGCGGTAGCGCGACCAGAGATACTCGGCACCCACACGCACCCACGGGCGGATGGTGAAGTCGATGCCGCCGCCCACGGCGGGCGACTGTTTGTAACTGCGCTTGGCATCGAGATTCTGATACCATACGTCGCTTGCCCACGACAGTCCGCCCTGGGCATAGATGCTCCAGGTGCGGGTGCGCAGCTCGCTGTTTTGGTCTCGCGGCGGCTGTGTTCCGCCCCCGTCTGTGGCCTGCGCCTGCGCGCCGACAGCGACGACTGCGGTGAGCAGTGCCGTGAGACCTACTCTTGCCCATCTGCCGCTGAGCGGCGGAATGAGCGGTTTCGTTCGTCTTTTGTTCATATTGTTTAAGATACCTCCCTGTTGCAACTCCTTTCGGAGCAACGCCGTATCGGAGGCTCGGGCGTTAGGGTGATTGTTGAAGATTAGAATATGTTTGTATATGAGGAAGAAATACGCAATGTTTATAACATCAGTTAAATGAAAACGAAATGAATATGACTACACGGGCCGGATATCATTTATCTGTCGTTAGAATAACAGTTCGTAAATGAAATCTCGGATGCCCTGCCACGATAGGGAACGCTCCCTTGGCGGCGGTTTTTCGGGATGGGGATTATTCCCTTCTTCGGTGCAGGGCTTCTCGCTGATGCGTTTGTCCACTTCCGTCTTGACCATCTCTTTGATGGTATCGAGGAGTTGGATGCGGTCGTCTGCGGTTGTCAGGCTTTTATCCTGTCGAGGCGGCGTGTCGTTTTTCTTTTGTTCCATACCTTTATATTAATAAGGGGGTCGACTGTTGTCGGCATGGTGATTATTTTTTGCAAATATAGAAACAGAACGAGAGAAGAGGCATTGCAAAATCAATCAAAATTCTTGCAAAATCGTGCAATCTTCACTTCCGCCATTCTTGCAAAATCGTGCATAAAACGCTTGGAGTTCCTTTATATAAAGGAAAGTGGGCGTGGAAAATGCAAGAATGTGATTTTATGGTGTTTCTTGTGTAAAGATTTGGTCGGAAGCGAAAGATTTTGTATCTTTGGCGAGAAGTTTACTTTATCTTAATATACGCCCAATGATCAGACGAGAAACAACTGTCCGATACTATACGGAAAATACAATTGCCAAGTTGCCTTACAGCCTTTTTGTGCCTTTATCTTTCCGATGGAAAGAGAGACCACGCTTGATTGTTAGCGTCTTAATCATCTTGTTTCTGTTTGTTTCCTGTGGAAAGAAATCTGTCGGCTTTACACCCGAAGAGCGGCGTGCAGCCGACAGTATTGTAAGTACAGTACACTCGGTAGACTCGCTTGCTCTGCTGCAAAAACGCTTGGAAGCTGAGGGCAATCGCCTTGGCAGTATCGCCGCTCTTCGGGAATGGGGTAAAGCTTTGCGCAATGAGAGTAGATTCGATGAGTCGTTGCGTGTACATGGAGAAGGATTGAAACAAGCCGAATTATTAGGCGATACGCTCGAATGGGTGCAGGCACTCAATTATATCGGTACAGACTATCGTAGGCTCGGTGTACTTGACGCTGCACAAGAATATCACTACCGTGCGTTGAAACTCTGCGAAGCGTGTACAGACACCTCTTTCACGGCAAAGAAAAACCGGGTGAAGTCTCTCAATGGATTGGGCAATATCTATCTGACATTAGGTAATTACGAGCGTGCCGACAGTGCGTTCCGTCTGGCTCTTGCAGGGGAAAGAGTATTGGGTAGTGCTGTAGGGCAGGCCATCAATTACGCCAACCTTGGTTCGATTTTCAAGCATCGCCGGCAGAACGATTCGGCCTGGGTGTATTACCGTCGTTCGATGGAACTTAATCAAAAGGCCGGCAATGATATAGGTATTGCGCTCTGCCATACGTATTATGGTTTGCTCTATGAGGAGGCGCAGCAATACGACAAGGCTTATGCTGAATATCGAACGGCTTATGGGTTGATGGAAGTCTCGAAAGATGAGTGGCACGCTTTGGAGTCGCTGATTGCATTAGCCCATATCGATTATGTAACAGGCAATGAGACGCGTGCGCTTGACAATCTGCATCAGGCAGAAGCTACGGCAAGGAAAATCAAGTCGAAGGAGCACCTTGCCGATATTTATGCCCTTTATTATCGCATTTATGAGAAGCAGGGCGATTATCGTCGGGCTTTGGCGAATCATGTACAGGCATCGGCATTGCAAGACAGTGTGGCGGGTGCAGAAAAGATGAACCGGATACAGAACGTGAGTCTGAATATTGAGCACTGGCAGCAGGCAGAGCGGATGAGTCAGGCACGGCAAGAATTAGAATCGGAACGCACGGCGAAACTCGGCATTCTCTATACGGGAATTCTGTTGGTTCTATTGTTGCTGCTCACCGTGGCTTTCCTGTTTTATTCGGGTCGGATGAAACGACGAAATCACTTGCTGTTGAAAAAGATGAGTACCCTGCGTGAAAACTTCTTCACCAATATCACCCACGAGTTTCGTACACCGATTAGTGTGATACTTGGTCTGAGTCGTGATATCGCCCAAGATACCGAAACACCCGAATCGGTACGTAAGCGGGCGTTTACCATCGAGCGGCAGGGCAACAGTCTGCTCACACTTATCAATCAGCTTTTGGATATATCAAAGGTGAAGTCGGCCGTAGGGAATCCCGATTTGCGTTGCGGTGACATTGCCGTACAGGTAGGAATGATAGTGGAGAGTTATCGCGATTATGCCCACAGCCGTGGCATCGATTTGCAGTTTATCTCGAAAGGCGACACCGTGATGGATTTCGTGCCCGACTATGTGAATAAGGTGCTGAACAATCTGATCTCCAACGCTTTGAAGTTCACGCCACAATACGGCAAAGTGAGTCTCAGCGTATGGCGCGAAGGTGAACGTGTACTGCTCGATATAGCCGATACGGGCAAAGGTATTCCGGCAGAAAGTCTCACCCACGTCTTCGAACCATTTTATCAGGCCGAAAGCGAAGCGGCCCATCTCGGCACAGGTGTGGGATTGGCTTTGGTAAAGCAGATTGTTGATGCGGTGGGCGGTACTATTGAGATCGAAAGTACATTGGGTAAGGGCACGACATTTCATCTCTCCATTCCCATCCGTCATGGTAAAAACATTCATGCTGCTGTCGGAACAGAAGAAGCTGTGAACACGCCTCTGTTGCCCGAATGTCCCGTCACACCGAATGACAGCGAAGCAGAAGACAATGACAGTCAAAGGTTGCTCATTATCGAAGATAACAGCGATGTGGCTGCCTATATCGGTTCACAGTTGGCCGACCGTTACGCCATCTATTATGCATCGGATGGTCGTGGGGGATTGGAAAAAGCAAAGGAGCTCGTGCCCGATCTCATCATTACCGACTTGATGATGCCGGGTATGGACGGGTTGGAAGTGTGCCGGCGGGTGCGTGGCAACGAGATTATCAACCACGTGCCCATTATCATTGTTACGGCGAAAATTAGTGAAGAAGACCGCGTCAGAGGGTTGGAAGCCGGGGCCGACGCCTATCTTACCAAACCGTTTAGCAGCCAAGAATTACGTATGCGTGTGGAGAAGCTGGTGGAACAGCGCCGACTGCTGCGGGAAAAATATTCGCAGGGAACGGAGAATAAGGAAGAAAATACATTACAAGATGTCGCCGATCGCCGCTTCCTACTGGCCGTGACAGACCATATCTATCTGCTGCTGAACGCCGGGAAAAATGTGGACGTTACGCAGATTGCATCGAAGATGTGTATGAGCAATAGCCAGTTTTATCGTAAGATGACGGCTCTGACCGGCTATACGCCTACAACTTTCATCCAATACATCAAGATCAGGAAAGCGAGACAGCTACTTGACAAGAATCCCCAGATGAATTTCAAGGAAGTGTCTGAACTGAGCGGTTTCTCCGACTATTCCACTTTCGTTCGCGCATTTAAGAACATTTGCGGTGTCAAGCCTACGGAATATGTGAAAGAAACGGAATAAAAAGGCACTGCTTTCTACATCGACAAAAGTTGTTCGTCTTCTACATCACAATGCGTGAAACCCATTTCGCGGGCACGCTCCGTACTCATTGCGTAATATACGAGATCAGCTTCTACACAGACTTCACCCCTGCTGTTTTCTATTGTGGCTGCAATCGACACGAGATTACGTTTTTGTCCGGTGACATGAGCGCGTACGGTGAGCTGCGAATCATCTGATTGCAGAGGATGGTTGTAATGCACATCAAGGCGTGTAGTCATTCCTGTGGTCTGCAACTTACGCGTAACCACCCAACCGGCTGTCTCGTCGACCAGCGTAGCCAAGATGCCGCCGTGCATCGTTCCCACCCAACCTTGGTAATGAGTTTGCGGATGCCAGAACGAGATCACATCGTCGCCGTCTTCAAAAAACTCCATTTTCAGGCCAATAGGATTGTCCGGTGCGCATCCGAAACAGTCATATCCCTCTTTATGCAACCAAGGATTCTTAATCTTTCTCATTGCTTTTCCAAATCAAGTAACGCCACAAAGATACTGATAAAATATGAGATTTCTCGCAGATAATCAGTAATTTTGTACCGATGAAAGTGATTGTTTCAAAAGAAATAGAGGCTGTTTGCCCTGGATTCGTAGGTGCGGCAGTTGAGGCAGAGGTTGTTAATTCACCTTATTCGGCAGCTCTTTGGACCGAGATCGACGCTTGGGGCGCACGTTATCGGTCAATGTTGACCACAGAAACGCTGAAAGATCTCAGTGCTGTTGCAGCCACGCGGCAGGTCTATCGGGCGTGCGGTAAAGACCCGTCGCGTTATCGTCCGTCGGCAGAAGCGCTTATTCGGCGACTCTTGCAAGGGAAGAATCTCTATCAAATCAATACGTTGGTGGATGTGATCAATTTGGCCAGCATTGTCTATGGATACAGTATCGGCGGTTTCGACGCCGATAAAATCGTCGGCAATGAATTGACCTTGGGTGTTGGTAAGGCCAAAGAACCTTACGAAGGAATCGGTCGAGGCCCTATCAATATAGAGGGATTACCCGTTTATCGAGACCGAGTGGGCGGTATCGGAACACCTACCAGTGACAACGAACGGACTAAAATCAGCCTTAAAACGCGTCGTCTTTTGGTAGTGATCAACGGTTATGACGGCGATGAGGAGCGTGTTTGCGCCAATGTTGGGTTCATTCAGAATTTGCTGAAAACCTATTGTCAAAGTACGGGTGATAACTTCACACTTTTCCGTTTCTTTTAAACTTTCATCAATCATCTTTCGTTCTTTATCCTTTTGCAATGAATTGAAAACCAGCCGGATACAAGATGCTTTGCAATTTGCGGTTAAACGTGCTGCGATTAATCATTACTTGCACGATGAAAAGCCGTTAATCAGTGTCCGATTAACGGCTTTTCGTAGGCGTGTTAGTCCTATAAAGAAAAATTAATAGCTAAAAGTTGTTTTTCTTCATTAAATTGTTTATATTCGCAACATCATTTTCGTTTGAATTAATATGAATGAAACCTTTGATACTCCGCCTGATCATTCAGGCCTCCCAAGATAATGATTGGGAGGGGGAATGTGGCAGTTTGCCGAGAAAACTTATATAAATAATGACTTAAAAACCGACGACAATGAAACGAAAATTTATCTTATGGTCCTGTGTCTTGCTTCTGATGGGCACGTGGATGGGGTGTGACAGGGATAAGAATGATACGCCTGTACAGCCGGAAATAGAGACAATCTGTGGTAATTGGGAATTGATGAAAGCTCACAGAGGATTCGGCCGGATAGAAGAGTATCATCCCCGAGAGGTAGTCTACATCTTTGATGTAAAGGGAAACCTTGAAGTCAAGAATACACAGGGACGGGCTCCATTCTTGAAAGATGGAAATTACAACTATGCTTTTATCCCTGAGCACAAAGGTTACATACGTATCGGCAATGGAGCTCATGGTTATTCTCTCACCCGCAACCGGTTGGAAATATTCGATCATCCAGCAGCTGATGGCCCTCTTTATGAGTTTCAGAGAATCATTAAATTCTAATAATTCAGAGTAATGAAAACGAAATTACTTATATTATGTTTTTTATCAATGTGTGTAAACAAGATGTTTTCACAGAGTTTTTTTTAACGGAATCTTATTCAAATAATCTTGACATTTATTGATTTACGGTCTTTTGTCGTCTTTTTGCTTTCATTTCTCTTTTCTTTCAACTCATTTTGGCTACATATTTTTTTTCTTGGAGCGTCTATTTTTATTTAAAGAAGTGTAAAAAGCAGATATTTTTTCGTATTTTTGCGACATAAAAATATCAGACAATGGCTATTGTAATAGGAATTGATGTAGGCATCAGTACGACCAAGATCGTGGGAATTCGTGAAGATGGGATTGTGGTATCGCCCATCCGTATCAAGGCAACCGACCCCGTGACATCGCTTTACGGTGCTTTCGGAAAGTATCTTCACGACAATAATATTCGGTTGGAAAATGTAGAGCAGGTGATGCTGACAGGGGTGGGCAGTGCCTATATCGACTCACCTATTTATGGTTTGCCCACGGGAAAGGCTGAGGAATTTATCGCTGATGGCTTGGGGGCACGTTATGAGTCGGCACTCGACCGAATGATTGTGGTGAGTATGGGCACGGGAACTTCACTTGTTCAATGCGATGGTGACCATATCGAGCATATCGGCGGTATTGGAATTGGCGGCGGAACACTGCAAGGTTTGGCGCGGATTATGCTTAAAACGGATGATATCAAGCAGATCTCGATGCTGGCGCAAGAGGGAGACATCTCGAATATCAACGTTCTGATCGGAGATATCAGTGCTCATCCGTTGCCCGGACTGCCGATGTCGGCCACGGCATCTCTGTTCGGTAATGCTAACAGTGATGCCTCTCGTGAAGACATTGCGCTGGGAATCATCTGTATGGTTTTGCAGGCTATCGGCAGCAGTACGATTCTTTCGTCGTTGGGTAGCGGCATTCGCGACTTCGTGCTGATAGGAAATCTCACGTTGCTTCCACAATGTATGGAGGTTTTCCCGGCAATGGAGCAACTCTATGACGTGCATTTCAGCATACCCAAATATAGCGAGTTCTGCACTGCAATAGGGGCAGCGCTCTGTTATATCAATAAGAGAGAATGAGTCGGTGAGATCAACTCGTTCACTTGTTTACTCGCCAACTCATTCACTTGTTTACTTTTTCACTTATGTAAAGATTAGCCCAAGAAGTGCATTTTCCCTACAAAGAAGAGTAGGGTGTATCCTAATGCCATGCTGATGATACCTACTAAAAGTCCGATTTTCAGCATATCGTTCTGCTTTACCAAGCCGGTGGAGTAGGCTATGGCATTCGGCGGCGTGGAGATCGGCAGACACATCGCGCTGGATGCAGCCAAAGCAATGCCGATAATAATAGTAGAGGTGCCTCCGATGGCATTGAGCCTGTCGCCCATTCCAGTACATACTACGGCCAGAATTGGCACAAGCAGAGCAGCCGTAGCTGTATTTGAAATGAAATTCGACAGGAAATAACAAATCAATCCTGAGATGATCAGAATCACGAGCGGCGACCATTGTCCGAAAGGAATACTGGCAATGGCGGCGTCTGCAAGTCCTGATCCGTTCATCCCGAGGCCGAGTGCGAAACCGCCCGCCACCATCCAAATAACGCTCCAATCGATAGATTGTAGATCCTTACCGTTGATTACGCCCGTGATGGCGAAGACACCGATGGGTATCAATGCAACATTGTTGGCGTCGACACCTGTAAAAATGTCAAGCAACCACATCAGAATGGTAACGATAAACGTACCGGCTACAACCCACATACGCCATCCGTGGTGCACATTACCCGTTATTTCCAATTCGATCGTTTTCTTGGAAAAGGGAAAGAGTTTTTTAAGTACCACCCAACTGATGACCAACAATGTGATGGCAAGCGGGAACATAAATGCCATCCATTGTCCGAAGCTGATGCCGAGATTTAGTCCCTCGGGATTATTCAGCGCCTGCAAAGCAATTGCATTGGGTGGAGTTCCGATAGGAGTGGCCATTCCTCCAATATTGGCAGCAATGGGAATAGAAAGCGTCAAGGCAATGCGTCCCTTTCCGTTTGCAGGCAATGCGGCAAAGACTGGTGTTAGGAAAGTGAGCATCATTGCTGCCGTGGCAGTATTGCTGACGAACATTGAAAAAATGCCCGTGATGAGCAGGAAACCCAATAAAACGCTCTCACTCCTTTTGCCGAAAGGTTTGATGAGATTCTTGGCCAGCAAAACATCTAAACCCGATTTGGTGGCAGCAATTGCAAGAATAAATCCGCCGAGGAAAAGCATAATGACTGGATTGGCGAATGTAGCCATAATATCTTTCGAACTGAGCAATTTTCCGAAAGTACTGCTCTCTTCTCCTTTGAAGATTGATATGCTGTTATCGGATATTGTAAGGCACATCAGGGTAATGATACCTAATGATGTTGCCCACGAAGGGATAGCTTCGGTCAGCCACGACAGTGTGGCGAATACGAAAACTGCAATAACTCGCTGCTGAATGACAGTGAGTCCGTCAATACCGAAGTACGATTGTGGCAGATTCCATACAATAGCCGTGATAACGGCAATTACAATCAACTCAATGACTTTCTTACTTTCGATGTGGTTGGTCAGTACATTTGATTTTTCTTCTGACATAGTTTTGATCGTTTAACTAAAAGATTCAATGGGCACAAAGATAGTACTTTTCGCCGAAAAGCGGACTCATTGTAAGCAAAAATATTTGTATTTTAGTCAAGAAAGGTATTTTTTTTCGTACCTTTGTGGTGTGATCGGTTCATCATCAGTGATTAAAAAGGAATCAGGTGTAAATCCTGAACAGTCCCGCTGCTGTAAGTAACCTTTACTGGCCACAAACATTGCGCCACTGAACTCTGTCAAGGGAAATTCGGGAAGGCGTTTGTGGTCGGGTTACAAAGTCAGAAGACCTGCCATTGCCATTTATCTTTAATTTAACCTCGAGGAAAGGTTATAAGATAAGAACTTGAAATATGCAGAGAGTACATTTCTTTTTGGTTTGTGCAGCGTTGTTCTTCGCTGCATCTGTCCATGGTCAGGATACTAAACGGCAGTTGGCATTAGACTCGGTACAACATGTACGCGAGATTGTTGTCGTGTCTAAAAACACCTTTCGCGAGGTTATTCCTTCGCAAAAACTTGACGGAGCTGCGCTTGAAAGACTCAATGCGCACAGCGTGGCCGATGCCTTACGCTATTTCTCAGGACTGCAAATAAAAGATTACGGAGGTGTTGGCGGACTGAAAACGGTTAACATACGTAGTATGGGCACCAACCACCTCGGCATTTTCTACGATGGAATTGAGCTGGGCAATGCCCAAAACGGACAAATCGACCTTGGGCAACTATCGTTAGACAACGTAGAGGAGATTACTTTATACAACGGACAGAAGAGTGCCATCTTCCAACCAGCAAGCGATTTCGGCAATGCGGGTTCGGTTTATATTCGTACACGCACGCCTCGTTTCGACATAAACAAGCCCTTTAACCTTAGATTCAAAGCAGGTTGCGCTTCTAGTGACACCTATCGGCTATCGGGTTTATGGGAAAACCGACTCAGCCAAGCCGTTAACACCTCGCTTAGTGTGGGCTATCTCACGTCTAGTGGTAAGTATCGCTTTCGTTATCTGCGCCACAACCAAGACCGCTCTGTGGCTTACGACACCACAGCCATACGCCAAAACGGAGACATTTGGGCATTAAGGGCTGAGGCAAACGTGCATGGCGTGATTGACCACGGCATGTGGAATTGGAAAGCTTACACCTATAATTCGCAACGCGGAATACCTGGGGCCATTGTTAACAACGTGTGGCGACGAGGTGAAAGGCAGTCAGACCACAACCACTTTTCGCAATTGCACTTTCAAAAGAGCTTCTCCGAGGCCTTCTCC
>ERZ772967.2823-NODE-2823-length-10950-cov-3.133639_pt1 | contig 10950 bp, 12 predicted proteins | sample MGYA00511677_ERZ772967 | MGnify/ENA primary metagenome ERZ772967 (study PRJEB29015, sample SAMEA2737931) | human oral metagenome | biome: human oral; feature: human-associated habitat; material: dental | place: China | collected 2146 ...
ACCATTCTCGGGCGCAACGGCATCGGCAAGACGACGTTCCTGCGCTGCCTGCTCGGCATCCTGCCGTGGACGCGCGGCGAGTGCCTGGTGGACGGGCAGCGGCCCGATCCCGCTGCGGTCAGCGATGTGATCGGCTACGTGCCGCAGAGCCATGCGCCCGCCTTTCCCTACACTGTCTTTGAGATGGTCATGATGGGGCGCGCGCGGCGCATCGGCCGTCTTCGGCCCGCAAAAGGGCGCGACGCCGGAAATGGTCGCCGAGCTGGACGCGGCGCTGGCGCACTATGCGCAGATTGCCGAGCGGGCGACGGGGCAGCCCATTGCCGAATCGCCCGGCGCCGGCGCGGCCGGCGGCCTGGGCGCGGGGCTGCGCTTCTTCACGCCGGCGGTTTTACGGCCGGGCGTGGAAATCGTGCTGGAAGCCGTCGGCTTCGATGCGCGGGTCAAGGACGCCGCTTTTGTGCTGACGGGCGAAGGGCGCACCGATTTTCAGACGGCTTTTGGCAAGGCGCCGGTCGGTGTGGCCAAGGCCGCCAAGCGTTACCGCGTGCCGGTGTTCTGCATTTCCGGCGGCCTGGGCGAAGGCGCGGACGAAATTCTGGCGCAGGGCATCGACGCCGTGATGAGCATCTGCGACAAACCGATGCATCTCGCCGAATGCATCGACGATGCCGAAGCGCTGATCGAAGCCGCCGCCGCCCGTCTGTGCCGCATCATCAAGGCGTCGCGGACGGTCTAGCCGCGCCGGCGGCTGCCGGCCTGATACCGCTCCGCCGGAAAAGCCGGCAAAGCCACTTACCGTGCGTCCGGGTGGGGCGGACATTTGCCGACGGCATGCCCTGCAGCCCGCGTAAAATGGGCATCTCCGGAGGGGCTGCCCGCTAGCCCAGTGTTTACGTGGGTTTCCGGCCGGCCTATCTGCCAGCCCACTGTTTACGGGCACTTCCAGCCTGCCTGCCAGCAAATGCCCAATTGACAAGAGTTTCATAGGCAACCGGGCTGAAACGCCCAAAAGACGCGGAGCACAGGCCGACGGATCATTTCACTTCGCTGCGGTCAGCCGGCGCATGCCTGCCCCATACGGCTGGCGGCTGTTTGCCTTTGAGAATTTTCCCGCGCTTGGCATCCGAACACGCGCAAGCTGCAGGCAGGGAGATTGGGCGGATGAAAAACTGCTCCGCCGGTAAAGCCGGCAAGCCACTTGCCGTGCGTCCGAGTGGGGCGGGCATTTACCGCCGGCATGCCCTGCAGCCCGCGTAAAATGGGCATTTCCGGAGAGGCCGCCCGCCAGCCCAGTGTTTACGTGGGTTTCCGGCCGGCCTATCCGCTAGCCCAGTGTTTACGGGCGCTTCCTGCCTGCCTGCCGGCAAACGCCCAATTGACAAGGGTTTCAGAGGCGGCCGGGCTGAAATGCCCAAAAGACGCGGAGCACAGGCCGATGGATCATTTCACTCCGCTGTGGACGGCGGGCGCGCTTTGGTGGGAGGCGGGCGGCGCGTCTTTGTTTTCCTTGGCCTGCGCTCGTCGCGCGCTCGTCAAATCCGGCCTATGGCGCTTTCTTCATACGCGTCGCGCCTTCGCCGTTCGCAACTTCCTCAGGCGCTCGCCGAAAACGTATCGAGCAAAAACGGTACGGAAGCCGGTTACGCACCTTCCTCAGGCGCACGCCGAAAACGCCGGCTCTGCCAGGTGTCGCGTTCGCGCAGGCGCGCTTCCAGCAGGGCGGGGAAGCGCGAGAGGCGCAGGCCCCAGTCGGGCGAGAGCCGCAGCCTGGGCGGCACTTCGCTGCCCAGCCGCTGGATTTTGACCGACGGCGGCAGGTATTCGAGCATGTCGATCACCGCGTCGAGATAGGCGGGAGGCGAAAGCAGCGCGATGCTGTCCGGCGCGCGCCGGTATTGCACGGCCAGCCGCGTGCCGCGCACGATTTGCAGCTGGTGGAATTTCAGCGCGTCGATCGGCAGGCGGGACAGCGACTGGGCGCCCTGGATCAGGCCGGCCGGCGTTTCCAGCGGCAAGCCGAGCAGCAGGTGGCCGGTAACGAACAGCCCGCGCTGCGCCGCACGCCGGATGGCATCGGCGCTAGCGGCAAAATCATGGCCGCGCCGGCATGCCGCGAGCACCGCGTCATCGCAAGATTCGATGCCGATTTCCAGCTCGACCGGCCGTCCGCGCGCCAGATCGGCGAGATAATCCAGCGTCGCATCCGGCAGGCAGTCGGGGCGGGTGCCGATGACGAGGCCGCGGATGTCCGGGTGTGCCAGCGCTTCGCCGTACATCCGCCGTAACTGTTCGAGATCGCCGTAGGTGTTGGAATAGCTCTGGAAATAGGCGAGAAACCCCGCCGTTTCCGGGTAACGCCGGCGCATGAAGGCGATGCCGGTGTCGATCTGCTGGTGGATGTCGCGCTGCTCGCGCAGGTAGCTCGGCGTAGAGCCAGCATTGTTGCAGAAGCTGCAACCGCCCCGCCCCAAGGCGCCGTCGCGGTTGGGGCAGGTGAAGCCGGCGTCGACCGAAATCTTTTGCAGCCGCCCGCCGTGGTGCGTTTTCGCCCAGTCGTTGTAGGCATGGTAGCGACGGCCGCAGAAAGCGGCGGGTATTCCCGGCATATCGGATTCCGGCGTGACCGCCCGCTCGGCAGCGGACGGATGGCGGGACGATGCGGGCAGGGGGGCAAGCGTCATTTTGATTCGTTGAATAAGCGGCACGGGTATGGCAGCGCGGGTATTTTAGGGCATCCCGCCTTTTGAAACGCAGCCCGGTCCGCTCAAGGCATGGCGGCGCTGCCTGATGATCGTGGCTTGGGTGTGAAGATTGCGCGGGCCATGACCGACAATGGCGCAGCCTATCGGTCACGGCGCTTTGTCAGGCGGCTGCGCTGCCTGAAGATTACGCACCTTCGCACTCAGTCCTAGACGCCGCGCACCCCTGACAGGGCTGGGCGGTTCATCCAGATGCTGCTGCACGATTGGGCCGATGCTTATCGTGACTCTCATCAGCGCATCGCGCTGGTGCGCTCGTACCTTGGAGGCTTCGTTACAACTTCCATCGATTTTTCTCGGCGGTCGGCCACTGGCCTTCCGCTACGCGGTTCGGCTTTGCAGGGAACGATGTGTTGGGAAACTACAGTTAGATGCCCGGATGCTTGCCGTTGTCCGACGGGTCAGGCAAGACGTCGGTGCATCGTCTGCGCCCATATTCATACTCATACCATCCGCCACCGCAGAGGCGCCCGGCCGGAGGTGAGGCTTTGTTGGAAAGGCTTGGCCGGGCTTCGTCAAGAAATAGTCAAGGGCGGGCGGTTGTGGAGAGCCAAAGCTGTTGCAACGTTGGCAAAGTCATCGGTCAAAGCAAAAACGGTGTTTCAGGAAGCGCCTGGATAAAGGCGCTCACCGGAGTGCGATGCCCTGTGCGGCGCATCGGAGGGGGCGTTCAGCGTTGCTGCCCGGTTTCGCCCAAGGTGTCGTCGCTCCGGAAGAATGGTTGTCGTCGCACATGCCGTTTTTCCAGCCCGGCGATGTTCGCAACGCCAAGCTGGGCGAGGGTGCGGCTCAACTCGCTGGTGAGAATGTCCAGCGCCTTGTCGATGCCGGCGCGGCCGGCGGCGCCGGCGCCGTAAAGCAGCGGCCGCCCGAGCATGACGGCCTGCGCGCCGAGCGCCAGCGCCTTGGCGATGTCCGTCCCGCGCCGGAAGCCGCTGTCGATAAAGATTTCCGCCTCGTTGCCGCAGGCGGCGTGGATCTCTTCCAGCACGTCCATGGGAGAAACGCAGCCATCGAGCTGGCGGCCACCATGATTGGTCAGCACAACCGCGTCGGCGCCGAGGCGAATGGCGCGGTGCGCGTCGGCGGCGGTGAGAATGCCTTTGACGACCAGCTTGCGCGGCCAGGTCTCGCGCAGCCATTCGAGGTCGGCCCAGCGCAGGCCCATATGCAGTTTTTCGGCGATAAAGCGTGAGCCGCGCCCGGCGCGGTCTTCTGCCGAAAAGTAGCCGGCGAGGTTGCCAAAGCCGGGCACGCCGCGCGCGCCGCCGACAATGTTGGCCGCCCAGGCGGGGTGGCAGGCGGCATTCAGCATGGATTTCAGGCTCAGCTGCATCGGCCCGCGAAAATAGCGACGCTCATTTTCGCGGTTGCCGAAATGCTGGCAGTCGACGGTGAAAACCAGCGCCTCGCTGCCCGCTGCGTCGGCGCGGCGCACCAGGTCGCGGTTGATGCCGGCATCCTTGAACATATAGAGCTGATACCAGAAGCGCAGGCCGGGCGCGGCCTGGGCGACCTCCTCCATCGCCGCGTTGGACATGGTGCTTAGCGTAAAAGGGATGCCGGCCTGAGCGGCAGCCTGGGCGAGCAGCACATCCGCCCGGTGATAGAGCATGCCGTTAAAGCCGGTCGGCGCGACGATGAACGGGCGCTCGGCCGGTGCGCCCAGAATATCGACGCCCAGCGAGCGATGTTCCACGTCGATCAGCGCATCGGGGACGAACTGCCAGCGCCGGAAAACGTCGCGGTTGTGTTGCAGGGACACGCGGTCTTCGGCGCCGGCTTCGACATAGGCCATGGCAAAGGCGGGCACGCGGCGATGCGCCAGGCGGCGCAAATCTTCGATATTCAGGGCGGAATCCAGGCAGCTCATGATGTTGGTGAAGCGAAACGGGTAGAAAGTTGGCGGGTAAATACATTGACGAAAAATTGACGTCAACAGAGAAGAAAAAGTTGGCCAACGGCCGGAAAACAGCGAAAAAACACGAGGCGCATTATAACGGCAGGCGGTTATGGCTCGCAGAAACGGTATGCAAAGGCGGTATGTAAAGGCGGGCGAGCAGGCCCCAAACCCATATGGAATCCCGCCTAGAATAAGGGTTTCCGCGACGCCTGCCCGCAAATGCCCAAAGGACGCGGGTTCCAGGGCTGCCTTATCTGAAACGCTCAATTGGCGCGGGTTCCAGCGCTACCCTGGCTGAAATGCCCAAAAGACGCGGGCTTCCGGACAGCCGCTGCAGACAGTACAAGGCGTGCGGCAAAGCGGCGCAACGCGGTGACGGTTTTTTAGATATTTGACGCTACACGCGCAAGCGCCTGCGCGCCGGCTACAAGAGCCTGAAACGACACATGCCGGGCTATTTACCCATGAGCGTTTTTCTGGCTTGGGAACTTCTGGCCTGCTGCCCGCTAACCCGCGTCAATTGGGCGTTTGCGGGTAGGCGGGAGTGTAGGAAAATAGGCTGTTACGAGCGCTGTCGGCGTGTGTTGAGTTGCCGCGAGCGCGGAAAATCTGGCGGCCAAAAAGCGGTTAGGGGTGATAAGTGACGATTTTCGTCACTTGCCTGCTCGAAATGGTCAACGATTTGCCGCCCGAAAAAATCCTGTCACGCCCCAAAAGAGGGAGTTTTGAGCAAAAAGTCACACAAAACGGACAAAAACGCGAGCTGGCACGGTTTGTGATTGTACTTAGGCAACGGGACTTCCGTTGTAGCACTTAACCAACCAACAAGGAGACTTGAAATGAAAAAGATTCAACAAGGCTTTACCCTGATCGAACTCATGATCGTCGTCGCAATCATCGGTATTCTGGCTGCCGTTGCCCTGCCGGCGTATCAAGACTACACCAAGCGTGCCAAGGTTTCGGAAGTCGTGTTGGCTGCTTCGGCTTGCCGTACGAACATCCAAGAAGCTGCTGATTCCGGTCTGCCCGCAGCGCCGGCAGCCAACGGCTTTGGCTGCGGTGAAACCGGCAGCTCTACGCCAACCAAGAGTCAATATGTAGCCAAACTTGAAACTTCGGCTACAGGTGTCATTTCTGCATTCGCCAAAAAGATTGATTCAGCTAATGTTGACAATAAAAAAATTATAATGACCCCCTACACTGATGATGCTGCTAGTACTGCGGCTGCTTCAGCTGACTTCGTCACGGGCACCAATAAACCGATTCGTGCGTGGAAATGCACGACCGATATGGACTTCAAATACGTGCCTGCTAACTGCCGCGCTACTGCTACAGCGACCCCGACCCCGACCCCGTAATAAGAACAGACATAGACTCTTGTGGTTCAAAGAAGCGGCCTGTAGGCCGCTTCTTTCTGGACTGGAATAATTCATCATTACAGCTTTACCTTTATCATGTTGAAAAATAAACCCAAAATGAATGGTTTCACTTTGATCGAATTAATGATCGTAGTGGCTATTATCGGTATTCTGGCTGCTGTGGCCTTACCTGCCTATCAGGACTATACCGTTCGGGCAAAAATCAGTGAAGTCGTACTGGCCGCTTCAGCATGTAAAACCACCATCCAGGAGGTGGCGGATACAGGCCTGCCCAACGCACCGACTGCGGATGGTTTTGGTTGTGGAGAGTCTGGTAGCGCTACTGCCGTGCAGAGTCAATATGTGCAAACGCTGCACACTACGGTGAACGGCGTGGTGACGGCAATTGCCCGTAATATCAAAGACACCGAGGTAAATGGCAAATACATCAAATTTGTGCCGTATACCGATGATGCTGGCAGCGTTCCTACCACAAGTGCCAGCTTTGTAACGGGCACTGCGAAACCCATACGTGCCTGGAGATGTGGAACAGATATGGATTTAAAATATGTTCCCGCCAGTTGCCGAAAAAATATGTAATGTGAAATTGCGCCGGTATGGAATCTTTTTGCGGCGATTTAGGCAGCCAATAACTTTTAGTTTTATGGCAAGCATGATGGTATGCCGGCATGAGTAGTCTAGTTGTGTGAAGTGGACAAGATTTAAAACAATAGATTTTTGGGATGCTGCTCAATCTTGTTCTTTTTAGCAGGATGTTTGTGGCGGCAATGCGCTCCTTTCAACCTTAGCATCCATTATTTCTGCCTATTATTTATGCCAGCCGCCAGGCGTATTTTTGGTATTAAGCTTTTTGTGATTTGTAAGCTGAGTTAGCATAATTACGCATTATGCAGTCGGTTGTTGTTTGCCAAGCTGATTGATCCCAGATCAATGCCAGCGTGGCGGGACATAGACTCACACCCTAGGATTGCCTTTAATTTTACGTAAAATTAACTATGAAGTTTGAGGCTGTCCGTTAAATCGGTGGGTTTTAGGTACTGAAAAATCATAAAGATATGTCAATCTGGAAAGATAAAGCGCGCGCGGGCAGCATTCATCTGGGGTTGAGCGCAATGGTGGCAGTAATGGCTGCTGCTCTGGTTTTTGGTTTATGGTTTCCCTATCCCTATCGGGATATTTCGGGGGGGAGGGAGCTGTTTGTCTTGGTTACGGTCGTCGATATCGCCATGGGGCCTCTATTAACCTTGGTGGTTTATAACCGTAACAAGTCTTGGCGCGAGAAGATCCTCGATTTCAGTTTGATTGGCTTCTTGCAACTAGCGGCACTGAGTTATGGGCTGTGGTCGGTAGCACAGGCGCGCCCGGTACATTTGGTATTTTCTTACGATCGTTTCAATGTTGTTACGGCAGCCGACATTGCACCTGAGACTTTGGCTTATGCGCCTGATTCGTTGCAGACATTGCCCTGGCTGGGTCCAACGACGATTTCTCTGCGACCATTGGTAGGGAAGGAAACATTTGAGGTAACGCTGGCAGAGTTGGACGGGTTCCCTGCTGCTGCGCGCCCAGAGCTTTGGCAAAGCTACGAGATGGGGCGAGTTACCGTGCGCAGGGTTGCTCGTCCTGCTGCCGAGTTGATGCAGCGTTTTGCCCCACAGTCGGATGAGATTGCACGTGTATTGCAAAGTACCGGACGCGCTGTTGATGCGTTAGCCTATGTACCGATGAAAGCACGCAAAAACCAATTCTGGACTGTAATTATTGATCGCCAGAGTGCCGATGTGTTGGCTTTTTTACCTTTGGACTCGTTCTGAGGCAAGATATACGTACTAGGTCGCTTGTCGGACTGCACCATCTTTATAGTTTTCGCATGTTGTTCAGCATGGTTTGCCGACATGGCTGGGTCTTCGAATTGGGCGGAGCTTTCAGACAGGTGGACTTATATCGGTTTGTCGAAGTTGTGACGAGACTGTTTGTGCGTTCGGCTAGCGGCTAGCCGTAGACTGTGACGATGGTGCGTCGCCGGTGTGGGCGGGCGCGGTATTCCCAGAGATAGATGCCTTGCCAGGTGCCGAGCGCCAGCCGGCCGTCGGTGATGGGAATGATGAGCGAGCTGCCGGCGAGCAGAGTGCGGCCGTGTGCCGCCATATCGTCGTCACCTTCGTCGGCGTGGCGGTAGGCCGGGTCGCCGTCGGGTGCCCAGCGTTGCGCCAGTGTTTCCAGGTCGTGGCGTACGGAAGGGTCGGCGTTTTCGGTGAGCATGACCGAGCAGCTCGTATGTGGGACAAAGACATTGACCAGCCCGCAGGGAATACCGGCGCGGGCAACGATTTCGGCGATGGCCTGGGTGATTTCACGGGTGCCGCGTCCGGGCGTGGTGATTTCGAGCGTGTGCTGGAAGGCGGGCATTGTCGTCTTTCGGATTCCCCGTCGTGGCTGCGGCGTGGCTAAATCTTGCCGGTACTGCCAAAGCCGCCGGCGCCGCGGGTGCTGGCTTCAAATTCTTCGACGATATTGAAGCCGACTTGAAGCACGGGAACGATGACCAGCTGCGCCAGCCGGTCGAGCGGGTTGAGGGTGAAGGCTGCCTGGCCGCGGTTCCAGACCGAAATCATGATTTCACCCTGATAGTCCGAATCGATCAGCCCGACGAGATTGCCGAGAACGATGCCGTGTTTATGCCCGAGTCCGGAGCGCGGCAAGACCAGCGCGGCAAGCCCAGGGTCTGCCAGATGAACGGCGATGCCGGATGAAATTAGTTGAGTGTCTCCCGGTGCGATGGTGAGCGGCTCGGCAATGCAGGCGCGCAGGTCGAGTCCGGCCGAGCCGGCGGTGGCGTAGCCGGGCGGGGACGCTTTGAGGCGCGGGTCGAGAATGCGCAGGTCGATGTGGCGGTGTATCGTTTTTTTCATGACCGTTTTTTCTCCGGCTTCTCCGGTTTTTCCAGTAATTTAGCGATACGTTCGATCAGGGCGTACGCCAGTTCAGCTTTGCTGCCGGGTGGCAGTGCCGTTGCGCCGGTTTCATCGAACAGCGTGACGGCATTGTTGTCGCCGCCGAAGCCTTCCTGAATCAGGTTGCCGACGACGAGCGGAATTTTTTTGCTACGGCGTTTGCGTTCGGCGTATTCGGCAAGCTTTTGGCTTTCGGCGGCGAAGCCGACGCACAGCGGCGGATTGGGCAATGTCGCAACCTCCGCCAGGATGTCCGGATTGCGCACAAGTTCGATTGGCGGCGGCGCGCCGTCTTCCTTTTTGATCTTATGTTCGGCGGGGGCGGCAGGGCGGTAGTCGGCCACGGCGGCGACGCCGATGAACACGTCCGCGCCCTGCGCACGGAGGCATTCCATGACTTTTGCGTGCATTTCGAGCGCGCTGACGACATTGATGCGGGTGATGCCGGCCGGCGTGGGCAAGGCGGCCGGGCCGCAGACGAGCGTGACGGCGGCGCCCGCAGCGCGCGCAGCGCGGGCGATGGCAAAGCCCATGCGGCCGCTGGACAGATTGGTGATGCCGCGCACCGGGTCGATAGCTTCGAATGTAGGGCCGGCCGTCAGCAGCACATGTTTGCCGGCGAGATGCTTGGGCTGGAAATATGCGATGACCGATTCCACGATTTCCGCGGGTTCCAGCATGCGCCCCTCGCCGGTTTCTCCGCATGCCTGTTCGCCGGTGGCGGGGCCGAGAATCGTCACGCCATCTGCGCGCAGCGTGGCGATGTTGCGTTGTGTGGCCGGTTTTCCCCACATTTCACGGTTCATCGCCGGGGCGACGAGGAGCGGGCAGTTGCGTGCCAGCGTCAGGGTCGTCAGCAGGTCGTCGGCGAGGCCGTGAGCGGTTTTCGCCAGATAATTGGCCGTGGCGGGTGCGACGAGCAGCAGGTCGGATTCGCGCGAAAACCGGATGTGCGCCATGCCGCTGTCGCTGGAGCTGCTTTGCTGGTCGGTCAGTACCGGGTGGCCGGAAAGCGCCTGGAACGTGAGCGGCGCGACGAAGTGTGTCGCGGCTTCGCTCATCGCCACTTGTACAGAGGCGCCTGCTTTGACCAGAAGACGGACGAGTTCCGCCGCCTTGTAAGCGGCGATGCCGCCGGTGATGCCCAAGGCGATGCGCTTGCCTGCTAATTCTGCACGTTCCATGTGCGTTGTCCTTCCGTCCTGTCGAAAATTTAGGCATTATTGGAGCCGCATTCTAACCGAGTTTGATGATGGCGATTACCGACTGGCCAGAAGACGAACGCCCGCGCGAACGCCTGCTGCAGCAAGGGGCGGCGGCACTTTCCGATGCCGAATTGCTGGCGTTGTTCCTGCGCGTTGGCGTCAAGGGCAAAAGCGCCGTCGATTTGGCGCGGGAGTTGATCGGCCATTTTGGCAGCCTCAATCGGCTCTTCTCGGCCAGCCAGGCCGAGTTTTCGGCCATCCCCGGCATGGGGCCGGCCAAATACGCGCAACTCCAGGCCGTGCTGGAAATGTCTCGACGCGCACTGGCGGAGGATCTTCAGCAGTCAAGCAGCCTGACGACGCCGGCGGCCGTGCGCGATTTTTTGCGCCTGCACCTGGCCGGGCTGCGGCATGAGGTGTTTTTCGCGCTGTGGCTCGATGCGCAGCATCGTTTGATTACGGCCGAAGTTTTATTTTCCGGCACTCTGACGCAAACCAGCGTTTATCCGCGTGAAGTCATCAAGCATGCGCTGGCGCATAACGCCGCCGCCGTCATCTTTGCGCACAACCATCCTTCCGGCGCAGCTGAACCGTCGGCGGCGGATCGTACATTGACGCACGAACTCAAGCAGGCTTTGGCGATGATCGACGTAAAAGTCCTCGACCATTTCATTGTCGCGGGGATGGGGGCGCCGCTGTCCTTTGCCGAGCGGGGCATGCTCTAGCCCGCTGAAACAGCGGCTTCCT
>ERZ772967.2826-NODE-2826-length-10948-cov-10.756541_pt1 | contig 10948 bp, 10 predicted proteins | sample MGYA00511677_ERZ772967 | MGnify/ENA primary metagenome ERZ772967 (study PRJEB29015, sample SAMEA2737931) | human oral metagenome | biome: human oral; feature: human-associated habitat; material: dental | place: China | collected 2146 ...
TTCTTGAGTGATCCCCAGAAACTCTCCATCGGTGCGTTGTCGTAGCAGTTTCCCCGCCGTGACATCGACACCTGCATGCCCAGGGCATCAAGTCTTTCACGGTAGCGACTTGCGCAGTACTGGCTTCCCCGATCGGAATGATGCAGTAGTCCGGGCTCGGGGCGGGCATACCGGACAGCCCGGTTCAGAGCCTCCAGTGTCAGCTCGTGTGTCATGCGCTTCGACATGGCGTAGCCGACGATCTCCTGAGTGAACACGTCCTTCACGCCAGCCAGATACAGCCAGCCTTCATCCGTACGCACATAGGTGATGTCCGTCAGCCAGACCTTGTCCGGTGCGTCGGCACTGAAGTCCTGGGCCAGCAGATTGGGCGCCACAGGCAAGGTGTGTGCCGAGTCCGTGGTCGTGCGAAAGCAGCGTTTCTGCCGGCAGCACAGGCCCATCTCGCGCCGCAGACGTCCGACACGATCCCGTCCGACCTTCTGTCCCTGGTGCCGCAACAGCGCATGTACGCGTCGCACCCCATAGGTCTGGCGCCCCGCCTCGTGAGCCGCCCTGATGTGAACACGCAGGCGCTCGTCGTCCCTGGCCCGTTGGCTGGGCTGGCGCTTGAGCCAGGCCAGATAGCCGCTGCGAGAAACCTCCAGTGCCCGACAGGCCACGGTCAACGGGTACCCCTTGCCGTGAACCCTGTCCTTCAGGAACGCGTACCTTGCAGGGACTCCTTCGCAAAGTACGCGGCGGCCTTTTTTACGATCTCTCGCTCCATCTCGGCACGGGCCAGCTCCCGGCGCAGTCGCACCACCTCGGCCTGAAGCTCCTCGCGGCTGGCCTCGGCCACACCCGAGAATGGCTTGCTCGGCCCCTTGGCCTTGACCACCCAGTTGGCCAGTGACCCCTTCGGAACCCCCAGCCTGGCGGCGACCTCGGCTTGCGAAAGTCCCTGTTCAAGGACCATCCTGACGGCCTCCGTCCTGAACTCGGCCGTGTAACTCTGATTCTGTTTCATCCGTTGACCCTCCATGGCCATTCTCCCTCATGTGGGTGTCTACGGAAGTCAGGCTGCCTCAGGGACGCTACCCGGTCGCTGCGAGTGTGCGAGAGGGCAGGGCGAGGGAACCATACGCCCGGTGGCGCCGGTGCTGCAGCCGTCGGGCGGTTCCCGTGATCTGGTGGGTGGATCAGGGGCTGTTATGACCCCAGCAGAACCCTGTTCAGCCTTGTGCAGAAGAAAACGGCCGAAGCGCCGACCAGTCCACACTGTCCAGCAGATTCTTCGTGATGAGCCCCAGTTCGGTATCACCCTCGATCTGCAGCTTGCGGTTGAAGAACAGCGTGTCCGGGTCTTCCTCGCGGGCGATCATCCGCATGAAATCGATACCGTTGGCAGCCAGACGCAGGTCCGGTGGCCCGTCGAAGCCTTCGCCGATGAATCGCTCTGCATCTGCCGTGAAACGGATTTTCAGGCCGGCATCCAGCACATCGATCTCGAATTTCCGGCCGTTGAAATAATCCATTTCGGCGGGCAACAGGCCACGCTTGAGCATCGAGTTCAATGCCGTTACCAGCACGAAGCGGGGCGGCGTGGCCGGCAGATGGCCGATGATGTTGCCCAGCCAGGCGGGCAAGATGATTTCAGGCAGCGCCATGGCGGCATTCCTCAGTGCGTGGTGTGAACGGCCCTTTGTGCAGGACCGTGGGCGGGCGTGTGGGCGGGTACAGGGGAGGGGCCATGGGCCGGCACCTGGGAGGCGATGTGGGCAGATCCATCAGGCATCCTCACGCTTTCGATGCCGGCGTGCCCATACCAGTAGCCATCGACGGGCGTACCGATGGACAGCGTTTCCAGTTCGGCCAGCGCGTCGGCCAGCGTGACCTGCCCGTCCAGTACCTGGCGGTGCAGCGCGATGATGCGGGGCATATGGCTCAGCTGCGGTGACAGACGCATGATGTCGATGCCGATCTGCTGCATCTCGTGATGATGCGGCAGCAGGCACTGGCTGCCGTACGACATGGTCTGGATGCCATTGATGGTCAGAAACGGCTTTTGCTCGCGGGTATTCATCGTGATGCCGTGCTCGTGATCGAGACAGCGGAACTCGCAATGGTCCTTGTTCAGGTTGTAATGACGGGCCGTGAAGCAGCGCGACGAATAGGCCAGTGGAATCTTGCCCCATGAAAAGGCTTCGGTTTCGATGTCCGCCGAACGGGCCGTGATGGCGGCGATTTTCTCGTGGCCCAGCTCGGCCGGCGCCACCCAGCGGTACGCGCCCAGTTGCTGGAAGAGGGCAAGTGTGGCCTCGTTGTAGATGTTCAGCGTGGCCCCCGCCACGAAGGGAATGCCGTGTTCACGCGCCAGCTTGACGGCCCCCATGTCATTGGCCTCGACGCGGAATTTGCCCTGTTCGGCAATCTTGCGCAGGCGCCGCAGATCGGATTCGCTCTCCAGCAGCACCTGTGACGACAGCACGATTTCCTTGCCGCTTTCGGCCAGGTCTTCTGCGAGACCGAACCAGTCGGCAAAGCGCATTTTCTGGCGACGCGAACAGACGGTCTCGCCCAGATAGATCACGTCCAGCGGCGCATCGAGCATGCCGGTGTAGAAATCCAGCAGCGTTTCCTTCTGCCAGAAAAACAGGATGGGTCCCAGGGACAGTTTCATATTCTTCTCCGTTCCGGCTGAACGCGCACGCTGGCAGAATCCAGCCGGCCTCGTGTACGACTTGCTTCAAGACCTGCTTCAATCAGGGGAAAATCCCGCCTGGCGCAGGCTGCTGCTTTGACGATCCTATTTCCACGGACGGTTATAGGCGCCCAGTGTCGACTGATGGCCTTCCGACACCTTGCCCAGTGCACCGGCCCAGACGGGGTTCACCTGATACGCCTGCGGATGGGCGGCCGCTGCATCCAGCGCCTGCCGCAGCGTACGGGTCACCTGCGCCGTGTACATCTGGCTGCGCTGCCGGCCCTCCACCTTGATGGCCGACACACCGATTTCCAGCAGCTCGGGCAGCACCTCCAGCACATTCAGGCTGGTGGGCTCCTCCAGCGCATAATAGGTTTCGTCGTTCACTTCGAAACGACCCTTGCACAGGGTAGGGTAGCCCGCCGGTTCCTTCGGCCTGTAGCGGTCGATCAGGATGTGATTGAGCCGCACATCCATGCGATCGGGAAGCTGCTCCCAGCGCACCGCCTTCGCCGGTGAACAAACCCCCTGCATGTTCGGCGATTCACCCGTGGCATAGCTCGACAGGATGCAGCGGCCCTCCACCATCACGCACAGGCTGCCAAAGCCGAACACCTCGATTTCCACATCGGTGTTCTGGATCACGTGCTTCACCTGGCTGATGGTCAGCACCCGCGGCAGCACGGCACGGCGTATGCCGAAAAGCTCCTGCATCAGGTTGATGGCCTCGTAATTGGTAGCCGAGCCCTGCACCGACATGTGCAGCCGCAGCCCGGGGTGCTTTTCGCACGCATAGGCCATCAGCGCCGGGTCCGCCACGATGATCGCGTCCGCCCCCAGCGTCACCGCCGTGTCCACGGCCGTTTTCCAGCGATCCACCTGACCTGCCTGCGCAAAGGTATTGATGGCCATCAGCACCTGCCGTCCCCGCGCATGCGCATAGGCCACCCCCTCGGCGGCCGATTTCATGTCGAAATTCAGCCCCGGGAAATTGCGCGCATTGGTGGCGTCCTTCAGCCCCATGTAGACCGTGTCCGCGCCATTATCCACGGCCGTCTTCAGCATGGCCAGGTTGCCCGCCGGGCACACCAGTTCGGATGTTTTCATCTGTGCTCCCTTTGGAGCGGCCAGAAAAACCGTGCCATTGGCAGAGATGTGACTGCCTGACGGTGTTCTGCTGGCTGCTCTTTTTGTTGACAACTTGTTTTTTTACGAACGGGGCCGTTGCTGTCACCTGTCCCGAAGCAGGGCCGATTCTAGCTCAGTGAATTGATTTTTTCTATAGGCGCGATAGCTAAAATCTTAATGATTCTCTCGGGGTAAAGTCGCGACTGAAATTGAAAATCGTTATCCTTAAATGGATATGAAAAGCTGATATGAGCGTCATGCTGGCGGCTTCAGAATGGTTCTTGCCTTTCTGTTGGCGCTGCGCCTGCTGCCGGGGGCTGCCTTCTGTTTCCGGTGAGGTTCTGGCCCGGAGGGGGCCTTCATCGCGAGGGCAGGACAAGATGACAGGGCTGGGTCCTCAATGGATTCAAGGCACTGTCAACGCAGTCATGGGCGGCCAAACGGGGCGAGGACGAAGGAGTCCACAGCACGTTTCTAGGGGACTGGAGCAAACGCACCAGATGTATTACACTGCAATACATTCAACAGAAGAGGGTTCCGTCATGGCAGCCAGTCGCATGGTTCAGGCCCGGGTTCCGGGCGACATTCAGGACATGGCCAACGAGATCATCAAGGCATCTGGACTGACGGTGAGCGATGTGGTGCGCGTGCTCATGACCCGAATTGCCCAGGACAGGCGCATACCGCCAGAGCTGTTTCAGCCCAACGCAGAAACGCTGGCCGCGTTTGCCGAAATCGATCGTGGGGGACTGAAACGGTTTGACTCCGTTGACGAACTGATGGCAGACCTCAATGCGGAAGATTGAGGTCACCACGGCCTTCAGGCGGGATTTCAAGCGCGAAAGTCGGGGGCGGTATCAGGCCGTACTGAACACGGATTTCCCTCGAATCATCGATTCGCTGGCTCGTGATGTTCCGCTGGCCGCCCGGCATCGGGATCATGCACTGACCGGTAACTGGAGCAGTTACCGGGACCGTCACATCAAGCCGGACCTGGTGCTTATCTACCGATTGCTTGATGGCGATGGGACGGAAGAATCACCAGCCCTGCTGGTTCTGGCCAGGCTGGGCTCTCACGCGGAGCTTGGGCTCTGAATGGTGGTTCTTCCTGAAGATGAAGCATTTCTGATCGGGGCGGATGTGATGACGGAACGAGCCTTCTGGTTGACTTTTTCCCGCGTCAATGCCGGCCGGTCAAGTGCCAGGTGAGGTGTTCTGGCTGACCAGACGCAATGGCTACACCGAAGTCCACCGGGCGCGGGATGACCAGCAGCTGCGGGCCTACATGGCGGAAGGGGATCAGCTGGGCTATCTGTGGCGTGAAGGGCTATTTGCGGGAGCAGACCCCAAATGAGCATGATGGTCTACTTCACCAGCCGCAACCCCGGCCGTTCATCCCGCAGCGGCACCACCCGCCGGGGCAGCGGCATGGGCTCGGGCGGCTCCGACAGGTCTGCCGGATCGTTGGCCACCAGCATCACGTCGTTGTGCAGCGAGTGGGTGTAGGGGCTTTCGGGCGTATCCGTCGGGACAGGGGTGGTGCCTTTCGAAGGCTGGCCTGCCGTGTGCTGGGCTGCTGCCTTGCCGTTCGGTGCGCCATCTGGGCCCGGCGCCTGTTCGGCGTCATTGGCCGCCATGCCGGGCCTGACACCGTGCTGCGCTGCAGCCCCATGGGCGGCCGCCCGTGCCGCCACTGCCGTCGGCGTGGCCCCGGCCGCTTCCAGCCGGGCCTGTTCCTCGCGCTGGCGCCGGCGCAGCTGGGCGTGCCGGTCGAACACCATGGCAATGCTGCGCAGGAAGTAGCGGCCCAGCGGCGTGACCTGCACACTGGTGTCGTCACGTGTGACCATGCCGGCGTCGATGAAGCGCTGCAGCCCTTCCAGCTCGTGACGGAAGTAGGTCTGCGGGTCGATCAGGAAGCGGTCGCCGATGGACTGGAACTCCAGCCGGCCCTGGCACATCAGCTCCATGATGACGGCGCGCTGCAGGGTGTCGTCGCTGGTCAGCTCGATGCCGCGAGCCGTGGCCAGCTGGCCGGCCTCGATGGCCTGGCGCCACGGCTTGAGTTCGCGGTGGTTCTGCGAGTAGCTGGGGCCGATGGCGCTGATGGCCGACACCCCCAGGCCGAGCAGGTCGTCGCCCGGCATGGCGGTGTAGCCCATGAAGTTGCGGCGCAGGGTGCCGCGCTTGAGCGCCACGCTCAGATCATCTTCCGGCAGGGCGAAGTGGTCCATGCCGATGTACTGGTAGCCGGCGCCGTTGAGTGTCTGGATGGCCAGCTGCACCATGGCCATGCGCTGGGTCTGATCGGGCAGATCCTCGCGCTTGATGAGGCGCTGGGCCTTGAAGCGTTCGGGCAGGTGGGCGTAGCCGTAGATGGCCATGCGGCCCGGACGCAGCTCGGCAATGCGGCGCAGGGTACGGCCGAGGCTGTCGAGCGTCTGCTTGGGCAGGCCGTAGACGAGGTCGATGTTGATGGATTTGAAGTCCAGCGCGTGGGCGTGTTCCATCAGCGCCACAACCATTTTCTCGGGCTGGATGCGGTGGATGGCCACCTGCACCTCGGGGTTCAGATCCTGCACGCCCAGGCTGATGCGGTCGAACCCCATTTGCCGGATGTTGGTCAGCCGGGTGTTGTCGACGGTGCGCGGGTCCACCTCGATCGAGCATTCGGCGTGCTCCTGCAGGCCGATGGTGTCGTCGAGCGTGCGCAGCAGTTCGGCAAGCTGGTCGTCACTGAAGAAGGTGGGCGTGCCGCCGCCCAGGTGCAGTTGCGAAATGCGCACATCCTGGTGAAGATGGGCGGCGTAGAGGGCGATTTCCTGCTTGAGCGTATGAAGATAGGCCTCGGCACGGGCGTGGTCCCGCGTGCCGATGCGGTTGCAGGCGCAGTAGTGGCAGATCGATTCGCAGAACGGGATGTGGACATACACCGTGACGGGCTGCCCCGGCTGGCGCAGCGTGCGGTTGTCCAGCCACCAGGCCTGCTTCTCGGCATCGAACGCTTCGGCAAAGTGATCGGCCGTGGGGTAGGAGGTATACCTCGGTCCCGGCTGGTCGAAGACGCGAATCTGCTCAAGTGTCGGCATGGTATCCATGTGTAAAGCATGACGGAACGTGTCGTATTGGTTTTGATCCTGATCAACGCCCACATATAATTGACGGACGCGGTACGAGGGGGTGGTGCCCCCGCATGAACTGTGGTGTCATGTGGGGTACTGCATACGGGGCGCGGGCAGGGTCTTCGGGGTCTGGCTGTGCGGCATTCGCCGGGTTGTGGTGGGTGCCTGTGGCGCATTCATGCGCCGCCCGGGCGGCAGGTCTTTCTGGTTATCTCTTTCCCCACGTGTTCCAGGGCCATACCGGCCGCTGTCCTGGTTCCGTGCTGCGCGGGTTTCCTGTGTGGCATGGTTTTACAGTCTGGTCTGGTGCCTGGCTGTTGGCCTGCCGTTGTGGCCCTACTCTGAGGTTCTCCTCTTGAAGAACGTCTATCCTGCTGAATTTCCTGCCTCGGCACAGGCTGCTGCCACGCCGGCTGCCTCGTCATCCTGCGTGTCGTGCAGCATGCACGACCTGTGCCTGGTGGAGGGGCTGAGTGCCCCCGAAATCGAGAAACTCTCGGGCATGGTCAAGACCCGGCGGCGCGTGCGGCGTGGCTCCTATCTCTACAAGGCTGGCGATCCGTTCGAGGCCATCTACCCCATCCGCGCGGGCTTCTTCAAGTCGCGGGTGCTGTCGCCCGACGGGCGTGAACAGATCATCGGCTTTCCCATGCCGGGTGATGTGCTGGGGTTCGATGCCATCAGCCGTGGCAGCTTCCACTCCGACGCCGTGGCGCTGGAAGACGCCGATGTCTGTGTGGTGCCGTTTTCCGAACTGGAGTCCATCGGTCGGCAGTTTCCGCCGTTGCAGCAGCGGGTGCACCGCATCATTTCGCGCGAGATCGTCCGCGACCAGGGGTTGATGATGCTGCTGGGCACCATGCGGGCCGAGGAGCGCATCGGCGCCTTCCTGCTGGAGCTGTCGCGCCGGTTCATGCGGCGGGGCTTTTCGTCGTCGCAGTTCATCCTGCGCATGACGCGGGAAGAAATCGGCAACTATCTGGGCCTGAAGCTCGAAACGGTCAGCCGCACACTGTCGCGCCTGCAGGAGCAGGGGGTGATTTCGGTCGAGCAGCGCAAGATGCAGATCATCTCGCACGAGCGCCTGCGCGTGCTCTCGGGCGTGCCCGAAACCCGCCAGATGCTCGACATGACGCCCGAAGGCGCCCGCCGCATGGCCATGATGCGCATGCACGAGCCGTGGTCGGAGTCGCAGAGCAGTCAATAGTCGGCAGCCAGCAGGATGGACATGGTCTGTGCCCTGAAGGTGTCCATTGCTTCGGCACGTCTGCTGTGTCGCCTTTGAACTCGCTCTGTCTGGCGGCCCATGTCAGCAGTAGGGATGGGCCGCGCCATGCAGCGCCGCCGTCAGGCCCGCGGCGGCCAGCAGGATCAGCAGCGCGCCATTGAGCCGGTAGGCCACCTGCGCCGGCACACGGCCCAGCACGTTGCGGGCACCGGCTTCCATCAGGAACAGCCCCAGGTTGGTGCCGATGGCAAAGGCCGCCATCACGGCTGCGGCCCCCAGCGGGGTGGCCGCCAGAATGGCCGTACCCAGTGCCGTGTAGAGCAGGCCGCAGGGCAGCAGGGCCCACAGCATGCCCCGCAGCCATTCGGTGCGGCGCTTGGGGGCCAGCGGTGCGCGCGAGGCCAGATGGCTGCCCAGCATGCCCAGCCAGCGCGGTTCGCGCCCCAGTACCAGCAGGCACAGGCCCAGCAGCACGAGCAGGGCATTCATGCCAGCCCAGATGGATTCGAACAGCGGCTGCCAGCTGGCGGCGGCCAGCAGCTGAGCGCCCACCGTGCCCGCCATAGCGCCCAGCAGGGTATAGCCCAGTACGCGGCCCGCCTGAAAACGCCACCAGCGGCCATCGGGCAGCTGGAAACCAGGGGCGGGGGAAGCCTGTGATACGGTGCCCGTGGCCCCAGCCCCAGCCCCAGCCCCAGCGCCCACACCCGCACCTGCCCCAGCAGCACCCGCTCCCGCAGCAGTGGTCGCGGCTGCGTGGGCCATGTTTGAGGATGGCGTGGTACCAGCGCGGGTGGAACTGGCAGCCGTCGTGCGCACCGTGACGATGGGAATACCCCGCAGCGTCATGCGCTGCAGGCCCGAACACATGGTCAGGCAGTGCAGGCTGCCGCCGGCGCCCATCAGCAGGCCGGCGGAGATCAGGGGCCAGGCGCTGTTCATGAGGGCCTCAGCGGGGGGAGGGCTGGCTGGCCCCGGCCGTGCCGGTGGCACTTCCGGAAGCGGCTGCCCCCGCCCTGCGGCGTGCCGGGTCGGAGGCCGACTGCTCGCCGGGTTTGGGTTCGTTGGCCTGGCGGGCGGCCAGCCGGGCGTCAAAGCCGAAGTGCTGCAGGGCCTCGACCGTTTGCAGGCCGGCCAGGGGCAGACGCCAGTCGCTGCCTTCCAGGGCGATGTGCCAGCGGGTGCCGGGCGCCCAGGTCACGGGTTGGCGGGCCTGCCAGCGCCCCTCGCCGTCGGGCAGCAGGAAGAGTGTGATGTCGTTGCCCGGGTCGGATGGATGCAGCAGGCGCAGTTTCTGGGGAACGGGCAGGGGGGCGCTGGCCGGTGTGCCACCACTCGTGGACGCTGTTGCGTTTGTGGATGCTGTTGCGTTCGTGGATGCTGTTGCGTTCGTGGATGCTGTTGCGCTTGTGGATGCTGCTGCACTGGCGGGGGCGCTGCCAGCGGCTGTGCTGGTTGCGTCCGCCGGTGTGGCAGCTGCGGGCGTTCCCGTGCGTGCCGCCCCACCAGGGGCAGGTGTGGCAGCCGTGGTGCCGGCCAGCCGGGCAGGCGCGGGAGGCGCGGGAGGCGCGGGAGGCGTCATGACCAGCCGGACCTGCAGGGTGTCGTTGCCCGTCATCTGCATGTCGAGCGTGCCGGCCACACCCAGCTCGACGGCGTGCTGTTCGCGGCGGGAGTCGGTCGAGACGGCCATGCCCTGCTTGACGTAGTCGGTGGCGATGGGGCGGTCGGCGTGCTCGATGGCAATCCACAGGGTGCACAGACCGGCCACCACGGTGGCGGCCGGGATGCCGACCACCAGCCACATCAGTGGCTGCGAAAACGCCTTGACGGGCTGTGCGGGTTGCTGCGGAGGCAGGGATGGGGTGGACTGGGTGGCCATGGCAGGAAAACAGATAGCGGAAAGGGCGCCAGGAGGAAACGCAACGAACGGAAGAACGTGGAAGGAAAGCGGACTTTCGGCCGCTGGCGGCGCAGGCTGAAGGTTGCGGGTGAAAAGGGCAGGGTACTGAAAAAATGGTGACAGGGAGTGGCCGGAGACAGCGGGTGAAAGCAGGTGAAAGCGGGGAGTGGTGTTGTAAGGGCCCCATGGCAAACCGGCGGAGCCTGGAAGGAGGCATCCGCCGGCGGCGTGCGATCAGCGTGGCACCATGTACACGGTTCCCTCGCGCCGGGGTTTGGCACCGGTGTCTTCCTCGCCCTCCTGTGGCACCGGGGTGACCGTGATCTCGATGTTGTGAGAGCCCGGGCGTTCGGTGGTGGTGGGGGGCAGGTGGATGGCCAGCGGCACCATGCGGTTGGAGGTGGCGGGTACTTCGATGCGGGTCTGGCCGTCGATGCGCAGCTCCGGCATGCCCGTCACGCCCAGATCCAGCACCAGCGGCCGTTCGCTGGTGTTCATCAGGTTGAGCGTGTAGGTGTTCTCGATGTCGCCGTTCTCGGCAATGCCCGACAGGGCGCCGCGGTCGCGGATGATGTCCACGCGCAGGGTGTTGCGGCTGACCAGCGAGCCCACCAGGGCACCGGCCAGCACCAGCAGGATCAGGCCGTAGATCAGCACGCGCGGGCGCAGGATCCGTTTGGCGGTGGCCTTCGAGTCGAGGTGGTTGGTGAGGGCGTTCTCGGTGGCGTAGCGGATCAGGCCACGGGCATAGCCCATCTTGTCCATCACGCCGTTGCACACGTCGATGCAGGCGGCACAGCTGATGCACTGGTACTGCAGGCCGTCGCGGATGTCGATGCCGGTGGGGCAGACCTCGACGCACAGGCCGCAGTCGATGCAGC
>ERZ772967.2827-NODE-2827-length-10945-cov-10.316070_pt1 | contig 10945 bp, 11 predicted proteins | sample MGYA00511677_ERZ772967 | MGnify/ENA primary metagenome ERZ772967 (study PRJEB29015, sample SAMEA2737931) | human oral metagenome | biome: human oral; feature: human-associated habitat; material: dental | place: China | collected 2146 ...
GCACAACAACAGCAGCCGCACGCTGCTGAGCCCCAAGCTCCAACTGCATATGGGTACCCACACGGCACCCCTCCCACACGCACGACCCCCAAAACCACAAAACCCTGCCACCCCCACCCTACCCGACCAAACAGATCACACCCACCCCCACCACAACCACCTCCCCGAAACCGGTCGAGCCAGCACCCGGCCCGTGCCTGGCACCCGGATGGGCCACTATCGCGGTGGCGGCGATCGACCGGCACAGGATGAATACTGTGCACGTATTCCCGTGATGTCCGCGAGGTCCTTCAGATCGTGCGGCCACCCGCGGCCACCCGCGGCGGCCCGTGCGGCACATGCCTGGCCTCGTCCACGAGTGATTGGCTGGGCGGATGGAAACCGAAGGGGCCTTGATCCATTTCGGGGTTCGCGGTGCTTCCAGACCTCCCTTTCACAGAGAGCAGGGAGCCCTCGTTCTGGCGTTTCATTCCGCTTTAAGGTTCGCGGTGGTTTCAGACTCGTGAAGTATGCGGATCTATGGGCCCGCCTCATGTTTCAATCCGCTTTAAGGTTCGCGGTGGCTCCAGACAAAAAAGTCCACTCTGGACCGTCTGTACGCGACGGTGTTTCAATCCGCTTTAAGGTTCGCGGTGGCTCCAGACGACGCTGGATCAACCCGAAGCAAGGGGCACCGTTGTTTCAATCCGCTTTAAGGGTCGCGGTGGCTCCAGACCGCCTGATCGTGGATTTCTCCAATGGTACTGCGACTATCAACTCAAGTCGTTTCAATCCGCTTTAAGGGTCGCGGTGGCTCCAGACCCTACCCCTTGGCACGCCGTCCTGACAAGCCCTGTTGCGGTGGTTTTACACACCGCCCCTCCTCACCCCCTCCAACCAGGGGGCAGAACCTGCCCTAAATGGGGTAAAACCCCTAGTCAAGTGCCATACACACCTGAGGCTGTTTTTGGTCGTTCTCCAACACCCCTGTCCGAGGGTGTCTCCAAAACCCCCGGCTGCGGGCAGCCGGGACCGCCGGCTTCCTCCAACTCTACCCTCATGCCGCCTCCCGGCCCGCTCTGCCAGGTAGTGCAGCACCCGGGCCGGTGGATGGGCCTGACCCAGGGTCCGGGCCTCCTCCCAGCAGGCCGCGCACTGTCTCACGATCCACAGCGAGTCCGTGTTTTCGTCGATGATGCCGGCCGCCCGGCTCTGGATCTCCACCAGTTCCTCCGGGGTGATTCCGAGCAGGAACACGGAGTACTGGATGCGGTCTCCGTAGGCTTGGAGGAGCGCGGAGAGTTGGGCGCGTCGCTGGTCCTCGTGCACGTCGTAGGCGGCCAGGTGCATCATCGCCATGCCAGTCCCGTCCATTTCTGTTCGGGGTCCATGATGGCTGCGCGTAGCCGCTGGGCCTGTTGGTACAGGTGGCCTCGTCTGGTGGAGCGGAAGTCGTCCAACGCCCCGGCCACGCATGTGAGCATTCTGCGTTCGTAGGCGTCCAGCATCAGTTCCCGTCCCGCCGCGGTGAGGAAGATCCCTCCCTTGTCCGCCACCTCCCGGCCGTGCGACGCGGTGAGGACGTGTTTGCGGGCCGCCGTCACCACGACGTGGTCCACCACGAGTGGGCGGAACTCCTCCATCAGGTCGAGGGCCAGGCTGGGGCGGGTGTCGTGGTCGGCGTGCAGGACACCCATGTCCGGGTCCAGTCCGGTGGCCCGCAGGGCGGTCACGCATTCGCCGAGGAGGATCGTGTACAGGAACGACAGGGCGGCGTTCAGCACATCCCTCGGGGGTTGTTTCGATCGTACGGTGAAGGCCACCTCCTCGGGGACGAGGGAACCGAGCCGCGGCCAGTACACTCTCGCCGCCGCCCCTTCCAGGCCCATGATTTCGTCGCGATTGTTCGCGTCGGGCAGCATCCGCATCAGCTGCCGGATGTGGTGGGTCACCTCCCGGGTCTCGTCCGCATCGGATCGTTTCGTGAACTTGCCCAGCAGGGTCACTTGATGGCCGAGTTTCGCCCGGATGATTTCCCGGCCGATTTCCATTTCGCGGGGTGTTCCGTCGAGCAGCAGTTGGGCCAGTACCCTGCTTCGGCGTGCGGGCCACGAGTCGTTGACCATCGCCCCCAGGTATTTTCCGCGACGCGAGGCCAGTAGCACGTCGACCCCGTTCTGCAATGCCCAGCTGCGGGCACCTGCCGTCACCCCGACCGAGCCGAAACACACCATTCTGGAAATGTCGCTGACGGGCACGGAAAGCAGTTCGTGGTCGTCCTGGATCACCTGCACCCGTCCTTTTCTCACCTGGATGCGGCTGCCCTGTTTCGCCACGTAGAGGATTTTCTTGTCCGGTTCCCGGATGCGACCCTCGCCTTCCGCCGGCGGGTAGCGGGGGCCGAAGTCCTCCCCCAGGAAGGCGAATCCCTCAAAGAACGATGCGACTGCCGTTTTCTCCGCTCCAAGTTCCATTCCCAGCTCCTTCAACACCTTTGTTGCTGTTCTCAGGGCCTCGGGTGCGTCCCCGGGTTCTTCGAGGGCGATCACGAGGTCGTCGGCGTATCTCACCACCGGAAATCCCGCATCCACCAGTGCCTCGTCCAGGGGGATCAGCGCCAGGTTCGCGAGCAGCGGTGAAAGTGGGCTGCCCTGCGGCAGCCCGGGAAAGACACCCCGTCCCTTCCCGGGGAACCGGGTGCAGCGGTCGAGCAGCAGGTCAACCACGGCCAGGATCTCTGGTTCGGCTATCAGGAACTCCAGCTGGCGACGCAGCAGGGCCACGGGAAGCGACGGGAAACAGTCGTGCACGTCCGTTCGCAGGACGTGGGTGTAGCCCTCCTCGCGGAGTCGCACCACATCCTGGGCGGCGTCCGCCACCCCCAGTCCGGGGCGGTAACCGAACGCGGTGGCCCCGAAGAGCGGGTCGATGGCCGGGTTGATGTGTTCCAGGATCGCCCGCTCCACTATCCGGTCCCGCACCGAGGGGATGTCCAGGAAACGTTCCCCGTTCTTCTTGGGGATCACCACCCGGGTCAGGTCCGAGGGCCGGAACGTCCCCGCCCGGAGCTCCTCGGTGAGCTCCTCCAGTCTTTCCTGAACCCCCTCGGCGAACCGCTCCACCGAATCGGAGATGTCGCCGTCCTGGGCGTCCTTCTTCAACACTCTCTCCCAGGCGCAACGAAGCGCGGGCAGGGTGAAACACCCCAGCACCCTCCTCTCGCCGAGAAGAAGGTCGTCAGCAGTCATCGCTTTCCCCTTCCGCGTCATGTACGAGATCCCCGACTCGCTCTGCGCGAGAGGAGTTCAAGCACGAAGAAACCAGTCAGATAAGGTTCTCGACGATTCCTCACCGGAGCAGCTCGCCGAATGCGCCTCAAACTGATACGTCAATCCGCTTTAAGGTTCGCGGTGGTTTCAGACCGACGTCATCGGGGGGGGAACACCCGGGTGGAGTAGTTTCAATCCGCTTCGAGGTTCGCGGTGCTTCCAGACAAGGGACGCTGCCGATAACCCGCCCGCTGGAAAGTCCGTTTCAATCCGCTTCGAGGTTCGCGGTGCTTCCAGACGTCAAAAAACGACACCTGAAGCAGCTGCGTCTGTTTCAATCCGCTTCGAGGTTCGCGGTGCTCCCAGACATCGCGATCACCGCGATCCTCTGGGTTGTAAGTGGTTTCAATCCGCTTCGAGGTTCGCGGTGCTCCCAGACCCTACCCCATGACACGCCGTCCCGACAAGCCCTGTTGCGGCGGTTTTACACACCACCCCTCCTCACCCCCTCCGAGTAGCGGACAGAACCTGTCCTAAATTGGGTAAAACCCCTAGTCAAGTGGCATACACACCTGAGGCTGTTTTTGGCCGTTCTCCAACACCCCTGTCTGAGGGTGTCTCCAAGATGCCCAGCCGCAGGGAGCTGGGCGTCTTCGTCGGATTCTACCTCGGGCCGGGTCCCGTCCCGAGGCGCGGGATCCGGCCCAGGGCGCGGTCGGGTTTGCTGTTCGGCCGCCGGTAGTGGTTTCGACACAGCCGTTCGCTAGCGCTCACGAGCTGGCTCAACCAGCTTCAAAAACTTTCACCACGAGCTGGCTCAACCAGCTTTGAGGAACCTTCGTCACGGGCTGGGCCGGTCTGCTTCAGGAAAGGTGGTTTCGACACGGGCCGCTCCTTCGTCGCAGCCCGGCTCAACCAGCTTCAAAAACTTTCACCACGAGCTGGCTCGACCAGCTTTGAGGAACCTTCGTCACGGGCTGGGCCGATCTGTTTCAGGAAGAGTGGTTTCGACACGGGCCGCTCCTTCGTCGCAGCCCGGCTCAACCAGCTTCATAAATACTCTCAGGACTTTTCATTTCTTCTTTTATGAATGTCATCGGGTTTTCTCCTAGGACCTCCACCGATTGCATTTTTTCGGGCCAGTTTGCTTTCTCTCCTGCGAAGTTGATTTTTAGGCGTTCGTGGTCAGGTTTCCAGGTGATCACCTGCCGGGTTACCGTGGTCACCTCCTTTTCCTTCTCCCCGCCGCCCGGGGTTTTCCGCAGCCATCCCGCTATCACCCTGCCCGCGTCGATTCGACCGCGCAGCAGCACCCCGCCGTCGCGGCTCCAGCCCCAGATGTGGCTGTACGGGGGTGCTTCGTCGGGGCAGGGGCCGATGTGGAAGCCGTCGTAGTCGGCCCAGGCGCAGGTGAGTTCGCCCGCTTCTTTCCGCAGCTGGGACCATTCCACCTCGCCCTGCCCGGAAAGGTAGCGGGTCTCGGTGGTTCGTTTCTGCTCAGGCATGCTGCATTTCCTCCTTCTCCTCCTTATCCTTCAGTGACCGGTGGGTTCTTTCCAGTTCGATTTCCGCCTCGGTGATGCCCTCGACGGCCTCCAGGTTTGTCTCGGTCATCTTGAAACGCTGGAACTCCTCGCCGAGCCTCAGCTTCTCGAACCGCACCGAACCGAGCCCCGTCGAGGTCCGGCCCCCGATTCCGAGGTATCCCTCCTGCAGGTCCCGCAGCGCCAGCAGCAGGGCCTTCAGCACCCAGGCGTGGTGTTCCTCGACGCCGCGCAGCTTCCCGATCACCAGCCGCGCCCGGGAGGTCACCGTCTTTTCGGGGAAGAGTTTCTTCTCCGCCACTCCTCCGGTGAAACGGTCGATGGCGTTGCGGGTCCGTCCCGCCGGGTGGTCGGGTTTCAACGGGGTGAAGTGGAAACTCCACCTGCCCGCCCCGGTTTCCCCGGACCCGAAGACCTCGCAGACGGCGCACCTCCCGCAGCCGCGCCACTGCTGGTCCTCCGCGCCGCAGACATCCAGACCGAGGCTGCGTCCGATGTATTCCACCCGGCCCCGGAGGATCCCCTCCCACCGGGTGCCGTGGAACCAGTGATCCTCCGGCCTCAGCTGATCCGCCAGCTTCTGGGTGGGAAGGTTCAGTCCCTCGATGCGGATCGTCGCATCCAGGAGGTTGGGTGATTCCCCGGTGTTCACCTTATGGTCGGCGCCGCCTTGCAGCAGGGCGTCGAGGGCGTCTGGTCCGGCGTCCCGCAGTGAGACCCGGGCCAGCAGGTCGGCGGGTTGCAACAGATCCAGGGTGCGGTACCAGATGGCCGTCACCTTGGCGTGCCCGAGGCCTGTGCTGATTCCGCCCCCGATGGTGACCTGCCACTTACCGAGCAGCCGCAGCGCCTCGGCGGGGTCGCCCTCGTGCCGCAGGTAGAGCTGGATGGTTTCGGTGTCGTAGACCTCCTCGACGTCGTGCGACCCGTGGTTGCGGGCCGCGCGACGGTTCCGGTCGACGGCGGTGGCGGTGCGGCGCCTGATCTCGGGGTGTCCGTCCTCGACGCCGGTGAGCCGGGTGCCGAGGAACCACAGCGCGGAGGCCTGGAAGTCTGGTTTTCCGTTCTTCGTTTTCTCCTAGCCCATGAGGAGTTTCCGGGCGGCCTCGTCGATGCCGGCCCGGAAGGAACCGGCCAGGCTCGACGGCGGCAGCGCCGGTTTCCCGGCGGTATCGCGCAGCGTTTCGAGCGCGGCCTGGTCCTGTCCGACCGCTCCGACGCGCCACGGTCCCAACGGGCGGATCGTCACTCGAATGTAGGTGAGAATCATGTCAGTTCCGTCCCTCTCGTAGCCTCGATGCCCACGGGTTGCGCTGCGCCTGTGGGGTGTCGCGGATCACGCGCCGGGCCGCCGCCCGCCGGCCCTCAGTCAGGTTCAGCCAGGCGCGCCTGCTCTCCAGGGTCTTGGTGTCGTCGCCCTCCCGCAGTTCCTGCAGCCAGCCCGCCACCGCCCTGCGGTCCTCCAGCGGCCAGCCGAGCATGGCGTCGAGGTCCGGGGTTGCGACTCCCCCGGTTTGTTCCTCGCCGGGTTTCCCGCCGGGTGGCCGCCAGGGTTTCGTCACCTGTTCGAGCCATCCGAATCCCTCGGCCCTGCGGGTCCCGAGGCCGCGTTCCAGCAGTTTCAGCACCTTGTCCCGGTCGGGTTCCCGCAGTTTCACGACGGCCCCGGGCGCGATGGCGATGTCCCCGGGTTTCGGGGTGCCGGAAGCCATGTGCCAGCCGCTGATCCCCTCGCCTGCGACTCTGCCACCCCAGGCATCCACGACCTCAAAGCCCTCGAAGGTTTTCATTCCTTTCCACTCGAGGTTGGGTTCGCCCGCGTCGCCCAAGAGGATCGTCGGTGACAGGGTGCGTAGCACCACATCCCCCGATTCGGGCAGCTCGGGTGGTGGTGTCGGTTCGATCCGGATCCGGGCGCGTCCCATGACGCTTCTGCGACCCCCGATGCTGGCGGATTCCAGCTCCGCCAACCTCCCCACCAGGTTCTCGTCGCCGTGGATCAGGCCGTGGTAGGTCTGCCGGCGACGGTGGGCCTCGCGGGAGAACAGGTTCCCGTCGAGCGCGGTGCGTTTCTCGGGGTCGATGGCGGTGGTGGTCACCACCTTCAACGCGTTTTTGTCGCCCCAGATCACGTCGCCCTTGAGGTGTTCCCCTACGGCATCCCCCGCGTCCTCGAAGGCGCAGTCGACGTATTCGCCGTCGCCGGGGGCGTACTTGCGGCGCAGCACGGACTGGCTGGCGACGTCCCCCGTCACGGCCAGCAGGGGCCCGAACCGCACCGAGTGGTCGAAGGTTTCCCGGAAGGCGGGGTCCGGGTCGCCGTACCGGATCCGCCAGGCGGTGGCCAGTGCCCCGCGCAGCGTGGAACCGGGAATGTATCCGAGGCTCGGGGTGTGGAAGGCCCGGGTGGCCCCGGTGCCGATGACGATCGCTTGTTCGCTTGTCACCGTTACCCGCCACCAGCTCATGATTCGCTCCTGACCTGCTCGTTCCCGGTCTGCCCGTTCCTGGCCCGCTCGATCCTGTCGACCATTGCCTCGATGTCGTCGGCGTCGGTGGTGATGCTCACCCACCCCAGGCCGCGACGCCGGTCGGCGCCGATCCCGTCGACCAGCCGCGCGGCGACGTGCAGCAGCGCGACGTGTTTGTCCAGCTCCTCCGGGGGCAGGGGCTGGGTCAGGGAGATCGTCGCGGTGGCCCGGTCCGCGTGCAGCTCCTCCGCGAAGAGCAACGCCCCGGCCCGGGCGCGGCGCTGCTCGTCGATGGCCACCCGGGAACGCACCCGGATCCGCTCCCGGGGATCATCCGGGTGGTCGAGTTTCCCGTCCGAGAAGTTCCACGGGGAGCTGTTGCTGCCGCGTTTCCCGAAGACGGCGTCCACCAGGTGATGGTCGACGTATATCTTGCCCTGTCGTTTTCCCGGCAGGACCATGCGGGCGGCGTCCCTCATGACGCCTTTCAGCGACGTGGCTGGCAGCGGATTTTCCTCGTCGATCACGTCGTCGACCTCCCCCTGCCCGTATCCCTGGGAGATGCGGAAGGCGGTGTTGAAACGGATGTCCAGCTCGATCGTGGTCTTGGTCGTCGTCATGCGTACCACCTCATGATGTTCAGTACCGTCAGGAGTTCCTCGGTTCCCTGGTTCGTGGCCCGCTCCCAGTTCCTTCCAAAGACCGCGTTCAGGAGGTCCGCGGCCCCGGGCAGCCTGCCGGCCCGGTGTCTCAGGTGCAGGGTGCGGTCCTTCTCGTCCCTGATCCGTAGTTCCTGGCGCAGGGTGGCGCGCGCCGCGTTGCCGCGTTCGTCGTCGCCGAGTCGACGCGCCAGGTCTCGCAGTTCCTCAATCCGTCCCCAGTCGTCGAGGGTGAGGAATCGTCTCGGCGGTGTGGGGCCCTCGTTGGTGACGTCCAGCCAGGCGAAGGACCAGTCCTCGCCTCTCACCGCTTCCTTGGCGGTGCGCAGCAGGGCGGTGGCCAGTTCCACCTGGTCGCCGATGGGGTAGGCGAGTTTGCAGATCACCATGCCCGCGGAGAAGCTGACCTTCCCCGCTCCCAGTCCGAAGGTGTCGCTGCCCGATTCCTGTTCCAGGTGTTTCAGGAATGCGATGAGGAAGGGCCATGCCTTGGTGGCGGGTACGGTCACCAGCACGTCGTCGCCGCCGAGGATGTGCGGGACGGCGGGCATGGGGTTCGCCGCGGCGACCCGGTCGTCCGTGATCTCCTCGATGGCTTTTTGCAGCGCCTGTTTCGTGGCGTCCTTGACGGCCTTGGAAACCCTCCGCAGCTCCTGCAGGCCGTCCTCCGATTCCGCCGCGGCCGCCCGCAGCTCCCGGAACAGTTTCCCGAAGCCGTTGCCGTCGGCGAAGATGGTGGCGACGTGGTTGTCGGTGTGGGTGCGCGACCCCTCGGAGCCGAGGTCGCCGAGCTGCGCCAACTCATCGAAGTTCTCCACCTGTTTGAGATTCCCGAATTTCTCCTGCTTCCGGAGCTCGCGGAGCATGACCTGTTCCACCATGAACCCCTGCTGGACGCCACCCAGCCGGGACCAGTTCAGGAGCCTGTTGCGGCCCTCCCGCGGGGCACGGGAGGCGCAGTCGCCGCACAGCCGCGTCGTCTCGTCACCCACCGAGGTTTCCTCCGAGGCCATGCCCGAGGAGCATTCGTCACAGTGGTGGGCCAGGGGGAACTCGATCATCGACGGCGGGTACTGCCTGGTCTCCGCGGCCATGTCCCGGTCCTCGGCGCGGATGACGTCGCCGTACCCGGTGGTCTCTCGGAGGCTGGTGTGGACGTGTGCGGCGGGCAGGTGCAGTTTGATGTTGAGCGCGAGGGCCTCGGTGGCCTTGCGGACCTCGCCGGGATCCTCGCCCCGGATGTTCAGCACCGAGTCGACGTCGACGGCCTCGTCGTTGACCGTCACCCCGGGGAAACCCTGCAGGATCTCCCCCGCGGTCTCGAAACTGCGTTCCTCGATGCGGTCGGCGGCCCCGGTGGTGTCGGTGAGGTAGGCCAGCATGTCGGAGGCGCCGCGGCGTCCCCACAGGCGACGGGACCGAGCGAGATAACCCTGGATCTGTTTGACCCCGATGGATGCGAAACACGTCATCTCCGGTCCTTTCAGTTCTCGTTGCTCATGTACTGGATCGGGTCGTCGATCCTGGGGAGGGTCCGCATCCGGGTTTTCTTGTTCTTGCCTCCGGAGAACCTGGCGTAGTACTCGAAGCTCTTGTCAAACTTCTTCTGCTGCACGTCACTGCCCCGCTGGGTGAAGTTGCCCATGGTCGGGTACCAGATTCGGTCGGCGGGGACGCTTTCGGTGCCGAGCGCCTTGACGAGCCCGGTGATCCATGGCGCATCCGGGTCGATGACCCGCATGGCGGCGCCGCACGGATCCACCTCCACCCTCTCCGCGCCGGCACGGTACCTGCCCGCGGCGTCCTGGATGCAGGTTGCGGTGATGCAGCCGACGGCGGTGCCGAAACCCAGGCCCTTGCCGCCACAGAGGTGGGTGGCAAGTTCACCGTTGACGGTGATACCGGCGCGTTCCGCGAGTTCCCGGGGTTCCAGTGCGAGCATGAGGAGCCCGAGCTGGCGGGCGTCGATGTTCTCGAAGTGGATCCGTCCCTTCAGGACGGGGGTTCCCTCGGTGATCCAGCGCCTGGTCTCCTGGCAGTCGCGGGCGCCTTCCTTCGGGTAGTGAGCGCGGCGCACCTGGCGGGGCGTGGGGATCGTGTCCTCGGGTTCCTGGCCGTGCCAGTAGAACTTGCGACCGGCAATCCGCCGCATCCCGGAGCGGCCCCGCAGACCGCCCCAGTGGGACGCCGGTTTCCCTTGCTCGGCCACACCCGCCTCCCGGTTCTCGCCCTCTGCTGTGAGGTGTTCCAGGTAGAACGCCCCGGCGCTCGGGCGCGGGGAGCGAGTCGGCGGGGGAAGCACCAGCCGCAGCGGTACCGGCGCGTCGGTTTCGAAGGCCCCGAACCGCAGATGGGAGGCGTAGGCGTTGTGTTCCGCCTGGTCGCCTCGCTGACCCTCGGTGCGGGCCTCGATGAAACCGAAGGTCGCGCAGGCCGGGCACAGCTCGTCCGGGTTGTGGCACGGCAGCAGGGACTCGTCGGGGAGCCGATCGCGGATCGGGCCCTCCCCGAGCTTCCGCCAGGTCAACGACATCGTGAGCCCGGTGACCACGCGCTCGCCGCCCTTGCTCATGGTGATCCACACCGAATCGCCCGGTGCCAGGGCGCCGTCGCTCTTGCGTCGTCTCCCGATCGTGGTGCCGCTCTTGTGCTTGACCAGCACAGCCACTTTCGACCAATCCTCGGCATCCCACGCGGGTGCCCTGGAGGCGAGCTCACCGCCGGTCACGTCCACCGAGCGCCTGCACAGCTCCCGGTAGTCCTCCCAGGTCCTCTCGCCCAGCCGGATCGGGGTGGTTTCGAGTTTTCCCGCGGCCACATAGATGTGATCGGCGGGATGGCTGCTCTTCGCCCCGGCATCGGCGACGTGCACCACCCAGTCGCCGCCCTTTGTGAGCGTGGATTCCCCCTTTGATGTGAGCTGCTCACGAGTTACCTGGTTGTCTTTGTGACCGAAGCTACGCAGATAGAGGCTTATTCATAGGGTGTAGGCGAAGATGAGTCCCGTGACGGCTTGTATTGTG
>ERZ772967.2830-NODE-2830-length-10936-cov-3.597555_pt1 | contig 10936 bp, 6 predicted proteins | sample MGYA00511677_ERZ772967 | MGnify/ENA primary metagenome ERZ772967 (study PRJEB29015, sample SAMEA2737931) | human oral metagenome | biome: human oral; feature: human-associated habitat; material: dental | place: China | collected 2146 ...
CACGGGCCGTCAGTCCCAATCCCCACGCGCTTCGCGCGGCCTGATGAAGTTTCAGCCACTGAAGGGAGCCCATACGGTTGACAGTTCTCAACGACTTGATCAGTGTTTCCTTAAAAAGGGGGAGATCGTCACGCTGCTCGAACGCGAACGAAACGCCGTCGTGAAGTACGGCCGCAGGCTGGTGGAGCGCGGCCTCACGCGGGGCACGGGGGGAAACGTCAGCGTCCTGAGCCGGGAGAGGCGGCTGTTTGCCGTCAGTCCCTCCGGCATGGACTACTTCGAGACGAGGCCGGAGGACGTGGTGGTCCTGGACATGGAAGGGAACGTCGCGGACGGAGCCCGCAGGCCCTCCAGCGAGGTGGAGATGCACCGCCTGCTCTACCTCGAACGGGAGGACGTCGGGGCCGTCGTGCACACCCACTCCGTCTACGCCACGGCCGTCTCCTGCACGCGGGAGGCCCAGGCGGGGGGGCTACCGCCCGTGCACTGCGCGGCAGCCCTGGCCGGCGGCGACGTGCGCTGCACGGCCTACTACCCCTTTGGCACCCGGGAGCTGGCGGAGGCGGCCTGTGAGGGGATGCGGGGACGCTTTGCGGTGCTGCTGGGGAACCATGGCGTCCTGGCCGCAGGGTCGGACGTTGGCCATGCCTTTGCCCTGGCGGAACAGTTGGAGTTCGCCTGCGAGGTTTTGGTCCACGCGGCGTCCGTCGGCACGCCGGCGCTGCTCTCCTCCTCGGACCTGCTGGCTGCGCGGGAGAGGTTCCGCGACTATGGACAGGGACGCCGCGAGTAGCTTCTGGGACGGGGCCCTGCTGCCCGATGGGACGCCGGAGGGCCAGCGTGCGGCGGTCACGTCCTCCGGCGGCCTCATCACGGTGGGGGCCGGGGCCGGGACAGGCAAGACCTGGGTCCTTTCCAACCGCTACGCGCGCCTGCTCCTGACGGACGCGGACTGCCTGCCCTGCGACATCCTGACCCTGACCTACACGGACGCCGCCGCCGGGGAGATGCGCCGCCGCATCGAGGATCGCGTCCGTGCCCTGATGGACGTGCAGGACGCCCCCGTCAGTCAGGAGCGTCGTCGGGAGGTTTTGGAGGGCTTCAGTGAGGCGTGGATCTCGACGATTCACGCCTTCGCCGCCCGCCTCGTCCGTGAGTCGGGGCTGGCGCTGGACGTCGATCCGCGCTCCGCCGTGGTCTCCGGACCTCAGACGGAGCGCTTCTGGGCGCGGGTGCGCGACGCCCTGGAGGAGGCCGGCCTGGGAGAGCTGGCCGACGCCTGCGGGAGCTCCCATCTTCGGGCTGTCGCCCGCGAGCTGGACCAGGACCCGCTGATCTCCGCCGCCGTGGGACGATGGGGGGCCGAGGCGCTGAAGGACCTGGCGCGGGAGGCGGCGGAGCTCCACGCGGACCTGGGGCACCGCTGGGAGGACATGATGCGCTGGGGCGATGAGGCTCTGAGGGAGGACGACCCCCAGGCGCGGGCGGCGGGCCGGGAGGTCCTGGCGCTGCTGCGCCTCTCGTGGCGCCGTGCCTGGGCGACGTGGCGCGACGTCTTCGACGCCCTGGCGGAGGACATCCGCGCCGCGGGGGCGGCGGCTCAGGCCAGCGGCAGGAACGTCCCCGACCGGCTCCTGATGGAGTTCATGGAGCGCTGGGAGGGTCGGCTGTCGGGGCCGGAGGCGACGGATGAAGAGCTCCGCGCCTTCTACCTGGAGGTCATGGATCGGGACTGTGTCAAGGGCGGGAACAGCGGCCTGTTGAAGAAGGTGAAGGAAGTGCTGGGGACGACGCTTGGTGCGTGGCAGGAGGCGGAGGAGGACGAGGGGACCCCGGCGCTCTCCGCCTCGTCGCCGGACGCGCCCCTGCCGGAGCCGGAGCGGCTCATGCGGTCCGCCCTGCTGCGGTTCTGCGCGGCGGCCTGGGGGGTGTGGGACGCGGAGCGCCGCCGGCGGGGCCTGCTCTCCTTCTCCGACATGATCCTTCAGGCCAGGGCGGCCGTGGAGTCCGGGAAGGCCCAGCGGACCTTTCGTCACATCCTGGTGGACGAGTTTCAGGACACGGACCCTCTGCAGTTCGGCATGATCGAGACGCTGCGGCGGGAGGGCGTGCGATCGCTCTTCGCTGTCGGGGACCCCAAGCAGTCGATCTACGGCTTCCGCCACGCGGAGCCCTCCCTGTTCGCCGAGGCCATCAGCCGGGCGGACGCGCGGGTGACGCTGGACGTCAGCTTTCGGACGCGGGGAGCGCTCCTGACGCGGCTCAACAACCTCTTTGACCACGTCTGGCGCGACGGGCTGGGGACCTCGGAGGCGATGTCGCGCCTCGAGTTCGAGCCCCTGTCTCCGGCGAGGTCCGGAGAGCGGGGAGCCGGGACGACACCGCCCTTCTCCGTCCTGCTGGCGGTGAAGGAGGGGCGCGCGGTCGTGAAGGCCCGAAGGCAGTTGGCCGGGGCGTTGGCCCGTCGCGTGGCCCGCTGGGTGGATGAGGGCTGCACCGTATGGGACAAGGGGCTGAACGCCCTCCGCCCCCTGCGGTACGGGGACTTCGCCGTCCTGGCGCGGACGCGGGGAAGCCACGAGCTCCTGGAGGACGCCTTCGCCGCGGCTGGGGTCCCCGCCGTGCAGGACCGCAGCCGGGACTACTTCAGCCGCGGGGAGGTGACGGACGTGATCTGCCTCCTGCGCGCGGCGGAGGACTGGGAGGACGGCGCGGCCGTGTTCGGGTGGCTGATGTCGCCCTTCTCCGGCGTCCCGGTCGACGAGGCCCGGCGCTGCCTCGAGCGGATCGGAGGGACGCTCCGGACCGGACGAGGGGTCATGGAAGCCCTGAGGGAGGCGCTTCCCGATGCGCCCGCCCGCCTGGAGAGGACCTCCCTTATCGGCCGGAGGAACGGTCCCGCGGCGATCCTGTCCCCCCTGGACCGGGACCGGCGCTGGCTGGCGAACCTCCCTGAGAAGGAGAGGCTGCGCGCGCTGAGGAACGTCCGCCGGGCCGTGGCCATCGCGCGCTCCTTCCAGCGGGGGAGCGCCTCCAGCCTGGCCGCCTGCGCGGACTGGATGGACCGCGCGCTGCGCCGCGGCGTGGACATGGAGGAGCCGGCCTGGCACGGCGAGGGCGTGAACGCCGTCCTGCTGTCCACGGTCCACGCCTCCAAGGGGCTGGAGTACCCCGTGGTGGCGATCTTCGACGCCGCGAAGCGGGGGCGGAACCGCACGCTCTGCCCGTCGCGGACGCTGGGCGCGGCCTTCGCGGGGCTGCCGGACGAGCTGTCGGCGTCCCGGACCCCGGCCCCTGATCCCCTGAGCATGGATTGGGAGCGGGCGCTGACGCGCCAGGGCGAGAGGGAGGAGGACCTGCGCCTCCTCTACGTGGCGGCGACCCGGGCGCAGGACTCCCTGATCCACTGCGGCCTCGTGACGTTCGGGAAAGAGGGGAGCGCGCCGGCGGAGAAGGGGAGCTGGACGAGCATCGTGCTGGACTGGATGCAGGAGCGCGGCGACTGCGGCCCGGACATGAAGGGGCCTGACGTGGAGCTGATCCCCTCCGGCGATGGGGCCCAGCCCGCTGGAAAGCCCCAGCGGGCCGTGCCGACACCGGCCCCCGTCGCTGTGGCGCGTCCGGATTCGGGGGCGAGGGAGCTGGCGGTCCTGTCCGCCACGTCCTTCTCCCTGATGGAGTGGTGTCCTCTGGCCTGGCGGCGGCGCTACCGGCAGGGGCTGGACCTGGCCTGGGAGGCGCCGCGGGGCCTGGCGGAGGAGGACGGGCGCGGCGGGTCGGACCTGGGCAGCCTGGCGCACTGGGTCCTGGCGCGGTGGCCCTCTGCGGAGGGCGACGCCGAGGCGGATCTGGAGCGCTGGCTGACGGACCCCAGGGCGCTGCGGTCCCTGCCGACGCTGCTCCGGGACGTCTGGCGGGAGGAGGAAAACCGAAACGCCCTTCGTCCATGGCTCCTGCGCTTTGCCGGCTCCGAGGCCGGGGCCATGGTGCGGGGCGCGCTGCCCCTTGGGGCGCGGCGGGAGGCGGGCTTCAGGGTGGAGATGGGGGGGCTGGTTCTCGCCGGGGCCATGGACGTGGTGTGGCGCGAGGGGGAGGTCTGGCGCGTGCTGGACTACAAGGTCACGCTGATGCAAAACGCTCCGGAGGAGCTCTACAGCGCGCAGTTGGACCTCTACGCCCTGGCGGCCCGGAAGGGCGCGGAGCTGGCCGGGGAGCCCTGCAGCCGGGTGGAGGCGGGGCTCGTGTTCCTGCGGGAGGGGAGTCCCCTGCGGATGCGGAGGGTAGAGGACTGGGAGGCGATCAAGGGCCGCGTGCACGCCGCGGCCCGTCTGGGGGCCGTGCGGGACCTGCCTCCGCGGGAGGAGCACTGCCCGCGATGCCCATGGCGGTCCTCCTGCTCGGCGGCCCGATGAGGTCGATGGCGTGAACGCGGGGGGCGGTGCGTCCGGCTGCCGCCCCCCTTGCTATCAGGCGCGCTGCGTCCCGGCCGCGCTACCTTTTCGGCAGGGCCCGTTCCAGCGCCTTCCAGAGCAGCCACGCGGCCGCAGCGGACAGGAGGTACTTCGCGCCCAGGGTGGGAGCGTTGTAGAGGAGGGAGTAGACCCAGGGGCTCTGCCCCTTGGGCGCGTACTGGGCGAAGAAGATGGCTCCCGCGACGACGTGGCAGGCCGTCTGGGCCAGGAACCCCAGCACCAGGCCCATCGCCTGCCCCAAGGGCTTCTTGCAGGAGAAGGCTGCGGCGAGCCCCGTCATGGCGTAGGCCAGGGGATACTCCAGCACGACCTGCACGGGGTGGACGATGTAGCCGCCCAGCAGGACCTTGACGACGCCGGCCAGCGCTCCGGCCGCGATGCCCCACCTCAGGCCCCTGCGCCAGGCGAAGATGAAGAGCGGTGCCAGCCCCGCGTCGACGGAGCCGCCGTTCGGCAGGGCGAACAGGTTGACCTTGGACAGGACGACGGCGAGGGCGATGCAGAGGGCCCCCTCGACCATGGCCACCGTCGCGCTGCGGATGCTGGCTGCATTGGAATTGGACATGAAAAAAACCTCCCAAACGTTGAGATATAGGGAACGTCCCAGTGGGAGGCATGATGGGCGCGGGGCATTGCGGGCTCCACGCACGACCGTCTTCCTACGCCGGCATTATCCGGGTCAGGTTCCAGGGTCGAGGCCCTGCGGCCTCCTCTCAGCGCTTGCTCCCCTGGGTCGTCCTTCATAATAGTACCTCGACGGGCGGGTTTGTCAAGGAGTTCTGTCCCTTCCTACGGATCTGGATCGTTCCGCATTGCCCTTGCTGGGTGACCATGCCAAGCGGGACATACGATCATCCTGGAAATGCGTAAAAAAGCGCAAATCCCCTTTCGCCTCGGCTACTAGGGTCGTTCGACAGTCCGGGTGCTTTCATCCCCGGCAGATGCCGTATCGTCTCTCACATTTTCCCTTCCCACTTTGTTCAACTCGCCGGACCGTCCAGCCCTGGCATAACGTCGTGCCGCAGGAGCTCCAGCAGCGCTTCGCGTTCGTTCAGAACGCGTTCCTCGACGACCGCGTCCAGCAGTGTCCTGAGGGCTTTCCCGATACCGGGTCCGCGGTACCCCAGCTCCATGATGTCGCCGCCCCGCGCGGCGAGGTCCTTCAAGGAGAAGCACGCGTTCTCCGCCTCCAGTTCCGCCAGGAGCTCCTCGAACCGCACGCAGGCCGCCATGGCCTTGCCGCACGTCTCCACCTTGTGCCCCGCGATGTCCGCGCGCCGCAGCGCCAGCAGGTCGTGGAAGACATCGACCCCGAGGTTCGACACCATGCGCCGCACCGTTCGGCGCGACGGGGTGTCCGTCAGGATGTCGCCGTGGTGCTCCACCAGCGTCACGACGCGGCGCCGTATCTCGTCGGAGAACCGTAGACGCGCCATGGTCTCTCTCGCAATCTCCGCACTTCGCGCGGCGTGCCCGTAAAAGTGTCCTATGCCCGCTGCGTCGACAGTATAACACGCGGGCTTCCCCAAGTCGTGCAGCAGCGCCGCGAGCCGCAGGACCGGGACCGCCGGAGCTGCCTCCACGACGGCGATGGTGTGTTCCCAGACGTCGAGGTGGTGGTGACGGTTGTTCTGCCGGAACCCGACGGTCGGCGCGATCTCCGGGGCCACGACGGACAGTACGTTCCAGAACTTGCGCAGCACTGGCCCGACGTGCGCACCACAGAGCATCTTCACCAGCTCCGCGCGCGTCCGCTCCACCGCGATGTCCCTTAGCAGGTCCTTCCCCATGTGCATGGCGAGCGCCGTATCGGGCTCGATGTCCCAACCGAACACGGCGGCGAACCGAAGCCCGCGGAGGATGCGCAGCCCGTCCTCGCGGAACCGTTCGGCCGGATCCACGACCGCGCGCAACACTCCGGCCCGGATATCGTTCGCGCCGCCGAACGGGTCGAGCAACCGCCCATCGGCGTTGAGCGCCATGGCGTTGACGGTGAAGTCCCGGCAGGCAAGGTCCTCCTCGATCGTCGCGGCGCCGCCGCGGAACGTCGTTATCTCGACAGGCGTCCCGTCCACCGACGTCATGACGGTATCGTGCCGCAGTTCGGGCTTCGCGGTGACGCGCCCACCGAGGATGCTCAGGACGTGTTCCGGCGCCGCATTCGTGGCGATGTCCCAGTCCGACGGTGCGCAGTCGAGTATCGCCCGGACCGACGCGGGGTCGGACGGGTTCTTTGGGGCCCCGATCAACGGGACGAGGCTGTCGCGCACGCAGCCGCCGACCGGGTACGCGTCGAACCCCGCGTGTCTCAACGCTGCGACGGCCTTCAGTGCGGCCGGTGTGATTTCCATATCCTTACTCCTTCCTCGCTTTGAAAATGCAGGCGGGCTGCAGCCGTTCGGCGACGTCCGTCGTGCCCTGAATGGCGGACAGGATGCCCTCCATTCGCTTGTAGGCGTCAGGCGCCTCGTCCAGTGTGTCTTGCGATTCTGTGGGATGAAGGGAGACGGCGTGAGCCGTCTCCGTTTTTCCTGCACCGTGCCGCCGCCTGCGCTTTCAATCCAGCGGCCTCAGCAAACTCGTGAACGGAGGGCCTGCGCCGGCCCTTCGTTTGCCCTTCATTTTCTTCAATTTTGTCCGGTCTTTTCCTCCAGCAGCTTCAGCACCCCTGTGCCCTCGAGTTTTTCATTCTCCCGCGCGTAATCGAGGGCCCTTTTGCCTTCGTCGTCTTTTACTTTCGCGTCCGCGCCGGCCTCCAGCAATGCCGTCAGGACCTCCGGGTTTGTGTTTAAAGCAGCCGCAGCCATTAACGGCGTCCCCTCACTTGTATCTTTGGCGTTGACTTCCGCGCCAGCCTCAATCAAGACCTTCAGGACTTCCGGGTTTGTGCTAAAAGCGGCCGCAGCCATCAACGGTGTCAACCCATCTTTGTTTTTGGCGTTGAGGTCCGCGCCTGCCTCCAGCAATGCCGTCAGGACTTCCGGGTTTGTGTTCCGTAGGGCCGCTAGTATCAACGGCGTCGATCCATCTTTGTTTTGGGCGTTGACGTCCGCTCCGGCTTCTATCAAGACCTTCAGGACTTCCGGGTTGGGATTACTGCCTGCCGCAGCCATCAACGGCGTCGCCCCAACTTTGTTTTTGGCGTTGACGTCCGCGCCAGCCTTTATCAAGGTCGTCAGGACTTCCGGGGTTGAGTTATAGTACGCCGCAAACATTAATGGCGTCCACTCATCTTCGTCTTTTGCGTTGAGGTCCGCGCCGGCTGCTATCAAAACCGTCAGGACTTCCGGGTTTGAGCTATGTTGGGCCGCAGCCATCAACGGCGTCCCCTCATCTTTGTTTTTGGCATTGAGGTCCGCGCCAGCCTCCAGCAGCGCAGTTAGTGTTTCTGGGGTGTTCTTACTTGTTGCAAGCATCAACGGCGTCACCCCATCTTCCTCTTTGGCGTTGACGTCTGCGCCGGCCTCCAGCAAGATCTTCAGGACTTCCGGGGTTGTGTTATATCGGATCGCAAGCATCAACGGCGTCCACCCATCTTCGTCTTTAGCGTTGAGGTCCGCGCCGGCCTCCAGCAAGACCTTCAGGACTTCTGGGTTGGAGTTGTATCGGGCAGCAGCCATCAACGGTGTCCCTCCATCTTCGTCTTTAGCGTTGAGGTCCGCGTCGGCCTCCAGCAAGACCTTCAGGACTTCTGGGTTGGGGTTGTATCGGGCAGCAGCCATCAACGGCGTCCACCCATCTTTCTGTCTTTCGTCGACATTCACGCCAGCCCTTAGCAAGACCCTCAAGATTTCCGGGTTTGTGTTATTGTACGCGGCAACTATCAACGGCGTCCCCCCACCTGTGTTTTTAGCGTTAAGGTCCGCGCCGGCTGCCATCAAAACCTTCAGGACTTCCGGATTTGAGCTGTCTTGGGCCGCAATCATCAACGGTGTCCACCCATCTTTGTCTTTGGCATTGACGTCTGCACCAGCCTCTATCAAACCCTTCAGGGCTTCCGGGTTGGGATTGTTGCCTGCCGCAATCATCAAGGGCGTCGTTCCAGTGTCGTTTTTGGCGTTGACGTTCGCCTCGTCTTGAATCAACTCCATACCTCCTCAGGCCCCGTTGTGCCGTCTATCCTCAGCAGTGCTTCCCTTTGTACAGCGCTTACCCGTCCCGCGAAAAGCGTCAGCGGCAACAGGAACAAAAAGACGAACCCTGAAACGCTGCGAGTGCGTAAAGTAGACTTCTTCACCAACGTGCTCCTCTCCCTTCCAGTTTTGTCGCACCGTGTTGCCGCCTGCGTTCACCAGTCGTTATCTTTTCTGCGATACGGCGTCGTCGCCTGCCCCGCGAAGAACGAGAACACCGCGCCGAACAGACTGAGGACGACGAAAATAGAGATAAACGATTGACGATACAGGCGAGCGTGTTCGCACCGCAGACGACCATCGCCACAAACGCCGCCGCGCCGTAGAATAAATTGATGCCCGGCCCCTTTCGGTCCAGTATGTTTTGACTATCAAATCTTTGGTTGCTTGCCGCGGTCTTTTGTCCTTCACGTTCCGGCCCCATTGGGGGCGCCGCGGCGCGGCGTGGTCTTCAGGGTATCATCAGCTCCGGTCCATCCTCAGTTTCTTCCGGCATGGGCGGCGCCGGTTCGGCGTCCTGATCCGGGAACTCCCTCAGCACCTTGTAGATCAGGCTGACCGATATATTCAGCTGCTGCGCGATATCCCGCACGGATGCGTCGCGGCGCAGGTGCTCCCGTATCGCTTCCGCCATTTCTCTATTTGCCATTCGGGGACGTCCGCAGTGCGTTCCGCGCTGTCGGGCCGCCCGCATCCCTGCACGGACCCGCTCCCGTACGTTCTCCCGCTCGAGATCGGCGATGGTGTCCAGTATCCCAAACAGCGCCCTGCCCTGCGGCGTCGAACTGTCCACGGCGTCCGTGATCGAGCGTACCGTCACATCGCGATCCAAGAGGTCGAACACGGTGGTGATCAGGTCCAGGATGGATCGTCCCAGACGGTCCACCTTCCAGACGACCAGGATGTCCCCCTGTCGCAGACGCTCCCGCAGCTTCTCAAACTCCGGACGCCGCGATATGCGGGTAGAACCCGTTATCGTGTCGCTGTAGATGTTCTCCTCCGGAATACCGGCGCTCACCAGCGCGTCCCGCTGCACATCGACCGTCCGGTCGCCCGTAGAGATACGCATGTACCCGTAGACCATCTCACACCTCCAATTTATACATACCTTTTATGCACATTATAATGTTGTTGTGGCAGGCGGTCAATCGCCCTACATAAACGGGCTCCTCTCTGGAAGGAGTGGTTGGCTTATAAAAGGCACCCGTTATGATATTTTTAGCACATTTTTAGCATATTTATGAAGGACATCGAACTGTTTCAAATGGCGCTTGACATACCGTCGCCGTGGTTTGTCGAATCCCTGGAGTTGGCCCCTGCAGCTAAGAGGCTTGATATCCACCTGGACTTTCAAAAGGGCTCTAAATTCACCTGCCCCGAGTGCGGGGCAGAGGAGCGGAAAGTTCACGATACCGCTAACGCTTTGATGTGCAATGTTAAAATGCGAACCGAAAAATACAAGGCCATCGTACAGCAATATAGGTTAACGAAAAAGATTCCCATCTTGAAACCACTTCAAAGCTAAGCCCTTTTGGCGTAAGGCAAAGCGATATTACCGTTGACACTAAGTGATAATACACAAGATCAACGCCCAGCATTGTTAACACAGACAATATCCTTATCAGTTTCTTTCGGCGAAAAATACGTTCAAAAACGAACCCATTAAAATAATAACCTGAAATATAGCACATCGACATACCGATAAGCGTGACTAAAAAATACAAAACAAACGTCAGCGCGTTGTTTTCTTTGCGGATATAAAACACATATAACGCTGCAAAATACTCTAAAAAACTAATCAAAATTATAGAAAAAAATGATAGCAAACGCTCTTTTGAGAAAATGACTTTATCAGTTACATTGGCTTTGTTGTTCATTTTTCTTTCACCTGTATTTTGCGAGGTTTATTCATTTGCTAAGGAATCTCTACAAAACACAGCGCGAAACGTTCCTTTGTCCGGGCCGCCTCGTGCGCCTGCCCTTCAGGGGCGACACTTCTTCTTCCCACGTCAGGCCGTTTCATTCGCAATGTATAATCCTGTGATGTCCTCAACCTCCTGATCGATCATAAAGTACTTTATTGGTATATCTATTTTTATTAAACTAATAAGAACGTTTTTCAAATCCTCCACGCATTGCACTTCATTAACAGGTCTTTCAAGAAGGAGCAAATCTTGTCGGCGACGTACAGTTTGAGGGCATACTTGCTTTCACCCCTCTAACGGATTTTTCTGTCAATATATAAAACAACGATAAGAAATAACGCACCCCATATAACAAGGAATTCTCCGCAGGTTGGTACTTTGTTACCAATGGGAGTTATGGAATACA
>ERZ772967.2834-NODE-2834-length-10923-cov-3.282113_pt1 | contig 10923 bp, 6 predicted proteins | sample MGYA00511677_ERZ772967 | MGnify/ENA primary metagenome ERZ772967 (study PRJEB29015, sample SAMEA2737931) | human oral metagenome | biome: human oral; feature: human-associated habitat; material: dental | place: China | collected 2146 ...
TGATGAGCCTGGCCCGCCGCTACAAGCGCCTGCCCTGCGTCGGGCGCACCCACGGGATCCACGCGGAGCCGATGACCCTGGGCCTGAAGTTTCTGAACTGGCACGCGGAGCTGCAGCGCGACCGCGAGCGGCTCGAGCTGGCGAAGCGGCACGTGTCGAGCGGCAAGATATCGGGCGCAGTGGGCACCTACGCGATGAGCTCCCCCGGCCTTGAGGCCCGCGTGTGCGAGCTGCTGGGGCTTGAGCCGGCGCGCATCTCAAACCAGATCCTGCAGCGGGACCGCCACGCCGAGATGATGAACGCCCTCGCGGTCTTCGGCTGCACCCTGGAGCGCATGGCCCTCGAGGTCCGCAACCTGCAGCGCACGGAGGTCCGGGAGGCCTTTGAGCCCTTCGGCGCGGGCCAGAAGGGGTCGAGCGCCATGCCCCACAAGCGAAACCCCATCAAGTGCGAGCGCGTCTGCGGGATGTCGCGCCTCCTGCGCGGCTATGCCCTGACGGCCATGGAGAACGTGGCGCTCTGGCACGAGCGCGACATCAGCCACTCCTCGGCGGAGCGCGTGATCTGGCCGGACGCCCTCAACGTCGCCGCCTTCATGGCGCGAAGCATGACCGGTATCCTGACGGGCCTCGTGGTGGACGAGGCCCGCGTGAGGGAGGACATCGACATGACGGGCGGGCTGGTCTACAGCCAGCGCGTCCTGACCTTCCTGCTGGACGAGCTCAACCTGTCGCGGGAGGCGGCCTACGCCGTCGTGCAGGAGAACGCCATGAGGACGGCGGCGGGGGAGGGGCGCTTCCTGGACCTCCTGCTGCGCGACGGGCGCATCCAGGGCCTCGTGGCGCCGGAGCGCATCGAGGCCCTCTTCGAGAGCGACTTCTACGCGCGCTGGGTGGACGACATCTTCGCCCGCTTCGACGGGGATTGACGCGGGAGGCGGCCTTGCATCGTTTTTGCATGAAGGTCTACGGCTGTCAGATGAACGTCTACGACAGCGACCGGGTCCGCACGGCGCTCCTGCGGCGGGGCTGGCGGGAGGCGGAGGAGGAGGACGCGGACCTGGTGGTCATCACGGGCTGCAGCGTCCGCGCCAAGGCCGAACAGAAGGTGTGGAGCGACCTGGGGCGCTACGAGGCGTCCTGGAGGGCCGGCCGCCGCCCCGTCCTGGCGCTGACGGGCTGCATCGCGCAGAGCCTGGGGAAACGCGCGCTGTCGCGCTTCCCCTGGGTGCGCCTCGTGTCGGGGCCGCGGCACATCGGCATGCTGCCGGACGGGCTGGAGCGCGTCGTGGCGGAGGACGTGAAGCTGGACCTGCTGGACGTGGACCCGCGGGAGTTCTTCGAGCTGGACGAGGTGACGGCGCGCCGCGAGAACCCCTGGCGGGCCTACGTGACCATCGCCTACGGCTGCGACAACTTCTGCACCTACTGCATCGTGCCCTACGTGCGGGGGCGCTTCCTGTCCCGCCCCGCCCCGGACGTCCTGAACGAGGTCCGGGCGCTGGTGGAGGACGGCGTGCGGGAGGTCACGCTGCTGGGCCAAAACGTCAACAGCTACGGCAGGGACCTGAGCGGCGGGCCGACCTTCGCGGAGCTCTTGCGGAGCGTGGCGCGGACGCCGGGGCTGGATCGGGTGCGCTTCGTCACCTCCCTGCCCCAGGACTTCACGCGGGACATCGTGGACGTGATGGCGGAGGAGCCGGCGGTGTGCCCCTCGCTCAACCTGCCCATCCAGTCGGGGAGCGACAGGGTCCTGAAGAGGATGAACCGCAGGTACGCGCGCCAGGAGTTCGTCGAGAAGGTGGAGATGGTGCGCGGGGCCCTGCCCGAGCTGGGGCTGACCACGGACCTGATCGTCGGCTTCCCCGGGGAGACGGAGGAGGATTTCGAGGACTCGCTGAGCGCGCTCTCCGAGATCCGATTCGACCTGGTTCACAGCGCGGCCTACTCCGAGCGGGAGGGCACGCCGGCCGCCACGATGCCCGGAGCCCTGCCCCAGGAGGTGCGACTCGATCGCCTGACGCGGCTCAACGAGCTGCAGGACGGGATCACGCTCTCCATCAACCGGGCTCTCCAGGGCCGCACGTACCGCGTCCTGGCGGACGGCCGTGCGCCGCGGGGCACGGGCCTGCTCCAGGGCCGAACGCCCACGGACAAGGTCGTGATCTTCCCCGGCGACGAGGCGCTCCTGGGACGCTTCGTCGACGTGCGGATCACGGAGGCGGAGTCCTGGTGCCTGCACGGGGAGACGGTTTAGTGGGATATACTGGCTCCGTCTGCAGGGAGGCAGGGGCGGAGCCGGGTGCCGTCGCGGCACGAAATTCTTTCGGCCCTCCGGCGTCCGGCCGCGGGGCAGGGCCTTCGGGAGGGCGAGGTTCTTCGATGTTTAAAAGGCTGTGGTCCATCTACGTGAGGTTCTTTCGGATCGGCGCGTTTACCATAGGCGGGGGCATCGTGATGCTGGGCGTGATCGAGGCCGAGGTCCGGGCCACGGGCGAGTTCACCGACGAGGAGATCGCGGACATGATCGTCCTGGCGACGGCGGTGCCCGGCCCCATCGCCACGAACCTCTCCTTCGTCGCGGGCAGGGCCATGGGCGGCCTTCCCGCCGCCGTCACGGCCGTCCTGGGGACGGCGACGGCCCCGTTCCTCAGCATCCTTTTCCTGTCCTCCCTCATCATCGAACACCTGAAGAACCCCTGGATGATCTCCTTCTTCCTTGGGGCGACGGCGGGGGTGGTCGTGGTGGTGTGGAATTCCCTGTGGAAGATGATCCGCTCCTCCGTGCTGAAGGGCGTCCCCCAGGCGCTTGCCTTCGCGACGACGGTGGGGCTCCTGTTCGTCTGGGACGTCAATCCTTTCATCGCCCTGGCCGCGGGAGGGCTGGTCTCGATCCTGGGCGGGCGCTTCCTCCCCGGAGGAGGGCGGGCGTCATGAGCACGGTCCTGCTCTTGATGGGCGTCTTTGCCAAGGTGGCCCTGGGCGCCTTCGGCGGTGGCCTCGCGACGATCCCCTTCATTCACCGAGAGCTGGTGGAGCTGCACCCGTGGCTGACGGAGGAGATGTTCGGCCAGACGGTGGCTCTGGCGCAGATGACGCCTGGCCCCGTGGCCTTGAACTCCGCGACGTTCGTCGGCTACCGCATGGCGGGGTTCTGGGGCTCCCTGGGGGCCAGCGCGGCGGTGGTGGGGGCGCCGCTCCTGGCCATCGCCCTCCTGCTGTGGCTGATCTCCCACGCCTCTCAGAGGGCGCAGGGGCGGATCGCCGCCTTTGAAAAGGGGCTGCGCCCCGCGGTGGCCGGGCTCCTGTTCGTTGCCTTCTGCACGCTGGCCCGCCCCCTGCTGCCCGCACCCTCCTCCCTCCGCGCCATGCTGCCCAAGCTGGCCCTGATCGCCCTGGCGTTCCTCTGTCTTGCGCTCTCCAGGCTCAGGCCCTTCAAGGCCTACCCCCAGCTCCTGATCCTCTTCGCCGCCCTGGTGGGCCTGCTCCTGAGGACCCTGCTTCCCCTGTCTCTATAATCCCTTAGCAAGGAGTGATCGCCTTGTCCTGTACGTTCGACGTCCTGTGCTTTGACCCCCAGCGCTACCGCTATGCGTCGCGCCGCAACGTGGTCTACGGCTCCCGCGGGATGGTCGCGGCCTCCCAGCCCCTTGCGGCCCAGGCGGGCTTGGCCGTCCTGAAGGAGGGGGGCAACGCGGTGGACGCCGCCATCGCCACGGCGGCGTCCCTGACGGTGGTGGAGCCCACCAGCAACGGCCTCGGCAGCGACGCCTTCGCCCTCGTCTGGAAGGACGGTCGGCTCCATGGCATCAACGGCAGCGGCTTCGCCCCCCTGGCCTGGTCGCTGGACGCCTGGCGGGAACGGGGCTGGAAGAGGAACCCCGTGAACGGCTGGGGGGCGGCTACGGTGCCCGGAGCGGTAGCGGTCTGGTGCGAGCTCTCCCGCAGGATGGGGCGCCTGCCCCTGGCGAGGGTCCTTGCCCCCTCCATCGAGTACGCTCGGGGCGGGTACGCCGTTTCTGCCAACGTGGCCTTCAACTGGGCCAGGGCCTTTGAGCGGTTCAAGGTCCTCCGCTCGCCGGAGTTCTTCGCCTGGCTCCCCACCTTCTGCCCCCTGGGGCGGGCGCCCCGTGCGGGGGAGGTGGTGCGGCTGGAGGACCACGCGAAGACCCTGGAGGGCATCGCCGAAAGCGGGGGGGAGGACTTCTACCGGGGTGCGCTCGCGGCGGGGATCGTGGCCTTCTCGCGGGTGACGGACGGCTTCTACACCCTGGAGGACCTCGCCGCCTTCGAGCCGGAGTGGGTGGACCCCGTGTCCGTGAGCTACCGGGGCTACGACGTGTGGGAGATCCCGCCCAACGGGCAGGGCATCTGCGCCCTCATGGCCCTCAGCATCCTGAAGAACTTCGACTTCCGGGCGCGGGACGACGCCGAAACCTTCCACCGCCAGATCGAGGCCATCAAGCTGGGGTTTGCCGACGCCCACCGCTACGTGGCGGACCAGCGCTTCAGCCCCGTCCCCGTGAAGGAGCTTCTGGCGGACGCCTACGGCGCGGCCCGCAGCCGGCTGATCGAGGGCCGGGCCGAGGACCGCAGCGCGGGGGACCCCATGCCGGGCGGCACGGTGTACTTCGCGACGGCCGACGGCGAGGGCTGCATGGTCTCCTTCATCCAGAGCAACTACATGGGCTTCGGTTCGGGCGTGGTCGTCCCCGGGACGGGCATCGGGCTCAACAACCGCGGACACTGCTTCTCCCTGGACCCGGATCACCCCAACGTCATCGCCGGGCGCAAGCGGCCCTACAACACCATCATTCCGGCCTTTCTGACGCGGGAGGGGAGGCCCGTCGGGCCCTTCGGCGTGATGGGCGGCTTCATGCAGCCACAGGGGCACGTCCAGGTGGTGATGAACGTCGTTGACTTCGGCATGAACCCGCAGGAGGCGCTGGACGCACCGCGCTGGCAGTGGACCGGCGGGATGAAGGTCGCCGTGGAGCCGGGCTTCCCCGCGTCGGAGGCTCAGGCCCTGGAGGCCATGGGGCACGAGGTCGTGCCCGAGGTGTCCTCGAACGGCTTCGGGCGGGGACAGAGCATCTGGCGGACGGAGGACGGCTCGCTGGTTGGAGCCACGGAGCCGCGCACGGACGGCTGCGTCGCGGCCTGGTGATCGGCTCAGGGGGCTGAGGGTGGGGACAGGGGTGGCCTGCCCTCAGCCTCGGAACCAGCGGCGGCGGGTCAGGAGGTAGCAGAGGGGCAGCAGGTAGACGTAGGCGGCGTAGGGAATGGCCCCCGCTCCTGCACCCATCATCGTCAGGGGCACGGAGCAGCCGATGCACCAGGGCACCATCCCTGCCGTGATCACCGCGGAGTTCGCGATGTCCTGGGCGAGTTCCGCGGGGGGCAGGCCTCGCTCCCCGTAGGGGTGCCGGACGACGTGGACCGTCATCATGACGGCGACGGTCTGGTTGCAGAAGACGGCGTTCGCCAGGGTCCCCAGGGTCAGGGTGACGGGGTAGGCCCCCAGCGCGTCCATCGCGCGCACGAGGCGGGACTGAAGGCCCTTCAGGATTCCCGTCCCGTCGAAGATTCCGGCGAAGGTGCCCGATATCATGAGGGCGGCGCTGATCTCCAGCATCGAGACGAGGCCTCCTCCGTTGAAGATCGCGCGGACGCTGCCCTCCGGCGCGTGGAAGCCCATGAGGGCGAAGCGCAGGGCCCCCGCCGTCCCCGTCCTCTGCAGGAGGACGGCGCAGAGGAACGCGCAGAGGATGCTGACGCCGAACGAGTGGAGCACCTTGACCTTGAAGAGGGGCAGGACCAGCATGACGAGGGCCGGCAGGGCGCACCAGGGGCTGAGGTGGAAATCCAGGTTCAGGGACGTCAGCACCGCGCCCTCCCCGCCCAGCATGGGGTTTTTGAAGGAGAGCCACGCGTGGAGGCCGAGCGCGAGGAGGAGGGGCAGGAACGCGGTCCGCATCATGAGCTTGACGTTGTCGTAGAGGTCCGTGGAGGTGAGGGCGGCGACTAGGTTGGCGCAGGAGGAGGCGGGAGAGGCCCGGTCGCCGAAGTAGATGCCCGACAGGATGGCCCCCGCAGCCGCCAACTCGTTCACGCCTCCACTGCGGGCCACCGTCATGAGCGCCACGCCGAGGGTCCCCGCCGTGGCGAAGGAGGACCCCAGGGCGTAGGAGAGGGTGCAGGAGAGGAGGAAGGCCGACAGGATGAACGTCGAGGGCGAGAGCAGCCTGAGCCCCCAGGCGGCGAGGAGGGCGAAGGTCCCAGCGGCGCGCCACAGCCCCGTCAGGACCCCGATCGTCAGCATGACGCGGACGACGATGAGGGACTCCCGCACGCCTCTCCAGGCCATGCGGAGGAGCGAGGGGAGCGCGAAGCCCCGGCGCAGCCCCACGCCCATGAAGCCGGCAAACCCCGCGGCCAGTGCCCAGAGCATGGAGTAGCCGCAAGCCAGCGATCCGGCCATCAGGGCTGCGAAGACGGCGAAGGCAAGGGTAAGCATTCAGCGTTTCTCCATCGTGTGGGATAGGGATAAATTCGGGACGGCGAGGGGGAGGTGTGTTGACCTTCCAGCCTCGCCGTCCCGACTGTTTTTGACCGGGGGCCTTACGCCCTGCGCCTCAGGAGGAACGCCGCTGCCAGGGCCATGGCCAGGCCGCTCGATGCCGCGTTGCAGCCGCCGCCCTTCCCGGACTTCTGCTCCCGCACCGTGACGACGAACGACCTGCTGGTCGTGGTGGCGGTGGAGTAGCCGCTGCCGCTGAGGTTCGCGGAGGCGGTGACGGCGACGGAGGTCGTGCCCAGGGCGCGACCCGTCAGCTGGATCGTCCTGCCGTCCAGCACGGCCGCGTCCACGACGCCGGCAGTGCTGGACGAGGTGACCTGAAGCGTGTAGGGCACAGCGAGGGTCTCGCCGTTCAGCGTCGTCCGCACCGTCGGGGTGACGACGCGGACCTGGTTCGGGGTCAGCGTCTGATCCGGGATGGGAGCCATGTCGAGAAGCACGATGGGGGCGTCCCTTCCGACCCGGACGGTGAGGGGACGGGACGACGCGGAGGCCTTTGCGCCCGAGGCCGTCCAGCCGTGAACGACGGCGGTCAGGGTGGTCACGCCCTCGCGGAGGGCCGTGACGCGCCCGTATCGGTCCACGCTGAGCACGGTGGCGTCGCCAACGACCCATTCGATGCCCCCCGGATGGACGCTGCCGTCCAGGGAGGCGTCCACGGGGAAGAACCTGACGTCGTAGGACGCGCTGTGCCCCAGCTGGACGTAGGGCGCCCCGGTGAGGTCCGCGCTGACGAGGGCCACCGGGGTGGCCTCGAAGGCTCCCGCGTCGTAACCGCCGAGCTGAGGACGCGGCGTGCCGCACGCGTCGATGGAGACGACGCCGGCTGCTGCGGTGGGGACCAGGTCGCGCGCGGGGGAGGCGCCGGCGAGCTTCAGGACCTGGACGTCCTTCACGCTTTCGAGCTTGAGGGGAGCCGTCAGGAAGACGTCCTCCGCTTTCTGGTTCGTCAGGCTTCCCGGTCCGGCGCTGGCGTTTGAGGTCCCAAGGACGTTGTAGCGCACGGAGGAGATGGCGCCCGTTCCCTCGAAGCGGAGGTCGTCGCCCGCGCCGCTCCCCGTCGAGCGGTTGCCCACGGCGATGACGCCCAGGAAGCTGGCCACGCCGTTCGCCACGGCCACGCCTCCGCCGCTGGCGGCGCTGTTGCCCGCGATGGTGCAGAACTGGAACGTCGTGCTGTTCAGGCTGCCGCTGTCCACGCAGACCGCGCCGCCCGCCACGCTTGCAGTGTTGCCGAAGAACGTGCAGTTCGTGAACTGCGCGTTCGCGTTCCCGCTCACCAGCACGGCGCCGCCGCTCTGGAGAGAGGGCGCCGTACCCTTGGTGAAGGTGATCCGACGGAAGGCGACCGTGCCCCCGGAGACGTTGAAGATGCGGGTGGAGTTGCCCTCGATGGTGACGCCCCGTCCGTCGAGCTCGAGGTTCGAGGTGATGGGCATCTCGGAGGAGGTCCGAATGGTCCGGACCCCCTGGGCGACGTTGATGACGTTGGACTCGCCGTTGGCGTTGGCGCTGGCGACGGCCTGACGCAGGGAGCCCGGGCCGCCGTCGGCCTCGGTCGTCACCGTGAACGTCGCCGCGCTTGCCGGGCCTGCCGCAAGGCACGCCAGAAGCGCCAGCGTCAGGACGGAATGTGCTCTCTTCATGGTATCATGACCTCTTCTTTCCGCAGTTTCCTGCAAATTGGCGCCGCCGCGTGCCCGGCGGAGCCCGCCTGTCGAAAGACTTCCTTAATTTTACACGGAAAAACGTCTTTGCGCACGCCGCAGCGCATCGGACCTCGATTTTTCTCCGCGGCGGTCCCCCATCGAGGCGGACGTCGACGGGGCGTGCCGGATGCGCGGGTGGGGCGCTCCAAATTGCGCGGATTGTAGTACAATAAGAGTTGAAGAAGTCTTGGATTGTGTCCTTCTGGAATTTTTTGCGTTGGGCTCTTCCGAAAGGGGGCGCGGGCGACGCGCAGTGCGCGGGAGGGCCGGTCTTCTTTGCCGTAGGGAGCCTTTGGGCTTCCCGTCGGATTCATTTTGAGGGGGGTTATCTTTTCATGAAGCGTAACTGGAAAACGATGGACGGAAACGAGGCGGTCGCTCACGTCGCCTATGCGTTCTCCGAGATGGCGACGATCTACCCGATCACGCCCTCGTCGCCCATGCCGGAGCACATCGACGAGTGGGCGGCCCACGGCCGCAAGAACATCTTCGGCAAGACCGTCAAGGTGACGGAGATGCAGTCCGAGGGCGGCGCGGCCGGCGCGATCCACGGCGCGCTCTCCGCCGGCGCCCTGGCCAGCACCTTCACGGCGTCCCAGGGGCTCCTCCTGATGCTGCCGAACATGTTCAAGATCGCGGGAGAGCTCCTGCCGGGAGTGTTCCACGTCTCCGCCCGTGCCCTGGCGACCCACGCGCTCTCCATCTTCGGGGACCACAGCGACGTCATGACCTGCCGCATGACGGGCTTCACGATGCTGGCCGCCGGCAGCGTGCAGGAGGCGGCGGACCTGGCCGCGGTGGCCCACCTGACGGCCATCGAGACGAGCGTGCCCGTGCTGAACTTCTTCGACGGCTTCCGCACGTCCCACGAGATCCAGAAGATCGACGTCTACGACTACGCGGACCTGGCGAAGCTGGTGGACTACGACGCCATCGAGGCGTTCCGCGAGCGCGCCATGCGCCCGGAGAACCCCTTCGTCAAGGGCACGGCCCAGAACCCGGACATCTTCTTCCAGGCCAAGGAGGCGTCGCAGCCCTACTTCGACCGCGTGCCCGACGTGGTGGCGGAGTACATGCGCCAGGTGTCGAAGCTCCACGGCCGGGAGTACTACCCGTTCCAGTACTACGGCGCGCCGGACGCGGAGCGCGTCGTCGTCGCCATCGGCTCCGTCTGCCAGGCGACGGAGGAGGTCGTGGACTGGATGAACGCCAGGGGCGAGAAGGTGGGCCTCATCGAGGTGCACCTCTACCGCCCGTTCTCCCCGAAGTACTTCTTCCGGGCGCTCCCCTCCACGGTCAAGGCCATCGCCGTGCTGGACCGCTGCAAGGAGACGGGCGCCCTGGGCGGCCCTCTCTACGAGGACGTCCGTTCCATGTTCTTCGACTACGGCCCCAACGCCCCGAAGGTCGTGGGCGGCCGCTACGGCCTGGGCTCCAAGGACACGACGCCGAGCTGCATCAAGACGGTGTTCGACAACCTGAAGCTCTACGAGCCCCGCAACGACTTCACCATCGGCATCGTGGACGACGTGAACGACAGCTCCCTGCCGATGCAGGACCACATCGACACCGCGGCGGAGGGCACGGTCTGCTGCAAGTTCTGGGGCCTCGGCTCCGACGGCACGGTGGGCGCCAACAAGAACTCCATCAAGATCATCGGCGACCACACCGACATGTACGCGCAGGGCTACTTCGACTACGACTCCAAGAAGTCGGGCGGCATCACGGTGTCCCACCTGCGCTTCGGCAAGTCCCCCATCAAGTCCACCTACCTCATCGACTCCGCGGACTTCATCGCCTGCCACAAGCAGGAGTACGTCAACCAGTACGACCTGACGGCCGGCCTGAAGAAGGGCGGAACGTTCCTCCTCAACACGCAGTGGACGACGCCGGAGGCCCTCGAGGAGCACCTGCCCTCCGACCTGAAGCGCAAGCTGGCGAACCTGGGCGCGAAGTTCTACGTCATCAACGCCGTGGACGAGGCGGAGAAGCTGGGGCTCGGCAACCGCACCAACACGATCATGCAGTCCGCGTTCTTCAAGTTGGCGAACGTCATCCCGATCGAGGACGCCGTGAAGTACATGAAGGACGCCATCGAGAAGTCCTACGGCAAGAAGGGCGAGAACGTCGTGAAGATGAACCACGCCGCGGTCGACACCGGGCTGGACAACATCATCGAGATCAAGATCCCGGCGTCCTGGCTCGAGGCCCCGGACAAGACGGTGGAGAAGCGTGGGATGCCCTCGGAGGTCCCGGAGTTCGCGTCGGAGCAGTGCGCCACGATCAACGCGCAGGAGGGCGACAGCCTGCCCGTGAGCGCCTTCGTCGGCCGCGAGGACGGCAGCTTCCCGTCCGGGACCGCAGCCTTCGAGAAGCGCGGCGTCGCCGTGAACGTGCCCGAGTGGAAGAGCGAAAAGTGCATCCAGTGCAACCAGTGCGCCATGGTGTGCCCGCACGCCTCGATCCGCCCCTTCCTGCTGGACGCGGACGAGCAGGCCGCGGCCCCCGAGGGGTTCGGTGCCGTCGACTGCAAGGGTAAGGCCCTCAAGGACGCCGGCTACAAGTACAAGATACAGGTCGATCCGCTGGACTGCATGGGCTGCGGTAACTGCGCGGACATCTGCCCCGCCAGCG
>ERZ772967.2836-NODE-2836-length-10922-cov-11.483666_pt1 | contig 10922 bp, 9 predicted proteins | sample MGYA00511677_ERZ772967 | MGnify/ENA primary metagenome ERZ772967 (study PRJEB29015, sample SAMEA2737931) | human oral metagenome | biome: human oral; feature: human-associated habitat; material: dental | place: China | collected 2146 ...
TGTTCCACCGCGCGATCATCTCCATCGACACCCTGAAGTCGGACCGCTACCTCAATCATCTGCGCAAGCAGCGATGGTGTGCCTTTCATCCGGAGACTAGAATGCGCTCACCGTCTGAGCCGGGCTTGATAATCACGCGGATATCCAGACTGTCATCGTGGAAGATGGACGCGTATGGCTCACGCGACGGCACATTTCTTGCGATTGTCTTGTTCAACACCTGACATACCCTCAGAGACAGGCCGCTCGCACCTCCAGCGACACACGCATCCTCAACCGCCCGCCATAAACGTCGAATAAGTCTCTACCATCCAGCGAACGAGACGAACAAGGAAACAGGGAATTGCCACAACAGAGATAACGGCACTGAAAATCACAAGCGGCCAGGCTTTCAGCTCCGCAAGCCAGCATCTACTCAGAAAGCACCACACTCCTTCCAATGGACCTCCACTCACACCTCCCATCCTTGCCGCACACATCTTAAGCACGCCTTCCGCACACCTACGACGGACACTCACCGGCGTTCGGATGATATCGACAGCCAATGCGCCGACGAAATAGAATGAACCGAATCCCAGCGCCACAGACATTGGCCAGGTAACCGCAGTCCGCATGATAGCAGTAAACTGAGAGATCGATGGATAGGCATGCTGCACATCAGCTCCAAGTACCGCCCCCCCAGAATGCACTAACCCCAAGCAGGAAAGCCGAAAATATGATGCGACAGAATTGAACCAGGCGCACTACGAGGGTGCTGCGACGAGATAATGGCTCCGGAGGAGGAACTAAGTACGCCATCAGCAGGAATAAGAGCGTCTGTGCGGCTACCCACGCCAGCAGTAGAACATAGATGACACGACCAAAGTTTAACATTATAAGTATTCCAAAAATCATAAAGATCGTCAGCACTGCTGCACCGATCAAAGCCCATAACCACCACGGTCGATCCCGACCAGGCAGACGCGCGTATGCACGAGACGCCTCCCATGCCTGTTGCAACCTGCTCTTCAGGTGGACAACTTGCTTGACCATGATTCCTGCTCCTTCACGTCGAGAGTACGGCGATGCGACACTATCCATCGCCTATGACATGAATCCGCCCTCGCACCAGGAGACAACGACGGACGGCACTCCGCGCACCAGGCCCCTGAGCACCTCGCCACCGGCACTGACCCACAGCCGCCAGCGCTTCACCACCAGCGCACCGCAGGCTCACACGGATACTGCTATGGATCTGCTACGGATACCGCAGCCTCACTGGAACACATTGAGAATCTGATCAGAGAATTGAAAATCGCATGTCTCAGATTTAAAATGCATTTCCGTTTTCAGGAGAATCGGAGTCCAAGCCGCCTATAGATTCCGAACGGCTCACGGTATGGCACTCTTATGGCGTTGCAGGAATCGGGGATGAGAATGCGTCGGCGAGAGTTCGGGGCGGGCTGCTCGAACGTCACAACTTCAGCACCCAGAGCATGCACCTGAGCGACAAGGAGATAGTCCGCAATCCCAAGAAATTCTTCCCGGGCGGCAGCTGAATACAGTCGATCAGGATGCATCACCCATGCAGTAAGGCGAGATGCGGAAGGACCCGTTTGGTCGTCCGGTGCGATCCAGAATGTCCTCGGCAACGAGGCCGCCCAGGTCCTGAAATGGCCTTCTCTGCCGTCGTCAATCTCCTCCTTGACACGAGCGATCTAGGCTATCGCACCAGCGGTGTGTTGGGCTTTGAGCCATTCCCAGAAGGTCGGCGCAATGTCGGGCGCGTAGTACGTCCTCGAAGCGTTGATGAGGACATTCGAGTCCAGAAGGAACATTCAGACCATTCCCAGATGGTCCGCATAGCCGTCGAAAACGGAGGTTCTCTTGAAGGACAGAAGCCGCAGGGCCTCGGTCATGGGAGTAGAGCCTCTGAGCGTATCGGCGATGAGCTCCCTGCTCAGAGTCCGACCAACGCGGAACGCCTGGTTCGCATAGAAGCTGCCACCACCGGCGCGCTCCGTCCCTGCGTGGAGATGAAGGAGTCGGTCAACCTCATCAGCGTAAATGTCCGCGAAATGTTCACGTGGCACGTGTCCAGTCTCACGCAGTCTGATCAGGATGACGAGTGTGGAGCACCAGTAGCGGATGCTGAGGCGATCGAGCTCGGCGGTGAGGTCGGCGTCGGGGTCGAAGTTTCGCCGCAGATCATCTGAGGGGACGGCGATCTGGGCGGCGACCGCATCGCACCAGCGCTCGGTGGCGTGATCCCGAGCGACCATCGGGTCACCACCGGCGCTCACCGCGGACTCACCGCGCCACACATGCGCGAATTCGTGGAGGAGGGAGAAGATCTGACCACGTTTGGTGTCCTTGCCATTGACGAAGACGAGCGGCGCGGTCGCGGAATGGAGGGTGAAACCGCGGAACTCGCCAAGATCAAGGGGACGATGAGTGTTGTTCTCAACCATGGAGTTGACGACGACGAGACCGCCGAGATCTTCGAAGGCCTCAATAAGATGGGTACGAGCCCGCTCCGCGGAGCCCATGGCACGGCGGGAATGAATTCCGTAGTCGAGAGCATGGAGGATCCTGCTCGCCGCTTCTTCAACACCAGCGTTGCGGGCGGAGCCGACGAAGGGTAGCGGCGGCACAGCAGCGCCGACCTCAGCAAGGTCGCCGACCTCGGCAAGGTGGTCCTCATACCAGGCCTGGCGGCGCTGGTTGAGGTAGATGGTGTCGAGAAGCTCATCGCTTGCTGCCGGTGCAGAGCCCCGCCCGGAGCGCAGGTCCGGGATCGGCAGATCCTCCTGGGGCGGCTCCGGGAGGAACAGGTACCCAAGGGGCACCCGAGTGAAGTGCGCGATGCGCGCGATGTCGGAGAAGTGCGGGGTCTTCTCACGGGTGAGCCACTGATCCCAGTTGCCGAGCCGGTTGCGCATAGCGCCGTCATCGTGACCACCGCGGCGCTGGGCCCATCGGAGAACGGGAGGCTGCACAACCGCCTCACTCATGCCGGCACCTCCTCTCATCGCGCCCCTTCAGTCTAGTCATCGCCGCGCGATGGGCCCGGGCTACACTCTCGCCCGTGGCACGCACGACACGACGGATCGCACGCGCGCGCGATGCCTTTGCCCGGCTCGACGGCGAAGACCGGGTGGCACTCGTCCTCGCCGTCCTCACTGTGGTGCTCGCCGTCGTCTTCCTCGCGATGACGCCGCTCTCACCCAGCATCTACGTCCATAAGGATTCGCGCGTCGAGGATGTCATCGCCGTGCGCCCCTATCTCATCCCCGTGGTATCCGGTGCGCTTCTCATCACCGGCATGTTCACCGCCGGCTGCGCGGTCATGGCCTGGATGATCAGCCGGACGAGACGCATGAGAAGCGGGGCCCAAGCCGCGGCGCTCATAGTGACGTTCCATGTCCTCATCCTCGTCTCCCTCTGGATGTCATTCCCGTTCATGCTCGCGATGCCGGAGTCCGACGACAGCTGGGTGGCCGACGACGGCACCCGCATGATCGAGATCAAATGGGGCTTCACCCACTACGACTACATCACCTTCCGCGTCCATGGACCGTTCATGGTGCCCGACCCGGACCGCGCCGTGTCCTCCCGCTGAAGGCCCGCCGGATTCGGCATCTTGGGGTAGGGCTGCCCCTACCCAACCGTCCGGCTAGCAGGATGGTTGTGCGACAGCTCCCGGAACAGGCTGGAGGGTATGAGCACAGCAGCTGAGACACCGCCTTCTTCCCGCACAGAAGCCCCCGGGCGCAAATCCGGGTTCGCCCGCCTCGCCTGGCTTCCCGCCCTGGTGGCGGTGGTGCTGGCGCTGATCGCCGCGGCCAGCGTCCTCCTCCCACCCGCCCCGGCACCGGCCGACGCGCCCGTCACCGAGTTCTCCGCCGAGCGGGCCAAGACGGTCATCGACACCCTGGCCGACGAGCCGCACAGCGTCCTCGACCGGGAGGCCCACGATCGGGCGCGCGACGACGTCGTGGCCATGTTCACCGACCTGGGCTACGAGCCGCAGGTCCACACCCATCCGATGCACAACATGGACGACCCCGTGTCCCGCAAGGAGTTCGAGGCGAAACCCCCTGGGCTCCGGGAGCCGCTCAAGGACCTGCAGTCCGAGTCCGTGGTGGTCGAGGTGCCCGGCAAGTCCGAGCGCACCATGGCACTCATGGCGCACTACGACTCCGCCTTCTCAGTCGACACCAGCGCGAAGAACCCGGATGACTGGACCTTCACCCCCGGCGAGTCCCATGGCGCGGCTGACGACGGCTACGGGGTGGCCACCATCGTCGAGACGCTGCGGGCCCTCAAGGCCGAGGGCCGCCAGCCGGAGAACTCCCTGCGCATCGTCATCACCGATGCCGAGGAGGTGGGCCTCAACGGCGCCTACAACGAGCTGGCCTACCACCGCGCCGACTACGACGACGTCGAGCTGATCCTCAACCTGGAGGCCCGGGGCATGAGCGGCCCCGCCCTCATGTTCGAGACCTCCTCCAAGAACGCCTCCCTCATGAACTTCTTCCTGGGCAACACCGCCAGACCGGCGACCACCTCGCTCGCACCCGCCGTGTACCAGAAGATGCCCAACGGCACCGATATGTCGGTGTTCCTGCCCGAGGGCTTCACTGTCCTCAACATCGCCGCCATCGGGGAGGGAGACCACTATCACTACCGCACCGACGCCCCGGACTACGTGAGCCTGCCGACCGTGCAGCACTACGGGGACCAGGTGCTCGAGCTGACCCGGGCCTGGGCCCATGACGCCGACGCCCCGGACCTCAAGGCCGACGCGGATGCCCATTTCTTCCCCCTGTGGCGGGGACTCACGGTGCGCTACCCGCAGGCGGTCGGGCTGGCCCTGGGCGCGGCGGCCGTGATCGCGGCGCTGGTGGCCGTGGGGCTGCGCGCCCGCACCCTGCGCTGGAAGCAGGTGCTGGGCACCGTGTGGGGCCTGACCTGGCGCACGGTGATGGCGGCCGCCCTGGCCTGGGGCGCCCAGCTCGCAGCGGTGGCGCTCGGATGGGCGCCGTCGGCTCTCTACCCCATCGGGCCCAACCCACTGCGGTCCTGGATCTTCGCGGCCGGGGTGCTGCTGGGGGCGGGACTGGTGCTGCGGATGCTCATCAAGCGCTGGCGAGCCGGTTCTGGGCCGGAGGCCATGGCGGCGGTGCTGCTCCTGCTGGCGCTGGCGAGCGCGGCGCTCCTCGTGGTGTTCCCCGGGGCCTCCTACGTGATGGTCCTGACCACCCTGGCTCTGATGGCCGTCTGGTTGACGCCGGCCCGCGGCCGGGCATGGACCGCGGTCCCAGCGGCCTTCCTAATCGTCGTCGTCTTCGCACCCGTCCTGTGGTTCATGCACGAGGCACTGAGCCTGACGGCGATGTGGGCGACCGTCTTCATGGCGATCACACCGGTCGCACCCCTGACCCTGGTCCTCATGAGTGCGGGATGGCCGCAGGACGGCCAGGCGCCCCGTACCACTTCACCTGCATCAGCGGCGAAGGCGTTGGCGTGATCCTCGACGTCGGTGCCGATGCAGGTGGAGTGGAGGACGAGGCGTCCGAGCTCATGAGCGAGCATCCAATGACGGCGTTTGCCACCACCTCCGGCCCGCATCCTGGTCGCCATCGCCCCGGGGGCCAGCGGTCAAGCCGATCAGGCGGGCAGGGCCACGTGCATGACGAGCCTGTCCTTGTCCGCAGCCCGCTGCTCGACCAGCCCGGCGAGCCTGTCGGGCACGCTCTCGAAAGAGCTGGTCAGGCCGATGAGCCACATCCACGCGTCCTCCCCAAAGGTCTCGCAGTCCACCGGCATGTTCTCCGGCTCGTACGTGCCGTCAGACGCCGTACCAGTAGGAGGCCTCGAAGGGCAGGGGCTCGCCACTCGTCTCGAGGATCATGCGCGACCCGTCCTCATCGTCTCGGTCCCCGTAGGGCCCGAAGCAGTCCTCAATATTGGCCTCGACAAGGCGGCTGATGCCATCGCCGACCGCGTAGAAGCTGAAGGAGTTGACCCCTCCCCACACGTCCAGCTCGTAGATGGTGGGATCGCCGTCCTCGCGACGAGCTCGCAGGTCGCGGGCAAGAGCCTCGGTGCCATCGCCCTGGATGAGAGCGCTGGGCCCCCAGGTGCCGATGTAGCGGGCGCCCTTCACGCCCCGTCCCGTGAGCATGGAGATCGTCTCGCCCGTCAGCCTCCAGCCGGGCATCGACTGATCGATGAAGGCCTGGGCGCCCTCGGGCCCGCCCTCCGGATGCGCGAGGATGTCGAGACGCGGTGCCGTCGGCGAGACGGCCACGAGGTGGACTTTGTAACTCATACAACCTTCCGGAGTCTCGCAGCCTCACCCGTAGTGATACCGCGCTTGGAGAACGACGAGGTCATCGCCGTCGACGAGTATGCCACTTAGTCCTACTGCGAATTCGTGTCGCACCCCTGCGGCACACTGTCCCCATGACAGACGGGACCAGACGCGACCTCACCGAGCTCCTGGAGAGCATCGGTGCGCGCGACGGCAGGCTCGTCCACCTCCAGCGCACCCCGGCACGGCCCGCACAACACAGCGAGTGGCCCGCCTGGGCGGACCCGCTGCTCGTCACCGCCTACCGGCACCTCGGGGTGGAGACGCCGTGGGTGCACCAGACCCGGGCCGCCGACGCCGTCCACACCGGCCGCCACACTGTCCTGGCCACCGGCACGGGCTCGGGCAAGTCGCTGGCGGCCTGGCTGCCGGCAATCTCGGACGTACTCGCCTCCCAGGGGGCCGGGCCGGCCAGCGGACCGGCCACTGAGATCACTGAGGCCACTGAGGCCACTGAGCGCCGCGCCGGAGGGCGAGCCCGCATCCCTGGATCCCGCATCTCTGAATACGGCCGCCACCCGACCACGCTTTACCTCTCCCCTACCAAGGCCCTCGCCGCCGACCAAGCGGCCTCCCTGGAACGACTCGTGGCCGAGGTCGAGGCCATCCAGCGCGCCGACGGCGTCCCGGCCGGGTCGATCCGCACCGTGCGCATCGGCACCTGCGATGGCGACACCCCCTTGCCCGAGCGCGACTGGGCCCGCGCCCACGCCGACGTCGTCCTGACCAACCCCGACTTCCTGCACTTCTCCCTCCTGCCGGGCCACGAGCGGTGGACGCGCCTCCTGCGAGCGCTGCGCTACATCGTGGTCGATGAGTGCCACGCCTACCGCGGGATCCTGGGCGCGCACGTCGCCCTCGTCCTGCGGCGCCTGCTGAGACTGGTGCGCCGGCTGCGCCCCGACGGCCCGGGGCCGGTGGTGCTGTGCGCCTCCGCGACGGCGGCCGAGCCCGCCCTCACGGCCGCGCGCCTCATCGGGGTGGAGCCCGACGCCGTACTCGCCGTGACCGACGACGGCGCCCCCGCCGGCGAGCGCACTCTCGCCCTGTGGCAGCCCGCCCTGCGTGAGCCGTGGCTCCTCTGGGACAGGCAGAATCCAAGCACGTCCGCGCATACCGCAGCGGGCGGGGCCAGCACCTCCCGGAACGTCGGCCCCGACACGCTCGACCCCACCGAGGACCCCTCGGCCCGGCGCTCCGCCGTCGTCGAGGCCGCGGAACTGCTCGCGGACCTGCTCAGCGTGGGCGCGCGGGCCCTCGTCTTCGTGCGATCGCGGCGCAGCGCCGAGATCGTGGCCGAACACGCCAGGCGAATCCTGGGCAGAAGCCAGCCCGAGCTCATCGGCGCCGTCGCCGCCTACCGGGGCGGCTACCTGCCCGAGGAGCGCCGCGCACTGGAGAAGGACCTGCGTCGCGGACACCTTCGCGCCCTAGCGACCACCAACGCGCTCGAGCTCGGCATCGACGTGACCGGGTTGGACGCCGTCCTCATCGCCGGCTGGCCGGGCACACGCGTGAGCCTGGGCCAGCAGGCGGGCCGCGCCGGGCGGGCCGGCACCCGCGGACTCGCCGTCCTCATCGCCAGCGACAACCCGCTGGACGCCTACCTCGTTCACCACCCCGACACGGTCTTCGCCGCTCCGGAGGCCACCGTCTTCGACCCGGCCAACCCCTACGTGCTGGCCCCGCACCTGTGCTCGGCCGCGAGCGAGGCGCCCCTGCGGGAAGCTGATCTAGCGCTATTCGGGCTGCCGGACGAATCCCTTCTGGCGGACCTGGCCGCCCGCGGAGCGCTGCGCCGCCGCCCCACCGGATGGTTCTGGAACACGAGCCTGCCCGGGCGCCCCCAGGACCTGACCTCCCTGCGCGGGGACGGGCCGCCGGAGGTACCGGTGATCGACTCCCCCACAGGCGCAGTGATCGGCACGGTCGACGGCGCCGCCGCGGACTCCACCGTGCACGAGGGCGCCGTCTACATCCACCAGGGCCGCAGCTACGTCGTCACCGACCTCACCGAGGAGGCCGCGCTCGTCACCGAGAAAGCGGCGATCGGCTATCGGACCCGGGCGCGAGAGCACTCCAGCGTACGCATCATCGGCGAACGCGACGCCCAGATGTGGGGTGACGGGATCCGCTGGTCCTTCGGGTCGGTGGAGGTCACCAGCCAGGTGATCGGCTACACCGAGCTGACCCTGCCCACGATGGAAGTGGTCGCCCAGCACGAGCTGGACATGCCCGAGCACGTACTGCCGACCGCCGCAGTGTGGTGGACGATCCCGGCCGACCTCACCCAGGCGGCGGGCATCGCCCCGGCGGACCTTCCCGGCGCGCTGCACGCCGCCGAGCACGCCTCGATCGGCATGCTGCCGCTACTGGCGACCTGCGACCGCTGGGATATCGGCGGCCTCTCGATCAGCTCGCACCCGCAGACGGGAGCGCCCACCGTCTTCGTCCACGACGGTCATGCCGGCGGGGCCGGTTTCGCCGAGCGCGGCTACCGGGTCGGCGCACAGTGGCTAGAAGCGACACTCGCCGTCGTCGAAAGCTGCGCCTGCACCGCCGGGTGCCCGAGCTGCGTGCAATCCCCCAAATGCGGCAACAACAATGAACCGCTGGACAAGGCCGGGGCGATCACGCTGCTGCGCCTGCTGACGCAGGCGGCGCCGAAGGCCCAGGCCGACAGCGGCGGCGGCGAGCCGCTCTAATCGCGAGATCGGTCCGGTTCCGCCTCGAGATCGGTCCGGTTCCGCGCCGAGATCGGTTCAGGGACGCCGCATCCCCCAACAGCCGCAGCGCATCAGCGCATATCAGCCTTGGGAACAACACGCCTGGACCGCTGCGGGATCAAGCCCTCATCAATTTCTGGACAACCCTGTCCATAAACTATAACCTGATCACGCTCACCCGCGAGCACTCCGAACAGAAAAGGGGGCGGTGGCCGTGGCCAGGACCGCACAGCCGCTCGATCCGGAACGACGATCGCGCCTTCTCCGTCAGGCGCGTCTCGCATTCGCCGCCAATGGCTTCAGTGCGACCCGCCTGACCTCGCTCCTTGAGCAGGCGACATTCCCACGCAGCTCCTTCTACTACTTCTTCGGCACCAAGGAGCGGCTCCTCGACGAGGCAGTCGCCGACGGCCTGCACGAACTCGGCGCCCTTGTGCACATCCCCAGGGTCGCCGACCTCGACGCGGATTCCTTCTGGCCGTCCCTGACGGAGCTCACCGCGGACCTCTCTGCGGCGGCCGAGCGGCCGGATCTCGTCGCCGTCGGAGCCATATATCACCTCGACGACCTCCCGCCGTGCCGAAGTCTCGACACGTTCAAGGAAGCGCTCATCGACTGGAACATGAGCCTGGTCTCGCGCGGCCTGGAGCTCGGACTCCTCGACCCGCTTATTCCCGCCCAGATGCATGCCGAACTCGCCTATGCCGTCGTGAACTGCATCGACCGCTGGGTCATCCAGGACGCCGCCCACCGCGACAGGGCCCAGGAAATCGTCTGCACCATCCTTCCCCGAATGCTCGGAGCGCCCCACACCCACACGTCACACACCCAGCGCACTCAACCCGTATCAGGAAAAAAACAGGACGACTCATGACCACAACTACCCTCGTCGCAGGATCTACCGGCTACCTCGGACGCTTCATCGTCGCCGAGCTGCACCGTCGCGGGCATCGGGTCCGCGCCATCACGCGCAGCCGCAGCCGGGCCGCCTCACCAGGTCCGTGGGAGGCGCCCGCCCTCGACGGCCTCGTCGACGAATGGGCGGTCGGGGACGTGACGGACCCCGCCTTCACCGCCGATGTCGCCAAGGATGTCCACAAGGTCATCTCCGCGCTCGGCGTCACCAAGCAGAAGGCGAGCCCCTGGGATATCGACTACCGCGCCAACCTCGCCATCCTCCGCTCTGCCGAGCAATACGGCGCCCGGAGTTTCTGCTTCGTCAACGTCATTGGAGGCGACCGGTGCCCGGCCCAGCTAACGAAGGCCAAGACCACTTTCGTCGAAAAGCTCGCCGCCTCAACGATTTCAAGCCAAATCATCAACCCACCCGGGTACTTCTCCGATATGGCTCAGATTCTGACGATGGCCAAACGAGGGCGAGCCTACCTCTTCCGTCCGAACACCCGGATCAACCCCATTCATGGGGCCGACCTTGCGGAATTCTGCGTGGACCGCCTGGTTGACTCCGAAGAGGGCGAATGGAACGTGGGAGGCCCGGAGGTCTTCACCTGGAAGAGCCTGGCTGAGTGCGCATTCCGCGCTCTCGAGCGGCCTGCGAAAACCACGACCGTGTCGCCCGCCATCCTGCCGCCCCTCATCAAGGTCGTCGGAGTCGTCAACCCTCGGCGAGCAGACACACTGCGGTTCGTCACATGGAGCATGCTCAACGACTGTGTGGGAGACCCCGTCGGAACCCACACACTCATCGACTTCTACAAGAGCCACGCCACCGACAAAAAATAAAGGCCGGCGCTCGCGCCAACTCGTATGCCTCATGTGCCTCATGACTATGGCCCGTGGGTCCGGTGCGGCGTTCCGGACCCACGGGCCTGAGTCAT
>ERZ772967.2839-NODE-2839-length-10915-cov-4.424862_pt1 | contig 10915 bp, 9 predicted proteins | sample MGYA00511677_ERZ772967 | MGnify/ENA primary metagenome ERZ772967 (study PRJEB29015, sample SAMEA2737931) | human oral metagenome | biome: human oral; feature: human-associated habitat; material: dental | place: China | collected 2146 ...
AGCTCTTGACCACTCTAAAATTTCAAAAAGCACTTTTAAATCTACTATTGGAGCGGGAATTTTCGTTCCATCATTTTTTCTTGAGGCTTCAAACATTCCATAATACACACCTTTTATATTTAGATTGTAATCGCGCGTATTTGCATAGAATTCACTCATCACAAAGCTCATTAAAGAAAGCGATCTAAACGAATGCGTTATATCGAGATATACCTCGTCATCTTTTGAAATTTCACTCATAATTTGCAGGTATTTATCAAAATTTAACCAAAGCTCGTCTTCGTTTAGTCCATATTTTATAATAAAACATTTTGAGCCTTTCGAGCCCAGTTTCGTTTCTATTTGTTGCTCCACGGGTAGTAAAAAATTCTCATCGCCTCCAGTTTCTTTATCGATATAAATTCTTTCCGCGGTTTCGCTATTGCCGTCGAATTCCTCATAAACCGACTCCCAAATAGAATCTTTAGTACCGACTAAAAACAACTTATCTATACGGATATGTTCGCATAAGACGCTAGATATGAAGGTTCTATCCTTATAAATTTTATCGTCTATGGCATAGTCGGCTTTTTGATATCCTTTTTTCCTATCACCCATTCCCAATGAACTTATTAAAATTTTAGCCATATTTTACTCCTCATTTTGCATATAAGTTAAATCATAGTGCTTAACAGTATAATCGCTAGTGGAAACGTACTGCAAATGCCTGTCGTTGGGTATCGCAAACATCGCTCCGGCTATACTTATCGCTTTTTGTCCTCCCGTGACATCAAATACAATGTCGTCTTCCGTAAAGCCCTCTTGCCCAAGCTGGCTATATACGCTTTCTAAAAATTTATAGACGCTTTTTGCATCTTCGAAATTCTTTATATATCGTACATTCGCCATATCCGCAAGCTCCTTGCCAAAGAGATTTTGCACGCATTTTAAAAATTTATCTCTATCGCCGTGAGATTTTTCAGAACAAGCGACTATAATCTTTTTAAGTCTTTGTTTATGATAGTCTATCGCTTTTAGCGGCATTCTATAATTATTTCTTCCATACTCGTCTATAGTTTTAAATTCCAAAATTTCTTCTATTCCGCTATTATTTTCGCTTAAAAATAGCACCAGAACTTTAGCTCTTTTGGGTCTATCATTTATACATATATCGACATTAGGAATGTCTTTAGGAATTATTCGTTTGATTACCCCAAAAATCGCTATAGAACCTAAAATTTGAACCGCCATAGTGCCGTCTTTGGCGCTCCATTTTAAAATTTCGCCGCCGAAAATTTTATCTAGTAGCGACGACATTCCGTCCGGCAACCAAGCGAAAAACAGCAATACGCCCGCAATGATAAAAAATGCCCTATGCCCCAAAAGAGAGCTTCCCAAAAGCGAAACGACTATTTTTTGAAAATTTCTTTTTTCATAATGCGTCATTTTTTAAATTCCTTTAGCATCTCCATTATCTTTAACGTATCTTGATAGTCTCTGTCTTTTTCCGGCCTTTTTTGCTTGGTCTGTTCTTTCCATCTTCCAATCTTTTTAAACATGTCTCTTAACCCACAAAGCGCTTCAAATTTCATATCGTCAAATTTATCGGTTTGACTTATCGCTTTAAATAAGACTGTCGCTTCGGGCATATTTTTGTAAATGGGATCGTTTTTGAGCTTATAAATTCTTTTATCCAGTTCGCTCATATTGCTTGTAGCTTCTTGTAGCTCTTTTTCTTTCCTTCGAAGTTCTATTTCCTCTTTTAAGGCCTTCTCTTTTTCTATTAGATCGTTTGCAAATTTTTGATATGACGATATACTTTGTTGATCGGATAATGGAACTGCCTGTACCGTATTTACATTTGTAAGTTTAATATACCTATCCAAATAATAGCGACGATCGCTATTTTTACTTTTTGCAAAATCTTCAAGATTCATATATACCAATTCAGAATTACCTTCGTTGTCTTGCTCGCTAGCCATTGAAAATAAATTTTTTATCTGCTCGCTTTCGTGCCATTTTATCTTGCCGTCGAAAATTTCACCGTTCATAGCCGACTCAAAATCCTTTAAATACTCCTTAACTTCTTTGCTAAATCCATTGAGGTCTAAGACGCTGAGTTTAATTTTGCCGTATCCTAAAGGCTTCGCCATACCGATAGAATAATAGCAAAGATCGTTTTGATGAAATGTAATAGCTGATAGCAATGCTCCAATCTCAATAGGCAAGAGATTATGGACTAATATTTTGCATCTAAATTTTGCTCCCGACTGAAGTGGCGTGATAGCTGTTTCTATATTTGCTGTTTTATCACCAGTATCACTTGTAGCGACGCTTTGACCTTTATGCGTCGGGTATCGCTTAAAACCAGATAGTGTGGCATTTCTATCATTATAAGTAGCGTATTTTTCGCCATTTTGCTTTATGTAAATCGGATAATAAGATGCTTTTGGGGAACCCAAGACTACTTTTACCTCATTGCCTAAATTTACATTTTGGATAGCTTTGGCATGAGATACAAAAACCCTTCCTTTTAAGGACTCTTGTTTATTTTTAATTTTTCTACTATATCCAAATATAATTTCTGATAAATCGGGCTTACTCTCTTTTATTTGTGTATGAGCCAAGACCTCTTTTACGGATTTATCAAAAGGTAATTTATAAAGATATGAAAGTCCAAAATGAATGACCTCATTACCGTTAGCATGAAAAAATACGGGGATTTCTTTGCCACTTTTTAGTTTTTCTTTCCAGAAAGTCCAGTCGGCAGACTGCACGGGCTGCTTTTTCCTACCGTCAAAATAAGCAAATTTAAACACTTCAAACACACGCTCACTTACATTAAAAATTTTCGCATCTTGTTTTTGTATAAAGACAAAATCATAATTTTTTCCACTGGGGTTTACCTTATCGTCTTTTCTAGCCGACGGATGTCCTGTTAACACAACTTTACCTAATAACGAGCCTCTGTCATCAAATTTCACTATATTTCTACCGTTTTTAGACCCTTCTTTTGAAAAATTATAAATTTTATCTACATTTTCAAATTTGACTAAATCATATTTGGCGCAAGCGTTTTTAAGCGGATCATTTTTATCATCAAATTTGCCCCACAAAAAGCGATTTCTATAACCTTGTTTCTTAAATTTATATTCTATCTCTTGATACTTTATGCGATAAATTCCGTCGCATTCTCTTATCTTTATTGCTCCATTTTCTTTATAAAGCCAGCCACATTTAATATCTTTTAGGACTTTATTTTTGTATTCGTCCGTAAAATCCCGCATAGAATACTTTTTATCATCTATAAAGTTCATAGCTGAAAAGCTCATTATCTCAAGCACGTTTCTTATCATGCCCTTGATGCTAGTTGCGGGGATATAATACTCTTTGCCTCCATTTTCGTTTATATAATGGCAAAACTCGCTCGGATTTTTGCCATCCTTTATAAAAATAGGGCTTTTGGCGGTTACTTCGAGCTCGATTACGCCGCTTTCGCCGTCTTCAAACGGCACGTCATGGATATTTTTAAGAATGTTCTCACTAGCCCAAGGCGGGTAGAAAATTTTATCGTTTAGCGGTACAAAATTATATGGAGCAGTTATCATTTTTTATCCTTTTCATCTTTTACAAAGCCTGCAAATACTATCTTTTGAAGCTTCAATACCGGCAAACCCTCAAGAGTTCCATTACCTTGAGGCACTTCGCAAAACTCGTCTTTTTCATCTTGCCAAATTTGAGCCATTTTTATTTTGACTTCTTTGAATTTGGCAGAAAACTCAGGTTTAAATTTAGAGTGAAATTCTTTTATGTCGGGGTTTTTCTTCGGATCTAAATTTGCACCCCCCAACTCCGTCTCATCGACAAACCAAGCGTCGTTTATCTGGCGGATAGAAACACTCTTTTTGGACTTCTCATCAAAAAAATACGCCTCATAAATTAGCTCGTCTTCGCCTAGACCAGGAGTTCGCTCGCCCGCTAAAAACAAGTGCTTCTCGTCGATTTTTTCACCCATTAGCTGGATGTAGCCCTCGTAGCCTTTTAAATTTTCATTCACGTATTTTAAAATTTCGTCTTTATTCTTTTTCATTTTCGATCCGTCCTTCGTTGTATTTTAAGACCTTGCCTTTGAAAAATCCATACCCTTTTGTGGTTGCTCCACCAAGCGACAAACGCCCCTGAACTACGTCATCTAAAGCCGCTTCAAAGGCGCCTAAGGCGTTATCAAAAGCTTCATTCTCTTTGTCACCGCACACGTCGTTTTTAAGCAAAATTTCTATTGTAAATTCGTCTCTTTTTGCGACCGCTTTTTCTTGAAACAAAGCGCTATCGATCGCTCCGCCCGTGAAGCGGTCAATGCTAACGTGTTCGAAAACCTTCGCGTCTTTTGCTTCGTCGTAATCTAAAAAGCAATCGCTGATTAAAATTTTACCTTTGGCGCCTTTATCGTTTTTATTCTTTTCGTAGCCGAAAATTTCTCTTACTGCTTCGTTTTCACTGCCGACCTTGGCTTTTTCGCCGAATTGTTTATTGATTTTATTAAAATGAAACGCCGTTCGGTGCGATAATGCGCCCTTTACCGAGCTTGCCGGGATTAGAATTTTACGTTTGCCAAGGCATTTGTTTTCATAGTCGATCACGCTCTCAAGCACCGGCGTTTGATCCGCATCCTTATCGCCAAATCCGCTTCCGAACATAAAGAAATCATCGGGCAAAATTTTAAGTTCGTATCTGATATGTCTTTTCAAATTACCGTCCCCTGCGCTATCGAGCGTAAATTTCGCAAACCCATCGGAGCTAAAATTTAAACTACTCGAGTATCTATCCGGCTCAAACTCGCCCCATTTTATCTCTAAAATTTCCAAAGAACCAAAGCCTTTAGAGCTTCCGCCGCCAAGCCTTAGCGTAGGATCGCTAAGCAAATTTAAAATTTTATCAAACTCCTCTTTGCTTCCGTCAAACTCAAGCGAGAATTTAAATCTAGTACCTTTAAATACAACTTCCTCGTCAAATTTACCGGCATCTTTTGCCGCGCCGTTTGCGCCTATGGCGACATGATCTCTAATCGGTAAATTATCAAAAAGGCGCAAAAACTCGTTCTTTTCTAAAAGCAACTCTTCGCAAACCTTATTATTCTTATCGACGAGCAACAGAGCGTTTGAGATAATTAGTCTTGAGCCGAGTAAATCTTCGTCTTCTTTTTTATTTTCGTCTTTGCTTACCTTTCCATTTTCGCCCTGATCCTTTTTCTCGCGCTTGGTTCCAAAAATTTCATTCGCGGCATCCTTACCAGCATTATCTTCAAATGCCCTACGCAAAATCCCTGCAACCGAAGTGCCTAAGATCATCGGCAAGCCGTTCCAATCTCTTTGCACCGGTGCATCCAAAAATAGATCATTTTTGCCGCCGCCGACTTTTAACGGAGTTTTGGCTTCTATGATGACGTGCGCTAAAAATCTTTTCATTGCTTTTCTCCTGTGATTTTTGGCATTTGCATTGATAAGAGCAGCGTAAATTTAAGCTTATTTTTGCTCTCTTTAATCGCTTTTAAAAGCACATGACCATTGCCAGTTTCTTTTTCGCAATCCCAGTTTGCTTTTCTAACGCCATTACGTATAAATTTAGATACTTGATCTGCTATATTTTCGTCTTTTTCCTCGGTGGTTTGATTGCTGATTTTAGCCTCTTTGTCGTCAAGTACGCTATCATTAGTAGCAACATCTCTGCATATCGACCTTATCGCGCCCCATTGTGATTTTGAAATTTTGCTAAATTTATCTTTATGGCTTTTTATAAAATCAGCCACCCTCTCGGCTATTTCAAGAGCTTGGTCTTTCGTGGTCTGCTTTTGTTTTAAAAATTTAGCCAAATCACTTTGTATCGGTATCTCTTTAGTCGAGTGCTCAGTCTCCGCTTCTTTTTGGAATTCTATCGGATTATCCTTCGCGTCACCGCCGTTTAAAAACCACGGATTTATCAGCACTTCGCCAAAGCCTTCGCTCAAATACGCTCCGACGCCGTTTTTTAGCGCGGCTATCTGCTCGGCACTTAAATTTTTCAAAGCAATTACGCTACCTTTATTTATGCAGGCTCGCTCGTAATCTTTCGTACTACGGGCGCCGTTATAAGGGGTGAAATTTGAAATTCTAATCTGTGTCTTGGCGTAATCGACATTATTTTCATTTAAATTCGACAAAATATATTTTACGTCATAGCTCGGATTGCCGTTTTCATCGATTAACGCAAGGCGGGATTTGGCATAGATGAAAGTATATCCCTCAGGCGGCGTAAAGCTTTGGATTTCATCCGTATTTTCGCCTATAAATTTAATCTCTACTGCCCCATACTCGGCGCTTTTTGATTTGCCGAGCCTAGTTGAACGCTCTAGCGTTTCTTTTGCGCGGTTTATGTCGTCTTTGCTCACGTTAGCGTCAAATTTAACGCTAAATCGCCATTTCATTCCGGCCCTAAACGCCTCGTAGCCATACATCTGACTATCCATAGAGCGTCTTTTCTCTTTATCGTAGGCGCTTTTTTGAGAAAAATCTCGATCCAGGCTAAGCTGCTTTTTTTCGTCATTTATATAGCCGCTTCGCATCTGTTTTAGCTGGGTAAAATCGTCAAATTTGTTTCGCTCCTCATCTTTATATTTGCATAACAGATGGTGGTTATAAATTTTGCTGCCATCAAGCTTTTCGTGAAAATAGGAAAGCGGAATTTTAAAAAATTCTTTACCGTCCTTAATCGGCGCAGCATCGCAAAATTTCACTGCTCCGCTATGAAAAATTTTAAAAGGATCGCCAAAGTCGCTATATCTGCTAGCCACCATGCCCAAAAATGCACTTCCCGGGATAAAATCAAGCGAGCTCATCTTGCCCTGCGTATTAGAGCTTGCCTGCAAAATAACGGGACTTTTAAAAGTTATCTCAAATCTAAGCTCTCTCATCATAGCTCCTTAACTTTAAATTCGCATCTGCCGAGGCCTCGGTTGCGGTTTAGCCCTATCCGTTTTATCATTTCTAGCGCACGTTTTAAATTTTGGGCGATTTCGCCGCTTACGTTTTGTATCTCGCCTTTTAGGCTTATAGGCAAAACAACCTCTATATCTCTTAGCGACTTATCTGCCGCGATGCCGTTGTCACCGATTTTAGTAGCCGAAATGATTTCAAAAAGATTGCGCTGCAAGTTATTCGACGTTATTTCGGCAGCGATTTTTTCATCTATCGTAGCGCTGCTAAAATAGCACTGTGCCTGCGTAGTATCGTCGTTATCTTTTTGTTCCACTTTGCTGCCTCTAGAACCGAAGCACTTATCTATATCGCCCTGATCCCAAAACAGCTCCGCCGCCTCGCGCACAAGCCCCTTTATCGTTTTACCGGGTACATACGGAAGGCCTGCGGAGTTTTTTACTACATAGCTATCAAGCGCCGCTCCACCGCTAAGGCCGCTACTAACGTGCCAGTAGTCGAAAAATTTAAGCTCGTAATTTATCGTCATTTTTGCCCTCCACTTTTTTATCTTCCGCGCCAGAAGTAACGGAGAGAAATTGCAATACGTCGTAAATCGGCGTTTTTTGCACTCCGTCCTTTTCTAAAATCAAATTTCCACACGATAGCCCGCCGTAAAGACTGCTCAGCGCCTTATCAAATTCGCCCCTATTTTCTAACATCTCATTTATTCTATCTAGCATAACTTTGGCTAATCTATCGTTTACGCCAAGTTCCTTTATCCACTCTCGCAGTTTGCCTTTGGGGCTGTTTTCGCCGCGATACATTTCGGCTAAATTTATAAAATTTTCTACCTTTGGCTCGCTTTTTGATTTGTTCGTATTGCCTAAATAATAAGGTCCGAAATCGCATCTGATTTCGCTAGTATTTTTGCCATCGGCCGTACGCCCCTCTTTTTTACTCCCGATAGCGCGCCCTTCTTTTTCGCCCCCGATCGTCAGTTCATCTTTTATAAATTTATCCCAGCTTTGGAAATTCGAGCTTTGGACGTTATGAAACATTAAGCAGCTTGGCGCTATGTCTTTTTCGGCATCATTTGCATAGCGATCTTTGCTGTGCTTTTTTGCGGCATCGCAAAGCTCCTCAGCTAGACCTGCCGCATAATGAAACGGGAATTTTTCGTTACAATAGGCAATCCCCGCGCACATCGTGAGTTTTTTCTCTATATCGCGCTTTTTATTGTCCGTTTCCTTCTCAAATTCCTCTATGAAATTTTTAGTAAATTCTAACGCTATGTCCGCATCGCAAACCGCCGTCATATCGTCGCCGCTTAAAATTAGCGCTTTTATCTTTAAATTTTTATCGCCTAAAATCTTTGCCGTTTTTTCCTTTGCGTTTTCATAAGCCTTTTTTGTGGCTCCGTCAAGCGCCTGCGAAAATCTAGCTATAGCTCCAGTATCATCGCTCTTTTTTACAACTCCAATCAAATTTTTAACTAATACGCCAAGCCCGTTGCCGTCTGCGTGGATAACGGCTAGTTTATTTTTCTTATTTGAAATTTGGCTAAATTCTTTTAATTCCTTAGCTCCCGGGTGCCTCTTAAACCACCTCCCGTGTGCTTCTCTCTTTTGAACGGATGAGATGTCTAATGCATCATCGCCGTCAAATTTTACGATAGGTCGCGCCGTTTTGGGCGCAAGAGCCATAAAATTTATACTCATATCAAGCGGCAGGCTCGGGCGGTTGCGTTGAGTTTTTAGTTTTCGTTCGAGCTCTTTCGATGCCGTTCCGTAGTCGTTGTCATTATAAGGAGCGACAGCTTGAGAAATAGTAATGCCGTAAGCATTTTGCATTATCTTTTTAGGCAGATCCCTGACGATCTTTTTTAAATTTTCCTCGCCATTTACGATCGCTCTAAAATTTCCCGCCGCGTTAAGCAAAATTTGCTCCACCAATCCATTCGCCCTTAGTTCGTCAAAGACGCCAAATATCGCGCCATTGCCTTCTTGCTTGTCATCAAATTTCTGTCCAAGCGAGTCTATTATTTCGCTGGCACCGATGATCTCTTGCAGCTTGTTCGTAGCGTAAATATACTCTTGTATACCCTGGATACTCGCGCCGTATAGGTATTTAGCCATCTTGCCTCCTTCGCGTTATATTTTTGAAATTTTATCGCAACTAAACTTAAATTATTTTTTGAAAAATTACGCAAAATGAGCTAGCCGAAGCGACGCCTCGAGCTAGCCCGAATTTATTGTCTAGTCCTACCGCAAAAGACATATTGTCCGTTATATCCTTGCCTTTGATGTAAAAATCGAGCGTAGGGACGTACGAGCCGCAATTGCTCGGCGCGATATTAGCTAAATTCGGCGTCTCTTGCGCTAAAGCGCCACTCATAGCTCCAGCCGCTGCTGGCGACAACACAATCTTTTTCATTACAACTCCCTTAATTGATCTCGTAGGCGTTTTACCTCCGAGTTTGAGCGCAATTATAGTGAGCCATAGTGTCAGATTCTGTCAGCCAAGGGGAAACTTTGAAAAATGAGAGGGAAATTTTAATTAAATCAGGGGAGGGTAGATTGAAAATTTTAGGTGCAAAGAGGAACCAATCCCCTAGATCGGGGAAATTCTAACCGAATTCCTCGCTACCTAAAACCATTCCTAGCAAAAGCCGTATTTATTGATCCATTCTACCTCATTCATCCGACTCTCTTATTTAGTTTAACTCATTATTTTCAAATGCTTTTTTCGGAATTTTACTTAAGATAGTGTTGAGCTTCGCTCCAGTGTAAGTTGCAGTATGGATGATGATCTTTACCGGCGTAAAGCCATCTTGATAGTTGTTGAAAGCCGATTTTACTTCGACAAAATTTATCATCATTGAAGCCATATCTCCTTCCACATCCGTTTCGGTTAGCAAAGGAAATTCATTAAATAAGCATAGGGAAGTGCCATCAAAACAATTCTTTTGCGCTTTTCGAAACTGAGTGTCAAAAGGAACGAGAGCAACAACTTCGGCGTTTAGCCTACCTGAATACCTCTTAAACTTATTTTTCCCGCTACTCTTAACTGCGCGCTCATAAACGCGTAACGGCGCAGCTCCTTTTGAAGCCAAAAAACTTTTAACTTCCGAAAGCTTTACATCGTTTTCATAATCGGCTATCTTAAGCGAATTATCGAAGTAATCGTTTCCATATTGAGATTTTTCGCCCATATCAAATAAGACGATTAGCTCATTGGCTAGCCTTCTACTTTGAAAGTTAGTCGTAAACTCATCTTTTCTATTAACCCTTCCATAGTAGCTTTCCGGGTCCGGTTCTATGCAACTCGCCAAAAATAGTGCAATCAATACTAAAAATAGTGTTCTCATAACATTTTCCTTCCTTTAAATTTATAAACAATCGGGCAATTTGAAAAGCCGGTTATTCTATCCGTTGCATCGCTTTCCAATTGAAGCAAAGCAAAATTAGCTATCTTATTTAACTCTCGCGGCGAATACTCGATAATCAATTGTCAGGTAGTTGAACTTGTACCTACTTTTCATTATACGCTTTGTAACCCGCAAAATCATAAGTACTTTTATCGATCTCTTTTCTTGTTTCATAATCGATAAAAATTAAATCGAGTGATGAACCAAGCTCCATTAGCTCTCCGATCTCCTTAGAGGAATAAAGCAATTGAGCCGTTCGCTCTTTTAAAAAGTTAATAAAGGTATAGGCGTCTTCATTTTTTCCATCTTTCTCATTCTGGGCTTTAACTTTATGAGGTGTGATTTCTACAACCATGTTAAGCTTTTTATTTTCCCTATCGCAAGTTATCGGCTTATACACCAAACCATATTCACGCCAGTATAGTCCCGGGTGATTGTCACCACTAAAAGCTCTATCTAATAGCGAAACGCTATACTCTCCTCTTGGAGCTATTTGAACTCTATCTCCATACTTATCTTTATCAAGGAACGACTTTGCTTTACGTATAGATTCCTCATA
>ERZ772967.2842-NODE-2842-length-10903-cov-15.916482_pt1 | contig 10903 bp, 8 predicted proteins | sample MGYA00511677_ERZ772967 | MGnify/ENA primary metagenome ERZ772967 (study PRJEB29015, sample SAMEA2737931) | human oral metagenome | biome: human oral; feature: human-associated habitat; material: dental | place: China | collected 2146 ...
GCGGACATCAGGGACACGAGGATCCCGGACAGGAGCATGCGGCCGACGTTCTTGGAGACCAGGTCGTTGCGCTCCTTGTCGACGATGCCCTTGAAGCAGCCGATGATCATGCCGATCGTGCCGAAGTTCGCGAAGGACGTGAGGAAGACGGTGAGGACGGCCTGATAGTGGCGGGCGTAGCCCGTGATCTCAGAGGTGACCTGCCCCATGGCGACGAACTCGTTGGTGACGAGCTTGAGCCCCATGATCTGCGACATGTCCCATCCGGTCGACGGGTCCAGGCCGAGGAGCATGGCGGGCACGAACATGAAGACGCCGAGGATCGACTCCAGGGAGAGCGGGGCCCAGATGGCGCCGAGGATCTTGTCGATGAGTGCGGCCAGTGCGACGAAGGTGATGACGTTGGCGGTGATGATGAGCACGAGCTTGCCCGCGCCGAGGATGGAGTCGCCGAGGAAGGAGAAGAAGGGCTCCTTGGCGGGCCTGTCACGGTCCTTCTTGAAGATATTGGCGACCAGGGCGCCGAACCCGCCCGAGTGGGCCTTGCCCTGCTTCTCGTTCCCGGAGTCATCGGCGGCGGAGCCCGCCTTGGAGGCATCGGCCCCGGCGTCGTCGGCCCCGACGGCGGAGCCGGCCTCGGCCCCGACGGCGACCGGGACGGCCTCGTCCTCGTCCTCGTTCTCGTAGGAGACGATGATGTCCTCCTCGGGCGGGACGTCCACCGGGTAGAGCATGCTGGTGACGATGAGGGCGTTGAGGCAGTTGATGGGCACCGCCGTCAGAACGAACTCGGCGGGGACCATCTGGATGTAGGCGGCGAGGATCGACGCGGTCACGCAGCTCATCGACATCATGGCGATGACGACGTTGCGCGCCGGGCTCATCTTCTGCATCTGGAGCTTGGAGATCGCCAGGGCCTCCGTGTTCCCCAGGAACATCATCTCGATCGAGTAGAAGGCCTCGAACCTGGGCTGACGGGTGACGACGCTCAGACCGCGTCCGATCCACTTGATGATCCACGGCAGCAAGCCGATGTAGGTGAGGATGTCGAAGAGGGGGACGACCAGGAGGATCGGCAGCAGCGCGCCGACGACGAAGTTCACGGGCGCGGGGTCCACGCCCTCGGCGCCGACCCAGTTGGCCAGGGCGAAGTTGATGCCCTTCCACGCCACCGAGACGAGCTCGTTGAAGCCCGCCGCCGCGCCCTGAACGGCGGCGCGGCCCCACGAGAAGCTCGTGAGGATCCAGGCGATGACGAGGTTGAGCGCGGTGAGGATACCGACCGACTGCCAGTGGATCTTCCGGCGGTCGTGGGAGAACAGCCATCCTGCTGCGAGGAATACGAGGATTCCCAGGACATTAATGGCCAAGGATGTCAATGGCATGAAGCGATCCTTCGTGTGTGGGGAGTATGGGCGGTCGAAAGATTGAGGGCGGATGGCGGCGCGGGGCGCGAGCGCCCCGAAGGGGTTCGGAGGGGCCCGGCCCGCGCGGGCGGACTCAGTCCAGGCGGGCGAGGGCGCCCGCGACGAGGTCCCAGAACCGGTCGGTCTCCAGACCGATCCCGACCCGCGAGGTGCAGGCGTCCTCGGCGATGGCGCGCATATCGGCCACGGTCATCCCGTAGGTCAGGGCGCCGCGCAGCTCGACGTCGACGGGGCAGCGCCGCGTCGGGACGAGGGTGGGGTCGATGACGTAGGCGACGGCGCAGGGGTCGTGGGTGGGCGGGTCCGGGAAGGCCTCCTGATCCTGGTAGGTGGATCGGAAGAAGTCCATGAGGCCGTTCACGGCGTCGGCGAGTCCGGGGTTGGCCCGGCCGAGGGCCCTCTGGACATCGGGGGTGCACAGGGCCCGGTGGGTGACATCCAGGCCGATCATGGTCAGCGGCCAGCGCTCGTTGAAGACGATGTGGGCGGCCTCGGGGTCGCACAGGATGTTGAACTCGGCCACCGGTGTCGCGTTGCCGACGCCGTAGGCCCCGCCCATGAGGACGATCTCCTTGAGGCGCCCGACGATGCGGGGCTCCATGCGAGCGGCCACCGCGACATTGGTCAGGGGGCCGGTGGCGACGAGGGCGACGGTGCCGGGCTCGTGGCTCATCACGGTCTCGATGAGCCAGGCGACGGCGTGCTGCTCGGCCTGCGGGCGGCTCGGCTCGGGCAGCTCGACGCCGTCGAGGCCGGTCTCGCCGTGGATGTAGGCGGCGTCGATGGCCTCGCGGACGAGCGGCTTCATGCAGCCCGCGTGGACGGGCACCTCGGGGCGGCCGGCGAGCTCGCACACCGCCCGGGCGTTGAAGGTGACCTTCTCGAGGCTGTGGTTGCCGCCGATGGTCGTGATGCCCAGGAGGTCGATCTCCGGGCTCCCGAGCGCGAGGAGGATCGCGATCGCGTCATCATGGCCCGGATCGCAATCGAGGATCATCTTGGTTGTCACACGCGACTCCTTTGTAACTGTGACGGCTGACACGCTTCCTCGCGGCGGACTCCTCGATGCGGCTTCGTCACCGCGCCGAGGGGCCTCCGCGCGCCGATGGTCGACGAGAGGAAGGGCGGCACCCTGAAGGCACCAGGGCACTATATATGACTCCTCCAACATTTGGAAACGTTTCCATGAGAGGCGCCGAGCCGCCCTTCGGCGCTCCGGCCGGGCGCCCCGCCCCATGCGGGCGTGATAAGTGACCCATCTCACCCCTCTTCCCCCTTGCCGCGGGCGCGATGCCGTCCGGCACTGAGCGCGCGCAGACGCCGCGCCCTGGCCCCGGACGGCGTCGCGCCGGCGCGACGCCGTCCGCCTTGACGGAGGCGACGAGGCGTGTGAGCATCGCGGCGAGCCCGGCGCTGGAAACGTTTCCCTCCGCGGACTCGCACCGTTGCCGTGCACAACCGAGTGCAGACGAGGAGACCGTCGTGGGGGCCCCCACCATCAAAGACGTCGCCGCGCTGGCCGGCGTCTCCCTGGGAACGGCCTCCCGCGTCCTCACCGGGCACCCCTCGACCTCGGCGCGCTCGCGCGAGAGGGTCACGGCCGCCGCCGCCCGGCTCGGCTACACCGTCAACGCCCGGGCCCGCTCGCTGCGGGCCGCGCGCTCCGACGTCGTCGCCCTCCTCGTGCCCGACGTGCGCAACACCTTCTTCGCCCAGCTCGCCCACACCGTTCAGACCGCCCTGTTCGCACGGGGGCTGTCCATGCTCATCAGCTCGGCCTCCGAGGACGCCCAGCAGCAGGACCGCTACCTGCGCGTCCTGCTGGAGCAGCGCATCGACGGCATGATCCTCGCCCCTCAGGGCGACGCCACCCCGGGGCTGCGCACGCTCGTGGAGCATCAGACTCCCCTCGTCTTCGTCGACCGCGCGATCGCCGAGCTGGACGTGCCCTCGATCGACTCCGACCCCGCTCCCGGAATGCGGTCGGCCGTCGAGGAGCTGGTCGCCCACGGGCACAGCTCGGTCACCTACATCGCCGGGATCCTGGGCTCCCCCACGGGGCGCGAGCGCCTGGCCGCCTTCGAGCAGGCCGCCGCCCCGCTGCTCGCGCAGGGGGCGGCGCGCGTCATCCGCGCGGACAACACCGGTGTGCGGTGGCTCGGCGAGCTCGACGAGCACCTGGAGACCGGCACCACGGCGCTCGTCTTCGGGTACTCCCCCCACACCCTCATCGCGATCCGCCATCTTCAGGACACGGGGCGGAGGATCGGCCGCGACGCCTCGATCATCAGCTACGACGACCTCGAGGTCTTCAACCTCCTGCTCCCGCGACTCACGGTCATCACCCAGCACCCGGCGCGCCAGGCCGCGCGCGCCGTCGAGATGCTCTGCGAGACGATCGACGGCGGGCGCCCCGCCTCGCAGCGAGTGCCCGCCTCGCTGATCCGGCGCGAGTCCGTGACCACGGTGCGCTGAGCGGATCGTCCCGGGTGCGGTGGAGGACCTGAATCCGCGGAAGGACGCGGATCATGCCCGCGCCCGGGAGGCGCCCCCGTTGAGTTCAAGGACCGTGCGATCCGGTCGGCGCCGGGGCTCCTGGGCCGACCCGGGCCGGCCCAGAGGTGTTCGACGCATCGTCACGGGGCCCTTCAGCCGTTCGTGACGGGGATGTCGGTGAGGCGGTAGGCGGTGCCCTTGAGCGCGTACTTGCCGTCGGGGTGGTCGAGGGTGATGGTGTCGCCGCCGGGGTCGGGCCAGATGGTGCAGATGGTGGTGGTGCCGGTCTTGAGGTGGTCGGAGATGTTGAGCTCGGTCAGGGGGATGTGGTGTTCGGCGTCGGCGTCGAGGTAGTCGGCGGGGAAGATGCGCTCGCCTCCGGCGATGAGGGTCAGGCCGTCGCCGGCGTAGAAGGTCGGCAGGGCGCCTTCCTCGCCGCGCTGGTTGGAGAGGATCGTCTGGGGGTCCTGGAGCAGCGGGTGAAGTGGAGCCCCGGTGGAGCCGGGTTTGACGGTGCAGGTGACGGCGCCCAGGAGGAAGCCGCCGGCGCGGGTGACGTGGTCGAGGGCGATGGTGACCTCCCCGCTGGTGTCGGCGCCTTCGGACGTCAGGGTGACGCCGTCGGGACCTGCGGCGGTGGGGCCCTGCGGGGCGGGAAGAGATGCGCCCGAGTCACTGCTGGGAGCGGCAGTAGGGGCTGCGGTCGGACCGCCGCTCTTGCTGGTGGTGCCGCTGGTGGGGGTGAGGGTGATCTCGACGCGTCGGTTGGCGGCCCTGGCCTCGTCGGTGGTGTCGTTGACGCGGGGCTCGCTCTCGCCCTTGCCGGACACGGAGGTCTGCCACTTGTCGAGTGCGGCGAGCTGTTCGAGTCTGGTCTTGACGGCGTTGGCGCGCTTCTCGGAGAGGGTCTGGTTGTAGGCGTCGTCCTGGATGTCGTCGGTATGGCCCACGATGGTCAGCGTCCCGCCGTCGGGATACTGGGCGAGCCGGCCGGCGACGGTTTGGAGCTGGGCCTCGGCACCCGGGGCCAGGTCCGCGGAGTCGGGGGCGAAGGTGACGTCGGAGGCCAGGGTGACGGTGACGTCAGTGCTGTCGGTGTGGGTGCTGGTGGAGTCGTCCAGGGCCCTGGTGTAGCGCTCGATGGCCGCGGGCCCGGCGAGTTCGGTGGCGGCGCCCGGGAACTGGTCGAGATCGCTGCCGGCAGCGGTCAGGTCGATGCCGGCCTTCTTGGCGTCGTCGGCCTCCAGGACCGAGACGGCGGTGAAGCCCGCCATGGGGACGAGGACGGTCACGGTGCCGGTGTCGACCTTGCCGAAGGACAGGTAGGAGGTGACTTTCTCTCCGGGGGCCGTGTCGAGGAATCCGCCGCCGCCGTCGGTGGCGCTCCATACGCGCCCGGACTCCGGGTCGAGCAGCTTGACCAGTGAGGCGCCGGCGCCGGGACGATAGATGGATGGGGCTCCGAGGTAGTGCGAAATGCCGAGTTTGTTGTCGCCGGTGCTGTAGGAGTCGGCCTCGATGTCGTCGATGGAGGCGTCGTCCTCGGCTCGGGTCAACTCCAGGGCCATGATTGAGGTGGCCTCGTCCTTGCGGATGACGGGGGAGACCCTCACCGCGACATTGTGGCCCATGATGTGGGCATCGAGCTCCTGCCACTGCGTGCCGCCGCCCTGGGTTCCTCCACTGGCGGATGCGGACCCACTCGCCGCGGTCGAGGAGTCCGACGGCGCTGAGACGTCCCCGCCCTTCGACGACCCGGGAAGCCCATCGCACCCGGCCAGCACCGGCGCCCCGACACCCGCCAAGAGCGACAGGGCCACAAAAGACCGACGAGACGCCGTCAACGAACCGACGCAGAGCGAGTCGGAGAAAACCGAGGCCATAGGAGCTCCTTGGTGAGAACGTGTTCGAAGACGGAGTGTAATCACAACGTGATGATGTCATCAAGGAACGCTCCCCGTGTACTACCCATCCCTCCACGGGGAGAACTCTGTGCGATCCGTTTCCGGTTCTGGCCTGCGGGCACCACCCATCTCTCCACGGGGAGACCCCATGGGATCCGGCCGTCTCCGCGAAGACCCCGGGAGGAAGACCCCGGGAGGCTTATTCATATAGCTGTTCAGAATGTTTCGGCAGCAATTCGCACGCGTCACACGGGGTCGCCTTTTCTTGAGAGAATGAGCCCTTCTCGCCAGGAGGACCTCCGGATCCGCGGGGGGCGCCGGGTTGTCCGCTGCGCCTTTTTCCGTCTGCTGCGCCTTTTTCCGTCTGCTGCGCTCCTTCACCCTCCGCTACGCCTCTTCTTCTCGTACAGTGGAGGGTCAAGGGGCGCAGCAGACGCGGGCGCGGACGGGCCCGCGGCCATCACTGTGCACGGGGGCGCCGTCCCACTCGCCCCTTCCGCCCCATCGGCCCCGCCCGTCTCGCCGCGGACGCGAACGGACCGGCGGGCGGCGCGGCCCGGCGACTCGGAAAGGCGACCGGCGCGCATCTTCCCGCCTCCGCCCCACGGCCCTCGTCATCATCACACTCCAGCACGAACCCCGATGAGAAAGGCTCAATATCGAGGGCCCGGGACATCAGTGAGCCCTTCTCACCGGAACCGATGGCTCAGGGGCCAGGACCGGCGCGACGGTGCGGGAAGGATGGGCGCGGGGTGGACGTGGCGCGCACAGGGGCCGCACACCTCGCTTCGCCCCGGACTCTTCCGCGCCATCACGCCGATCCTGGCCAGTCCGGGGCCTTCCTGGCGAGAAAGGCTCACTGTGGGGGTCCGGGGTCGACCAGGTGCAGGAAGGAGCACGCCGAGCAGGATCCCGGGGCCGCCGTCGAGCCGGCCGAGATCGCCGGACTGAGGGCGGAGAAGAGGGGGCTGAGGACGGAGATGCGAGTTGCTTGAATAAAGCAACGGCATTCGTGTGCCCTGAATGAGAGGAGGCCCCTGATGCAGGTCGGTAATTCCTGGATGATGTTGTGCGGATGATGAGGATGTGGCCACTCGAAGTCGCTGTGCGGACGGAGGCTTCAAACCGTCTTGTGCCGCGTTGGCTGAAGACTGTCGTGATGAGCATTCAAGGAGGAGAAATACTATTCGCGTACGAGTGGAAGCACTGACGACGGAATATTCCCGGTTTCCAGGAACGACTTGACGGCGGCGAGGGCCTTCTCGCGGGGGATCGCCAGATTCGCGGGAACCTCGGACCACGAGCCGAAGTAGTCATAATGCACATATTCGCAAATGTCGTCATTAAAATCGGCCGGCCATGAGAGTCCCTCGGGACCCCCTATCGCTACCGTGCACCCACCCCCCTCGAAGCGGATGAAAATACATGTCATGTCTTTATCGTCGGAGAGTTCAACGGCAGGAGTTCCTCGCCCGGAAGAGCCTGTCTCGGTGCGCCGAACGAGTTCGAGGAAGGCGGGCCAATCGGAGACGATCTCCTCCGCCAGAACGTCTTTCGTTTCATCCCAGTACTGCGCGATCATCTCTTCATCTCCGTACAATCCCTTCGATAACGGTGGATGGCATTCACTATGGCGTAGAACTCCCCCTGTTGGCGAGGAGCTCATCCACGGGTGCATCCATGAACACCCTCATGAGCCTGGCCGACTCGATATAGGCGTCCTCCAGCCAGGGGAGTTCGGGGACTCGCTCACCTCCCAGTGGGGGCGAGCACCACTCGACGACGACACATCCACGCACCTTTCATCACTGGCGGGCCCTGGTCGACCCGAGGGCTCTTCAACTGTTCCCAAGCCGTCTCCCCGCCTCCCGAGATCGCCCGGCGGAGCGGGCACCGCGGGCGGGGAGGAGGCGGCCCCGGCTACTGGCACCCCTCAACATGGACCTCGAATCCCTCGACCCAGTCCTCGTCGAAATCCGGGTCGTCGGGGTACATGTCCTTGAGGGTCGTCCGCACCCAGGTGTGGAATTTCCGCCATGTCTCCAGGTCCTCGCCCTTGAAATAGCACGGACCGTCGGTGACGACGACGTACATGCACTCCAGGACGTTGAAGAACTCATCCGCGTTTTCGAGGATCTCACGGGGATCCATATCCATGAACACCCTCATGAGCCTGGCCGTCTCCGCCTTGGCCTCCAGCAGCCACGGGAACCCCAGGTACTTACTCACCCCCCAGTGGGAGTCAGGGCCACCCACCGACAGCATAACCATGACATACCCCCATCCATCCCGGGCTCTCACCCGAAGAACCCTCTCATCCCGACCCTATTTCACCCCCGGGACGGACCCGAGCATTCTACTTCCTGCAGGGCGAGCCGTCCAGCGGCGGGGTGACGCGTCAAACGGGCGCGATGATTCCACATCCCGTCCTGACAGTAGAGTTCAAATTTAAGTTTCTTTGTGGGGCTGATCCGCTCGGGCCTGGAGATGCTCGCGGTCGGGTGACTATGAGGGAACTGGGAAGGATCGGTCACAATGAGCCTTTCTCACCAGAACCGATGGCTCAGGGACCAGGATCGGCGCGACGGTGCGGGGAGGATGGGCGCGGGGCGGGGATGGCGCGCACAGGAGCCGCACACCTCGCTTCGCCCCGGACTCTTCCGCGCCATCACGCCGGTCCTGGCCAGTTCGGGGCCTTCCTGGTGAGAAAGGCTCACTATCTCCACTTCACCCCGACAATGTTCCCGAGTCCATCGTCTGCTCCATCAGCATATGGTCGCCCGAGTACCGCAAAGGGCCATGATGCCGCGCCCCTCGACGGAGGGCATTCATCTGGCCGGCCCCGGCCCGGTTCGGCGCGCGCCCGCCGCCCCCTGCGATGGGCGAGCCGGGGTACAAAGCGGGGGATCGGGGCGCCCTACGGGCGGCCGCCCCCTGCGATGGGCGGGCCGGGGCCCGCGGATCCGAATGATCTCCCGCCGCTCGCTGCCGGCGCAGAGACCGCCCCACGCGGGGATCTCGGCGGTCGGCCGGGCCGTCGGCCTGTGCACGCCCGCTCCACAGCCATTGGACCAGGCCGCGGCGGCACCCGCGGTGCGAGCCCCGCCGCACGCCCAAGCCGATACGGACGACGATCAGCTCTCCGCCAGGATGCCGGGTGCGCCCCCGTCGAAGATCGCAGCCCTGTCACCAATTCCACGAGCGGTAGGCGCCTCCCCGCCCCGTCGCACGACGACAGGCGCACGACTCCGTCCGGGGAGCGCGCTCGTCCCCCGGGGCACCGGGGCAGGTCCGCTCTCAACAGTGGACACGAGCTCAACGTCCGCTCGTCCCCAGGGGCACCGGGGCAGGCCTCCAGGGTCTGCCCCGTCGCGGCCCCGCCGCCCCCAGGACGCGGCGCATGCCGCCTCTCAACGACCGTACCCATTGAGTCGGCCCGTTGTATAGACTCGCAAATGTGAGTACCACGCCTCTCCTGCGCGCCCTCGGCACGCTGGTGACCCTGTCTGCCCTCGTCCTCCTCGGGGCCGCGGGCCTGTCCCCCACCGCGTCCGCCGCCGACTCTCCCTCGGGGACCGCCGACATCAAGCTCGTCATCTACGAGGACGAGACCTTCGATCTCAGTATCTCCATAAAGGTTTCGGGATTGTCTCCCTCCAGCTACTGCACCGAGGAGTATCTCGGCAACGAGTACGACATCAGGGCGGAGGGCGACACCTGCATCATCGGCGCATACGGAGTCAGCATTGGGGGCACGAACGACGGGGGCACGTATATCGACCACAAAAACGGCGTTTTCGTTGCGAGAATGGATGACTTCGACAGTTTCGACGACTATGAGAGCACAAGCCTGACCATGATCTTCCCCGGCGAGGTCACCGATGCCGACGGCAATGCGAAGGTGGACGGCAATACAGCCAGCTGGTCCGACGTCGTCTCCCTCAAATCCGCTCGCGCCGAGGGGAAGGACGCCCCCGACCCGACTCCAACGCCCAATGGCAACGTCCAGAACCAGGCGCGAGGCGGCGATGAAGACAGCGGATCCTCGCTGGGGCCCCTGTGGATCCTCCTCGGGGCCGTCGCCGTCGTGGCCATCACCGCCACCGTCGTCGTCTTCGCCATGAACAGTTCGAAGAAGAAGCAGCTCGCCGCCCAGGGCGCCTACCCCGGCGCTCCGCAGTACGCGCAGTACCCGACTCAGCCCGATTACCCGGCACAGCACTATCCCCCGGCCCAGCCGAACTACGCTTCCGAGTCGGGCTATGCGCCAACCAGGCAGGTTCCGCTGTCTCAGGCGAACGGATACGATCCCCAGCAGGACGCGCCGACCCAGCAGTACCCGGGCCGGGGCGGCTACGATCCCTTTGGCCAGTCCGAAGGCTACGGCCAACCGGGTCAGCAGCAGCCCTACGATCCCTCTGGGCAGTCCGGCTACGATCCCCGGCCGCCCTACGACCCGCAGCGGCCCTACAACCCCAACGGCCAATACTGAACCGAGTCCGCCGCCCCGACTCCGCCCGGTCCCGCGGGTCGCCCGCCCAGGACAGGGCGTCCCGCGGGACGCGCCCTCCCGCGCCGACGATCGTTCCCGGATTTTTCGACATCCACGATCACCCGTAGGCTGGGCCCATGAGAACCCCGCCCATCCTGCGCCGCCTCGTCGCGGTCATCCCGGCCATCCTCATGGTCCTCGCGAGCCTGAGCCTCGCACCCACCGCCTCTGCGGCCTCCTCCGACGACTCGTTCAGTTACGAGTTCGAGATCCACGAGAACAAGACCGTCGACATCACCATGATCCAGAAAGGGGATGATGTCGGCTCGAAGTCCAAATGCAACTCCGACGACATCGAGAAGATCTTCGACGACGACGACGTCAAGATCAGCGTCAAGAGCGGTGACGGAGGGAACTCCTGCACGGCCAAGATAACGAACATACCCATCAAATCCAATATTTTGGGGACGATCACCCACAAGGACGACTACTTCACCTTCGAGATGGACGCCTCCTCCCTCCAGTACTACGACCAGGTGACGGTCAAGGTGACCTTCCCCGGCAGCGTCTCCAAGGTCTCCGGC
>ERZ772967.2844-NODE-2844-length-10897-cov-8.649788_pt1 | contig 10897 bp, 10 predicted proteins | sample MGYA00511677_ERZ772967 | MGnify/ENA primary metagenome ERZ772967 (study PRJEB29015, sample SAMEA2737931) | human oral metagenome | biome: human oral; feature: human-associated habitat; material: dental | place: China | collected 2146 ...
CCATCATCATCAGGCTAACCGTGCAGTTACCGCCAATGAAATCCCGATTACCGGTCTGTATGGCCGCATCAATGACATGACGGTTGACCGGATCCAACACGATCACGGCCTTTTCATCCATCCGCAGCGACGACGCCGCATCGATCCAGAAGCCCTTCCAGCCGGCTGCGCGCAGCTTCGGATGCACGTCCAGCGTGTAGTCGCCGCCCTGGCAGGTGACGATCGCATCAAGCACGGACAGGGCCTTGATGTCGTGGGCGTCGCCCAGCGGTGCATCGCCCATCGGCGCCTTGCCACCCGCGTTCGACGTGCTGAAGAACACCGGATCGAACAGATCGAAGTCCTTCTCGGCGCGCATCCGGTCCATCAGGACCGAACCCACCATGCCACGCCAGCCCACCAGACCAACCCGATACTTCCTGCTCATGCTTTCTCCCTGCTTGTTCCTGGCCGGATTCCCGGCGCTCAGAGCGCTGCCACCACGGCGTCGCCCATTTCGGTGCAACTTGACACTTTATCACCCGGACGCGCGATATCGGCCGTACGCACCCCATCGGCCAGCACTTTCCGTACGGCGGCTTCCACCCGGCGGGCCGCCGCTTCCTCGTCCAGCGAGTAGCGCAGCAGCATGGCCAGCGACAGGATGGTGGCCAGCGGATTGGCCTTGTTGGTACCGGCGATATCCGGCGCCGACCCGTGGATCGGTTCGTACATGCCGAAGCCCGAGGCGTTGAGCGAGGCCGAAGGCAGCATGCCGATCGAGCCGGTCAGCATCGACGCGGCGTCCGAGAGGATGTCGCCGAACATGTTGCCGGTGACGATCACGTCGAACTGACGCGGCTGGCGAATCAGCTGCATCGCCGCATTATCCACGTACATGTGAGAAAGCTCGACATCCGGATAGTCCTTGCCGACTTCCGTGACGACATCACGCCACAGTTGGGTCGTTTCCAACACATTTGCCTTGTCCACCGAGCACAGCCGATGCTGGCGCCGGCGGGCGGCCTCGAAGCCGCGCTGCGCGATGCGACGGATCTCGGACTCGCTGTAGCGCATGGTGTCGAAGCCTTCGCGCTCGCCGGCCTCGTTGGTGCGGATGCCCCGAGGCTGCCCGAAGTAGATGTCCCCCGTCAACTCGCGCATGATCAGGATGTCCAGACCGGCCACGATGTCGGCCTTCAGCGGGCTGGCCTCGGCCAGCTCCGGGTAGACCATGGCCGGGCGCAGGTTGGCGAAGAGGTCGAAATGCTTGCGCAGCCGCAGGAGCCCCTGCTCCGGACGCTGCGGACGCGGCAGCTTGTCGTAGGCCGGGCCGCCCACCGCACCGAACAGGATGGCACGGGCCGATTCGCACACCCGCAGCGTCTCCTCGGGCAGAGGATCGCCCGTGGCGTCGACGGCTGCGCCGCCCACCAGCGCCGATTCGGTCTGCACATCCAGCCCGTCACGGGCCAGCACTTCCAGAACCCGAACCGCCTGCGCGGTGATCTCGGGACCGATGCCGTCACCGGCCAGCACTGCAATCTTCATTTCGATTCCTCCTGTCCTTCAAAACATGAAAGCCAGAGCCCGCCGGAAATGCGCCGGCAGGTCTGGCCCTTGATGGTCCGACTCGATGGGAACACCGGGGCAGCCTGCCCCGGCATCCGGATGGATGATGACGCCTGCGCCGTCAATGCCCCAGGCTGGCCTGCAGCCAGGGCTCGGCCCGGAAACGCCGCTCCTCGTAGGCCCGGATGTCGTCGGCGTGCTGCAGCGTCAGCCCGATCTCGTCCAGCCCGTTGAGCAGGTTGTTCTTGCGGAAGGCGTCGATCTCGAAGGAGCCGATCACCTCGCCCTGCGTGGTGCGCACCACCTGCTCGGGCAGATCGATGATCAGCTCGTAGCCAACGAAGGCCTTCACGTCGTCGAAGATGCGCGAGACCTGGGACTCCGTCATCCGCAGCGGCAGCAACCCGTTCTTGAAGCAGTTGTTGTAGAAGATGTCGGCGAAGCTGGGCGCGATGATGCAGCGGAAGCCGTAGTCATCCAGCGCCCAAGGTGCGTGCTCGCGCGACGAGCCGCAGCCGAAGTTCTCGCGTGCCACCAGGATGGAAGCGCCCGCATAGCGCGGCTGGTTCAACACGAAATCCGGGTTCAGCGGACGCTTGCTGTTGTCCTTGCCGGGCTCGCCCACGTCCAGATAGCGCCATTCGTCAAACAGGTTCGGACCGAAGCCCGAGCGCTTGATGGATTTCAGGAACTGCTTCGGGATGATGGCGTCGGTGTCGACGTTGGCCCGGTCGAGCGGCACGACCTTGCCACGGTGCACATTGAATACCTTCATGTCGTCACAGCCTCCGAACATCCACGAAATGACCGAACACCCCGGCCGCCGCCGCCATGGCGGGGCTCACCAGATGGGTACGGCCACCCGCACCCTGCCGACCCTCGAAGTTGCGGTTCGAGGTCGACGCACATCGCTCGCCCGGCTCCAGCCGGTCAGCGTTCATGGCCAGACACATCGAACAACCCGGGTCACGCCACTCGAAGCCTGCCTCGCGGAAGATCCGGTCCAGGCCCTCGGCCTCGGCCTGGGCCTTCACCAGACCCGAGCCCGGCACCACCATGGCCAGCTTCACGTTGTCGGCACGACGGCGCCCCCGGACCACGGCAGCCGCCGCACGCAGGTCCTCGATGCGCGAGTTGGTGCACGAACCGATGAACACCTTGTCGATCTTGATGGCCGTCATGGGCGTGTTGGGCGTGAGACCCATGTAGCGCAGCGCCCGCTCCATGCCCTCGCGCTTGACGGCATCCTTCTCGCGGTCCGGATCGGGCACCCGATCCTCCACCGACACCACCATCTCGGGCGAGGTGCCCCAGGTGACGTAGGGACGCAGCTCGGAAGCGTCGATCTGCACCACGCGGTCAAAGCGTGCGCCCTCGTCGCTGCGCAGCGTGCGCCAGTAGCTCACGGCGTTGTCCCAGTCGGCACCACGCGGCGACATGGGACGGTCACGCAGGTAGTTCATCGTGATGTCGTCGAAGGCCACCAGACCGCTGCGCGCGCCGGCCTCGATGGCCATGTTGCAGACCGTCATCCGGCCTTCCATGGACATTTCACGGAACACCGAGCCGCCGAATTCGATGGCATAGCCCGTGCCGCCAGCGGTGCCGATGCGGCCAATGATGCCCAGCGCCACGTCCTTGGGCGTGACACCGGCCGGCAGCCGGCCGTCGACCTGCACCAGCATGTTGCGCGACTTGCGTGCCACCAACGTCTGCGTGGCCAGCACATGCTCGACCTCGGACGTGCCGATGCCGTGCGCCAGCGCGGCAAACGCCCCGTGCGTGCTGGTGTGCGAGTCGCCACAGACCACCGTCATGCCCGGCAGCGTGGCGCCCTGCTCGGGCCCGATGACGTGCACGATGCCCTGGCGGCGGTCGTCGATGTCGAAGTAGGTCAGACCATACTTGCGGGCGTTGTCACCCAGCGTCTCGACCTGCAGACGGGCCACCGGATCGGCAATGCCTTCCTCACGGCCGGTGGTGGGCACGTTGTGGTCCACCACCGCCAGGTTGGCATTCAGGCGCCACGGCGCGCGGTGTGCCTGCTGCAGGCCCTCGAAGGCCTGCGGACTGGTGACCTCATGCAGCAGGTGACGGTCGATGTACAGCAGGCTGCTGCCATCGGGTTCCTGACGGACGACATGAGCGTCCCACAACTTGTCGTAAAGGGTACGGGCAGTATTAAGCATCCCGCGATTATGCCACGCAGGCCGACAACTTCGGCATCCGGGAAAGTCAGCGTCGCTGCCCCTGATACAGCGGCAGCACCCGGGCCGAATAGTCCTGCAGATCCTTGATGCGCGTGCTGGCAGACGGGTGCGTGGACAGGAACTCGGGCTGACTCTTGCCCCCGCTGCGGGCCGCCATCTTCTGCCACAGCGTGATGGCCGCGCGCGGATCGTAGCCGGCCCGTGCCGCCAGCTCCACGCCAATGCGGTCGGCCTCGGTCTCGTGCTGACGACTGTGCTTCAGCCCGAAGGTGGTCTGATAGGCCAGACGCCCCAGATCCGCACCACTGCTGCCCAGCCCGAAGCCGGCTGCACCGGCATTGATCAGCAGGCCGGCCGTGGCCTGCTCCGAGGCCCGTTCACGGGCATGCTCGCGCAGCGCATGGGCGATCTCGTGCCCCATGATGGCCGCGATCTCGTCATCGGTCAGATTGAGCTGCTGGATGATGCCGCTGTAGAACGCGATCTTGCCACCCGGCATGCACCAGGCATTGAGCTCGTCGGACTTGATGACGTTGACCTGCCACTGCCATTTCAGCGCATCCTGCCGGAACGCCCCCACCTGCGGAATGATGCGCCCGGCCACCGCCCTCACCCGGGCGGTCATGGCCGGATCGGTGTTGAGCCCGCCGTCCGACTTCGCCTTCTGCAGCACCTCGGCATAGGCCACCTGCGCACTCTGGTCCAGCTGCGCCTCCGAGACCAGCGGCGACATCATCTGCCGCCGTTTCAGGCCAATGGCACCTTCGCTGGTGGTGTGCACGGAAGTACAGGCCGTCAGCAGCAGGCTGCCGCTCAAGGCGGCCAGCGCAAACCTGCGGGCACGGGTCAGACCTTTTCTCTTCATCGTCCGGGATGAGTCCATGGGGAAGCAGATCCTCATTGCGTGGGAGGGGCCGACGCCGGAATCGGCGCCAGACCGGAATCTACATCACCGCACTGTGCGCGATGCAGCAGGCAGTGATCGATGAGCACCAGCGCCAACACCGCCTCGACGATGGGCGTGGCGCGGATGCCCACGCAGGGATCGTGCCGGCCCAGCGTCTGCATCATCACCGGCTTGCCCTCGCGGTCGATCGAGCGGCGCTCGATGCGGATGCTGGACGTGGGCTTGATGGCCAGCGACACGCGGATGTCCTGCCCGGTGCTGATGCCGCCCAGGATGCCGCCTGCCTCGTTGCCGACGAAGCCTTCGGGCGTGAGCTCGTCACCATGCTGCGAACCGCGCTGGGCCACCGACCCGAAGCCTGCGCCGATCTCCACGCCCTTGACGGCGTTGATGGCCATCATCGCGTGGGCAATGTCGGCATCCAGTCGGTCATAGAGCGGTGCGCCCCAACCCACCGGCACGCCGCTGGCCTCGACCTCCACGCGCGCCCCGCACGAATCACCATCGCGGCGCAGCTGGTCCATGTACGCCTCCAGCGCCGGCACCTTGTCCTGATCGGCCACGAAGAACGGGTTCTGGCCCACGTCCTCCCAGCGACGGAACGGCACGGCAATCTCGCCCAGCTGCGACAGGTAGCCACGGATCCGGATGCCCTGGTGCTCGGCCAGCCACTTGCGGGCCACCGCACCGGCCGCCACCAGCGGCGCCGTCAGCCGGGCCGACGAGCGCCCGCCCCCACGGTGGTCGCGCAGGCCGTACTTCTGGAAGTAGGTGTAGTCGGCATGGCCGGGCCGGAAGGTCTCGGCCAGGTTGCCATAGTCGCGGCTGCGCGCATCCTGATTACGGATGACGAGCGCGATGGGCGTGCCCGTGGTGCGCCCCTCGAACACACCGGACAGGATCTCCACCGCATCGGGCTCCTGGCGCTGCGTGACGTGACGCGAGGTGCCGGGCCGCCGCCGATCCAGCTCGGGCTGGATGTCGGCCACGTCCAGCGCCATGCCCGGCGGGCAGCCGTCGATCACGCAGCCGATGGCCGGCCCGTGCGATTCGCCAAAGGTGGTGACGGCAAACAGCCGCCCCAGTGTGTTGCCTGCCATGCCTGTACTCCCCTTTTCAGCCTGCCAGATGAGTCCGCACCCGCGCCTCGATCTCTGCCGCCGGCAGCAGCGCCAGCATGGCATCCACCGAGGGCGTCTGCTCCACGCCGAAGACCATCAGCCGCAGCGGCACCGCCAGCTGGGGCATCTTCAGCCCGTGCGTCTTCAGCTCCGTCTTCATCAGCGCACCGATGGCGTCCTTGTCGCCAGCCGCCGCCGGCAGGCCGGCCAGGAAGTCCGCCACGGCAGCCCGTACCGGCTCGGTCAGTCGTGCTGCCAGTGCCTCGGCCTCCGGCGCGGACGGCGCAAAGAAGAGCGCCACCCAGTCGGTGAGCGCCACCCAGGTGGGCGAACGGTCCTTCAACAGCGCACACATCGCTGCCAGCGCCTCGGCCGACACCGGCTGGCCACCCAGCGTGGCCGGGATGCCCCGCGCCTGCAGGCGACGCCCCACCTCGGCCGCCAGTTCGGCATCGGGCAGCGCCTTCAGGTAGTGGTGGTTCACCCAGCGGAACTTGTCGAAATCCAGCTGCGCTGGAGACACCGACAGGTGCGTGCCGTCGAACCACTGCACCAGCTGCTCGCGCGAGAAAATCTCGTCGTCACCGTGGCTCCAGCCCAGCCGCGCCAGGTAGTTGATGATGGCATCCGGCAGGTAGCCATCCTCCTGGTACTGCAGCACCGACACCGCGCCGTGCCGCTTGGAGAGCTTCTGCCCGTCCGGCCCGTTGATCATCGGCAGATGGCCGTAGATGGGGGGCTCGGCACCCAGCGCCCGCAGGATGTTGATCTGCCGCGGCGTGTTGTTGACGTGGTCGTCACCGCGGATCACGTGCGTGATGCCCATGTCCAGATCATCGACCACCACGCAGAAGTTGTAGGTGGGCGTACCGTCCGATCGGGCAATCACCAGGTCGTCCAGCTCGGCATTGCCGATGGCGATGCGCCCCTTGACCATGTCGTCCCACACCACCACGCCGTCATCCGGATTGCGGAAACGCACCACCGGCTTCACGTCCGCCGGCGGCTGCTTGCCGGCTGCGTTCTCGGGACGCCAGCGACCGTCATAGCGCGGCTTCTCGCCCCGGGCCCGCTGCGCCTCGCGCATGGCCTCCAGCTCCTCGGGCGTGGCATAGCAGTAGTAGGCACGGCCATCGGCCAGCATCTCGTCCAGCAGCTGGCGATAGCGGTCCATCCGCTGCATCTGGTAGAACGGCCCCTCGTCGGCGTCCAGCCCCAGCCAGTCCAGCCCTTCCAGAATGGCGGCCACGGCCTCGGGCGTGGAACGCTCCACGTCCGTGTCTTCAATACGCAACACATAGTCGCCGCCATGATGCTTGGCAAAGGCCCAGGCATAGAGCGCCGTGCGCACGCCCCCGATATGCAGAAAGCCCGTGGGACTGGGGGCAAAGCGGGTGCGCACCCGGCCCGGCACGCGGGCAGAGGTGGCAGGTGCGGAAGAAGCAGCAGATGAAGCGTTGGCAGTCATGGAAGGACAGTGATGAAAAGCCGAAGAAGAATGGGGCCGATGGTAGAACAATTCACGCCTGTTACATCTTCGCTTTGACCAAACCGAATTTCCGGTTATACTGCCGGCTTACCGGATGCGGTGCTTCGCAAGACACCTTTCCTTCCGGGCGGTTAGCTCAGCGGTAGAGCACTGCCTTCACACGGCAGGGGTCACTGGTTCGAACCCAGTATCGCCCACCAGATTCAAAAAAGCAGCCTTGGCTCACGCCCTGGCTGCTTTTTTCATTTCTGGCCCGGCTTTCCCGGTTCTCGCCCGGCATCCATCCCGTAACCGGCTGCCGGGACGGCTGCGACACTGGCACACCACTGGCGCGCCCCGTCGGCACACGCAACGCCACCCGCCTCCACGCGCCCGCCCCCTTGCACGACATGACGACACCCGCCGCCACCCTGCCCGCTCCGGACACCGTCCTGCACTTCTGGTTCAAGGAAGCCTCGCCGAAACAGCATTTCAGCAAGGATCCGGCCTTCGATGCCTCCATCCGCGACCGCTTCCTGACGCTGCATGCCCAGGCCGCCGCCGGCGAGCTGTGGTCATGGCGCGCCACCCCGTCGGGCCGACTGGCTGAAGTCATCGTGCTGGACCAGTTCTCGCGCAACCTGTACCGAAACGACCCACGTGCCTTCGCCCAGGACGGCATGGCGCTGGTCCTGGCCCAGGAAGCCGTCCGCCAAGGGGCCGATCTGGCACTGGAACCCGCACAGCGGGCCTTCCTGTACATGCCCTACATGCACAGCGAATCGGCACGCGTGCAGGTGGAGTCCGTCCGTCTCTTCGAAGCCAGCGGGCTGACAGGCAACATCCGCTTTGCCCACGCCCACAAGCGGATCATTGACCGCTTTGGCCGTTACCCGCACCGCAACGCCGCATTGGGCCGTCCCTCCAGCGCCGAGGAACAGGCCTTCCTGCAGGAGCCCGGCAGCGCATTCTGAGCGCCCCGGCCCCTGCACCTACATCTTGTAGGTGGCCAGCACGATGCTGGTCTCGGTGGCCTGCACGCCGGGAATGGCCCGGATCGTGCTGATCAGTCGATCGAAAGCTTCCAGCGTGTCGAGCCGCAGCTCGGCCACCAGATCCCAGCGGCCGTTGACCGAATGCAGCGTGACCACGCTGACATGGCCACGCAGCTGGCGCATCACCGCCTCCTCGCGGTTGCTTTCCACCGCCAGGCTCATGATCGCGCGGATCTGGTGCACTTCCTCCTCGGGCTTCAGGCGCAGCGTGTAACCCACGATCACCCCTTCCTGCTCCAGCCGGGCAATCCGGTTCTGCACCGTGGCGCGCGCCACCCGCAGCTTCTTGGCCAGCGCCACCACCGGCATCCGCGCATTCTCGCGCAGCAGCGCAATCAGCTGCCTGTCCAGGTCGTTCATCCTGTATTCCCGGCGGTTACCCGCCTGTTTCCCACACTCGTTACAACGCGCGACACGGCAAAACCGCCGACATGGTCGCTTTCGGAATTCTGCCTTTTTCCCGCGATACTGGCGCAACTTTCCGAGCTCAGCACTCCATCGGGATAACCCTGAATGTGCGCTGCAGCATTGGCATTATGCCTATCTATATCTATCAAAATGGCTTGATACATGCTGATTGTGACAGATAAGTTTCTTCAATATGGCAGCTCTCGCGGCAACAATCACGGCGTTCCGGGGATCCGCCAAGAGGACCTGTTCCGAAAACCCCAAAGTTCCAGAGGGACGGACGCCTCCCTGAGCCGCCCCTCCCATAACGCTCCGTTCCACGACTGCGCGCCGGCCTATCAGAATCCGACCGCACCCTAGAAGGAAATTGCCATGACCCGCTTCATCGACGTACCCACGATGTCGAAACTGGTTTACGACATCGGCGTGCCCCGCTTCATCGGCGAGCTGGCCGACACCATCCGCGACGACTTCCTGCACTGGCCCGAGTTCGACAAGTCCGCACGCGTGGCCAACCACTCCGACATCGGCGTGATCGAGCTGATGCCCGTCTCCAACGCCGAGCGCTATGCCTTCAAGTACGTCAACGGCCACCCCAGCAACACCCAGCGCGGCATGTACACCGTGATGGCCTTCGGCGTGCTGGCCGACGTGGATACCGGCTATCCGGTGCTGCTGTCGGAGCTGACCGTCGCCACCGCACTGCGCACCTGTGCCACCTCGCTGATGGCAGCCCGTGCCCTGGCCCGCCCGGACTCGAAGCGCATGGCGCTGATCGGCAATGGCGCCCAGAGCGAGTTCCAGGCGCTGGCCTTCCACACGCAGCTGGGCATCGAGGAGATTGCCGTCTATGACGTGGATCCTGACGCCACCGAGAAGCTGATCCGGAACCTGGCCGAGTACAGCGGCCTCAAGATCATCCGCGCCAGCTCGACCGCCGAAGCGGTCAAGGGCGCCGACATCGTCACCACCGTCACCGCCGACAAGGCCTACGCCACCATCATCACCCCCGACATGCTGGAGCCCGGCATGCACATCAACGGCGTGGGTGGCGACTGCCCCGGCAAGACCGAGCTGCACGCCGACGTGCTGCGCGCCGGCCGCGTCTTCGTTGAATACGAGCCGCAGAGCCGCGTCGAGGGCGACATCCAGCAACTGCCCGCCGACTTCCCGGTCGTGGACCTGTGGAAGGTGCTGGCCGGTACCGAGGAAGGTCGCCAGAGCCAGGATCAGATCACCATCTTCGACTCGGTGGGCTTCGCGCTGGAAGACTATTCCACCCTGCGCTATGTCTACCAGCAGGCCCTGCTGCGCGACGTCGGTGTCGACATCGAACTGGTGCCGGACGGCGACGATCCGAAGAACCTGTTCCGTTTCGTGCGCAGCGGCCGCGGCCGTGCCCAGATGCGCCGCGTGGCGTGATCATCCCGGGGTGGGCCATGCCCCACCCCGCCCAGACAGTGGGGGCGGCGCCGGCCGCCCCGTGCACGGCCCCCCGCATCGTCATGCCGGGGCGCCCTCTGCCCATACCCCGAAAAACCCCGGGGAAAGTGGACAGTCCGGCCAAATACTGCGGTATTCTCTGGCCCGCTTGATCATGATCCTCATGACATAAGGACGCACGGCCATGAGCCATAACCAGACCATCAACGAGACACCCATTCCCTTTCGCTACGCCGTGATCCCCATGCTGGTGATGATCATCATCATGGGCATCTGCGTCATCGTGCTCAAGGCCAGCCCGCACGTTCCGCTGCTCATCGGCACGGCCACTGCCGCCTTCATCGCCTCCCGCTTCGGCTACACCTGGAACTTCATCGAGGAGGCCTGCTACGCCGGCATCAAGATGGCGCTGCCCGCCATCCTCATCATCATCATGATCGGTCTGACCATCGGCAGCTGGATCGGGGGCGGCATCGTCGCCACGATGGTCTACTACGGGCTCGAACTGCTCTCGCCGTCGATGTTCCTGTTCACAATCTGCTCGATCTGCTGCATCGTGACGCTGGCCATTGGCAGCTCGTGGGCCACCATGGGCACCATCGGCGTGGCCGCCATGGGCATCGGCCACAGCATCGACATCCCTGCCCCGATGGTGGCCGGTGCCGTCATCTCGGGCGCCTACTTCGGTGACAAGATGTCCCCGCTCTCCGACACCACGAACCTGGCCGCCGGCA
>ERZ772967.2845-NODE-2845-length-10888-cov-14.366011_pt1 | contig 10888 bp, 10 predicted proteins | sample MGYA00511677_ERZ772967 | MGnify/ENA primary metagenome ERZ772967 (study PRJEB29015, sample SAMEA2737931) | human oral metagenome | biome: human oral; feature: human-associated habitat; material: dental | place: China | collected 2146 ...
GCGGGGATAAGGTGTTTGTAGCCGAAACATTCGTGCATAGCATCTTCGAGGTGATAGTAGTTTTTAGAGCCTGCGTATGCTTCGTCGCCAAGCATCAACCCTGCCCACTGGTTTTCGCTCATAGCGTTGGTGCCCGAGTCGGTCAGCAGGTCGATATAAACGTCTTCACTTCTGAGCAGGAATGTATTGTAACCTGCTTCTTTCATTGCTTTTTCGCGATATTCGCGAGTTGTTACTTTCAGAGGCTCTACCATCTTTATCTTGTATGGTTCTGCCATCGGATACTTTGTGAAATCCATAATTTCGATATTTTATAAATTATTAATATTAAAGTTTTTCGTTTAAAAAATCAGCCGCAAAGTTACAATTTTTTTATTGAATTTCCTTGTATATAGATATGTATAATTACAAATTTATTTCATCTAATATTACGCCTTAGTATTTGCTACATCTCGAATGCAACGATGATACAAAATCATCTATCCAAATTATTAGTATAATGTATTAATCAACAAGCTAAAATCTTTTATAAAAATACCAATTAATGAAAACTTTAAGTTTGAGATAAATAAAAAAAGAGATTGCTTTTGACAAACAATCTCTAAAAATACTATACAAAAACACTATGTATATTAAGTTTACGTAATAACAAGAATCAAAATGTAAGTAGTTGTTTCTCTTTTGCTGTTTGCTTACATATCACTTGTAGCGTCAATGAGTTTTTGTTGGATTTTCATAAATCTTTCCATTTGTCCAGTGGTAATGGCATCTTCTGCCTCTAAAAAACTTTCTTGAATATCTTGTGCTTTTTGTAACACCTCAAGGTATTCTGTCATTGCGGAGACATCTCCGGAATTTGCCTTTTTCAGTAACTTTATACATTGGTTGGTGTAAGACTCATAATCAGTCAAAATTTTTTCCCAATTTTTATCGCCATTGTTGTTTTCAGATATGATTACATCATCTTTTGTTTTTGAATTAATAGAAAAACTCTTTGCTTTCTCTGATGCAATTTTTAAAGCTTCAGACTCTTTACTATTATCATCCCCGCCTGAATAAATTAGTTTTACCGTTATTTCTCCTGTACCTTCTTTTAGAGCGTCATTAATTTTGTCTATATCATCAGAAAAATTCATATAAGAAGCCAGAAAAGTACCAAGTCCGGACAAAGGCATATCAGATTCGTCAAGTAATTCCGCAGAAATTTCATACAATTCTGACTCTTCTAATTGCTTAACTACCTTTAATTTAACATTCAGTATCAAATTATTTTCAACCATTGAAATTTTATATGAACCATCAACGACTTCTAAATAACCATTTAAATACCCGTTAATATCAGTTGATTTGTTTTTGACAGTAACTTCTGTAATTTTACTGCCACAAGAAATACATATAGTTGTAATCAATACAACTAACACGCTAAATTTAATTAACCTTTTCATTTTGTTTAGTTTAAATATTAGTTTTTCCCTACTCTATTAATACGGTTTTCAGGTTCCCCGTATTTGTTGAAATAATTTCTGCAAAAGTAAAAAAACTATTTCACTTATCGAAATGTTTTTTTGCTTTTGTTTTTATGAATTGCAATATAATTCGTATATTTTGTTAATATGATGAAAGAAAAGTGTATTATTATAATGTATTCTCAATTGTAGTTTTGTATGGTTTTTTATTATTTCACGGTGTATTTTTTTGTAATTGCCTCGGCAACAAGTGTTTTTTTGATATGCAAAAAAATTGTAACTTTGTACTGTTGTTTTATGTAACTTACAATATGATTAATATGAAATATATTAAGGTTCTGCCTCTGCTTATTCTGTTCCTCTCGTGCAAGAAGACAGACAATTTTCCGGAATATCCCGTAGTTTTGGAGTTCAATATTACCGCAGCAGCTCCCGAACTTGCGGCTCTGAACAGCTACAAGGAGTTTACCAAACCCGCCAACATCAATCAACGTTTGGGTTTGGGCGGGATATTGATTTTCCATACGGTAGAGGACAAATTCTATGCCTTCGATATGGCTTGTCCTTACGAAGTGAAGGCAGAGACAAAGGTACATTGTAACAACTTGGGTGTGGTCGTTTGCGACAGTTGTCGTTCGCAGTTCTATGTGGGCGACGGCACGGGATTCGTACAAAAGGGGCAGTCGAAAAATCCGCTGAAAAAATATACGGTATACTACGATGCCTCACGAGGTAATATATTGGTAACAAATTAATAATAATATTATACGAGATAAAAAATGACATTTCTGACTTTCATCATCATAGCTCCGATAGTGTTCGGGATAGCGTATGGTTTTTATCGAGGCTTTTTCAAAGAATTAGTCGGTATTATCTACATCGTTGTTGCTCTTTTTGCGGCTCGTTATTTGGGAGCATTTGTAGCCGATATTTTGTCGGCTATATTCGGTTGGAGTCTTTTGGTAACCAAGCCTATATCGTTTATATTGATTTTTGTGGCAACGGTCGTTGCTCTGAAAATGACGGCTAATATATTGACAAAGCTTTCGGAAATTGTAGTCTTGTCGTGGCTTAACCGTTTGCTCGGAGCTCTTCTGGGTGGACTCAAATGGCTTTTGATAGTAAGTATTGTACTGAACATAATATCTTTTTTCTACAAAATGACTGCCAAAGAGAATCGTCTGCAAGCCTCATCGGCGGCATACGCACCGGTAGAGAAGTCGATATCGGTTGTAGTGCCATTGCTTAATTTCGATAAATTCAGACAAGACGGCGATACTGCCGATGAACGGGATTTGAATAAAGACAAACAGAAAAAACCGTAACTAATGGATACGAAAAAGAAAAATATAGCCGTCTTTGCCTCGGGCAGCGGCACCAATTTCGAAGCAATAGTAACAGCTTGCTGCAACGGTACTATAGCAGGGGCGGATGTGGCTCTGCTCGTATGCGACCATCACGATGCCTTTGCTGTGGAACGAGCTAAGAGGTTGGGAGTAAAATATTTTATCTTCGACCGCAAAGCTTATGACTCCAAGCAGGAGTACGAGACCGCCGTTTTGGAGGCTCTGAAACCTTACCACATCGACCTGATATGCCTTGCCGGATATATGCGTATAGTCGGACAAACTCTTCTGGAGGCTTATCCGAAACGGATACTCAATATACACCCCGCTCTGTTACCCTCATTCAAGGGAGCAACTGCCATTATCGATGCATTCGAATACGGGGTAAAGGTATTCGGCGTAACCGTACACCTGATAGACAATACCGTAGACGGCGGTGTGATAATATCGCAGCGGGCGTTCGAATACGAAGGCGACTCTCTGGAAGAGGTAGAGCATCGCATACACGGCATAGAACACGTGCTATACCCCGAGGCAATCAACAGAATTCTGAGCAAGTACGAATAAGTTTTTTGATATAAATAGTATAAACAAAATAGGTAATTTATGACAATATTCGATAAAGTATCCGAGGATATAAAGACGGCTATGATAGCCAAAAACAAGATAGAGCTGATGGCTCTGCGAAACATAAAAAAGGAGTTGCTCGAAGCAAAAACATCGAAAGAGGCGGCAGGCAATCTTACCGATGAGATAGCCGTAAAGGTAATATCGAAGATAGTAAAGCAAAATCGCGATGCAGCACAGGTATTTACCGAACAGAACCGTCCCGAACTTGCCGAGGAGTACAACGCACAATCGGAGGTGATGCAGCGATATTTACCCGCTCGTATGAGCGATGAGGCTCTTACCGCAGCTGTAAAGGATATTATAGCACAAGTAGGAGCAACTTCCGTAAAAGAACTCGGTAAGGTGATGGCTGTAGCCTCACGCACACTCGCAGGCAAAGCCGACGGACGTGATATATCTGACAAAGTGAAGTCGTTGCTAAATTGAAATTATCCGTTAGCAAATTATCCTTATATCCCGTATCATCAGCTGATTGGTGATGCTGCCGTTGAAGTTGTTGTCTTCGATGGTATAGCAGATGTCTATCTGTCCCTTGTTTTTGATATGGTCTATGATATTTGCCATATTGTAATGCCGCATATATCCCGAACAGAAAGCTACTCCGTCGAAAAACGTGTGTCCGTTTTGCGTCAGTACGAGTTTGGCGTGGGTGTTGTCCTTGCCTATCAGACGGCTTTGGTTGTGGAAGTCGGATAAACCGTGCGTGCAAAAGACGGGTTTCATATTGTGGGGACCGAAAGGAGCAAACTGTTTTAGTATACGTATAAATTTAGGAGTGATGCTGGCGAAGTCTATTTCCGTATCTATGTCTATCTGCGGTATAAGCTGTTCGGGTAAGATATTCCGACATACGAAATTGTCGAAACGGATTGCGAAATCCGTAAGTTGCTCGCGACGCAAGGTAAGTCCTGCGGCGTACGGATGTCCCCCGAAATTGACGAGAAGGTCGGCACAGGAGTCGATAGCCGAATAGAGGTCGAAGCCCACGACACTTCTACCCGAACCCGCCACAAGACCATCGTCGCTGTCGGTAAGTATTATCGTGGGTCGGCAAAACTCTTCGGCGATACGCGATGCTACAATACCTACTATTCCCTTGTTCCACGAGGGGTTGTAGAGCACTATCGATTTTTTTTCTTTGTAATCGGGTTGTTCTGCAAATTGTCTCTTTGCCTCTTCGGTTGTAGATTTGTCTATGTCTTTTCGTTCGCTGTTGTATCCGTCGATGTCGGCACACTTCTGTTGCAACACCTCGTCGTTGGTGGATGTAAGAAGCTGCACTGCTTCGGCTCCGCTGTGTAGTCTGCCTGAGGCATTTATACGGGGACCTATCTTGAATACGATATCCGATATATCGACGTTTTTTTTGTTCAGCCCGCAAACGTCTTTGATGGACTTCAATCCCGCAGATGGGTTGAAATTGAGTTTCTTCAGCCCGAAATTCGCCAATACTCTGTTTTCGCCCGTTATCGGTACTATGTCTGAGGCTATACTGACCGCTGCCAGGTCGAGATATTTGAAAGCCTCGTCGATATCGAGCATATTCGACATACATAGAGCCTGTACGAGTTTGAATCCTACGCCGCAGCCCGATAGGTGTTCGTAGGGATACTCGCAGTCGGCACGGTGAGGGTCTAATACTGCAACAGCCTTGGGCAAATCGACGCCCGGCGTGTGGTGGTCGCAGATGATAAAGTCGATACCGTATCTGTTGGCGAGGTCTATCTTGTCGTTCGACTTTATACCGCAGTCGAGGGCTATTACCAGCGAAAAACCGTTGTCTTTGGCAAACTCTATACCTTTGAACGAGATACCGTAACCTTCGGTATATCTGTCGGGTATGTAGTAACGAATGTTTTTGGTGTATTGTTTCAGAAATCCGTAGACGAGCGATACGGCTGTAGTGCCGTCTACATCGTAATCTCCGTATACGAGTATCTTCTCTTGTTCTCTCAGTGCTTTGTTTACCCTCTCCACTGCCGTCGACATATCTCTCATCAGGAACGGATCGTGCAGATTGTCGAGTGAGGGACGAAAAAAAGCCTTTGCCGCATCGAAAGTTTTTACATTTCTTATTACCAGTAGTTTAGATAGCTCTGCCGATATACCGAGAACTGCCGACAGGTGATTGATAGCCGAATGTTCTTCGTTGCCGATTTGTCGTATGTTCCAAACAGATTTCATTGTTTCGTCTAAATTTCTAAGTTGTTGTTGGCTCTTTTTTGCGAGCAAACAAAGATAATTAAAATTTACGTTTGTTTTTTCGGAAAAATCAAAAAATATTTTATATATTTGGAAATTATAATCAATCATAATTTTTTTGTTGTACTTATGAAGAGTATAAATTTTATTTTTCTTGTCCACGAATCGCCTATATTGAAGCATTATCCGTTTTTTAATATCGGCGAAGACCACTACTATTTCGACTACGACGCATTGGAGAGTACCATCAGGGACAATATCGAGAAATGTTACTTGCCTGCCAATCGCCTTATACTCGATATGATAAAAAACAGCAACGGAAAATTCAAAGCCTCATTTGCTATTACGGGGCTTGCTCTTGAAGTTTTCGAGAAATTCGCCCCTGAAGTCTTAGACTCTTTTATAGAGCTTGCCCGTACGGGAAATGTGGAGTTTCTGGCAACACCATATTCCTATTCGCTGGCATCGGTTTTCGACGGAGAAGAGTTTAAAAATCAAGTGCTCGGGCAGACACAGAAAATAGAGCAACTTTTTGGACATAAACCTAAGGTATTTTTCAATTCGGCTATGATATATTCCGACGAAATTGGCGAAAGAATATCCGAAATGGGTTTTAGAGCTGTCATCGTCGAAAATGCAAAACATATAATGGGCGGTAAGAGTCCGCATTATGTCTATAATAACCCATATATACCGAAGTTGAAGCTACTCATACGAGACACCAAACTAAGCGATGACATCAATTACCGTTTCTCGCATTGTAACTGGAGCGAATTTCCGCTGACGGCAGAAAAATTTATGGACAATATATACAAATCGTCCGACAAAGAGCGGGTTTTCAACATAATGTTCGGATACGAGGCTATCGGTATTTACAATAACAAGGATAGCGGTATCTTCGACTTTTTCGGAGCATTGCCATACTTTGCCATAGAGAAGGGGATAGATTTCGGTCTGCCGCATACTGTTGTCGATAAGAACCAATCGGTCGGTTCGCTGTCGTCGGTATATCAGATTTCGTGGGCAGGCGAAGACAAAAGCCTTGCTCCGTATTGTGGCAACGAACTGCAAAGCGAGGCACTAAACAAGCTTTACGGACTGGCGACGAGGGTAAATCTATCTGCCGACGAGATGCTTCGATTCGATTGGTACCGTCTGCAAGATATATCTCACTTTTTCTGTATGGCAAACAAAAACTATCAGGGCGATACCTTCGCTATGCCTTATGAGTCGCAATACGCTGCCTTTATGAACTATATGAATGTACTTAGCGATTTCATAGAGCGGGTGGGAGCACAATTCCCGTCGTCGGTCGAAGACGAAGAGCTTAACTCTCTGCTGAAGACCATAAGTAACCAAAATGAGATAATAGCACGTCAGAAAGAGGAGATACGACGTCTGAAATCCGAAAAATCCCGTCGGTAAAAGGGATATTATTAAACAAAAAAACGACAAAACAGTGTTTGTCGTTTTTTTGTCTCTTGTTTGTCAAGAAAGGATGTTATTGCCATATAGACCAACTAAGTTTCCCTTGTTGTTGGGTCGTATAGACGGTTTTCATCATTCCGTTTTCTACTGACTGAATATTTTGTATAAAATTATACCCCTTTACCAATTTAAGATTGAACACGTAGCGTTGCGGTCCTATTACTTTGTCCATAGTAACTTCGCAGTTTTTATTGACATGTACATATACACCTGAAGAAAACATTGCTCCGTCTACCGTAAACATAGGGTTGAATGTTATATTTTTCATTTGGCCTAATTTTGTGCCTTTGATTCCTAATCCGGTTATCAGGGTACTCCTATCGCTGATAACGGCAGAGTCGCCAATCTGTTCTGCACTGTAGTACTCCACAATGGTTTTTAGTTTTTCATTTTTTATAGTGTCTTCAAGTTCGAACTTGAACTTACCATTATTGTATGGCACTCTCTGAAGAGGGATTGCCTTAAAGTCTTTGTCATAGTAAAGAATTTCGACAGAGTCCATAATATGAGCATACTTTTCTCCTTGCTCTATATTGATTTCGATTTTGTAGGTAGAGGGAGTTTTCGGCTTGTTATCTTTACAAGCAATAGCAACAACACCTAAGGCAACTATTAACAAAAATTTTCCAATAGCATTTCTCATAATTTTAATTAGTTTTTTTTGATTATTAATGATATTAATTTAAAATTTCGTGCAAAGGTAGATATAAAATTCGTTCTCTACAAATAATTCGCGAACTTTCCTTTGTGTTTTAAGTAAAAATACTGTTATTTAACTAAAATTCGTCATCATCGTGTTCTTCTTTCCAAATTTTCCAGACAAAATCTCCTTGCTGCTCGGTAGAGAATACGATTTTCATCTCATTATTTTCGTAATAGTTGATACTTTGTATGAAATTGTATCCTTTTACGAGTTTGAGTTTCATAACATAATATATCGGGTCTATTTTTTGTCCATAGACAGCTCGCAGTTTTTATCGCAATAATAGTATTTGCCGGAAGAGTGGTCGGCTCCCTCTACCGTAAATCGAGGGGTGATGTAGTATCCCGTTATTTTGCCGTCTTTGAGACATCTTATTTCTATGGGGGCTATCAGTGTTGTAGCATCGCTTACAGACACGTCTTTTATTACTGATTTAAGAGCATAATATTCCACAATAGTCTGAAAGTCCTTGTTTTGTATCGTATCGAGCAGCTCCAACTCGAATTTTCCGTTGTTGTATGGCACTCTCCGTAGAACTACCGTATTGAACTCTTTGGTAGAATAATATGCCTCGACAGAATCTATCTGCGAAGTATATGTTCTCCATCTGCTACGTTGATAGCAATTTTAAATACAGAAGGCTCGGGTTCAGGTTTAGGCTTGGGTTTAGGATCGGGTTTTACATCTTTACAAGCAAAGGCAACAGCGCCTACGGCAACTAATAACAAAATTTTTTTAAGCATACTTTTCATAATTAGATTAATGTTTTTTGATTATTGACTATGTTCTTGTTTTCTATAACGTCTTTTATTGTGTATTTATTGTATGTGAGTCATATATTATAAAATAAAGTATGTCTTTTTCAAAAAAGTTAATAGCATTCTGTAAAAAAACAATCAATTGTGGTATGTGGCAATGTGTCATCTGTTTTTTTGTTATTCGTAGATTGTTTATGCTTTTCGACTATGGAGGTTTTGCCGTGCGTTAATAATTTATTAACTTTGGAGTCCGATTTTATTATTGCAAAAAAATATACAAAAATAGAAGAATATGACAGATTTTCAGAGACAAATCCTGGAGGGAATCCCCGACGTATTGCCTCCCAAGAAAGAGTACGACCTAAGTATCAATCACGCTCCTAAACGTAAAGATATCTTGTCGGAAGCCGAAAAACGTTTGGCTATCCGCAATGCATTGCGATATTTTCCTGCCAAACACCACAAAGAGCTCGCAGCCGAGTTTGCCGACGAACTCAAACGTTACGGCAGAATCTATATGTATCGTCTCCGCCCAGACTACGAGATGAAGGCACGCAACATCGACGAGTATCCTGCCCACAGCCGTCAGGCAGCAGCTATTATGCTGATGATAAACAACAACCTCGATTATGCGGTGGCTCAGCACCCTCACGAACTAATAACCTACGGCGGCAACGGGGCTGTCTTCCAAAACTGGGCTCAGTATCGCCTCACGATGCAGTATCTGGCAAAGATGACCGACGAGCAGACACTCGTAATGTATTCGGGACACCCGATGGGGCTTTTCCCTTCACACAAAGATGCTCCGCGTGTGGTTGTTACCAACGGTATGGTTATACCTAACTACTCGAAGCAGGACGACTGGGAAAAGTTCAATGCTCTGGGAGTATCGCAGTACGGACAGATGACGGCAGGTTCTTATATGTACATCGGACCTCAGGGTATAGTGCACGGTACTACAATTACCGTAATGAATGCAGCCCGTATGCGACTCAAAGCGGGCGAGACAGACATACACGGTATGTTGTTCGTCTCCTCGGGCTTGGGAGGTATGTCGGGAGCTCAGCCCAAAGCAGGTAATATTTCGGGGGTGGTATCGGTCGTTGCCGAAATCAATCCTAAGGTGGTCAAGAAACGCTTCGACCAAGGTTGGGTCGACGAAATCCATACAGACCTCGACAAACTTATTGAACGCGTACGTGAAGCACAGGCTAAGAAAGAGGCTGTCTCTTTTGCTTATCAGGGCAATGTTGTCGATTTGTGGGAGAAGCTTGCCGAGCAAAACGTTGCCGTCGACCTCGGCTCAGACCAGACGTCGCTGCACAACCCTTGGGCAGGCGGGTACTATCCTGTGGGTTACTCTTACGAAGAGTCGAACCGTATGATGGCAGAACGCCCCGAGGAGTTCAAGAAAGCGGTGCAGGAGTCTCTGCGTCGTCAGGTGACGGCAATAAATAAGATTGCCGAGCGAGGAATGTACTTCTTCGACTATGGCAATGCTTTCCTTCTCGAGTCGTCGCGTGCGGGTGCCGATATAATGAAAGGCGATAAGTTCAAATACCCGTCGTATGTGCAGGATATTATGGGACCAATGTTTTTCGACTACGGTTTCGGTCCTTTCCGCTGGGTGTGTACCTCGTGTAAGCCCAAAGACCTTGCCGTTACAGACCGTATCGCTACCGAAGTACAGGAAGAGATACTACGTACGGCTCCTGCCGAAATAGCCAATCAGATAAAAGATAATATCCATTGGGTACGTGAGGCAAACAAAAACCGTCTCGTGGTAGGTTCGCAGGCACGTATCCTGTATGCCGACTCCGAAGGACGTACACGGATAGCCGAAGCCTTCAACAACGCTATCAAGCGAGGCGAAATATCGGCTCCGATAGTACTTGGCAGAGACCACCACGACGTGTCGGGTACAGACTCTCCGTACCGCGAGACATCGAACATATACGACGGTTCGTCGTTCACTGCCGATATGGCTGTTCAGAACTGTATCGGCGACAGCTTCCGCGGAGCAACGTGGGTGTCGATACACAACGGTGGCGGCGTCGGCTGGGGCGAAGTAATAAACGGTGGATTCGGTATGGTTATAGACGGCACTGCAGACAGCGACAGACGACTGAAGAATATGCTCCTATGGGACGTAAACAACGGTATTGCCCGTCGCAGCTGGGCACGCAATAGAGGTGCTATGTTTGCTATCGAACGCGAGATGAACCGTACGCCAAACCTCGAAGTAACGATGCCGAATATAGTAGACGACGGCATTATCGAAGGATTGACATTTTA
>ERZ772967.2849-NODE-2849-length-10881-cov-3.311565_pt1 | contig 10881 bp, 11 predicted proteins | sample MGYA00511677_ERZ772967 | MGnify/ENA primary metagenome ERZ772967 (study PRJEB29015, sample SAMEA2737931) | human oral metagenome | biome: human oral; feature: human-associated habitat; material: dental | place: China | collected 2146 ...
GAAGCGAACGCGCCGAAAGACGCAAGGTTTCCAACAAACTGTGGCATTGAGGCGGAAGGTTTTCAGACGACGTCGGGTTCATATGGCGTAATCTATGCTGTCGGCAAGGTAAGTTCTTAGAAATGAAAAAGCAGGCAGGGGGGCTTCTGCCTGCTTTTCTGCACATTAATTGTTTACTTATCCGTAAACTCGCCGTAAGCCATAATCCGGTCAAAACGGCGGGACAGCAAATCCGCTATCGGCATATTTTGCGCCTCGTGCAACTCGGTTTCCAACACCGTTTTGACGTTTTTCATGGTCGTTTCAAAATCACGGTGCGCACCGCCCAAAGGTTCGCTGATCACGCTGTCAATCAAATCCAATTCTTGCAGGCGTTTGGCGGTAATACCCAAGGCTTGCGCGGCATCTGCCGCTTTTTCGGCGGTTTTCCACAGAATAGACGCGCAGCCTTCCGGAGAAATAACCGAGTAAGTCGAATATTGCAGCATATTGACGTAATCGCCGACCGCAATCGCCAGCGCGCCGCCGGAACCACCCTCGCCGATAATGGTACACAAAACCGGCACACGCAGTCGGGTCAATTCGTACAGGTTGCGTCCGATGGCTTCGGACTGACCGCGCTCTTCCGCGCCGATGCCCGGATACGCGCCCGGCGTATCGACAAACTGTTCCCCACCCCGAAAGTGACGCCTAAAGCGCTCCTCGATTCGCCGCATTACCGAGCCGGTGTCAGCGCCGCACGGCAATTGCTGGCGTCGCCGCCGCCGCGCACTGCATGATGCCAGCCTGACGCTGCGGCCTTCTCGCTGACGCGGAAGCAAACAAGCAAGCAAAGCTCGGAAGGCTCAGGAGGCTCGGAAGATTCGGAAGAATCGGAAGGCAAAGCGCCTGAAAGCTATCAGGCGTAAACCCATCGCCCGTTGGCAGATGACAGACCGCGAACCTCATCCGCGCCAGCCACCCCACCTGCCCTAAACCCCGCGTAAAACGGGCATCTCCGGAAGGGCTGCCCGCCAGCCCAATGTTTACGGGTGTTTTCGGGTGACCTATCCTCTAACCCACTGTTTACGCGGGTTTCCGGCCTACTTGCCCGCAAACGCCCTATGGACGCGGGCTTGCGGCCAACGGTCATTCCACGGTTTGCGCCCGTTTCAGCGCGTGGTCGGTTTTCCGGCAGGCGTTCGCTGCATGCGGAGAGGCCGCCTTCCTCCCGCGCATCCAAACGAGGGGCGTTCGACGCGCGGCCCAAGTCCGTGCGGTATCCGGTTTCAATATCAGCCATCGCACTGCGCTTGAAGGCGCAGTCTGCGTCCGCGCGGCCATCCGCCATCATCTACCATCCACCTGCCACCTGCTATCCGCCTGCCACCTTCTACGATTCGGGTCGGCCGAGCGCGTATAATTCACGGGTTCGTTCAACCATGAGATTTCAGGTCTGCTTTCCGGCCTGTTTCTTGGGTTGTTTCCCGCCGTTTTAGCGATTCCGGCGATTCCAGCAAATCCCGTCTTTCCAGCCTTTTCAGCGATTTAAGCCATGCAAGAAAAATATCAACCTCAAGACATCGAACTGGCCGCCCAGCAACTGTGGCAGAAAACCGGCGCGGCGCGCGCGATCGAAGATGCCAGCAAGCCGAAATATTATTGTCTGTCGATGTTCCCCTACCCTTCGGGCAAGCTGCACATGGGGCACGTGCGCAATTACACGATCGGCGATGTGCTCTCGCGCTTCCACAAAATGCTTGGCTACAACGTCCTGCAACCGATGGGCTGGGACGCTTTTGGTATGCCGGCGGAAAACGCCGCCATCCAGAACAACGTGCCGCCCGCGCAATGGACGTACGCCAATATCGATTACATGAAAGGGCAGCTCAACCGTCTGGGTTTCGCGCTCGACTGGGATCGCGAGCTGGCGACCTGCAAGCCCGACTATTACCGCTGGGAGCAATGGCTGTTTACCCGCTTGTTCGAGAAGGGCTTGATCTACAAGCGCTATGGCACGGTGAATTGGGACCCGGTCGATCAGACCGTGCTGGCCAACGAGCAGGTCATCGATGGCCGCGGCTGGCGCTCCGGTGCGCTGATTGAGAAGCGCGAAATTCCCATGTATTACATGAAGATCACCGCCTACGCCGAAGAGCTGCTGGCCGATCTGGACAAGCTGTCCGGCTGGCCGGAACAGGTCAAGCTGATGCAGAAGAACTGGATCGGCAAGAGCGAGGGCGTGCGTTTTGCCTTCCCTTACGTGCTGGATGGCAAGCCGGAAAAGCTGTGGGTGTTCACCACGCGCGCAGATACGATTATGGGCGTTACTTTTGTCGCCGTGGCCGCCGAACACCCGCTGGCGGCCTACGCTGCGCGCAATAATCCGGCGCTTGCCGCCTTCATTGAGGAATGCAAGCAGGGCGGCGTCGCCGAGGCCGATTTGGCGGCGATGGAAAAGAAAGGGATGCCGACGGGCATCTTTGTCGATCACCCGCTAACGAGCCAAAAAGTCGAAGTCTGGGTCGGCAACTACGTGCTGATGGGCTATGGCGACGGCGCAGTCATGGCCGTGCCGGCGCACGATGAACGCGATTTCGCGTTCGCCAAAAAATACGGCCTGGCTATCACACAGGTCATCGGTGAAAAGGATGGGACGCAGGACAAAGTCTTTTCGGACGAACGCTGGGAAGACTGGTACGCCAGCAAAAATGGCTTCTGCGTCAATTCGGGCAAGTACGACGGTCTTGGCTATAAAGCCGCCGTCGATGCCATCGCTGCCGATCTGGTCGCCAAAGGGCTGGGCGAGAAGAAAGTGCAATTCCGCCTGCGCGACTGGGGCATCTCGCGTCAGCGCTACTGGGGCTGCCCGATTCCGGTCATCCACTGCGAGGCCTGCGGCGACGTGCCCGTCCCCGATGATCAGCTGCCGGTGGTGTTGCCGGAAAACGTTGCCGTCACCGGGGCAGGCAGTCCGCTCGCCAGAATGGCGGAATTTTATGAAACGACGTGTCCCAAATGCGGGCAAGCCGCCAGACGCGAAACCGATACGATGGATACTTTCGTCGAGTCCTCGTGGTATTTCCTGCGCTACTGCTGCCCGGACAACGACCGGGCCATGGTCGACGAACGCGTCGCCTACTGGTGCAAAGGCGGCATTGATCAATATATCGGTGGCATCGAACATGCCATTTTGCATCTGCTGTATGCGCGCTTCTGGACCAAGCTGATGCGCGACGCCGGACTGTTCAAGGGCGAGCGAATCGACGAGCCGTTCGCCAATCTGCTGACGCAAGGCATGGTCGTCGCGCCCACCTTTTTCCGCGAAGGCGCGGACGGCAAGGCCGTCTGGATCAACCCCGCCGATGTCGAGCTGCAATGCGACGAACGCGGCCGCCCGGTGAGCGCCACGCTGGCTGCCGACGGTCAGCCGGTACAGATTGGCGGCATCGAGAAGATGTCGAAATCAAAGAACAACGGCGTCGACCCGCAGGCGTTGATCGACCGCTACGGCGCCGATACGGCGCGCCTGTTCATCATGTTCGCTTCACCGCCCGATCAGTCGCTCGAATGGTCGGATGCCGGCGTCGAAGGCGCGTACCGCTTCTTGCGGCGCTTGTGGCGGCTGGTGTTCGAGCACATCGAAAATAATGGCCCGGCAGCCGCCTATACATCGGCTACCGGCGGGCAACTGAGCGCCGAACTGCGCGATTTCCGCCGCCAGCTTCACCAGACGATCGGGAAGGTGGCCGATGATTATGGCCGACGCAAGCAGTTCAATACGGCCATTGCCGCCGTCATGGAACTCCTCAACGCTTATGGCCGCATCAACGGGAATAATGATGGCGACCCGGCAATGGTTCGCGCCGTTCGCCAGGAGGCGCTGGAAACCGTAACCCTGTTGCTTTATCCCATCGTGCCGCATATCTGCGAGGCGCTTTACGCGGAACTGAGGCCGGGGCAAACCGCCGGCGTGCAAATGTTTCCGCAAGCCGACGAAAGCGCACTGGCGCGCGAGGAAATCGAGCTGGTTCTACAGGTCAACGGCAAACATCGCGGTGCGATCCGCGTGCCGGTCTCGGCTGACAAGGCGACGATCGAAGCCGCTGCACTGGCCAACGAAGGTGCACAGCGCCATCTCGAAGGCAGAACGCCCAAAAAGGTCATCATCGTGCCTGGCCGGCTCGTCAACCTCGTCGTATAGCGCTAGCCTATTTATGCTCCTGGAAGGATTCGCCGTGCATTCCGTTTTCCATGCCATTCATCTTTTATTGCGCGTTCCCGCACGTTTTTTCCTCCCCGTGCTGGCGGCCGTATTGCTCGCCGCATGCGGCTTCCAGCTGCGCGGCGCCTATACGCTGCCCTACCAGAGCCTGTACATCGCCGTCCCCGATTATTCGGTCATCGGCGCGGGACTCAAGCGCGCCATCCGCAACACCTCAACGCGCATCGCGGAATCGGCCGAGGACGCCCAGGCAAGCTTCCAGCCTGCCGGCGAGTCGCGTACATCAACCATCCTGGCGCTTTCCAGCGCAGGCCGCGTCCGCCAAAAACGGCTGGTTTATCTTTATAACTACCGCGTTGTCGATCGCAAGGGTCGTGACTTGGTGCTCCCCGTCAGCGTCGAACTGTTCCGCGACATCACCTACGCCGATTCCGACGTGCTGGCCAAGACACAGGAAGAAGAACTGCTCTGGCAGGATATGGAAAACGACCTCGTGCAACAGGTCATGCGCCGTCTGTCAATGACCCGGCCGGACTGGCCGGAAGACCATGCCGACGGCCGCGCCGGCGATATGAACGGCATCGATCAAGCCCGTACCGCCGGGAATAGCGGATAAGCTGCGATGCAGTTGCGCGGCGAGCAATTGGCGGAGCATCTCAAACGAGGGTTGCAGCCCGTTTACGTCGTTTATGGCGATGAGCCTTTACTCGTCATCGAAGCCACTGATGCCATCCGCACCGCCGCGCGGCGCCAAGGCTTCGACGAACGCGAAGTATTGACGGCAATGGCCGGTTTCGACTGGAGCGAATTGCAACGCGCCGCGGGGAATCTTTCCCTGTTTGGCGGCCGGACGCTGGTCGATCTGCGTATCCCGACGGGCAAACCCGGACGCGAGGGCGCCGCCGCACTCCAGCGTTACTGCGCCCGGCCCAGCCCCGATACACTCCTACTGGTAACGCTGCCAGGCCTTGACTGGGCAGAAGAGAAAGCAGCCTGGCTCAGAACGCTTGCCGATGCCGGCGCCGCCGTGAAACTGACGCCGCCCGGCCTGACTGAGCTGCCCGGATGGATTGCCCGGCGGCTGCAACAACAGGGGCAAAGTGCAGCACGCGACGGTCTGCGCTTTATCGCCGAGCACGTCGAGGGCAATCTGCTGGCCGCCCATCAGGAAATTCTCAAGCTTGCCCTGCTCTATCCCCCCGGCGCACTTTCCCTGGCACAAATCCACGAAGCTGTGCTCAATGTTGCCCGTTATGATCTCGATGCGCTGCGCGAAGCGCTGCTCGCTGGCAACGCGGCGCGCTTGACGCGCACGCTGGATGGTCTGCGTCAGGAAGGGGAAGCGCCGCCGCTAGTACTCTGGGCAATGACCGAGGAAATTCGGGCGCTGGCGCAGGTCAGTCGCGGGCTCCAGAATAGGCGTCCGCTGGAAACGCTGCTCAAGGAAGCGCGTATTTGGGGGGTGCGTCAGACTTTGTTTCGCAAGGCGCTGCAACGCCTCGAAGCAGGGGCGACGGACACGCTGCTGGCGGAAGCGGCGCGAATCGACGGTTTGATCAAGGGCATCGGCGCCGGCGATCCGTGGGACGAATTCCTACGCCTCGGACTACCGCTCTGCGCAACCTAAACCAAATCGATGGCAACGCCAGGGCGCCAACCAACTGCCGTTCACTGGGCGTCGTTGTCACTGCCCTGCGTCGGGTCGGCATCTGGCGCCAGATGCTCCCACAGACAATTGTGCTCGCCCGTACCCTCATTGTTTAATCCCCGGCGGCACGCGCATTTAACCAGGCATTCGCCTTCTGCACATTCATCAATGACGACGAGGCGCAATTCAGGATCCACCTTGCGCAGGCCATCCCAGTAGCTGCATGTCGCACAGATTTTAAGCTCAGCCGGAATAATTAATTTTTCAGCCATGGTTTTTCATGAGGACTTATTTTCTCCCCTACTCGGAGTAGTATTTTTTCTATTGGTTCCATGAATTTTGCAAAGCGTCCGCTATATATCAGCCCGGTGCTAAAAAAACAGTCGTCATGCCACGCGGCTTCGTTATTCGCTCTGCCCGATTTCGGATCGATGCCTTATGAAAAAATTCATTTCACCGACGATATAATCAAACCATAGAAAAATTGCAGGAAAAAGTGAAAAACATGGACATCGAGAAAGATATTGAAGGCTACGTGCGCCACCTTGGACAACAGGCGCGCAAGGCGGCACGCCAAATGGCAAATACCGATAGCAACACCAAAAATCAGGCACTGCGCCACATCGCCGACAATATTCGCAGCCAGGCACCGGCCATTCTCGAAGCCAACCGCCGTGATTTGGCGGCCGCCACGGCAAATGGACTGGCGCCTGCCATGATCGACCGGCTGACGATGACCGAAAAAAGCATTCAGCAAATGGCAACAGGCATCGACCAGATTGCCGAGCTGGCCGACCCGATTGGAGAAATCCAGGAACTTCGCCGCCGACCGAGCGGCATTCAGGTGGGTCGCATGCGCGTACCGCTGGGTGTCGTCGGCATCATTTACGAGGCGCGCCCCAATGTAACCGCCGATGCCGCCGCCTTATGCCTGAAAACCGGCAATGCCGCCATTCTGCGCGGGGGCTCGGAAGCCATCGACAGTAACCGCACCATTGCCGGATTGATTGCGAAAGGCCTGGCAGCGACAGGCCTGCCGGCGACGGCCATCCAGATCGTCGAAACGACTGACCGCGCTGCGGTCGGGCATTTGATCACAATGCGCGAATACATTGATGTCATCGTACCGCGTGGCGGTAAAGGCCTGATTACGCGCCTGCTCAACGAAGCGCGCATACCGATGATCCAGCATCTGGACGGCAATTGCCATGTGTATCTCGACGACGAGGCTGATGCCGCCATGGCCGTCAAGATCGTCGAAAACGCCAAAACGCAGCGTTACGGAACCTGCAATACGGCAGAATCCCTGCTCGTCGCGCGCTCACGCGCCGCTGATCTGCTCCCGGCCGTCGCGGCGATGCTGCTTGACAACGGCGTCGAGATTCGCGGCTGTGCAGAGACACGGGCGATTGTCAAGGAAGCGCTGCCGGCCAGCGAAGAGGATTACACCACGGAGTTTCTGGCCCCCATCATCGCAGTCAAAGTCGTAGCCGGCTTGGACGAGGCCATCAAGCACATCAACCGTTATAGCTCGCACCATACTGAAAGCATCGTGACCGGAAACTATGACAAAGCGCTGCGTTTTTTACGCGAAGTCGACTCTTCTTCGGTCATGGTCAATGCCTCGACGCGCTTCGCCGATGGTTTTGAATACGGACTGGGCGCAGAAATCGGCATTTCGACGGATAAGATCCATGCGCGCGGCCCCGTCGGGCTGGAAGGATTGACCAGCCAGAAATGGATCGTGCTCGGCACCGGCCAGATTCGCAGCTAGGCAAAGCACAAGCCAGATGGACTATCAAGCTGTTATCGCCGCACCGAGCTTTTGCATTGGCGTCCGCTGTAACGAAAGCGAAATGCTGGGCGTACATTATCTTGCCCCCTGCCCGGAAATCGCGCCGCAAAATGCACTGGCGACAGAGGCAGTCCGACAGTTGTACGCGTATTTGGCCGATCCGGATTTTGTGTTCAACCTGCCACTACACCCTTCCGGCACGCATTTTCAGCGCCGCGTCTGGCAAGAAATCGCCAGAATCCCTTGCCATCAGACCCGTTCCTACGGCGAACTGGCCAAAATATTGCGCAGCGCGCCACGCGCCGTCGGGCAAGCATGCGGCGCCAATCCTTTTCCGCTTATCGTGCCTTGCCACCGGGTTATTGCTGCCAATGGCGGTCTTGGCGGCTTTGCCCGTCAGAATGGCGGTTTTCTGCTTGACATCAAACACTGGCTACTAACTCATGAAGGCTTCCGCCTCGCTCTCGCCGTATCCTGAAGATCTCGCGGTTATCGACGATTTTTGCGATGCACTCTGGCTCAGCGACGGCCTGGCAAAAAACTCACTCGCCAGCTATCGTAGCGACCTGATTCTCTATGCGGACTGGCTGAAGCATAACGGTTATTACGCCGGTGTGCTCGAACAGGCTGGGGAAACAACACTGATCAGCTTTATCGCCCAGATTGCAGCCTCTCATAAGGCATCCTCCCAGGCCCGCATGATGGCAACATTGCGACGCTTTTACCGACATCTGTTAAGCAGCGGGCGAATTACCGAGGATCCGACGCTGAAGTTAGCCGCACCTGCCAAAATTTCACGCCTACCGAAACTGATCTCCGAAAAGCAGGTGGAACTTTTGCTCGCTGCGCCTCCTGCCGATACGCCACTCGGACAACGAGACCGGGCAATGCTCGAAACACTCTATGCAACCGGCCTGCGTGTTTCCGAACTCGTAGCGCTTAAATTGCATGAGATTAGCCTGAATGACGGGGTTGTGCGTATCTTCGGGAAGGGAAGCAGAGAGCGGCTGGCGCCGCTTGGCGAAAAGGCCATCGACCAGATCGACGATTATCTCGCTGAAGCGCGCCAGCATCTGCTAGGAGAACGGCAAAGCGACGATTTATTTGTCACGGCGCGTGGTAGCGCCATGACGCGCCAGGCATTTTGGCAACTCATCAAGCGCTACGCGGTTATAGCGGGCATTGATGCAAAAAAACTTTCGCCGCATGTTTTGCGCCATGCGTTTGCAACCCACCTGCTCAACCACGGCGCCGATCTGCGCGCCGTACAGCTACTGCTGGGACATGCCGATATTTCAACTACGCAGATTTACACGCATGTTGCCCGCGAACGTCTGAAAACCCTGCACAGCCAGCACCACCCGCGCGGTTAATTCGCCTTGCCCCGGCAAGGGCATTGCTGGAGCCCGCGTAAACAGGGCGTTTCCGGGCAGATGCGCCTGAAACCCGCGTGGATAAAGGAGTTCCGGACACCACCTTCTGAGATGCCCTGTTTATAAAGGTTTCAGGGGGCCTCTCTGGAAATGGCCGAAATACGCGTGCTGGCGAGTAGGCGTTTGACAGGGCGCGCAGCAACTTTCAGCCGCTCTGCGCCGCCTGCAAGAACTCCGCTTTATTCGCTGGAGCTTGGAGATAATGTTCGGGACGGCAGGCCGGCGCGTTAGCGCTGTTCCTGATCTTTGCGCCGCGTGCAGGCTTCGTCCAGGCAATCAACGTATAAATTCAGTGAATGTTCTTGAATGGTAAAGCCGCGTTCCTTAGCAATTTTCTGCTGGCGGCGCTCAATACTTTCATCGTAGAACTCTTCGACGTGACCACATTTGGCACAAACCAGATGGTCATGGTGCTGGCGACCTTTCAGTTCATACACTGATTTTTCTGACTCGAACTGCTGGCGCTCCAGTAAACCAACTTCAACAAATTGGGTCAGCACCCGATAAACCGTCGCAAGGCCAATACCGCTATTTTCCTGCGAAAGAATACGAAAAACGTCATCGGCGCCCATGTGTCGCTGTTGCGAATTCTGAAAAATCTCCAGAATCCGGGCACGTTGTGTGGTCGCTTTCAAGCCAAGCGATTTGATGATTTTCAGATTCTCGCTCTTCATTCCACCCTCGCTAGAATGATTCATCTTTAGACAGATAGCGCCACTTACCAAGCGGCAAGCGACCCAGTCTGACGCTACCGATACGCACACGTTTCAATCCAACAACGCGCAAACCAACAAGTTCACACATACGGCGAATCTGGCGCTTGCGCCCTTCGTTCAGAATAAAACGCAATTGATCTGCATTGATCGGTTCAACCTTTGCTGGCTTCAGCGGTTTGCCATCAAGACTCAAACCGTGTTTGAGCAAAGCCAGTTTCATGTCATCCAGTGTACCCTCAATGCGTACCAAATACTCTTTTTCGATATCAGAAGCCTCGCCCACCAATTGTCGGGCAACCCGGCCATCCTGCGTTAATACAAGCAAGCCCGTTGAATTGACATCAAGACGCCCTGCCGGAGCCAAGCCCTTGAGATGCGCCAAACTGAACAGCGCACCGCCAAAAGACGGGGAATACTGATTTTCCGGTCGAATCAGTGTCACCGCAGGAATACATCCCGGTTCAGGCTGCCCGGAAACATATCCCAATGGCTTATTCAGAAGAATAGTCACTTGTCGACGTTGAACAGTTTGCGCCGTCTTATCCAATGAAATTTTAGCTGACGGTTGAGCGCGTGACCCAAGTTGGGTCACCTGCTGACCACCCACATAAACCCAACCGCGTTCAATATATACGTCTGCCTCTCGGCGAGAGCATAAACCGCGCTCCGCCATCAGTTTAGAGATACGCACACCTGCTTGCGTTTTATTCTGTGGCAGTTTGTCCAAACACGCCATTTCACTCACAGAAAGTTTTTTACGTTTATCAGAAAAGTTTCTAGTGTCAGTTTGTAACTCTGAGCGAAATTCTGGCGAAGCTCCTTTACTCTCCAATGATGAAGACTTGTGATGACGATCAACTCTGTAAGTGCGTACCGATTTGCGCCGAGGGTTAACCTCACGTTGAATCTTAGGCAAGCTAAGCGTTGGTCGTACCTTACCGCTCATCACTATTTAATTTAGGTATATTGGAAGGGGTTGGGAGGTTTGGCTAGAGAACAGCTAGAGAACATAGAGTCTCGTTTTTTGGTGTTACGAAGATACCAAGTGAGGTTAAATATAGATTGAGAAGGAGTTAGGTGTGTAG
>ERZ772967.2853-NODE-2853-length-10873-cov-2.327602_pt1 | contig 10873 bp, 9 predicted proteins | sample MGYA00511677_ERZ772967 | MGnify/ENA primary metagenome ERZ772967 (study PRJEB29015, sample SAMEA2737931) | human oral metagenome | biome: human oral; feature: human-associated habitat; material: dental | place: China | collected 2146 ...
AATCGGTACATATTTGTTATATTGCTCAGCTAATACTTCTTGACGCTGTTTTATACTTTGCAATAAATCATCAAAGTAATCACCATACTGTAATTGGCGTAAATCTGGAGTATTCGGTGATGAAATATTTACCGTAATATAATCCGCATAGTTATAAGCTTTGTTTAAGCAAAATAAGTAATCATCTTTACCCTTTTCAATTGGTGTGACTTTATTTTTGCCAATATTAATCCCAATTACGCCATCAAATTTTGCCTTTTTAACATTCTCAATCGCATAATCAATACCATAATTATTGAATCCGTTACGGTTAATAATCCCTTCTGCTTCCACTAAACGGAATTGACGAGGTTTCGCATTTCCCTCTTGCGCTAAAGGCGTAACCGTTCCTACTTCAATAAAACCAAATCCCATCGCACCAAATCCATCAATGGCTTCGGCATTTTTATCTGCGCCCGCTGCCAAACCGATAGGATTTTTAAATTCAATGCCCATGACGGTTTTCGGCGTGCCTTGTGGGCAATTTAGAAGTTGTTTTAAGAGAAAATGAAATGGCGGGTATGCCGCTAAGCCAAGGGCTTTTATCACTAAATTATGGGCATCTTCAGAATCAAGGGCAAAAATCCCTTTACGAATGAAAGAATACATACTCGTTTATCTCTCAGGATAGTTCACTGTAAATGGAAAGTGCGGTCAAAATTAACCGCACTTTTTGTTTTATTGCAAGGCTTTTTCAATCTTCTCAAATAAATCTTTTGAGAGATCTTCAACAGCACTTAATCGTTCTAAGGCACGTTTCATTAACGTTTGACGTTGTGCATCAAAACGTGAGAAACGAATTAATGGCTCAATTAAACGCGCAGCCACTTGTGGATTTGTTTCATTTAAACGAATTAAAACATCTGTTAAGAAACGATAGCCTGAACCACTGATATGATGGAACGCTTTTAAGTTGTGATTTGCAAAGCTACCCACTAATGAACGTAAACGGTTTGGATTATTGAAGTTAAAGCTTGGATGATCCATTAATGCTTGTACAATTTCCAATACGTTTTCATCAGGGCGAGTTGCTTGTAAAGCAAACCATTTATCCATGACTAAGCCATCATGTTGCCATTTTTGTTCGAAATCCACTAACAAGGTATCACGGCAAGGTAATGCGGCTTTGGTTGCCATATTTAATGCCGCTAGCGTATCTGTCATATTATTGGCATTATTGTAATGTTTTTGCACCACATTATTACCAAGATTGGTGTAAGCCAATAACTTAAACAAAGATTACGCATTGCTCGTAAGGCAATATCTTTTTGAGTCACTTGATAATCTTCAAGACGAATATGGGTGTAAATACGCAATAAATCTTCTTTCAAGTATTCTGCAATTTGCACCAACATAAATTCTCTTGTGGCCGCAATGCCATCTGGATCAATCGTTTTAAAGCTTTCTGCAAACTCAATGTCTTTTGGCAAGGTTAGAATTAATGTAGCTAATTCAATATCCTGTTCGTAATTTTCCAATACATGCGCAAGTGCGGTCAAAACATCAGGTGAAATTTCAAAGGCTTCACCTTGTTGGAAATGCGCCACATTACGACGCAATTCTTGAGTAAACAGCATTTGTGCTGCATCCCAACGAGCAAATTGGTTATCAGCGAATTTAAGCAAACCTAATAACTGCTCTGTGGTGTAATCATAATCCAGTTTCACCGGTGCAGAGAAATCACATAATAACGCAGGAATTGGGCGACCATAAATACCATGGAACTCAAACACTTGGTCTTTTTCTGTTACATTTAATACATCACTTAACAATTCACCGTTATGCTGTAACATTTGTTTGGTGCCGTTGGCATCATAAAGCGCAATTTTCAATGGAATATGTAAGTTTACTTTTTCCATTTGATCTGCTGTTGGTGGCGTAGATTGCGAAACAGTTAAACGATAAGTATGAGTTTGTTCGTCATAGGCATCACTAATCAATAATTCTGGCGTACCTGATTGGCTATACCAACGACGGAATTGTACTAAATCAACATTATTCGCACGTTCCATTGCGGAAACAAAATCTTCACAAGTTGCTGCTTTACCGTCATTTTCTGCAATATAAAGTTGCATTCCTTTTTGGAAACCTTGTTCACCTAATAAGGTATGCAACATACGAATCACTTCAGCCCCTTTTTCATATACAGTCACGGTATAGAAGTTATTCATTTCAATGACTTTTTCAGGGCGAATTGGGTGTGACATTGGGCTCGCATCTTCGGCAAATTGTACCGTACGTAAGAATTTCACGTTATTAATGCGATTAACAGCTCGAGAACCCGTATCAGATGAAAATTCTTGATCACGGAAAACCGTTAAACCTTCTTTCAAACTTAATTGGAACCAATCACGGCAAGTTACACGGTTTCCTGTCCAGTTATGGAAATACTCATGCGCAATCACGCTTTCAATAGCGAGATAATCATCATCGGTTGCTGTTTGTGGATTTGCCAACACATATTTGTCGTTAAAAATATTGAGCCCTTTATTTTCCATGGCCCCCATGTTGAAGAAGTCCACCGCAACAATCATGTAAATGTCGAGGTCATATTCCAAATCAAAACGTTCTTCATCCCATTTCATGGCACGTTTTAAACTTTGTATTGCCCAATCTGCGCGATCTAAATTGCCACGATTAACATACAATTCTAAAGCGACTTCACGTCCACTTTTGGTGATGAATTGATCTTTTAGCACATCAAAATCGCCTGCTACTAAAGCAAACAAATAACTTGGTTTCGGGAATGGGTCATTCCATTCAACCCAATGACGACCATCCTCTAATTCACCACTTGCAATGCGGTTACCATTAGAAAGTAAGTAAGGATATTTAGTTTTATCTGCGGTAATTTTGGTTGTATAGCGCGCCAATACATCTGGGCGATCAAGCATATAAGTGATTTGACGGAAACCTTCTGCTTCACATTGTGTACAAATCCCCTCGCCAGATTGATAAAGCCCTTGTAAAGAGGTGTTTTGTGCAGGCTCTAAATTCGTCACAATTTCAAGTTCAAAATTAACCGCACTTTGATTGGTTAAATCTAACGTTAAACTTTCATGGTCTTGATGATAATGTTTGAAATCTTCGCCATTGAATTTAATGGAGGCAAATTGAAATCCATGACCATCTAATCGTAGATGGGTTGCTTCATCATTTAAACGTTGGAAGGTTGTTTTTGCAGTGACAACGGTATGCTTAGGATCTAATTGAAAATCAAGGAAAATATCCGTAACCGTAAAATCAGGTTGTTTGTAATCTTTTCTATATTTCGCTTTAGCTAACATAATCTGCTCTATTTCTAAGAAAAAAACTCATATTAGGATAAGATTTTATGACAAAACTTGCAATGGAATTTTCAGTTTTTACCATATAGCAAACGTTTGCTTAAAAGTGGGCAAATATGCTATTCTACGCATCGTTTTTTATCAGATAAATTTTTAAAAATATGTCAAATACCGCACAAATTGCTATTGTTATGGGCTCAAAAAGCGATTGGGCAACCATGCAAGAAGCCACTCAAATTTTAGATGAACTCAATGTGGCATATCATGTTGAAGTCGTTTCTGCACATCGAACCCCCGACAAATTGTTTGAATTTGCCGAAAATGCACAAAAAAATGGTTACAAAGTGATTATTGCAGGTGCAGGTGGTGCAGCGCATTTGCCGGGTATGATCGCAGCCAAAACACTTGTGCCAGTACTTGGGGTACCTGTTAAAAGCTCTATATTAAGCGGTGTAGATAGTCTCTATTCTATCGTACAAATGCCTAAAGGTATTCCTGTTGGTACCTTAGCAATTGGCCCTGCTGGCGCAGCTAATGCAGGATTACTCGCCGCACAAATTCTTGCTGGTTGGGATGATGCGTTATTTGCTCGCCTACAAGCATTCCGCGAAAATCAAACTAATGTGGTATTGGATAATCCTGATCCACGTAAATAAAACACCTTTCATTTTGACCGCACTTTTTAAAGTGCGGTTGTTTTTTAGCTAGATTTGATGAGAAATTTTATGCAAAACTCTACCCTCTATCCTACCGTTTATGTGCTTGGTAATGGTCAACTCGGCAGAATGTTACGTTACGCCGGCGCACCTTTAGATATTCACGTTCAACCTCTTGAGTTCAATGCGCCTGTATTTGATTTACCTAAAGATGCCATCATCACCGCAGAAATTGAACGTTGGGAAAAAACACCTTTAACTGAATTATTAGGTCATCATAAAAATTTCGTTAATCAGAATGTTTTTGGCTTATTAGCCGATCGTTTTACCCAAAAATCTTTATTAGATGAACTTAATCTCTCTACCTCACCATGGTGTTTATTAAAAGATAAAACGCAATGGTCTGAAGTATTTAAAAACGTGGGCGAAAAGGTCGTGGTAAAACGTCGTACCGGTGGTTATGACGGCCGTGGTCAATGGATTATCACTGAAAATAATCAACGTGATATTACGGACGATTTATTCGGTGAAGTTATCGCAGAAAAATTTATTCCTTTTGATTATGAAGTGTCTATCGTAGGAGCTAGATTTAAAAATGGCGAAAAACGTTTCTATCCAGTGACACATAACCTACAGCAAAATGGCATTTTACGTTACAGTGTGACAGATATTTCATTCCCACAACAAAAAAGCCAACAAATTCAGGCTGAATCGATGCTAGGAAAAATCATGGATAAACTTGAATATGTAGGCGTAATGGCGATGGAATGCTTTGTGGTGGGAGAGAAATTATTGATTAATGAGCTTGCTCCTCGTGTGCATAACAGTGGCCATTGGACACAACTAGGTTGCGCTATTAGTCAATTTGAATTGCATCTACGAGCCTTATTAGATTTACCTACACCATCATTACAACCTATTGCGCCAAGTGTTATGGTCAATTTAATTGGTACAGGACATAATCCACAATGGTTGAACACACCTTTCTCCCAGTTACATTGGTATGGTAAGGAAGTTCGTCCAGGTCGGAAATTAGGTCATATTAATATTACGCATCCTGATAAAACAATCATTATCCAACAGCTTGAAAAACTTCGTCACGAACTCCCTGAAGACTATCAATCCGGCTTAAATTGGGCGATTAAGAAATTAAAATAATCGAAAAAATAACCGCACTTTTTGATGAATATCTAAAAACATCAAAGTGCGGTTGATTTTTATTAGGTTCTTCTTGATAAAATCCATTGACTGAAGTATAAAATTACTCATCTCACAACACATACATAAGGAAAAGCTATGTTTGAACATATCAAAGCGGCTCCGGCCGATCCTATCTTAGGCTTAGGCGAAGCATTCAAATCTGAAACACGTGAAAATAAAATCAACTTAGGTATTGGCGTTTATAAAGATGCACAAGGTACAACGCCAATTATGCGTGCGGTAAAAGAAGCCGAAAAACGCTTATTTGATAACGAAAAAACGAAAAACTATTTAACTATCGATGGTATTGCCGATTATAACGAACGCACAAAAGAACTCCTTTTCGGTAAAGATTCAGAGGTCATTAAAGCGAATCGAGCAAGAACGGTACAAAGCTTAGGTGGTACAGGTGCATTACGTATTGCTGCGGAGTTCATCAAACGCCAAACCAAAGCACAAAATGTATGGATTAGTACGCCAACATGGCCAAACCACAATGCCATTTTCAATGCGGTAGGTATGACAATTCGTGAATATCGTTATTATGATGCTGAACGCAAAGCCCTTGACTGGGAACATTTACTTGAAGATTTAAGCCAAGCAAATGAAGGCGATGTGGTGCTGTTACACGGTTGTTGCCACAACCCAACCGGTATTGACCCAACCCCTGAACAATGGCAAGAATTAGCCGCACTTTCAGCAAAAAATGGCTGGTTACCACTCTTTGACTTTGCTTATCAAGGTTTAGCCAATGGCTTAGACCAAGATGCTTACGGTTTACGTGCTTTTGCGGCAAATCATAAAGAATTATTAGTGGCGAGTTCATTCTCTAAAAACTTTGGTTTATACAATGAGCGTGTCGGTGCCTTTACCCTTGTGGCAGAAAATGCAGAAATTGCTTCAACTGCATTAACACAGGTGAAATCAATTATTCGTACCCTCTACTCTAATCCAGCATCTCACGGTGGGGCGACCGTAGCGACAGTGTTAAATGATCCACAACTTCGCCAAGAATGGGAAAATGAATTGACTGAAATGCGTGAACGCATCAAAAAAATGCGTCATTTATTTGTTCAGTTATTAAAAGAATATGGTGCAGAACAAGATTTCAGCTTTATCATGGAACAAAACGGTATGTTCTCTTTCAGCGGTTTATCGCCTGAACAAGTTGATCGCTTAAAAGAAGAATTTGCGATTTACGCTGTTCGTTCTGGTCGTATCAATGTAGCAGGTATCACTGAGGACAATATTCGTTATTTATGTGAAAGCACTGTAAAAGTGCTTTAATCAATAAAAACAAAAAGTGCGGTTAAATTTGACCGCACTTTTTTTCATCTCAATATAATAAAAAAAGGCAGATTTTACTCTGCCTTTTTATCAAACAATTACCATTGGTAACCGATGCTTCCGCCCCAGTTTACATCACTGCGGGTATTGATACTTGCACCAACTTTAATAGAAATTTTATTGTTATCAGAATTTCGACCATAACCAACCGCTAATGCATTTTCATTTCGATAACCACCAACACCAACGGAAACTAAGCTTTTACCTGCTTCATTTGGACGTTGTAAGAACGAAATCGCTGTCGCACCTGCAATACCTGCACGTAATTTACGCTCAACGTGATCAATTTTATTGTCTAAACGATTAATGTTGTTATTAATGTTTTTCACTGCATTATCAACATAACGTTTATTTACTGCATCAGTTGGGTCTTTAGGATCTGCTACATTCACAATACGATTATTGTGAACATCCAAGCCACCATGTGCATGGATTGTACCGCCTACATTGATATCACCCGTTGTTGTGACATTGGTAAATGTTGGCGTATCCGATACTGCAATGCTTAACACTTTGCCTTTTTTGTGGGTTAATTTAATATTTTTACCCGCATCAAGTGTTAACTTATCCATTTTTGTTGCTGTAGATTGAACCGTTTCTTCTGTCACTTCATTTACAACAGTACCTTCAGATGCGCTTGCAGTCACGTTAAATCCACGACCCGCCGCATTTTTAATTTCATCTTTAGTTTTTTGTGAAAGATCCACTTTATAGTTGGTTACTGTAGTTACAGTTACACCGTCTTTTCCAGTAACTTTGGTTGGTTTGCCCACTGTTACAGTAATTGCATCTGAGCCTGCTTCAACTGATGCTGAAGTGTCTTTTGCATTCACTTTAATTTCTGCTGCATTCTCACCATCTTTTACAACAACTTCAGTATTTTCACCATTCACAAAATTTACTTTGCCATGGGTATTAATACGTGATGTTTCAGTACCATTATTTTGAATGTTAAAGCCTGCATTATAATAAGCTTGATATAACTGACTACCATTTACAGCATCATTTGAGGTAGCAGTAATTCGACCTGCGCCCACATTTTGGATTTGGCGAACAAGTTTTCCATCACCGACAGAAACTGCACCTGTTTGAGTTGAGGAAGTGCCATTATAGTTAATGGTTGTATTTGTAGCTGTATCATTAAAAGAAGATAAAGTCTTCGCTGTATTATCAAAAATATTCGCCACACTGGATGAATAAGAACCTAATGTCACGGAGTTCTCATGAGTGCCTTTTGCTTGTGTACCAATCACAACAGCACTAACTGCAGAGGCATTACTTGATTCCCCCATAGCGATAGCATTAATGGCTGAAGACTGGCTATCTTTACCAATAGCAATTGAATTATCTGATAAAGCACTCGCATTAGAGCCATATGCCAATGCATCACTACCCGAGGCTCTTGATTCAGTACCTAAAGCCATTGAACTTTCACCACTAGCTTCTGCGCTATTACCTAATGCTGAAGCCTGAAAAGCACTGGCTTTTGCACCGTTACCTACAGCAGTCGAAACGATTGCACTTGCATTAGCTAAAGTACCTAAAGCCGTTGCACTTTGAGCACCAGCATAAGAACGACGTCCTAATGCAGTAGATTCTCTTCCTTCGGTTACTGCAGCTGAGCCTACAGCAATAGAATTATCCGCTTTAGCAGATGCTCCAACGCCTAATGCAGTCGCACCCCATGCAGAAGCTGATGCGCTATCCCCAAAAGCAGAAGCACTTTGCGCAATAGCCTTCGTGGCTCGACCTATAGCTGTCGCAGTTGAGCCTGTTGCATTTGCATTTGCACCAAAAGCTGAAGATCCTTCTCCATCAGCATAAGACGCTACACCAACTGCGGTTTGACTATTTCCCCCTGCTTTCTCATTAGAGGTTTTTGCCATCAAACCGATAGCAACCGAGTTTGAACCTGTGCCACTTGATGCGCGATCACCAAGAGTGACACCATATCCTGATTGACTTGTTGCATTATTTCCTAATGTTATTGACCAACGTGCTTTGTTTGTCACGTTATTACCAATTACTATGCTCTCTGTTGCTTCTGATTTTGCTTTTTTACCTAAAACGACAGAATCTCCTGTTGTACCAACTCCGGCTACAGCACTCACATCAGTTCCACCAACAATATTTCCATCATTATTTAATACTACATTGGTTTCAGCCATTGCAGTTGTGCTTACACTCGCTAAAACTGCAGCGCCAATAATTACATTTAATGCTTTACGTTTGTCAGTTTGAGATGATTTACCCACAGATTTGCTTAGTTCTGAAACAGCAACCCAGCATTGATTTACTTTATTCCAAATAATTTTAAAAACATGATTCATATTAAAGTTTCCTATAATCTAAAAATAACTAGTCAAGACAAACAAAATCTTGATTCCGAATAAGTATAATACGAAACTCAGCAATTAACAGATAATTTACAAGATCTTACAAAAGCTGACAAAGAATAGTTTTTTATGGAGAGGTTAAATGTAATGTAAAGATAAATTAAAGATAAATTAATAACTTAAAGTATATGTATAATTATATACTTATTCTGCTAATAAAAGTAAAAATGGACATAAAAATGACCATGTTTTTTATATTGAATTACCACTTATTTAACGCTTCTTTATCGCTCTCTCTTGCTTCAATCCAACGTTCACCTTGATTGGTTTGTTCTTTTTTCCAGAACGGCGCTTTGGATTTTAAGAAGTCCATAATAAATTCATTAGCGTGGTAGGCATCACCTCGGTGAGCAGAACTGATACCGACTAAAACAATTTCATCGCCAGTATGTAAAAGTCCCACTCGATGAATCACAGATACTCGCTGGATATCCCAACGCGCTTTCGCCTGTTCTACAATTTCGCGTAAGGCTTTTTCTGTCATGGCGGGATAATGCTCTAAGTATAAACTGGATACCTCATCGCCTAAATTAAGATCGCGTACTTTACCCACAAAAATAACCGTTGCGCCAACTGAATGTTGCTCAGAAAGCCATTGGTAAACGGCATTTTGATCAAAAGGTTGTTCTTGTACTGAAATTTGAATATCCGTCATTTAGCCCCCTGTTACCGGTGGGAAAAATGCAATTTCATCCCCATTTTTGACCGCGCTTTCTAGTGGCATCAAGGTTTGATTAATGGCGACTAAAAGCTTCCCTTTTTCTAACGCTAACGCCCATCTATCACCTTTTTGAGCAAGATGTTCACGCACCGCTTCTGCTGTCGCAAAATCGCCTTCAAGCTGAATAGAATCTTCCCCAATTAATTCGCGAGTTTGAGCAAAAAATAAAACATTTAACATCTTATTTTTCCTCCGCAATAAAATGACCAGATTTTCCACCGCTCTTTTCTAACAGGCGAACGTGCTCAATCACCATGTCTTTTTGTACGGCTTTACACATATCGTAAATGGTTAAGGCTGCTACGCTTGCTGCAGTTAATGCTTCCATTTCTACGCCGGTTTTTCCGGTTAATTTACAAAGGGATTGAATACGAACTTGATTGGTTTCAAGTAACGGTTCTAAATTTACTTCCACTTTAGAAAGTAATAAGGGATGACAAAGCGGGATAAGTTCCCAAGTACGTTTCGCGGCCTGAATACCTGCAATACGTGCTGTAGCAAATACATCGCCTTTGTGATGTTTGCCTTCCACGATTATGGAAAGCGTTTCTTTTGACATAGTCACAATGGCTTCAGCTCGAGCTTCACGAACAGTTTCTGCCTTTGCAGAAACATCCACCATATTGGCTTCGCCTTGAGAATTGATATGCGTAAATGTAGTCATAATAAAATAAAGTGCGGTTAAAATATTGAATGTTTTACATGTGTGACAAAAGCAAAATAAGTGAATAGTTTATTCACTTATTTACTTTTAGCCACCTATAGAGGCCAAATGATTTCTTACGCCACTATCACCGATATGTAAATAATGATGTTCACGTTTACCTTGAAGCGCAGCGAAAATACGGGCTTGCAAAATATCTTGCTGTTCGTGGGATTGTAATAAATCACGTAATTCAATGCCTTCTTCGCCGAACAAGCAAAGATGAAGTTTGCCCTTTGCTGACACTCTGAGGCGATTACAGCTTGCGCAGAAATTCTTCTCATAAGGCATAATTAAGCCAATTTCGCCAGCATAATCAGGATGCGTGAATACTTTAGCCGGACCATCAGTATGAGATTTGTGTTGTAATTGCCAACCGTTTTGCAGCAATTTATCCGCTAATACCAGTCCTGAAAGATGGAATTTATCAAAGAAACTATCCATTTCGCCCGTTTGCATGAGTTCGATAAAGCGCATTTGAATTGGGCGATCTTTCACCCAAACAAGGAATTGTTCAAACTCTT
>ERZ772967.2854-NODE-2854-length-10872-cov-9.807710_pt1 | contig 10872 bp, 16 predicted proteins | sample MGYA00511677_ERZ772967 | MGnify/ENA primary metagenome ERZ772967 (study PRJEB29015, sample SAMEA2737931) | human oral metagenome | biome: human oral; feature: human-associated habitat; material: dental | place: China | collected 2146 ...
GATTTTCACCTTTTCATCATTTTTAAATTTATGCTCTTCTGACTTTGAAACATTAGATAATACCGGCTTATTTGAGTCAGTTCTTGCATGAACTATTTTTAGGTTAACATTGTTAGTTAATAAATTTGCATTCCCTAGTAGCAAAGATAAACTCATTATGCTAGCTACTGTCTTCTTTGGAAATCTCATATTATAATTCCTCCTGTTTTTTATTACATTTCTATATTTTAACGTAAAAAATCAGAAAAATCAATGCAATATTCAGAAATAAATTCTATAAATAAAAAAAAGTAAAGGGAATATTCTTTACTTTTTTTATATTATCTTTAGCCTTTTTTTCATATATGCTTCTTGCTATAGCTTCTTCTACTGTTAATACTTTTTCAAAATCTACTATACTTTTAATGTTTTCATCAATTATATCAAATTCTATAATTTCTTTTTCTAAATTATAATATTCTGAATTTAAATATCTAGTTATTATTTCTTTTTCTTTTTTCTCATCTGGAAGTATATTTAAATTTAAATATCTCCATATTATATGATTTTCATATGATGAATATAACATAAGCATATTTCTTCTTATATCTTTCCTTTTTAATACTATATTATCTGTTGCAATTTCCATAATATAATTTGTTTTAGTAATATGTACATAAATTTCTTCTATCTGTCTATTATTTTTATTCAATTCTTCTTTTAAAATCATAAACTTATTATATAGTTTTGACATTATATCTGAATATTCTTTTTCTGATATATTAAACATATATGGTACTTCATAACAATTTATATATTGTCTTTTAAATATACTATTTGGTAAATAATAGAAAAATAATTCTCCTTTTCTTATTCTAGAATCTGGCATACTTATATATAATTCTATATTCTTCCATTTTTCCGGTATTATATAATAAATTAATTCTTGAATTTGACTTGCTATTTCTAAAGCTTTGTCAGTTTCCTTTTTTCTCATCTAATTTTTATACTATTCTCCTAATTTGTGTCCTGAATATATTATCTTAGCAAATTTTTCTGGATCTAAACTTGCTCCTCCTACTAATACTCCATCAATATTTTCTTTTAATAATATTTCATTTGAATTTTGTTCATTTACACTTCCACCATATAATACTGGAACATCTATATCTAATATTTCTTTTACCTTATCTCTTATAACTTTGCACATATTATCTGCATCATCACTGCTACAAACTTTACCTGTTCCTATTGCCCAGATTGGTTCATATGCTATTATTAGATCTTCTTCATTTGATATATTTTCTTTTGAAATACCTTCTAAAGCTTTTACTATTTGGTTTTCTACAAATTCTTTTGTTTTTCCTTCATTATATGTTTCTTCACTTTCTCCAACACATAAAACAACTCTTATACCATTGTTTAATCCTGCTTTTACCTTTTCATTAATTATGCTATCATCTTCTTTAAATATTTCTCTTCTTTCAGAATGTCCTACAAGTACATGTTCTGCATTTAATGCTTTTACCATCTTATATGATATTTCTCCTGTATATGCTCCTTTTTCTTTAAAATACATGTTTTGAAGTCCTACATATATTTGTTCTTCTTTCATTAAGTTTGCAATATAGTAATCTACTGATGGTACAAAAAGTACTATCTTTCTTACATCTTCTTTTCCTTTTAACATTTTTGTTAATCTGTTTATACCTTCCATGTATTTTGCCGCTTCATCTGGAAGCATATTCATTTTCCAATTTCCCATTATATATTTCTTTTTCATAATTTACCTCTTTCATTAATTTAATTTATTTTTAAACTTTATTTTCATTTTCTTATTTTTCTAGCATTCCTGCTAAATATCCGGCTAGAATATGCAATTTGAAGGTTAAATCCTCCTGTTAATGCATCTACATCTATAACCTCTCCTGCAAAATATATATTTTTAACAATCTTGCTTTCCATTGTTTTTGGATTGATTTCTTTTGTATCAATTCCTCCGGTGTGTTATTATCGCCTCTTTTATATCCCTATATGATAATAGTTCTATTCTAAAATCTTTTAGCCCTGTTATTATCATATTTCTTTCTTCTTTTGTAATATTGTTTATCTTTTTAGTTTCATCTATACCAAGTTTCTGAAGGAATACTTCTCCAAAACTTTCAGGCATAAGCCCCCTTATAACCGTTTTTATCTCCTTGTTAATATTTTCCTCAAAATCTCTTTCAATTCTTCTTTTTACTTTTTCAAGTTCAAGTCCTGGTTTTAAGTCTATTGAAATAACTATTTTTCTTTCTTTAAATAGTTCATCTAACTTATCTTTTAACTTACTTGTCTTCTTTAAATCGTCTCCCTTAATCTTGTATTTTTTAGATACTAAATTATATAACTTACTTGATATTCTAAGTACTGTAGGTCCTGATATTCCAAAATGTGTAAAAAGTATTTCTCCAAATTCTTCTAATACCTTTTCATTTTCTATTATTAGACTAACATTTACATTTTTAAGTGTTAATCCTTGTACCTCTTTTATACTATCTGCATCATAAATATTAAAAGGGATAAGCCCTCCAAATATTGGTACAACATTATGTCCGAAGTTTCTTAGAAAACTCATATCCGGTCTCCATTACTTCCTGTTAGAGGATAACTTTTACCTCCTGTTGCAATTATACACTTATCAAAAATATTTGTATCTTCTTTAGAATCTAAAACAGATATTTTCCCATCAGATTCTGATATATCTTTCACAGCATTTTTTAAGTTTAACCTCAGCTTATTCCCATACTTATTTAATTCTGAAATAATTGCTTCTGCTACATCTTTTGACTTATCAGTAACAGGAAATATTCTTCCGTCCTCTTTCTACTTTTGTTTCTAAACCATTTCTATTTAAAAGACTTACAATATCCCTATTTGTAAAACTTGTAAATGCCTTATACATAAATTTCTTATTACTTTCAATCATGTCTATAAACTTAAGGATATCCATATCATTTGTTATATTACATCTTCCCTTACCTGTTATAAGTAACTTTTTTAAAAGAATAGAATTTTTTTCATATAACCAAACTTCATGATTATTCTTAAGTGCTGATATTGCTGCCATTACTCCGGGCAGGTCCTCCACCTATTATTGCTACTTTCATATTTCTCCATATATACTTTTTCATTTTCTATTATATAATATATAACATGATTTTTCTATTAATTCAGCAAAAATATCCATCATAGCTTCTCTATTTATTTGTAAGTCCTAAAGATTTTAACCCACTATTATAAATATTAGCATGCTGAATAGTATCAAATAAATAATCAACTACCTTATCTATTTCAGTAATATCTTTAACTAACCTATATTCAGAATGTTCATCTTCTTGTAAAATTATATTATTCTCATCTTGACCATATTTTAATTCTGCTTGATAAACTATTCTAGTAAAAACAGTTCCCTTAGATTCATCATAATTACTATCTTCATGTAATATTGGACCAATTACAATATCTAAATTTACTTCTTCTTTTGTTTCACGAATAGCAGCAGCACTAGGTGTTTCTCCTTCTTCTACCATTCCTCCTGGTATATCCCAATATTCTGGTAAAGAATTTTCTTTTCCTCTTTTCATTTTTGTTCTTTTAATTAATAAATATCTATCATTTAACTTAACTAAAGCATGTGCTATCAATTTAAAATTTTGCATATAACTTTTCCTTTCTTATCACTATAATTTCCATCTTTAGGTTCTCCTTCAAAATAAAATTTAGCATATATACTCACTCCTGCATGTGTAACTATCAAGATATTTTTTCCACTATATTTTTTCTCTATTTCAGATAAGAAACTTTCTATCCTTTCTCTAAAATCAGGTAATGGTTCTATTCCTAATTTCGAATCATTTTCGTCAGTAAAATCAACCATATTTACACATTCAGATTTTAACTTTCCTTCCAATTCTCCATTACATCTTTCTATTAATCTTTCATCAATTTCAATATCATTATCTGTAATTATTTTTGCTGTTTCTAATGCTCTTTTTAAAGGGCTTGAAAATACTTTATTAAACTTAATATCTTTAAGCTTTTCTTTGATTTCACTTGCTTATTCTCTTCCCTTACTATTTAATTCAATATCTATTCTTCCTTGATATCTTCCTTCAAGATTCCAATCTGTTTGCCCATGTCTAACTAAATATATCATTTTTCTTCTCAATCAAAATTAATGTATAATAACTTAATTATCAATATTCTTCCACTTTTCTTTAGTCATTCCATAAATATAGTTATCTAAGAATTTACCATATAGACATTCATTATCTTCAATCATTCCCTCTTTAATAAATCCTAACTTTTCTGGTATTGCTTTACTTGCATAGTTTTCTGTTTAATATCCCTAATAACCTCATCAATTCATCTTCTGTAATGTTAAAGAATGTTACAAGTTTTGGTAACAACAAAATATCTGGATAACTTTGACCGGAATCCCATTTTGAAACAGAAGCTTTTGTAACCATCATAAAGTCAGTTAGTTCTTCCTGTGTTATATTTTTTCTTTTCTTCTTTGATAAATATTCTCCGCAATTTTCAACATATAGGACACTCCTTTTTATGACATTTCCTTTTTATTTAATACAATAATAGAACTAATAATACAAATAATTATTAAACCAAAGGTTGTAAAAATAGGTATGAAATAATCATTAAAGCCGATACCCTTAATTATATTTACTGGTTTTCCAAGTAAAGCAATCGGCATATATTTTACAATTTCATCTTTTAGAGCAAGAATGAATTGTATCACTACACCAATTGCGACAAATATTAATGTTCCTACCACATTTTCAGTAATGACACTACCTAATATCTCTATCGAAATCAAAAATATTCCAAAAATTAACGGAAGCAATGCAGCCATAAGAATATTTCCGACAGGAAATGTATTTCCAAAAAAGTACTTTGTGTATCCAAATGCAACAAGAAAGCAAATACAATATGAACAAAACCACATTATTGTATTAAAGAACCATTTTGACATTATCACTTGATATCTTGGTAACCCCTTTGATAGCAAATTTATTAAAGTACCTTTTTGAATCTCATTCGTAACTTGTGTACTAAACAAAATTACAAGACCAAACATTCCAATCTGATTTATGTTCTTAAAAAACTGTACCCAAGAATCAATTTCTTTTGGAATATTAACCTTGATATCAATACCATCCGTTGCCATAAATTGAAGGATTTGAGGAGTCAGTTTTGCTGTAAGCGGACTTATCAATCCAATAAATATAAACAACAATAAAAGTCCCAATATCTTTTTTGTTCTAATATTTTCAATTGCTTCTTTTTTTATCAGTGAAAAAAATATTCTCATGACTTAATTACCTCCATAAAAATATTTTCTAGTGTTGGCTCTTTCACACTAAACTCAAGAGGGAGAATATTCTCATTATGAAGTTCAGATAATATCTCAAATGCTTTCTTTTCAGAATCTACTTCTAAAAAACTAAGCGTACTTTCTTCCTCTTTAAAATTCATTTTCGAAATAACATTGTTGTTTTTAAACTTATTCAACTCATCAATAGATTTAAACCTTATCTCAATTTCATTTGTACGTTTCATATTCTTCAGCTCATCTATTGAGCCTTCTAATACGTTTTTACCACCATCTAAGATAACAACATGATCACAAATTGCTTCAACATCAGATAAAATATGCGTAGAAAAAATAACCGTCGTTGTTGATTTTATTTTTCTAATGATCTCCAATATTTCTTTTCTGCCCACTGGATCAAGTGCTGAGGTAGGCTCATCACAAATCAATAGTTTAGGACTATTTAAAAGAGCTTGTGCAATTCCTAAACGTTGTTTCATACCTCTGGAGAAACCTTTTATTCTTTTGTCAATTCCATTCAATCCAACCAATTCTAATAATTCATTGCTTTTTTTTACTATCTCATCATCATTAAGTCCAGTTATAGAACCACATAACTGAAGATATTCTTTCGGTGTCATATAACCATAAAATTCAGGTACATCTGGTAAATAGCCTATAAACCTATTCGTATTTGTCTGACCATATTTTACTTTTTCTCCAAATACTTCTATAAAACCTTCATCAATTTTTAAAAATCCTAAAATCATTTTCATTGTTGTAGTCTTACCAGCACCATTTTTCCCTAAAAATCCAAATATAGTTTTTTCAGGAATAGAGAAAGACAACCCATTTAAAACACTACGGCTTCCAAAAGATTTATATAGATTTTCTACTTTTAGAGCATCCATTATTCATCATCCTTTCCTATTGTTAGATACAAAATAGGACCAATAATTTGTATTAAAACAACTACAGCTATCCACATTGCCTTGTTCCCAAATTTAAACTTGTTTTGTTTTAATACATGACTCAAGGAGTAAATCATAAGCCCAATTTCCAAAACAACTATCGGTATTAAGATTGGTAAATATTCTCTAATAAATTCCATTTTAAATCCTCCTTACGTTATCTTTATGTTATTTATATTATAACGGTTAATTTGTTAACTTTCAAGAAACTATTAGTTGATTTTTTAACCAAAGTAAATTTAAAATATAATTGCAGGTTTTTAACCTTAAACTGCAATAACTATATTTTATTAGTCGTTCCCTATAAACAATGTTTTAGGATTTTTATTGTACTCTTTATACACTAAATGCAGGTAATATTCCTTAAAAACTGCATTTACTCTAAGAATTCATATTTTTTACAAAAAAACTGCAATAAGTCATTAAATTTGCTATTTATTTTAAAAATTATCCAATAACTCGATTTTCTATCTCAATTCCTGTTTACAATATTATCGAACTTTTATAGCCTTTTAAAACGTAAAAAAGACCATATGTATTACTACATATAGTCATTAAATGGCGCCTCTTGTAGGACTCGAACCTACGACCTAACGGTTAACAGCCGTGCGCTCTACCAACTGAGCTAAAGAGGCATATAAAAATAAAAATCTGGCAACTCCCTATCTTTCCAACAAGGTAACTCGTTAGTATTTTCGGCACTAGAGAGCTTGACTTCTGTGTTCGGCATGGTTACAGGTATTTCCTCTCCGCTATTATCACCAGATATAATTGTTAATGTCCTTTTTTCTAGTACATTCAAAAATATATAGAGCACTATTCGTTCTAGGCAAAACCTTTTGGTTAAGCCCTCGATTATTAGTATTAGTCAGCTAAATGTGTCACCACACTTACACCTCTAACCTATCAACCAGTTAGTCTTACTGGAATCTTACCAACTTGACGTTGTGGGATATCTTATCTTAAGGGGGGCTTCACGCTTAGATGCTTTCAGCGTTTATCCCTTCCATACTTAGCTACACAGCTGTGCCACTGGTGTGACAACTGTTGCACCATTGGTATGTCCATCCTGGTCCTCTCGTACTAAGGACAGCTCCTTTCAAATATCCTGCGCCTGCGACAGATAGGGACCGAACTGTCTCACGACGTTCTGAACCCAGCTCGCGTACCGCTTTAATGGGCGAACAGCCCAACCCTTGGGACCTACTCCAGCCCCAGGATGCGATGAGCCGACATCGAGGTGCCAAACCTCCCCGTCGATGTGAACTCTTGGGGGAGATAAGCCTGTTATCCCCAGGGTAACTTTTATCCGTTGAGCGATGGCAATTCCATTTTCTACCACCGGATCACTAAGACCTACTTTCGTATCTGCTCGAGATGTCTCTCTCTCAGTTAAGCTTCCTTATGCCTTTACACTCAATAGCACGATTTCTGACCGTGCCGAGGAAACCTTTGCGCACCTCCGTTACTCTTTAGGAGGTGACCGCCCCAGTCAAACTACCCACCTGACAATGTCCTCTGACCAGTTTATGATCACAAGTTAGAACTCTAATATCTTAAGGGTGGTATTCCAAGGTTGACTCCTTTAAGACTAGCGTCTTAATCTCATAGTCTCCCACCTATCCTGTACATAAGATACCAAAGCCCAATATCAGGCTATAGTAAAGCTCCATGGGGTCTTTCCGTCTTGTCGCAGGTAACTAGCATCTTCACTAGTACTACAATTTCGCCGGGTACATTGTTGAGACAGTGCCCAAATCATTACTCCTTTCGTGCGGGTCAGAACTTACCTGACAAGGAATTTCGCTACCTTAGGACCGTTATAGTTACGGCCGCCGTTCACTGGGGCTTGAGTTCAAAGCTTCGGATATAATGAATTATTCCTAACCTTTCCCCTTAACCTTCCAGCACTGGGCAGGAGTCAGCTCCTATACTTCATCTTGCGATTTAGCAGAAACCTGTGTTTTTGTTAAACAGTTGCTTGGGCCTATTTACTGCGACTGGTTTTTACACCAGCACCCCTTATCCCTAAGTTACGGGGTCAATTTGCCGAGTTCCTTAACAATGCTTCTCCCGCTCGTCTTAGGATCCTCTCCTCATCTACCTGTGTCGGTTTGCGGTACGGGCAGTCTACACAACTACATAAAACTTTTCTCGCCACTTGCCTCTTGATGATTCGTTACTTAATTTCACTATATGTTGCCATACGAGTTTTTCCTCTTCCTCGCTCATCTTCTTCAAATGTGTCCTCTTATGCATTATACATGTATACTGGTGCAGGAATCTTAACCTGCTGTCCATCGGCTACGCCCTTCGGCCTCACCTTAGGTCCCGACTTACCCTGGGCGGACGAACCTTCCCCAGGAAACCTTAGATTTTCGACGGCAAAGATTCTCACTTTGCTCTCGCTACTCATTCCGGCATTCTCTCTTCTATACTGTCCATATGTCCTCTCGATCATACTTCATCCTGTATAGAACGCTCCTCTACCACTCATTAATTTCTTAATGAATCCGCAATTTCGGTGTATAACTTAGCCCCGGTAATTTTCCGCGCAACTTCACTCGACCAGTGAGCTATTACGCACTCTTTAAATGAATGGCTGCTTCTAAGCCAACATCCTGGTTGTCTGCGCAAAATCACATCGTTTTCCACTTAGTTATATCTTAGGGACCTTAATTGACGGTCTGGGCTCTTTCCCTTTTGACCACGGAACTTAGCTCCCGTAGTCTGACTCCTGAACTTCCCTTATGGTATTCGCAGTTTGATAAAGTTTGGTAACCTTTGTTTGGCCCCTAGCTCATTCAGTGCTCTACCCCCATACGGTTTTTGTTCAAGGCTAGCCCTAAAGCTATTTCGAGGAGAACCAGCTATATCCGAGTTCGATTAGAATTTCTCCGCTATCCACACCTCATCCAAAGACTTTTCAACGTCTACTGGTGCGGACCTCCACTAGATTTCACTCTAGCTTCATCCTGGACATGGATAGGTCACTCGGTTTCGGGTCTACTACATATGACTTAACTTCGCCCTATTCAGACTCGCTTTCGCTTCGGATATTAGCCTTAAACTCTTCTCCTTGCCATATACAGTAACTCGCCGGACCGTTCTGCAAAAAGTACGATATCACACTTTAACGTGCTCTATCTGCTTGTAAGCATAGGGTTTCAGATTCTATTTCATTCCCCTCCCGGGGTTCTTTTCACCTTTCCCTCACGGTACTATTTCACTATCGGTCACCAAGTAGTATTTAGCCTTACGGGATGGTCCCCGCTCATTCACACAGGATTTCTCGTGTCCTGTCTTACTCTGGATCATACTCTTCCTTCTTTCGTGTTTCGTATACGAGACTTTCACTCTCTTTGGTGTGCTTTCCCAAAACACTTCTACTACACTCTTTCTTGGAATTTGTTGCATGTCCTAACCCCTGTTAGTGATTGCTCACTCAGGTTTGGGCTTTTCCGCTTTCGCTCGCCACTACTTACGGAATCATTTTTATTTTCTCTTCCTATGGGTACTAAGATGTTTCAGTTCCCCATGTTCCCCTCTATCACACTACTTCACTCATGTGATGATAATCTAGCATTTACCTAGATTGAGTTCCCTCATTCGGATATCTACGGCTCTTTGGATATGTGCTCCTCCCCGTAGCTTTTCGCAGCTTATCACGTCCTTCATCGGCTCTTGGTGCCAAGGCATTCCCCCTACGCTCTTAGTAGCTTAACCTTTTTTTCTTCGGTTTTTAAAACATTTTTTTGTTAATTTCTTTCTTAACTGTTCTCTTTCGGTTTTAATTGTTTTTGTTTTAAACTTGTACTATACTTTCGTATACTAGTTTTACCTTGCTCTATATATTTTTCAATGTACTGTTTTTCTTTTTGTTTCACTTTTTATGATAAAAAGTGTGGTGGAGATAAAGAGACTCGAACTCTTGACCTCCTGCGTGCAAGGCAGGCGCTCTAGCCAACTGAGCTATATCCCCATATTCATATGTACTTTTAATGTAAAGTACACTGAAAAATAAACAATATCTCTTTAGAATAATTCTCCTTAGAAAGGAGGTGATCCAGCCGCACCTTCCGATACGGCTACCTTGTTACGACTTCACCCCAATCATTGATTCTACCTTCGACTGCTGCCTCTTTAAAAGTTAGCTCACAGGCTTCGGGTATTCCCAACTCTCATGGTGTGACGGGCGGTGTGTACAAGGCCCGGGAACGTATTCACGGCAGTATGCTGACCTGCCATTACTAGCAATTCCAGCTTCATGGAGCCGAATTTCAGACTCCAATCCGAACTGAGAATAAGTTTAGGGTTTTGCTCCAGTTCGCACTTTCGCTTCCCTCTGTCTTACCCATTGTAGTACGTGTGTAGCCCAGGACATAAAGGGCATGATGATTTGACGTCGTCCCCACCTTCCTCCGTTTTAACAACGGCAGTCTTGCTAGAGTCCTCAACTTAATGTTAGCAACTAGCCATAGGGGTTGCGCTCGTTACGGGACTTAACCCAACATCTCACGACACGAGCTGACGACAACCATGCACCACCTG
>ERZ772967.2855-NODE-2855-length-10867-cov-5.818720_pt1 | contig 10867 bp, 10 predicted proteins | sample MGYA00511677_ERZ772967 | MGnify/ENA primary metagenome ERZ772967 (study PRJEB29015, sample SAMEA2737931) | human oral metagenome | biome: human oral; feature: human-associated habitat; material: dental | place: China | collected 2146 ...
AAGCCATGCCTTGTGAACGAAGTGGGAGTCACAGGAAACAGCGAAGATCTCGCAGCCAAGCTTCTGGAACTCTGCATACTGATCCTGGAGGTCAGCCAGCTCCGTCGGGCAGACAAACGTGAAGTCCGCCGGGTAGAAGAAGAACACGCTCCACTTGCCCTTGAGATCCGCCTTCGTGAAGGTGACGAAATCGCCCTTTGCGTCTCCTTCCTTCTTCAAAAAAGCCTGTGCCGAAAAATCGCTGATTTCCTTGTTGATGAGTGACATTGAATATCCTCCTTTGATGAAAACCAATCGTCCTCCTGTCCGACGATTGCGTGTGTCCTTATGATGGATGTATCATAGCACATGAATTTTTTCATGTCAATAGAAATTTATACTTTTTAATAACTATTTTTATTTATATAGATGTCGTGTCAAAAAGTCCCGTGATCCAAAAAAAAGAACCGCCATCACAGCGGTTCCTCTCTCAGAGCCTCATCTTGAAATCATCGTAGCCGAATTCACGCACAATCTCCCACTCTCCGGAGGGTGAAACGGCAACGATGTTCGGCAGGGGCATTCCGTTGAACGTATTGTTCTTCACCATCGTATAGATCGCCATATCGCCAAAGGCGACACGGTCGCCCACGACAAGCGGCGTGTCAAAGGAGTACGTGCCGATCGTATCGCCCGCAAGACAGGTCGGTCCCGCAAGGGTATAGGTATGCGCCTTCTCCCCTGCCTCACCCGTACCAATGACAGGCGGATGATAGGGCATCTCAATGACATCGGGCATGTGACAGGCGGCGGACGTGTTCAGAATGACATTCCCATCCGTCTGCACGTCAAGCACCTCGGCGACGAGGAAGCCCGCATTGAGAGCGACCGCCTCGCCCGGTTCGAGATAGACTGCAACATCGTACGTCTCCTGTACGTGACGGATCAGTCTTTTGAGCAGCGGAATGTCATAGTCCGCACGCGTAATGTGATGCCCGCCGCCGAAGTTCAGCCACTTCATGCCGTGGAGGTATTTGCCAAATTTCTCCTCAACAGCTTCGAGCGTCGCCGCCAAGGCATCCGCCCCCTGTTCGCAGAGCGTATGAAAATGCAGACCGTCCAATCCCTCAAGCAAATCCGCACGGAAATCCGCGATCTTCACGCCGAGGCGCGAGTTCGGCGCACACGGATCGTAGATCGCATGCTCCTGCGTCGAGCGCTCGGGGTTGATGCGGATGCCGCAGGACGCGCCCGCTGCACGCGCCGCCGCACCGAACCGCTCCCACTGGGCGAACGAGTTGAATACAATGTGGTCGCAAATCGCCGCGAGCCGCGGAATCTCGTCCTCCTCGTAGGCGGGCTTGAAGACGTGATTCTCCTTCCCCATCTCCTCCTGCGAAAGGCGTGCCTCATAGATGCCGCTCGCCGTCGTACCAGATAGGTAGCGGCCAATCAGCGGATAGTAGTGGTACATGGAGAAACATTTCTGCGCAAGGAGCACCTTGGCTCCCGTATCCTCTGCAACCTCGGCGAGAATTTTGAGATTCTTCTCCAAGAGTTCCTCATAGACGAGATAGGACGGGGTCGGAACAGCGTCCCACTCCGTCCGCCATTCTGCACGCGCCGCCATCAGTCCACCAGCACCGGGTTATGGCTCTCCTGCCACGGCAAGCCCCAGACATTGAGTGCGTCCATAAACGGATCGGGATCGAACTCCTCGACGTTGAATACTCCCGGTTTACGCCACTTCCCCGTCATCACCATCATTGCGCCGATCATCGCGGGCACGCCCGTCGTATACGCGACCGCCTGTGAGCCGACCTCGGCGTAGCACTTCTCATGATCACAGACGTTATAGAGATAGTAGTTCTTGTCCTTGCCATCCTTTTTCCCACGGAAGATGCAGCCGATGTTCGTCTTCCCTTTTGTGCGCGGGCCGAGGCTCGCAGGATCGGGCAGCACCGCCTTGAGGAACTGCAGGGGGATGATCTTGTGCCCCTCGAAGTCAATCGGCTCGATTGAGGTCATGCCGACGTTCTCGAGACAACGCAGATGCGTGAGATAGCTCTCACCGAATGTCATGAAGAAACGGATGCGCCTCACGCCCTTGATGTTCTTCGCGAGTGACTCGAGCTCCTCGTGGTGAAGGAGGTACATATCCTTTTGCCCCACCTCGGCAAAGTCGTAGACACGCTTGATCTCCATCGGCTCTGTCTCGACCCACGCGCCGTTCTCCCAGTAGCTCCCCTTTGCCGAGACCTCGCGGATGTTGATCTCAGGGTTGAAGTTCGTCGCAAACGGATAGCCGTGGTCGCCGCCGTTGCAGTCGAGGATGTCAATGTAGTTGATCTCATCAAACTCGTGCTTCATCGCGTATGCACTGAATACGCCCGTCACACCGGGATCAAATCCCGAGCCGAGAATCGCCGTCAGCCCCGCCTCGCGGAAGCGATCTGCATACGCCCACTGCCAGCTGTACTCGAACTTCGCCGTGTCCTCCGGCTCATAGTTCGCCGTATCGACATAGTGCACGCCCGCCGCAAGGCACGCATCCATGATATGCAGATCCTGATATGGGAGCGCAAGGTTGAGCACAACATCCGGCTGAAACTCACGAATGAGCGCAGTCAGTGCTGGCACATCGTCCGCATCAATGGCGGCGGTCTGAATCGTTGTCCTGCCGCCGTCCAGCTTTTTCTTCAGCGCATCGCATTTTGATTTCGTACGCGAGGCAATGAGGATTTCCTCAAAGACCTCCGGATTCTGACAGCACTTGTGCACGGCAACGCTCGCGACGCCGCCCGCTCCAATAATCATCGCTTTTCCCATGAAAATGCCTCCTTATCAATGTGTCTATCATACAACAGGAAAAGGGTCACTGCAAGTGCAGTGACCCCCATTGGCATTTTTATCGTTTACAGCTTGATCTTCTTCGTCTCATCTGCAAGCTCCTGCGAGAGGTTCAAGAGGCTCTGCGTCTCATCCTCCATCTGGCGGATGCCAGCAGTAATCTCCCTCACGCCGTCGCCGAGCTGCTGAATTGCTGCAGTAATTGAAATAAATCAATAGCACTGCACAAAGTAGCTCTTTTTCTTTCTGCCTATGACAGCGGAATGGAATTGTGCTATAATGAGCAACGTGTATACGTATTTTAAGAGACAATGGAATGTAACGAAAGGAATCATCAACAATGGCCGTTCACGTCATTAACGAGGCACGACGGTGTCTTCAGTGCAAGAAACCGCTCTGCCGCATCAAGGGCTGTCCCGTGCAGACCAATGTCCCGGAGATGATCCGCCTGTTCCTCGACGGAAAGATCAACGAGGCGGGCGCGATGCTCTACGACAACAACCCGATGAGTGTCTTTTGCTCTCTCGTCTGCGACCACGATGCCCAGTGTGAGGGCAACTGCATCCAGGGGCGACGTGGAGCACCGATTCAGATCTCGAGCATTGAGCACTACATCTCGGATACCTATCTCGACAAGCTCGTACTCACACGCAAGTCCTATAATGGACACAACGTCGCAGTGATTGGCGCGGGACCCGCCGGCATTGTCGTCGGCGTAAAGCTTGCACAGGAGGGCTACGGCGTCACGATCTTCGAGCGTATGCAGAAGATTGGCGGCATGCTTCGCTATGGCATTCCGGATTTCCGCCTGCCGCCCTCGACGATTGACCGTTACGAGGAGAAGCTCCGCACACTTGGCATTCACATCCGCCCAAACACGACAATCGGCGGTGCACTCAGCGTAGACGATCTCTTCCGCGACGGCTATGAAACAATCTTCATGGGAACAGGAGCTTGGCGTGCAAAGAGTCTCGGCATCCACGGCGAAACACTTGGCAACTGCCACTATGCGGTCAACTACCTCCAGAATCCAGATGTCTACCGCCTCGGCGACCGCGTCGCCGTCATCGGCTCGGGCAACTCCGCGATGGATGTGGCGCGCACGGCAATTCGCAAAGGCAGCCGCTACGTCACAATCTACGCACGGCGCAATGGAATCTCAGCGAGCGAACGCGAGCTGGAGTACGCCCTGATGGACGGCTGTGAGATCCAATATGGCAAGGGCATTCACTCCGTCACCCCCGAGGGGCCGATGATGTATGACCGCGTCTTTGATGAGGATCAGAATCTCATCAGTGAGGGCGAGCCCTACCTCATTCCCGCCGATAGTACGGTCATTGCGGCAAGTCAGGCAGCAAAGGACAAGATTGTCCGTTCGACGACAGGCATTACGCTCAACGAAAAGGGGTTGGTCAAGGTCGACGAAAACGGCATGACGGAACGCGAGGGGGTATTTTCGGCAGGTGATGTCGTACTTGGCCCATGGAATGTCGTGCAGGTGGTCAAGGATGCGAAGCACGTCGCAGAGGCGATGATTCGTTATATGGAAGAACGCGGCGCAAAGGCGTAATCAGAATTGGCAGAGGTCGCAGCCGCCGCATATTGAAAGAAAGGGAGACAGCTATGAGCATGAATGATCGCGAGATCACCGATCTCGTCAGGCAGATGGCTGCACCGCCGAAGCCCCCCACCTACGGAGAGGCAGACGTGGAGGAACTCGTACGGATGCACGCGGGCGGACGCCACAAGATGCGCAGCGAGGCGGAGATCCTTGCGCGCTACAACCTCGGACGCCAGCAGTACAAACAGCTGAAGTTCAGCCGTGAGAACAACCGCGAGCAGCAGCAGATGCTCTATGCCGAGCTCAAAGTACTCGGTTGGGTGCTCGGTCGCAAGGAGAGAGATGTCGTCATGGAGATCAACAAATGAAGCTGAGTTTGAGCAAAGAGGAGTTTATCGCAGCCGCAAAGACAGCAAATCTCATTACCGTATCAACTGAGCTGACAATGGATCTCGATACTCCCGTATCCATCTACTACAAGCTCGTCGGCGAACATCAGGGTTACATCATGGAGTCCGTCGACACGACGCAGCAGCAGTTTGGGCGCTACTCGTTCATCGGCGGAGAACCGTTCGTACATCTGCAGGTCTTTGCAGACAAACTTCTCATCAATGAAAATGGTCTGATGAAGAGCATTACGGGCGCACCGCACGAGACGATGAAGACGTTCGCCGCACGCTTTACCCCCGCCGCTGCAGACGATGAGGCGTTACCGCTCGTACACGGTGGATTGGCTGGCTACTTCACATACGAAACAGCAGCGACGTTTGACCGCGTGCGTGGCGTGCATTTGGACGGTGAGCATCTCCTTGGCCAATTCATGCTGTGCCGCTATCTCGTCGTCTATGATGCCCTGCGCAACAGCGCACAGCTTCACTACCTCGCAGATATTCGTGAAAACGGTGATGCGGACGCACTTTACGAACAGGTTGCAGGACGTCTTTCCACCATGCGGGAGCGCCTTGCTTCACCATTCACGCCGCCTGCGACAAATATAGCGCGACGTACAGAATCCGTAGACTTTATGGCGCGGTACAGAACGCCGCCCGCCGCGTTCCTCGAAACCGTCCGTCGCATCAAGGAACATATCTATGCGGGCGATATCTTTCAGGCAGTACCGTCCTTCCGCTTCCGTGAGAAGATCACGCGTCCCCCATTCCTATTTTATCGGCGGCTGCGGCAGGTCAATCCATCCCCCTATATGTTCTACTACAATTTCGGAGAGATAAAACTGGTCGGAGCATCCCCAGAGATGCTGGTCAAAGTATCGGGCAGTACGGTCTATACCTATCCCATCGCCGGCACAAGGAAACGCGGCAAAACGGACGAGGAGGATGCGCTGCTTGCAACGGAACTGCGCTCCGACGAGAAGGAATGTGCCGAACACGCCATGCTGGTGGATCTTGCACGCAACGACCTCGGACGGATCAGCACGCCCGGCTCGGTGCGCGTCCCAAAGCTCATGGAGGTCGAACGATTCTCCCACGTTTCGCACATGGTCAGCAGCGTCGTTGGAGAAATTGATCCTTCCTACACGCCAATGGACGTGCTGCGTGCAACCTTCCCTGCCGGAACCGTCAGCGGCGCACCAAAGTTGCGTGCGATGGAGATCATCCACGAAGAGGAGCACGAAGATCGTGGCTTCTATGCCGGAACGGTCGGCTACATGGACTTTCGCGGAAATATGGATATGTGCATCACGCTGCGTACCATGTGCATCGAAAATGACGATACAGCGATCATCCAAGCAGGTGCAGGCATTGTCAAGGACTCCGTGCCCGAGAAGGAATACCTCGAAATTTTACAGAAGGCAAAGGCACTTTTCGAGGTTGTAGAGGAGGTGGAGAACCATGCTGCTTTTGCTTGACAACTACGATTCCTTTACCTACAACGTCTATCAGCTGCTGACAAATCTCGGTGCAGAGGTTGAGGTCGTCCGCAACGATGCGACGACAATCGATGGGATCCGCAAGAAGAACTATGAGGGCATTGTGATCTCTCCTGGCCCCGGGCTTCCAAAGGACGCAGGCATCACAGAGGACATCATACGCGAACTGGGCGGTGAAGTACCGATCCTAGGGATTTGCCTCGGACATCAGGCGATTGGAGAGGTGTTTGGCGGTAAGATTGTCCGCGCACACGAGATCGTCCACGGCAAGGCATCTCCCATCCGTCACCACGGCACGGGTATCTACAAGGGCATTCATGCGGGCACGCGAGTCGCGCGTTATCACTCCCTCATCATCGAGCGGGAAAGTCTCCCCGATGTGCTTGAGATCACGAGCGACCTCGGCGACGGCACGATCATGGGCATACGCCATAAAACGCTCCCCATCGAGGGCATCCAATTTCATCCCGAATCCATTCTGACCCACGACGGACCGGCGATGATGGAAAACTATCTGATAGGCATTGGGATACTATGTGCGAAAAAAGATACGACGATATCCTTCTGATCAGTGATCTGGACGGTACACTGATTCCGCGCCACGAGATGATCTCCGAGGAGAATAAACGCGCGCTCAATGCGTTTGCCGCAGCGGGCGGTATGTTTGCCGCAGCGACGGGGCGCACGCCGGACTCCTCCCTCCCCTATCTTGAGGGGATCACAGTCAATACCCCCAGCATCTTCTTCAACGGAGCCATGCTCAAGGATATCGCGGCAAATCAGGTGCTTGAAACACGCACATTGGACGGCGATCTCTGGCGTACCTTTGCCGCGCGCGTTCTCTACCAGTTCCCGCGCGCCTGCGTCGAAGTCTATACAGAGGAGCATTGCTACATTCTTACCCCCGAAGGGAACGATGATCCGCGCCTTGCCGAAGAGTACTACGATGTGATCCGCACGAGTTTGAAGCGCGTCGAGGATGAGACTTGGCTGAAGTTTTTTATCTGCGATGCACCGATCAATCTCTCGTTTGTGGAGCGTCTTGCAAAAGAGCTGGGCGTTGACAAGGCATCTACCTCCTTCTATTCGCAGGAGAACTACCTCGAATTCGTCCCGCCCGGAACGAGCAAGGGCGCGATGGCAGAGGTTTTGAAAACAATGCCTGACTGCGCGGGACGACGTATCATCGCCTGCGGCGACTACGGGAACGATGCCGAGCTCCTGCGCATGGCGGACATTGGCATCGCCCCCGAGGATGCCTCGGAGGAGGCAAAGGCGGCAGCGGATCGGATTGCGCCGCTATGCAGAGAACCGATTGTACCGTGGATTCTGCGCGAGATACTATAATCGGGCATATAAAAACAGCACTGCGACTGCAGTGCTGTTTTTATGCGGTAAACCGCTGAATATCAACGCATCTTAGAAGAAGAAGCTGACACGACCGTAAAGCGTCTGAGCCTTGTTGCCCGAAATAAGCTCCTTGCCGCGGAAGTACTGCATCTGCGTCAGAACGTTTTTGAACGGAACATAGCCAACGCCAAGGTCAAAACCCTTCGTTCCGTATGTCGTGACAGCTCCACCAAGGTGATCCGTGGAGAACGTCGGTGCGAGACCTACATTGGCACCCACGTGACGATAGGCAAGGTATGCGCCCCACGAACCCTTATCAGAGTTCTTCGTTCCCTTGTAGTCGAGCTGGATACTGGCAGCCTTCTTGAGTTCTTCTGCCTTGGCGTTCTGCGCATAGGCTCCGCCGAGCGCAAGATTCTTGTCAAAGCGATACTTTCCGCCAATCGACCAAATTGCTGCCTTGTCCTCCTGCTCGCCGCCCTTGTTGTAGTATGCGACATGCTTAAACGCATCACTGGAGAACTGGCGATAGCTAACACCACCGGAGAGCTTGCCGTCGGCATAGCTGAATTCAATGCCCTGATAGCTGGCCGCCTTGTCGCCACCCGCAGCTACACCGGCATCAATCGCATTGTTTGCATCATCGAGATTCCAGCGGCCTGCCTCAAGAAGAACCTTGACCTTGTTGCCAAAGGTGACCTGTGCTCCTGAGAAGAAGTCATCGACGACAAGACCGTCATCAACATTTGAGTAGAGTGGCATCTTACCGAGCTTGACGTTGAACTTGTCGTAGCTGCCGTCTGCATAGGCGTAGGTCAGCTTAACACTATTGTCGCCTGAATCCGTCTTCATATTGTTGCCTGCCGTGAGACGCGCCTTGACCTTCCAGTGGTCATTGACCTCAGCCGTCGGGAAGAGACGGAACTGGAGCTGATCTGTGTTCTTCTTGCTCGGTGCAGTTGTTGCATGCTCCTGATCATTGCGGCGGCTCCAGTAGCGATAACGGAGTTCACCCGTCCACTTCACCATATCGGCATTCTTCTCGAGGTTCGAGACACGGACGCCAAGGTTGTTCAGCTCATCCGCAAACTCAGCAGCGAGGCGGTCGACGAGTGCGCGATCCGATGCAGACATATCGCCTTTTGCCATCGCTTTGCCGACCATCTGCGCCATCTCATAACGCGTGATGTTGCGGTCGCCGCGATATGTGCCGTCGCCATAGCCCTCGATGACACCATCCGCAGCGAGCTGCGTCACAGCATCATACGCCCAATGATCGCGCGGTACATCCGAGAACGGATTCGCTGCAGCGAACGTCGTGGACGCAGCACCGATCGTCAGTGCTGCCGCAAGAGCAGCTACCATTGTCTTCTTCATACGACTTCCTCCTTTGTGGGGATCTCCCACAATCAATAAAATACTGATCTGCATATAGGAGGACGGAGTATCCATGTTCCCTCGCGAACATCCTGTACGCAGATTCAACGTTTGTCATTATAGCATAATATCTTTCATTTGAAAAGTAGAGTTATGTCCTATTGCCCTATTGTTTTGAATATATTCTCTAATATAAGAAACATTCTCAACAAGTTATCAATTACGTGTCCATCCAAACTGCGTGATATTCGATGTATAGTGCAGACGATCGACAAAATCTACATTCGTAGCTCCCGTACGGAAGACGGGCACACGCTCGAGCGCATAGATGTTGCTCGCACGATCTACGTTACCATACTTGACGGTGAAGCCGCCCTTGTACCCCGCTTCCTTCGCAATTCCAACGATGTGCAGATCATGTACACCCGTCGGATAGGCAATGTACTCGACGGGATGTCCGAGTTCCGCCTCTGCCTGCCGTTTCGACTCGACCAGTTCCTCACGAATACGGTCGTCGGGCAGCTCCGGTAGAGGTGCATGAGTTACGGTATGGGACTGCGCAGTAATGCCGTTCTGCTCCATCTCACGCAACTGATCCCATGTGAGATATCCCTTACGATTGCTGACAAAACCGGTGACAATAAAAATAGTCGCCTTAAGATCGTATTTCTTCAAAATCGGATAGGCATTTGTATAGTTGTCCACATAGCCGTCATCGAAGGTGATGAGCACGGGACGGTCAGGTAGACTTCCCTTCCCTGCAAGAAAGGCATAAAGCTCATCAGGCGTGATCGAATGATAGCCGTGATCAACAAGGTATTTCATCTGCCAATCAAAATCCGATGGCTCGACTGCAAGCGAGATAAACATGGAGTTCACCATATGATAGTTGAGGACGAGCACCTTTACATCATCCTCTGCTGCGGGCAGAGGCGCAGGCGCCGCCTCCTCCTGCGGATGTCCGACAATCAGAATGACACCAAGGAGAATGAGAAGGACGGCAATGAGCGACCAAAACTGTCGCCCGCCAATCAACTTCTTCCAGTCCATGACATCCCTCCTATGCACCGTACGTTATCGTTACCGCGTATCATTGTACCTAGATTTGAAATGAAAATCAAGCCGAACACCTACGTATTTTCATCAAAAAAGACTGCCTCCCGAAAGAAACAGCCTCTCGCAATATTGCTCTCTTTAGTCCTTTGCCCAAACCTCTGCCATGAGATCCTCATAGACGGTCTCAAGCTGCTGCACGAGAATCGGCAGGAGTGTCTGGATCATACGGCTGTCGAAGGTCTCATCGACGAACGGGACGCAGATATCGAGGTAGATATTGCCATCCTCACGGAGATAATACTTGAAGATTTTATACTCCGCATTGAGGTTGTTGAGATATCCTTTGATGCGTTCAACATTCTTTGTGTTGATGCCCGTTGCGACCTGCGTACGGATGATTGTGAAGATGCTATCGTCGATGAAGATCGCCATCGGCATAATCTGCCCCTTCGCCTCAATGCGCGAACGGAAGATCGTCGTATGGAATTCATCAGCAAGCGTCTGCGATTCAAAGAAGTTGATATCATTTTCCTTCAGGAACGTCTGAAATTTCTCCGCCTTTGAAGCGCCTTCGGGAGCAGCCGTCTCTACTGCCTCTTCCTGCACGTCATTCTCTTCATTCTTTGCCATCTGTATTTCCTCCCTTATCCTATGAGAACGGGGATCCCCGTCTGATATGTGACTATTGTATCATATATTTTTTTTTTTGCAAGAAAAACCGCCATGCAAGTGCACGACGGCTTGAAAATCATAATTCGCTCAAAGCGTCCTCTTGCGCAAAATGTACGCACGGACAAAAAGTGCTG
>ERZ772967.2856-NODE-2856-length-10867-cov-2.482612_pt1 | contig 10867 bp, 9 predicted proteins | sample MGYA00511677_ERZ772967 | MGnify/ENA primary metagenome ERZ772967 (study PRJEB29015, sample SAMEA2737931) | human oral metagenome | biome: human oral; feature: human-associated habitat; material: dental | place: China | collected 2146 ...
GAAGCTGAAGCAGTCGATGCCGAAGGAGAAAAGCACGGTTCCCAGGATCGTGTCGATGGCATAGCGCCGCCCCACAAAGCGATACGCGAGAAAAAGAATCGGCAGATTATAGACAAGAACCTGCAGACCTACGGGCCAGCCGGCCAGATAATGAAGCAGAATGGCGATTCCTCCGATGCCATTCGTCAAAAGATTCGCCGGCAGAATAAAAAGGTTGATGCCCACCCCGCAAACGGCACAGCCAAAGAGGATAAAAAGGTAGCGGCGTACTTCGTGGAGGATGTCTTGTTTCGTCAAAGTCATGCCCGTTCCTCCTCGGAAAAACATTTGCCTTGCTTCGCCGCTTCATCGGCAGCACGGCTGCCGCGCGTTTCTTCCCGCGCTCCTTCGGCCACCGGCGCAGCCTCCGAGCCGTCGTCTGCGGCACGCACCTCGTCCCGTTCCGCTTCCCTCGCCTCACGCGCTTCCCTCGCCGCCGCGCGAGCCTCATCGCGCGGTTTGCCGCGTGCAATGAGGTAAAGCGGACGCCGCTTCACTTCCTCGAAAATACGTCCGATATATTCGCCGAGAATGCCGAGCGCCACGAGCTGCAGGCCGCCGAAGATCAGGACGCATGCTGTAATCGTTGCCCAGCCGGGCACAGCACTGTCCTCGACAAATTTCGTATAGAGGACATGCAGCATCAAAAGAACGCTCAGAAGGCCACAAAAAAGTCCGCCGTAAAGACCAAGACGCAAAGGCACCGTTGAGTAGGCGAGTATGCCATCCAACGCGAAATGCAGCATCTTGCGCGGGGAAAATTTCGAAACGCCCGCGAAACGCTTGGGCGCCACAAACTCGATCTGCGTCTGCCGGTAGCCCATGGCGCCGATCATACCGCGAATGAAGCGCGCCCTCTCGCGGTAACGGCGGAACTCACGCACGACTTTCCGATCCATCAGGCGGAAATCGGAACCGCCTTCCTGGATATGGACACGCGATATGCTGTTCAATAATTTATAGTAATAATAAGACGTATATTTTTTCAGGAAATCGACGCCTTCCGTGCTTTTCCGAATGGTCTGCACAACCTCGCTTCCCTGCTCCCACTTGCGAATCAGCGTCGGAATCAGTTCGGGCGGATGCTGCATATCGCCGTCCATCATGATGACGGCCTCGCCTTCCGCATGATCGAGCCCACAGGTCAGAGCAAGCTGATGACCAAAATTGCGCGAGAGAAAGATCGGCTGCACATGTGCATCCTGCTCTTCAAGGCGGCGCAAGATTTCACGGCTCCGATCCCTTGAGCCGTCGTCGACAAAGATCAGCTCGAAGTCGTATGCCGTATGGCGCATGACCTCAACGATCTTTTTATGAAAATGCTCGATATTGTCCTCCTCATTGAATACGGGAACAACAATAGAAATCAGCTTCACTTTTCCTGTCCTTTCTGCAAGGGATATAACGAGGTTACTTCAGCATGGCCCGGAAGGTGATTGCGCCGTCCTTGTAGCTGACGCCGATCTTGCCGCTGAGATAACGCACAATCTCAGCGGCAATCGTCAGACCGATGCCATAGCCAGCCTTCTCGCTGCTGTGCGACGCATCCGCACGGTAGAAACGCTCGAAAAAACGCGAATAATCAACGCCAGCTCCTGCCTCATAAGGATTCGTCACGGCAAAAATCAGGCCGCGGCCTTTTTTCCCGGGGCGCAGAACGACGCGCACCGTGCCGCCGTCATCGCAGTACTTCACCGCATTGTCCACAAAGACGTTGAAGAGCGTATAGACGATGCGCTGGTCAGCGAGCACATGAACATCTTCCGCAATATCCGCAGTCAGCGACTTGCCCTGTTCCTTTGTCGGCTGGCTGAAGGATTCCACCACCTCGCGTGCTGTCTCCGAACAGTTGACATCGATGGGATGGAAATTTTCCGACACGCGTTCTTCGAGCTTCGCCAACGACACCATATCATTGACGAGGCCGGAGAGACGCTTGACCTGTTTCAGTATGGTTTCTGTCCATTGGTTCCTGCCCGTCGTTATCTCAAGGACTTCCGTATTGGCCGAAATAATGGCGATGGGCGTCCTGAGCTCATGCCCGGCGTTCGTGATAAACTGGCGCTGGCTTCGCAAATTTCGCACAAACGGCTCAATCAAACGACGCGAAAAATAAGCGACAAGCGCGACGTAGAGCAGAATGCAAAAAACACCGATGAACCCGGAAAAGCGCAGACCGTTCCAGACCATCTGCATCTCCTTCGTGCAATCCATGACGACAACAAAGGAGTTCCCATCCTCAAGAGGCGTGACGAGATAGGCATAGTAGGCGCCTTCGGCTTCGTAATTACCGCGCATCCGGCGGCTTGCCAGGATTTTCGTCATGCGGTCCGCCGCCTCTTCCATGCTGACAGCGGCGATATGGCTTGTATTCACCGTATCCAATGTGCCTTCGGCCGAAAATACTCCCCAATAGTAGCGCGTCTGGTAAATAAACTCAGGCGTATACTCGAAGCCTTCGTCATGGATGCTGCCGCGTTCGGGCAAGACGCCGCCATGTCGCGTGATATAGCGGAGCACCGCATCCATGTTGCTGCCCTCGTCGTAAAAGCTGACCAAATTCAAAGTGCCGAGCACGACGACAATGATGAGCACGACAGCCGCAGTGCCAAGGGCTATAAACTTGCGCCGCAGCCGCGATATCATTTCCATCTAATTCACCTCAGCGATTGTATAACTGCCCCCCTGCGTTCCCATGATTTCCAGATCACCATGCACGGCCCTGAGCTTTTGCCGCAGGTAGGAAATATACATCCATACGATGCTCGCATCCTGCTCGCCGTCTGGCCAGATGCGTTCATGAATCTCATCCGTCGTGACGCTTTTTCCCGCATTCGTCATCAGATACTGCATGAGCTGCGCCTCCTTGCTGCCAAGACGGACCGCGCTCTTGCTCGAAAGCTCCAGATTTTCGACATCAAGCGTCACAGAGCCCATGCTCAAGGTCGCAGGCATATAAATCTCAGCACGGCGCGTCAAGGAGCGCAGACGGGCCAATAATTCTCCCATAGCAAAGGGCTTGGGCAGATAGTCGTCCGCTCCCGCGTCAAGTCCTTCGATGCGGTCGTCGACTTCCGCTTTCGCCGTCAGAAGCAGCACGGGCGTCCTGTCGCCTGACGCGCGCATCTCCTTCAGAGCCGTCACGCCATCCATCAAGGGCATCATCACATCGAACACGGCACAGGCATAGGCGCCCTTCCGGGACAAAGCCAGCGCAGTCTCGCCGTCGTGTACGGCATCGACCTCATAGCCTGAATGTTCAAGAACGGCAACAAGCGCCGCCGCCATATCTTTTTCATCTTCCGCCAAAAGGATTTTCATCATATCACCTCGTCGGCTCCACATCGGAGGCTCGAATCTGATCGCGAATCGTCTGCATCGACAAGTCGCAGGACGCCAGCTCATCAGCGCAGCGTTTGAGTTCCGCTGCCAGCAGTTCGCGATTTTTCACACGATGCTTGTACATCATCTCATGCTCGAGGCTCGCCCATGAATCCATCGCCAAAGTGCGAAGCTGCAGCTCGACGAAAAAGTGCCCCGGCGTCTTGCCCTCCACATCCATAAAAGGGGCTTCGACGGACAAGATCAGATGGTAGCTGCGATACCCATTCGGCTTCACATCACGGATATAATCCTTCTCCTCGAACACCTCGATGCCGGGCAGCGCCTTCAACGCCTCGACGACAAGATACACATCGTCAACGAAGCGGCAGACGACGCGGATGCCGATGGCATCATGCACCTCATGCAAGGCAGAAAGTTCCGTTTCAGGCAGCCCCTTCCTGCGGCACTTCTCCCGCATACTTTTATCCTCTTTAATGCGTTTGTGCAAATGTTCATAGGGGCGCGAACCTGTACGCTCGCGTTCCGCCTCTCCTATGGCCTCGATTTTCCTGTACAGATCGGCGAGAATCTCTTCCAGCGTCTTTTCATATTGTCCGTAGATGCTCACGGCGCATCTCCTTTCCCCAGCGTGCGTTGTACGTTTGCAGCAAAGCGGCAGGAACTCCCCTTCCTGCACCTCCCATCGCCGGATTCACCAATCTGACGGACTTCATTTTATCAGTGATTCCTTAGGCGACAATAAAAACCTGTTTATTTTTTCACAAGGTGCAGACGCGCCGCCTTCTTTCGCGCCACATCTCGCTCGAGCTCCGCCCTCATCCTGTCACTTCTCGATGCGCCCGTACCGTGCTGACCAATGTTTAGAAGTATGCCGACGCTCGCCATGCTGATCATAAGAGACGTGCCGCCATAACTGATAAAGGGAAGCGGCACGCCGATGACAGGCAGGAGCCCTCCGACCATCAGGAGATTGACCATCGCCTGCCCGCTGATCAGGAGCAGGATCCCCGTTGCCAGAAACTGCCCGTAAGCGTCAGCGGCAGCATTGGCGATGCGCGCACCATAGACGGTAAAGGCTGCATAGAGCACGAGCATCAGGAGAACACCGAAAAACCCCGTTTCCTGACTGAAAATAGCAAAGGCAAAATCCGTGTGCGCCTCGGGCAAATAGCTGTACTTGCTTACGCCCATGCCGAGCCCCATGCCTGTAAGCCCTCCCGACCCGATGGCCGAAAGCGACTGCACCGTCTGATAGCCGATGCCCTGTGCGTCCGCCCATGGATCCAGCAGGATCTTCAATCGCGCCAGACGGTACGGCTGCAAGAAGGAAAGAGCGGCAACGGCCGTCAGAAAAACAGCTCCCATCCCCAAGACCTTCGTATGCTGCAGCCCTGCAATACACATGAGCACAAACGGCACAAAAACGACGATGAACATCGTGCCGCCGTCCGGCTCAAGCTCGATCAGCAGCCCCATGAAGAGAACGATCATGTACTGCGGGTTGAAGAAGAGGATGTCGATGGGCTTGTCGTTGCGCACGCGATATGCTGCATACGCTGAAATCAGCATCAGCGAAACAAGCTTTGCGACCTCAGCCGGCTGTATCTGCAGACCTGCCGTGCCCAGCCAGCGCTTCGAACCGTTGACTTCCGTGCCGACGAGAAGAACGGCGATGAGCGCGAGAATCGTAATGGATACGACGAGCCCCATCCAGGAACGCCAGCGATGGTAATTCACGCGGCAGCCCAAAACAAAGCAAAAGAAACCCGCCGCCAGGTTGATCAGTTGGCGCTGCAAAAAAAAGTACGGCGTACCAAAATTCGTTTCCGCCAGAACAAAGCTCGAGCTGAAGACATTGATGCTGCCGAATACAAGCAGAACGATAAAGATGGCAAACACGGCTTCCATATCGCTGACCCAGAAGGCCTTCTTTCCCTTCTCGCTTTCGCCTTGCTTTTCCATACTTTCCTCCTTCACGGGAACGTGACTTCACAGCGGTTGATCTTCTCGCCCTGTCCGCTGAACTTCCTTTCATATTCTGTCATCACGTTATCCGCCCGCTCCTCGGCATGCAGATCATAAGAAATATCCGTGACAGAGAGGCCTGCGGCCTCGAACTCCTCAAGCGAAAAGTCGAAGAGCGGCCGATTGTCCGTCTTGAAGAGGAGCTTGCCGCCTGCGCAGAGAAGCTCCCCATAGCACGCAAGAAAATTCCGGTGCGTAAGGCGGCGCTTCGCGTGGCGCTTCTTCAGCCAAGGGTCGCAGAAATTCACATAAAAACGTGAAATCTCACCGGGAGAAAAAATCGTCCGAAGCCCGGCAATATCAAAGACGAGCAGACGCACATTCTCCAGTCCCTTTTCGCGAACCTTTCGGGCTGCAGCAATCAAGACATCCTGCTGCACCTCGATGCCGATGAAATTCGCCTCGGGATGAAGCTCTGCCATCCGGCTGATGAAATCCCCTTTGCCCGTGCCAAGCTCAACGAAAAGAGGCGCCTTACGCCCGAAGATTTCCTGCCAGCGCCCTTTCTCGCTCTCCCCCACCGGACAATCTTTCGGGTATACAAAGTCATCATATTCGTGAATGGCTTCATCCACCCACGGTTTTCTGCGCAATCGCAAAGCCTGTTCCTCCCTTACGATTTTTCCAAGCCAAATTTCTTCAGATAACGATAAAGCGTAACGCGGCTCACGTCAAGAAGGTTTGCCAAACGGCTGACATTGCCGCCCGCCGCCTTCCATGCCTTGAGAAAGATCTCCTTGTCCGTCTTCCATTGGTCGTCAGGCTTCACATCACCCATGAGGCTGATATCCTCCGGCGCTATGCTTTCCCCCGCCGTATGGAAAAATGCCTGTTCCAGAACGCTCTGGAGCTGCTTCGTATTGCCCGGCCAATCGTAGCGCTCGAGAATCTCCTGTGTCTCCGGCTGGAGGGTCTTCTTCCCCAGCTGGTGCTGTTCGGCAAGTTCCGCGAGAATATGTTCCGCCAAAAGAGGGATATCCTCGCGCCGGTTTCTCAGGGAAGGCACGCGGACGACACTGCGCGAAACGATTTCATAAAGCTCTTTTTCAAAAAGCCCACGCTCCGTAAGACGCTTGAGATCGCTGTCGCAGGCTGCGATGATGCGCACATCAATGGGACGAGCAACGGTTTCTCCCATGCGCTCGACCGCGCCTTTCCGCAAGACGCGAGCCAAGGAGGCCGCCGTTTTCTTCGGCAGTTTCTCAATCTCGTCGAGAAAAAGCGACCCTTCCGAAGCGAGTTCGAGCTTTCCCGGACGGCTCACATAGGGAGCGACTGTGGCTCCGAACAATTCCCCTGCAATGATCTCGGGCTGTATATCACCGCAGCGAAAAGAAATCAAGGGACCGGCTGCCCGCGAAGACGCCTGATGGATGCCGTGCGCAAGACGCTGTTTCCCCGTACCGGCCTCGCCCTGCAGCAGAATATGATTCTTGTTGCGCGCGACACGCAAGGCCTTTTCCTTCAACATACGAAAAGCCTGTCCCCTGCCCGCCATCGAGTTGAGGCTGTACTTCGCCGTATAACCCGCCGTATGCGCGACAAGCGTCCGAAGATCCTCGATGGGCATGGAAACCGTGACGACGCTCGAGGCTTTCTGCGTCCCGGGAGCTTCAAGCGGCACGACGGTAGTGATATCCTCATACGTCTTGGCCGCCGTAATCCATGTGACCTCCTTGTTGTAGGAGGGGATTCCTGCAAATCCCTGGAAGATCGGTGTATGGCGATAATTGAGCACGATATCGTTGAGGTTCAGGAAGCGGCTCGTCTTCTCATCCCTGGCTCCGATGCGCGAAAGACGTTCGAGCCCGAGCCGGTTCGCATAAGCGACATCGCCGTGCGGCAGGACATGATAGACGGCAAAGGGCGCGGCATCGAGAATGGCCTCCTGCGCCTGTATGCGCAAAGCCTGTGCAAGCGCCGTCTCCAAAGCTCTTGAAAGGATCAGCAGATGCGCTACGACAGTATCCTGTGAAATGGCCGCAGGATCGGCAAGGACGATGTTCACAAGATAACGCAGACTGCCGTTGACCATTACGGGCGCCGTGCAGGCATCGCTCGTATGGCTTGCTTCCCGCCACATCTCCGGTCCAAAAACAAAGAACGGCGCCTTCCGTTCCTGCACAATACTGATGCTGGAAGCGCCGATCTCGGAAAGCCCCAGGCACGATCCTTCCACCTGACCATGCGGCAGATGCATAAAAGGCCGCGAATAACTCTTGAGCACAAGTGCTTTTGCATCAAGAAGCAAAAGGCTCAGGCCATACTTCTCAAAAAATTCCTGCACGCCTTCCGTCAGTCCGGATAGACAATCAATGGCATAGGCATGTTTTTGCTGTAATGCCTGGAACTCCTCGGGCAAAAAAGTATGTTTTGGCGCAGTGCCCACCTGCGGCACAGCGGCTTTCCGACTCTCTCGCCAGGCAGCCGCAACCCACGGATGAACATTGGCATCCATTTCAGCCTCATCCCGAAACTTTCGATAATAAGATTCGAGTTTCGCCCTGCTTCGCTGCTCCCGTATCATGCTCTGTCATTCCCCCTCCCGTGCCAAGATGTGTATTTTAGATAAACAACCCATATCTTGTCCTGTTTACATACCGTATCATTGTACTACGAAATCGCGGGAGCGACAAGCCGTGGACAAGTCTTTCCACCATTCCCGGCAATTCCTCTTGCCGCACCTGACGGATGCTGCTCCGCCATCGTCGTCAACGACTGGCTTTGCCGCTGTTTTTGCGGTATAATATGAAAGACTTGATCCTTTTTATATCGGAAAGCAGGTGATACCGCCCATGGCGACACAGACAAAAAAAATACGAAAAAACCTAAAGCCGCGGATGCCGGAAAAAAAGCCCGTAAAAAAAGGCAAAGACAGGTTCCTCCTGATCATGATGGTGCTGACGCTCTGCATTGCCTTGATCGGTTGGCAGCAGATGGATTGGCTGAATCGCTCGATGTACGGCTCGCTTTTCCTTTCCTTGCTTCTGATCTATGGCTACAAGCAGGGCAGCTTCGATGAACAGAAAAAGCTCTGGATGACAAGGGCCAGCATGGTCTTCATCGTCATCTCCTTCGCGCTCTTTGCTGCCATTTGTTACTTCCAGTACCTTTCCTGATGAAAAACGCCTCCCCGTGAGGCAGTCTTCCCGCTGCATCGCAACGCCCCGCAGACACGGGAGATGCAGCAAGCCAAAGCCCGCCCGTTCCCCGACAGGATTCACGCACGCTTCACGGAAGCGACATCCTTGCCGAAGGGGAACGGGCGGGCTTTTTGACATCTTCCTTAAGCACTCCGGTTTCGGGCCTCGCAGCCCGCCGCGCTTCAAACTGCTGTGCGTCGGTCAGGCCATGCCCGGCATCTTATGCGTTGTCTTTCAATATGCGCCAAGCGCCGCTGCGGTTCGTGCCGACGCGCTCGATGATGCCCTTCTTGTTCAGCGCCGTCGTCATGCGTTTTACCGTGGCAATCGAAACCCCCAAAGATTCTTTCAGGGCTTTCTGTGTAATTTTGGGATCTTCACGAAGCAGGCGCAGGAGTTTTTCCTCCATCGGTTCCTCTGTATCAACTTCCATCTCCTGCTGCGCATAGGACTCCGCTTCCGTCCCTGCTCCATCCTCCGTCGTCCGCACCTCTTCCGCTGCAGCTGCCGGCTCTTCGTCCATCTCAGGCACAGGCGCTTCATCCGGCTCCGACAGAAGCGTCTCCTCCTCTTCAGGCTCTGCTGAATCAGACAAAGGAACCTCTCCCTGCTCCGGCGCTTCGTCCGGTTCATCCGGCATCCCGCCCCCATCTTCGGGCTCCTCCAGCTCAGGCGGAAGAATCGCCTCCGGTTCAATCTCCTCCACCATATCGGGCAAGGATGCGGCCTCCGGCTCGGGCTCCTCCATATCGGGCAAGGATGCTGTCTCCGGTTCAGGCTCCTCCATATCGGGCAAGGATGCTGTCTCCGGTTCAGGCTCTTCAGCAGCCTCCGGTGAAAACGCTTCCTCCGCTCCCGTCAGAAACGCGGCTTCCGCTGCTTCCGAGGCAGGCTCCTCTTCCTCCTCTGCTGCGAATCCTTCCGCTGCTTCCTCCGCCGAAGCCGCATCCATTTCCTCTGCCGTCTCGCACAGAGCCTCTTCCTGCTGCGTCTCTGCTCCTTCCGGCGCCGCCTGCTCCATTTCTTCGCGGCAATAAATATTGATGCGCACGGAATCGCCCAAAGCGATGACAGCCGGTTCAGGCAAACGCGCAGCCTTCGCCGCGCGATAAAGTTCGGGCAGGATGCTGTGGAAGCCCGTCATCAATCCCATGTAGAAGAACGCCGCCGCAATGCCGCGATTACGGATTTTGGCAAACCCTGTCTTGAGCTTCCACACCGTCATATCTTCCTCAAGGAGGCCGGGCACGTTGATTTCCAGGCGATCCTCATAAAGCACGAACGAAATGCATCCCGGAGCCAGATAGTTGCGCTGGCAGACAGCGCGCGCGACCAAGCGGTGCAAAAGTCCTGCCGCGATTTCTTCAAGCCCTCGTGCGCGTTCGCCGTGCGCTGCAAGGCGGGCGCTGATATACGCGGCGGCACCATCGATCTGCTCCATCAAAGATCCCGTAAATTCCGCGCCGTCAACGAAGTCGAGACGCGTCGTGCCGAGATACTCGGCGCATTGAATAAAGGCTTCGGGGAAAATTTTTTCCGCGGTGCCGGTGAGCAAATGCCAGCCGTTCGCCGGACGGCAGACGTCCCCCTCCTCGCACAAAAGTTTCCAGCCGAGCAGATTCTCGCGCATAAGACGTGCTATCTCTGCATCCTCCCCGCGCCTTTTGCACGCCTCGCCATAAATCCTGCGGCAGAACTCCTCGATTTCCACCTCATCAACCGTATCGCTGCCTGCCAGCTGATCCATGCTGCTGTTCGTTCCGGAAAGCAGAAGCTCCTGCACCTGATACGGCTCAGCCAGCCTTGTCGCCCCTCCGGTGCGCACATAAGTACCGTCAATCATGCCCGCTTTCTTGAGAAAATACGGCTTTTCCATTCCCGGCAGAATCTCGATGACAATGACTTGCCGCCCATCCTGCTCCTCCACGCCGACGCGCGGAAAAATACGCGGCTCGCACTCATCAAAAATCTCCTGCGTCACCTTATCAATATAAAGAATGATTTCATCCTCTGCGGAAAAGCCCCTGCCGCTTTCACCAAAAAAAACGATGCGGCCGCCCCGCCCATTGGCAAAAGCCACAGCCGTATTCAAAAAAGGGCCGCTCTCCGCCACGATCTGCTCAACAAAATCATCCCTGCCCGTCACATCTTCCTGCACATTCAGCACCTCTCTGCCATCCATTTTCTATGCTATAGTATAACAGTTTTTCCAATGAAAGTCCAAGAAAGGGAGCCGTCGGATGCCGGCTCCCCTTAAAAAATCGCTGATAAATTCAACCACCCATCTTCACACATCTGCGTTGTCCTCTCGTCGT
>ERZ772967.2859-NODE-2859-length-10856-cov-7.999907_pt1 | contig 10856 bp, 11 predicted proteins | sample MGYA00511677_ERZ772967 | MGnify/ENA primary metagenome ERZ772967 (study PRJEB29015, sample SAMEA2737931) | human oral metagenome | biome: human oral; feature: human-associated habitat; material: dental | place: China | collected 2146 ...
GCATGGAGCGCGGCATCGCCCAGGGCATGGAGCGCGGCATCGCCCAGGGCATGGAAAATACTCGCAAAGAGACGGCTCTTTCCATGTTGAAAGAAAAACTCCCCATCGAGATGATCGCGCGTATCACGAGTTTGTCTGCGGATAAGATCCGCGCTTTGGCAAAAGAGCAACCGTTGCCTTGATGCCATATTGCCGCCGGCAGTTCCCCTATGCAGATCATGCTGCGTAGGGGAATTCTTTTTTGCATGGAGCGGATGGTATGGTATGGAGCCGGCGATGGTCGGCTTGAAATTTCTTAAAATTTTTTCTCGGCACGAAGCAGGGAAATCGCCTACTTTTCCCGAAAGAATAAAACAATTCAGTGAAAACGGAAAATTTGATTTAAGAAGAGGTGGCAATTATGAAAATCAGCAACAAGGGTTTCGGGGCATACGATATTCGCGGCATTTATCCGGAGGAGGTAAATGAGGAGCTGGCCTACCGCATTGGACGCGTTTTCGTCGATCTCTTCCAGGCGAAGAAGGTGGCCGTTGGCCATGATATCCGTCTTTCGGGTCCGTCGATTCGCGACGCCCTGGCCAAGGGGCTGACGGAGGCCGGAGCCGATGTCATGGATATCGGGCAGTGCGGCACGGAGATGATTTATTTCACGACGGCGCACTATGGGCTGGACGGCGGCATCATGATCACGGCGAGTCACAATCCGAAAGAGTACAACGGCATGAAGTTCGTGCGCAAGGAATCGCGCCCGATTTCGAGCGATACGGGGCTCAAGGACATTGAGAAGGCTGTGATGGAGGGTGACTTCAAGCCGCTCGATCGCCCGAAAGGGAAGATCGAAGCGGTCGATGTGCTCGACGAGTACGTCAAGCACATCCTGACATACGTCGACGTCAAGGCACTGAAGCCATTCAAAATCGTCGTCAATACGGGCAACGGCGCGGCAGGGCCGATCATCAATGCACTCGAAAAGCATCTGCCCTTTGAGATGGTCAAGGTGTTCAACGAGCCGGACGGCAACTTCCCGAACGGCGTACCGAACCCGATCCTGCAGGAGAACCGCGAGGCGACGGCGAAGGTCGTGCGCGAGACGGGCGCGGATTTTGGCGTGGCATGGGACGGGGACTTTGACCGCTGCTTCCTCTTCGACGAGAAGGGGGACTTCATCGAGGGCTATTATATGGTCGGTTTTTTGTCGGAAGCGTTCCTTAAAAAGAATAAAGGTGCGAGCATCATCTACGATCCGCGCCTCATCTGGAACACAATCGAGATTGCCGAGCAGCTCGGCGGCAAGCCCGTTATGTGCAAGAGCGGGCATGCGTTCATCAAGGACAAGATGCGCGAGGTCAATGCGATTTACGGCGGCGAGATGAGCGCACACCACTATTTCCGTGATTTCTCCTACTGCGACAGCGGTCAGATTCCATGGCTGCTCGTGGCGGAGCTCATGAGCGCGTCGGGCGGGAAAACGCTGTCCGAGCTCATGAAGGCGCGCATGGATCGTTTCCCGACTTCCGGTGAGGTCAACAGCACTGTATCTGATGCGAAGGCTGTCATGGACCGCATCGGGGCGAAATACGGCCCCGGGGGCAAGGTGACGAAGGTGGACGGGCTCTCGGTGGAGTTCGACAAATGGCGGTTCAACCTCCGCATGTCCAATACCGAGCCCGTTATTCGCCTGAACGTCGAGACGCGGCAGGATAAGGCGCTGCTGAAGGAAAAAACCGACGAGCTGCTTGCGGAGATTCGGGCCTGAGTGCAGGAAGGAGGCAGTGATGAGTCTTATACTGAAATCCGGATTTACATTCGACTATGACAATCTCTACGGCGAGGGCAAGGTGACGGATGCCGACCTTGCATTCTATGCGGAGGATCTGAAGAACGCGCACGAGGCGATGAAGGTCATGCGGGCGACGGGCTTTATCCGCGGACATCTCTCGAAGGACGGCGAACCGGAGAAGGTGCTGTTCTCGCAGACGCCCTACATCGCGGACGGACATATCAACTCGCCTGCGTCGATCGCACGGCTCAAGGAGTTCGGTGAATACGCCCGCAGGAACACGGACGTGGTGATCTCTCTCGGCATCGGCGGCTCCTTCCTCGGGAACAAGGTGCTGTTCGACGTGCACTGCGGCGAGCTGTGGAACTCGCTCTCGAACGAGCAGCGCGATAACTATCCGCGCATCTACTTCAGCGGGAACAACATCGACCCGCGCCGCACGGGCGATATCATCCGCCATCTGAAGGATGTCGCACAGATCAAAAAGACGCACGGCGGGCAGCCGCTGCGCATCATGCTGCTCGTCATCTCGAAGTCGGGCGGCACACTCGACACGATGTCGAACTTCATGGTGATGTACGATGAATTCATGAAGGCAGACAATGTGGAGGTCGAGGTCGTTGCCGTTACCGATCCGAACGAGGAGAAGCCGACGCTTCTCAAGAAGCTCGCGATGGATATGGGATGGAAACAGTTCGCCGTCCCCGACGGCGTCGGCGGCCGCTTCACCGTCTTTACCGAGGTCGGCCTCTCGCTCGCAGCATGCATAGGCTTTGATATCGAGAACTTCCTTGCCGGCGCCCGCGCGATGGACGAGGCGTGTCAGAACGATGACCTCTGGCAGAATCCTGCGATGCTCAATGCGGCGCTCAAGTTTGCTGCAGCCGAGAAGCACGGGCGCGACATCGAGGTCATGATGCCCTACGGCGACTACTTGAAGTCCGTCTCTGAGTGGTACATCCAGCTGCTCGCCGAGTCGCTCGGCAAGCAGTTCAACAAGGAAGGCAGGGAGGTCTGCTACGGGCGCACGCCGGTCGTTGCGGTCGGGACAACGGACATGCATGCGCAGACGCAGCAGCACCAGGAGGGCAAGCTCAACAAGGTGGTGCAGTTCATCCGCATCGATAAGTGGGCGCATGATCTGGTCATCCCGAATGCCTTCCCGAATGTGCAGAAACTTGCGGACATTGCGGGCGTTACGATGGGGGATGCGCTCGAGGTGGCCCGCCAGTCGAATGCGGACGCGCTTGCGTCGAACAAGCGGTACAGCGCCGTATTTGCACTGCCGGAACTGAATGCGTATCATCTCGGCGAACTGCTCTATCTGCTTGCCATGTCTGTCGCCTATGAGGGGGAGCTGGCGGACGTGGATGCGTTCGACCAGCCGGGGGTCGAGGCGTACAAGCGCATCATGGGGCCGAAACTGCAGGCACTCAAGGGATAGAAGAGGGGGCACTGCGCCCCGTATGAGGAGGGGCTGTTGCGGCAGTCCCTTTCTGTATGGACGGAGGTCATGGTGATCGGCACATGGAGGGCATACATCGCGTCGTTTTCTGTGCGGCAGGCGGTTGTATTCGGCATTGTCGTACTTGCCGCGGCGGGAGGGCTGTATCTCTCATGGGAGGATGCACCTGCACCTCCGGAGATTCTGCATCATTCGGAACAGGCACCTTCGCCGCATCTTGAGATCACGGGTCTTTCTGCGGCGGCGGAGCGCGTGCCCCTGCGCAACCCTTTTTCGGCGGCACATGAGAGTGCGGGAGAAGCCTTTGTATCTCCGCTGCCTGTACATGAAACAATGCAGATGCCTCCCGCAGCGGCGGCTGCGGTCCCTGCGGCACCGGCAGAAAAGAAGGCTCCTGCTTTGCCGCTTGTCCTGCACGGCGTAGTGACCTCCGCAGACGGTACGCGCATCGCCGTTCTCGGACAGGGAGAAGAGGGCGCAGCGCTGGCCGTGGGAGAAGAGTGGCACGGATACCGACTGGAAGGACTGACGGACACGACAGCGACGCTGCGCGCGGCATCCGGAACGGTTACACTGATGAGAGAGTAGGAATGTATGAGACAACGGATGACGATCGCTGCACTCGTGTGTATGATGCTTCTTTCCGTACCTGCGGCCGCTGCGCCTGTCACAATCAATGTGACGGGTGGGGATGTGCGCACTGTATTGCTTGCCGTCGCACGCATGGGGAATCTGCCGCTCATCGTCGATGACAGGGTTGACGGGACGGTGACGGCGCATTTGACCGGTGAGGCGGAGGAGGTGCTGCACCTCGTTGCCGCCGCGCGCGGCATTCATATCGAACGGCATGGAGGCGTCTTTCTCGCCTTCGGTGCGGATGCGCGCGGGGAGAATCGGCGCGTGCACACGTATGCGGTGCGCTTCGCCGATCCGGAGGAACTGGCGCATGCAGCAAATTTATCCCTTACCGGTGAAGGAAAACGCGCGATAGTGTCGAAAAATAATGATGAGAGAGAAAATGAGGGCTCAGATTCTGATTCTGACGCACAACAGCGCGTCCTTGTTGATACGGCGACAAATACGCTGCTCTTTTATGGGACGGAATCAGAGGCTCTTGCCGTGCGCGAAATTATCTCCGAGCTCGACAGGGAGCCGCAGCAGGTGTCGCTTGAGGCGCGTGTTGTGGCCGTATCCAAGGAGGCGGCCAAGCAGCTCGGCGTCGACTGGTCGTGGTCATCTCTTCCGCAGTATCCCCGTGCCCAATATGATCGGGGAGGCAGCTGGCGGGTGGGAGAGCGCAATGCGGGGACCGGCGGGACAAGCGCACCGGGCATTATCCGATTTGGCAGGGGGCCGGAGGGACTTCCCTACGAGTTCTACTACTCTGCGGCGATTCGCGCCCTCATCACCGAGGGCAAGGCGAAGATGCTCGCGCGCCCGAATGTTACGACGATCCAAGGCCGTGAGGCGCTGATCAACATCGGTGCGGAGGTTCCTGTGCCGCGCGTGGCGACATCCAACAACGTCACGACAACCGGCATCGAGTACCGCGAGGCGGGAATTATCCTGCGCTATACGCCCCGCGTTACGGCAGACGGGAATATTGTGGCGCGTGTACACACGGAAGTCAGCACGCCCGTCTATGTCGAAGATCTGAAGGCGTATCGCTTTCAGAAGAGGAGTGCGGATACGACCGTTCGTCTGAAAAATGGAGAGACGATGGTCATCGGCGGACTCATCGACAGCGACGAATCACGTTCTCTCTCGAAGATCCCGTTTCTTGGGGATCTTCCCGTTCTCGGCGCATTTTTTCGCTCTGTGCGGACGAGCAGGACCGAGACCGAACTCATGATTTTTCTCACAGCGCATGTGCTGGATGAGACATAATGTATGAAGGCTGGACGGAAAAGAGGAGATCTAAGTGGCAATCAGGATTTTACTTGCAGATGATCACGCACTGCTGCGGCAAGGGATTAAGCGCGTGCTGAACTTCGAGGATGATCTCGAGGTCGTCGGCGAGGCAGAAGACGGGCAGGAAGCTCTCGCGCGAACGCTCATGCTGAAACCTGATATCCTCCTTCTCGATATCAACATGCCCGGACTTACCGGACTTGACGTTACGAAGCAGCTTAAGCAGGCGCGCACGCGGACAAAGATCATCGCGCTCACGATTCATGACAGCGACAACTATGTGCTCGAGCTCCTCAAGAACGGTGCGCTCGGCTATCTGCTCAAGGACGTGGAGCCGAGTGTGCTCATCAAGGCGATCCACATGGTCAACGAGGGCAATCCCTTCGTCTATCCGAAACTCGCCGAGCGCCTCTTTGGCAGTGCGGCGGTCTATGGTGACGTGAGCCGTATGGCAAAGGAGATCTGGGATGAAAGCCGTGGCGAACGCCTCACCCCGCGTGAGATGGACGTGCTCGGCTGTATCGCAAAGGGGCTGTCGAATCAGGATATCGGCAAGGCGCTTGGGCTGAGCGAAAAGACCGTCAAGAATCACCTGACCAGTATCTTCCACAAGCTTAAGGTCAACGACCGTACACAGGCGCTCGTATACGTACTGAAAAATAAGATTGTTACGTTGGAGTAACACGAAAAGCGGGGGTGCTGCATGAAGCCAAAAACTTCGTGCAACACCCCGTTTCTTTCGTTCGGCAGAGATAAGTGAAATAAATTATCATTTGTAGCTGAGAAAGCAACGTGCTATAATATCCAGCATGAGGTGAAATATATGCTGGAAATTTTCCAAGGACTCATGATACCGTTTATCGGCACGGCGCTCGGTGCGGGCTGTGTGTTCTTTTTGAAGGGGGCACTGAACCGCAGTGTGCAGCGCGGTCTGACGGGATTTGCTGCGGGTGTGATGGTGGCGGCTTCGATCTGGAGTCTGCTGATCCCGGCGATGGAGGAGTCTGCTGCGATGGGGCGCTTTGCTTTCGTTCCTGCGCTTGTCGGCTTCTGGGTGGGCACACTCTTTTTGCTCGCGCTCGATCATATCATTCCGCATTTGCACATGAATGCGAAGAAGGCGGAGGGACCACACAGCCGACTCTCGCGGACGACGATGCTCTGCCTTGCGGTGACGCTGCACAACATCCCGGAGGGCATGGCGGTCGGCGCGATCTATGCGGGCTGGCTGAGCGGCAGCGAGGGCATTACGATTGGGGCGGCACTCGCACTTTCGCTCGGCATTGCGATTCAGAATTTCCCCGAGGGCGCGATCATCTCCATGCCGCTGCGTGCGGCGGGGATGGGGAAGTGGCGTGCATTCGCCGGCGGCGTTCTCTCGGGCGCAGTCGAGCCAGTCGGCGGTGCGCTCACCATCCTTGCGACAGCACTCATTGTGCCTGTGCTGCCCTACGCGCTTTCCTTTGCGGCAGGGGCGATGCTCTACGTCGTCGTAGAGGAGCTGATTCCAGAGATGAGCGAAGGGGAACACTCCGATGTCGGTGTCATTTCGTTTGCGGCGGGATTCTCGGTCATGATGATGCTCGATGTCGCACTCGGTTAATAATAATGGAATCGCTGATAAAATAGACCCTCAGATTGGCGTAGATTTTTTCGTCCGATTGAGGAGGCAAACCGGACGCATAGCCAAAGCTATGTGGAGGATTTGCCGACAAAAAGCGGACAAAAAAGATGCGCTAAGATGATGGTGCTGAATTTATCAGTGCTTCCCTAAGTTGTGCTTAACCGCGCTCGATGTAGTTGCCCGTGCGCGTATCAATGCGGAGCACATCGCCCTCATTGATGAAGAGCGGCACGCGAACCTCGTAGCCGGTCTCAACCTTTGCCATCTTCGTCGCGCCCGTCGCCGTATTGCCCTTGACACTCGGCTCACACTCGACGACCTTGAGGCTGACGGAGTTCGGGAGCTGAATGCCGATGATCCGCCCCTTGAACTGCTGCATCGCCACCTCCATGTTCTCCATAAGGTAGTTCAGCGCATCGCCGAGCTGATCTCGTGTCAGCTCGGACTGCTCGTATGTCTCCGTGTTCATGAACGTATAGACGCCGTCCGCCTCATAGAGATACTGCATCGTGTGCGTCTCAAGATGCGCTGCGGGCATCTTCTCGTTTGGGTTGAACGTACGCTCGATTACGGCGCCGGTCTCGACGTTCTTGATCTTTGTACGGACGAACGCAGCACCCTTCCCCGGCTTCACGTGCTGGAAATCGACAATCTGCCAGACGCCCCCATCGTATTCAATGGTAAGGCCGGTGCGGAAATCGGTGCTGTTAATCATATCATTCGTTCCTCCATACAATACATTATCTTTGCATATTATAACGGTTTTATATGCAGATTTCAATAAATTCTTTTGGTGCGTGCGTCAGCGGCTCCGCGCCGTCTGTGGTAATGAGCACCGTATCCTCGATGCGGATGCCGCCCCACCCGGGAATATATACGCCCGGCTCATCCGTAATCAGCATATTCGACTGCAAAAGCGTCTCTCCTGCCTTTGAAAGGCGCGGCTCCTCGTGAATCTCGAGACCGAGACTGTGCCCGAGTCCGTGCCCGAAATACTGATTGAGATTGTGCTCCGCGAGAGAATCCCGCGCCACACGGTCGACCTCGACACCTGTCACATTCGGACGAATCGCAGCAAGTGCACGCTGCTGTGCCGTAAGCACGGCGTCATAGACTTCACGTTGACGTGCGTCCGCACGTCCCACACAGATCGTCCGCGTGATATCCGAGTGATAGCCCGCACAGACCGCACCGAAATCCATCGTTACAAGCTCGCCGCGCACAATCATCTTATCACTTGCCACACCATGCGGCAGACTGCCGCGCACGCCCGAGGCGATGATCGTCTGGAATGCGGGACGCTCCGAGCCGAGCGTCCGCATATGATGCTCAAGCTCTGCCGCGACTTCCATCTCCGTCATGCTGGGCTGAATGTATGAAAGGATATGGACAAAGCCCTCGTCCGCAATTTTGCACGCGCGGCGGATGAGTGCGATCTCGTCGGCATCCTTCACCTGCCGCAGAGGATCGAGATTCAGCGAGGTGTCAAAGGAAATCTCACCGAGCAGCCCCTGCATTTTCGTGTAGGAATCGTAACTCAGTACGCCTCCCTCAAAACCAAGCGCAATGATGCTGCAGTCCATTGCAACCTCTGCAATCTTCTTATAAAGCCCGTCCCTTTGCTCCACAATCTCATAGGCGGGTGCCTCCGCCGCAGCCTGCTCTGTATAGCGGCTGTCTGTTACGAGAATGAGCTGCTCGGGCGTCACGAGAAGCGCGGTCGAGTCTCCCCGAAAACCGCTGAAGTAGTGAACATTCTCTTCCTTCGTAACGAGAACGGCGTCCACAACTTTTTCTGCGAGCAGTGCCCGCAGACGCGCAATACGCGCTTCCATATTCATCCTTTTCCTCCCATACGGCAGATGATCGCTTCAAGCGCCGCCATATAGCTCTCCGCGCCAAGCCCCGCGATCTGCCCAAGGACAACGGGCGCAATGACGGACTTGTGTCGAAATTCCTCGCGCTGATGGATGTTCGAGAGATGTACTTCGATGACGGGAACCTCTACCGCCGCAATCGCGTCGCGGATCGCAATGCTGTAGTGGGTGAATGCGGCTGCGTTCAGGATGATGTAGTCCGTCGTCCCACGCGCCGCTTGTATTGCATCTACAAGCACACCCTCGTGATTTGACTGCATAAACGTGATCTCCAGTCCCACTTCCGAAGCGCGGTGACGCATACGCCTGTTGATATCCGCAAGTGTCAATGAGCCGTAAATCTCAGGCTCCCGCATGCCAAGCAGATTGAGATTCGGCCCGTTCAGTACCAATATCTTTCCCATGATAGCTCCTAATAGCGAATCGAGAAATCACGTTCGCCGTCCACAAGCTCGCGTTCCTCAATATCGAGGCGTTCCACACGGATAAAGTAATTGCCCGCGCGCATTGCCGCAAACGCCGCCTCGACCGCAGATGCCACCCCCTGCAGTTCCATCGTCACCGTGCCGTCGGACATATTCATCACCCAGCCCGTGATGTCGTTCATCACCGCCTGCTGACGAACGAACATACGGAAACCCACGCCCTGCACGCGCCCGGCGGCACATGCGTATCGACGAATCACATCAGACATCATTGTTCCTCCTTCTTGATCGGCACATCGCGGCGCAGAATACTGTTCACCTCAACTGGCTGTGCCATCCGCATGCGGATGATCTGCTGCGGATGTGGAGCCGCTGCAATCTCCTGCCCCTCTGTGTCCCACATCTCCGCGAGTTTCTGACGAAACGACGCACCCACGGGCTGAAAGATCTCGATCTCCTGCCCCAACTTCATGTTATTGCGCTGTTCCACCGCTGCGATCTTCGTTTTCTCATCATAGGCGCGCACAAGCCCGACAAAATCCGAGGTCTGTTCATAGGAGGACGAACCGTAGATCTGATCCGCCTCCGTCGTCTTTCCAAAGAAAAAGCCCGTTGTATAGGAACGGTGCGAGACCTTTTCGAGCTCCGTCAGCCACTCCTCACGCACCTTATAAGAGGTGCCCGTAAGACAGGCATCGAGAGCCATACGATACGCCTTGACCACGCTTGCGACATAGTGAACACTCTTCATGCGTCCCTCGATCTTGAGACTGTCAATGCCGGAGTCCACGACCTCGTCCAGATATGGCAGCAAACAGAGATCCTTCGAGTTCATGATGTAGGTGCCGCGCGCATCCTCCTCGATCGGATAGCACTCACCGGGGCGCGACTCCTCCACGAGCGCGTATTTCCATCGACAGGACTGGGCACAGCCGCCGCGGTTCGCATCGCGGCCCGTGAAATAGCTGCTGAGCAGGCATCGTCCCGAGTAGGAGATGCACATCGCCCCGTGCACGAAGAGTTCCAGCTCCACATCCGTATGACGGCGTATCTCGCGGATCTCCTCACGTGAGAGCTCGCGTGCAAGCACGACGCGCTCCGCGCCGAGCTCCTGCCACGCGCGCACCGTGCGCCAGTTCACATTGTTCGCCTGCGTACTGATATGCACGGGCAGCTGCGTGGCGACCTCACGCGCCAACATAAAGACACCGAGATCGGCAACAAGTACGGCATCCACTTCCACGTCCGCAAGAAAGCGCAGGTAGTCCGGCAGAGATACGAGATCCTCGTTGTGCGGGAATACATTGACCGTCACATAGATCTTCTTCCCAACACCATGCGCGAGGTTCACCGCCGCGCGTATCTCCTCATTCGTAAAGTTGCCGCCGAACGCACGCAGCCCAAACTGCGCACCGCCGAGATATGCCGCATCCGCACCGTAGGCGAGTGCCATTTGCAGTTTCTCCATCGTCCCCGCAGGCGCCAGCAGTTCAGGGTTCTTTCTCATTCATCACCTCCGCAGGACTCAGCGCACCTGATCGACCAGTGCGAGATGATCCGCATAATTCGTCGCATAGTAGTTATTCCCGTTTCGATCGGCAACGAAGTACAGATAGTTCGTATCTGCCGGATGCAGCACCGCCATCAGCGACGCCGTCCCGGGGCTTGCGATCGGTCCCGGCGGCAGCCCGACATTTTGATAGGTATTGTATGGCGACTCGATCTCCGTATCGCGGTAGAGCAGATCCTCCTTCGGCGCATCGAGCAGATACTG
>ERZ772967.2860-NODE-2860-length-10851-cov-9.902093_pt1 | contig 10851 bp, 9 predicted proteins | sample MGYA00511677_ERZ772967 | MGnify/ENA primary metagenome ERZ772967 (study PRJEB29015, sample SAMEA2737931) | human oral metagenome | biome: human oral; feature: human-associated habitat; material: dental | place: China | collected 2146 ...
GGTTTCGACACGACCAGCTCGCAGAGCGAGCAGGCCGGCTCAACCAACTTCCACCCCCACAATCCGGTTGAACCGGACCGCGACGAAGAAACGGCCCGAGTCAAAACCACCCGACCACAAGTCCCCGAACACCCACGACATGGTTTCGACACGACCAGCTTCAGGATGGGGTTTCGACTCGACCCCGGCTCGACCAGCTGGGATCCCCTTGAAGGGATCAGCTGGAGGCGCGGACCTCGCCCTTGGGCCAGGTCTGCTTGATGAAGTCCTTGACCTGCTGGCTGTGCAGCAGCTCGTCGAGCTTCTTCACGCCCTGGTTGGTGTTGTCCTCACGCCACACGAGGATGTTGGCGTAGGGGTTGTTCTCCACCTGCTCGACCAGCAGCGCGTTGCTGGTGTCCAGGTTGGCGCTGAGGATGAAGTTGGAGTTCACGAAGACCAGGTCGAAGCCCGGGTCGCTCAGCAGCTGCACGTTGATCTCGGGCTGGTTCTCCTTGAAGTCGAGGCCGCGGGGATTCTGCTCGGCGGTCAGGTTGAGGACGGTGGAGTCCTCGGTGAGATTCTTCAGCAGGCCGGCCTGCTCCAGCAGTTTGAGGGCACGGTACTGGTTCGTCACGTCGCTGTTGATGGCGACGACCGCGCCGTCGGGCACAGTGGACAGGTCGGTGTGTTTCTGGGAGAACACGGACAGGGGTTCGATGTGGACTCCCTCACCGTGGGCGAACTTGTAGCCCTTCTCCTTCATCTCGGCTTCCAGGTAGGGCAGGTGCTGGAAGTAGTTGGCGTCCAGGGATCCGTCGCTCAGGGACGAGTTCGGGAGCACGTAGTCGTCGAACTCCTTGATCTCGATCTCGATCCCAGCCTCCGCGGCGAGGTTGTCGCGGACGTACTCGAGGATCTTGGCGTGTGGCACGGGGCTGGCCCCGACCCTCACCTTGGCCTTGTCCGACGATGTGCCGCCACCGCAGGCGGTCAGCATCAGGGTCGCGGCCAACAAGGCCGCCAGCAGGGACAGGTGTTTACGCATGATGGCTGCGTCCTTTCCGGGCCAACCACGAGTTGGCCGCTGTTGTCACGGTGCGTCGGTTCCTCTTCAGCGGTGATCGACGCGACGGATCACCACATCTCCCAACACCTGGATGAGCTGAACCATTCCCACGAGGATCGCGATGGTGATCAGCTGCACGGATGTCTCGAAACGCTGATAGCCGTAGTTGTAGGCGAGGCGCCCGAGACCACCGCCGCCGATCAGTCCCGCCATGGCGGAGTAGCCGACCAGCGTGACCACCGTCGTGGTGACGGCCGCCACCAGCGACGGCGCCGCCTCCGGCAGCAGCACCTTGGTGACGGTCTGCATCCGGGTGGAGCCCATGGCGTGGGCGGCATCCACCTTGCCGGGGTGGACGTCGCGCAGCGCCGATTCCACGAGCCGCGCGAAAAACGGCACGGCTCCTATGGTCAGCGACACGCAGGCCGCGATCGGCCCCACCGACGATCCGGTGAGCCACCGGGTGAAAGGGATGAGGCTCAGCATCAGGATGGCGTAGGGAATGGAGCGGGTGATGTTGGCGATGGTGGACAGGGTGATCGAGAGCACCGGGTTCGCCACGATCCCGCCGCGCTGGGTGACGAACAGCACCACGCCGAGCGGCAGCCCCAGGACAACGGTGGCGAGACTGGAGACGCCGACCATGATGAGGGTTTCGTAGATCGCGGGCACGAGGGCCCGGAGGATGTCGTCGAGGCTCAGTTCGAGGAGGATCATCGGTCGGCTCCGTTCAGCTCGGAGGTGGGGGTGCGTTTGGCATCGGCGCCGAGCTGGCGCAGGTATCCCACCACTGCGTCGGGGTCGGTTCCCTCCGGCACCCGGAGTCTCAGATGGCTGAAGGTGATCCCGGCCAGGTGCTCGACGCTGCCCGCGACGATCGGGATCGTCACCCCGAAGTGCTGCGATGTGAGCGCGACCACGGGGCGGTCGGCGGTGCTGCCGGATGCGAGCACATCGACGAGCTGTCCGCCGTTCTCGACGCTGGGGTCGTGGGGTGGGATTCCCAGCAGCGCCTGCGACAACGATCCGTCGAGGGTGCGGATCACCTCGGTGAGCGGCCCGGATTCGACGATCTGCCCCTCCTCCAGCAGCGAGACGGAATCGCAGATGCGTTTGACCACGTGCATCTCGTGGGTGATCACCAGAACGGCCAGATCGAGCTGGGAGCGCAGGTCGAGGATCAGGTCGAGGATCTCGTCGGTGGTTCGGGGATCGAGGGCGGAGGTGGGTTCGTCGCACAGGAGCACGGCGGGTTTGGTCGCCAGCGCCCGCGCGATACCGACCCGCTGCCGCTGCCCGCCCGACAGTTGCGCCGGGTAGGCGTTCGCCGCGTCCGCCAGCCCGACGAGCTCCAGCAGGTCGAGGGCGCGCTCCCGGGCGGAGGCCCGGCGTCCCTGGATCTCCAGGGGGTAGGTGACGTTGCGCCACACCGTGCGGGAGTCGAACAGGTTCGCGTTCTGGAACACCAACCCCAGGCGTCGGCGCGCGTTGCGCAGCGCGGTTGAGTGGACCTTGGTCAGTTCCACGCCGCCGATCTCGATCTTTCCCGAGGTGGGACGATCCAGCATGGCCAGGCAACGCACCAGGGTGGATTTTCCAGCCCCGGAGTGGCCGATGATGCCGTGGACGCTGCCATCGGGAACGGTCAGGGAGACGCCGTCGAGGGCGCGCACCTCGCGTCCGGACTGGTGATAGACCTTGTGCAGGTCGGTTACGGTGATCAAGAACCCTCCTGGATGGTTGGCGTGCTCCTCAGGGGCCGACACATTGCATCAACCCGGAAGACCTCACGTAAATTCCTGCACCCTCGTCACTGTCCGGTTCGGCGGTGTTCAGGCCCGTACCGCTGCCGCGACGGCCTCGAAGACGTCGCGGTCCAGTACGGCACCGATCCGGCGGACGTCGTCGGGGTCGATGCGGATGATCCGGTTGATGCGCACCTCGCTGGGACGCCGCTGGGGGTCCCACTCCCCCGTCCCGATGTCCATCCAGCGCCGCCCGCTGCGAGCCTCCTGGGCGGCGTCGCGGTCGTGGTCCTTGGATGTCAACAGCAGCCCGAGCAGCCACTCATGGTCGCGGCCGATGATCAGGACGGGGCGGTCCTTGCCCTCCCTGTGGTCCTCCTCGTAGGGCACCCAGGTCCAGACCACCTCGCCCGGATCGGCCTCCTTCCCGGGGGCCGGGGAGTAGGTGATCCTGGGGGTGCCCTTGAAATCGCCGGGGTACTCGCGGCGTCCCGATCCCCCGGTGCGACGGGAACCGGTCGGACGCCGCCCCGTGTTGCTGGATGTCCCCGTGGTACGCCTCCTCGTGCTGCGGCTCCGGCGTGACCTGTTCACGTCGGGTCTGAACTGGGCCACGAGGTCGCGAAGGATCCGTGACAGCAGGTCACCCAGCCAGTTGCTCATGGATTGAGCCTAGAGGGTCCGCGCACGAGCTGCGGGCGTGCGGGGAAGGTGTTGTGGAAAGAAGTCACGTCCCCGGGGCAACCGGGCTGTGGAATCCGCTGGTGACCTACGTTAGAGAGGCCCGCGCCCGTCCGATGGGGGGGTTCGGGCGGGCGCGGGCGTCCTTGGGTCCCGGCTAGCCGGGAGCCGGCGTCGCGGTCCGCTGCCCAGATGGGGGGAACAGGCTACGTCTCCTGCGCTCCGGCGAGGTATACGTTACAGCACTCACGGTTCACAAGGAAGCCAACCGCCCCGCGCGTTAACCGTGAATAATCCTTTCCACCCCGCCGCGTTAACCAAGGGCAATCCTTCCTGCCATCCCTTTGGCCCTCCCGAAGGGGCGTTCGCCTTTGTCAGGGAGCGTTTCACACCTTTGCCAAGGGCGGATTTCGCGCATCGAATGCGGTCCGTGTCGCGGCCTGGTCACCGCGCCGGCTCCAAACAGCGGGCTTGACGCCGGCGCCGAGATGTACCGGGTGCCGTTGGAGCCACCACGAGACCCCGGCGACGCGCCGAACCGCGAACGACTCCTCGCCGATGGTCCCCTGGGACCCTCGGCGCCCGGTTGTTCTCCGCGCATTGCTCGTTCCATCCCCCGGCCTCGCCCGTGGGGTCACCGCCAGAATGGCATGATTGCCACCATGTCTGACGCACCCCTGACCGGCACCGTCGCCCTGCTCGGCGACGCCCCCCTCGAGGAACTCATCGGGGTCGTGGAGGTACTCGCCCAGGAAGGAGTGGCGAACCTGTCGCTGCCCGTCGACTCCGCGAACCTCGAGGACCTCGTGGCCCTGTACGGCCAACGGATCAGGATCGGCGCGCACGGCCCGGTGAAAGCCCCTGCGACGCTGGCGACGCAGGGGGCGGATTTCATCCTCCCGGATTTCGTGACCCTGGACACCGCAACCGTCGCGGAGGCGCTCAAGCTTGCCTGCTACGCCACCGCCATGACCCCCAACGAAGTGGCAACCGCCCTGAGGATGCCCGTCACCGGCGTGCAGCTGCGTCCCGCGGAGGTCGTGGGCCCCCCCATGGCTGAGCACCTGCGGGAACTGGGACTGATCGACAGGACAATCCCGCGAGGCGGGTTGATCCCCTTCACGGCCAAGCAGTGGCTGAGCGCGGGGGCTCCCGCGGTGTGCGTGGGCCGGCACCTGCTCGGCGACGCCCTCAGAGGTGGAGACCTGGCTGCCCTCCGCGACCGCTGCCGCAGCCTCCGGAATTAGGTCGCGCCACGGGGCACGGGGATCCGTTCAGCCGACCTCGAGAAGGCCACCCACGGAGCTTCCTCAGATCCCGCGACGCGGTCTCGGCTCGCCTCCGCGACGCGGCTGCGGCTCCTGCGGCGGTTCCTCGTCACGTAGCCTGACCTGAGTGATCTCCGAGTCAGTGAAATCGTCCCAGTCCTCCCCGGGGGCACGCGGCTCGGGCGACGGGACGCCCTCACCCTCACGGAACCAGCCGAGCGGCATGGTCCGCGTCTCCTGCCGGGGCTCGACCCCCTCAGCGGCATCATCCCGAAGGGCCTGGTCGTCATCGGAGCTCAACCGCACCTCGGTCCCATCGTTGAGTTCCAGCTCCGGTTCAGGATCCATCGCGTCCTCCGGGAGCTCTTCATCGAGCAGTTCCCCGTCGCCGATCAGTCCGAGCGTCCCCTCGTCGGCCTCCCTGCGCCGGGAGCGGACGATGAGACCGAGCACCACCAGGGCGGCCGCCGCGACGGCGACAACGCCTCCTCCGATGAGCAGCCACAGCAGGGAATCGCCGCGGCTCTCGCTCTGCGCCGTCCCCGCAGACGGCGACCCGGTGCCGATGGGGCCGCGCGTACTGGCCGTCGGCGAGGGAACCGGCGGAGCCGCGCCCTGCGTGCTCTCCCCCTCGGTTGGGGTCGGACTGCTCGCGGGGGCGGGTGCTTCAATGGTGATCTGTTTCTCGGCCGACCCCGCCGGCAGACCGGCGGCACCGACGAAGGTCGCGACCAGCTTCCCCTCCCCGACTGCGGCAGTTTCCGGGATCTCCACGTAGCCGTCGAAGTTTCCGTTCGCATCGGTTTGGAGGGTGTAGTCGGAAAGCGCGGCGCCGTCGTAGGAGAAATTCACCAGCGCACCCGAGACCGGCCCGCCGGTGGCGGCCTTGACACTACCCGTCACCCTGACGGGGTCGCCCGGGGTCGCGCTCGCCGGTTCGACCTCCAGGGTGACCGCTGTGGCGCTCTGCCCCGCGAATTCGATCCGTGAACTCTGTGACGTCGGGGCATACTGGTCATCCCCCGCATAGGCGATGACGAGGTCCTGGGGACCGGAAAGTTTGTCGGCCGGAACGTTGAACTCCATGGCGAAGGCGCCGTCGCCTCCGCTGGTAACGGTTTGCAGCGGTTGCCCCGCGACGCTGGCGGTCAGCTGCCCGCCGCCCACACCCTGTCCGGAACCGTCGAGCAGAAGGCCCTGTACCCTGACGTGCCCCGTGGTGTCCGCGTCGACGTTGGTCTGGATCCGCGTGGGGGCCGGGTCCGCCCGGGCGTTGAGGCCCGGTAGGGCCAGGGCCAGCAGGACTGCCAGGAGCAGGCTCAGAGCCGTTCGTCTCGCCTGCAAGGTCGGTGAACTCATTCGGTTTCCTTTTCAGGAGGGTCCTGTGCAGATTACCGGGAAGGGTCACAGGGTGTCATGGCGCCTGTACCACCAACGCCGGACCCTGGGGTGAGCGTTTCTGCCGCGGGCTCACGCCCTTTCACCCCCAACAGCCGCCGACACCCCGTCGCCAAGCCCGCTATCCAGCCTACCGTCTGCCCGCTCCATCCCAGAAGCCGTATTGAGGAGATGGGATGACGTGAACTTTCGGACATGGGATGATACTTCCGACACCCACTTCAGTGGTACATGGTTTGTACAAACCGCAACCACAACCTATCCTGAGAGAAGTTCAGGTATTTCTAAGAAATGAGGGGATCCATGGCAAAGGCACGACGCGCCTTCCTGGAGGAGGACGCCCAGGACGTCCTCGACATCACCCCTCCCGCCGTCACTTCCCCACGACGGGAGGCAAAACGACCGCGCATCCTCGGCAGGATGCTCGCACCCATCGCGCTGTCGGGCCTGGTTGTCGCGGGCTCCTTCGCGATCGCGAGCAGAGGCAACTCCGACAAGGTCGCCGACCCGAGCTACCAGACCACCGACCTCGGCGTGAGCCGCGGAGGAGAACGCGCCCCCTTGGTCTCAGCGTCCCCGTCCGGTGACACCGAGACCAGCAGCCCGGCTCCGCTGCCGACTCCGACCGAAACCCCCGAGGCAACACCAACCGAGACCACCCCCGCCGAGGAAGCCACCGCCACCCCGTCCCCGACCAAGACCTTCGATCCCTCCGAGCTCGGCGAGAAAACAGGCGAGATGTACATCGCATCCTCGGCCAACGTGCGCACCGGTCCCGGATCCGATTACGACGTACGAACCACACTCGACGCGGGGCTGGCCGTGACGGTGACGAACGTCACCTCGAACGGCTGGCAGCAGATCTCCTACAAGGGCCGCGCGGGCTGGGTGAAGTCCGATCTGCTCACTTCCAAGAAACCCGAGGCCTCTTCCTCATCCCCCTCCAGAGAATCCGGCGGCTCCGGGTCCGGCGGAGGCGCTTCCTCCGGCGGCACCTGTTCGTCCTCCTCGGCGAAGAGCATCGAATCCGGGCTCACCTCGAAGTCGATCTCCGTGCTCCACGCCGTCTGCGCGGCTTTCCCGGACGTGAAGTCCTACGGCGGCTACCGCAACGACTCCGGGTATCACGGCCAGGGCCGGGCCATCGACGTGATGGTCTCCGGCGACCGGGCCTGGGAAATCGCTCGCTGGCTTCGCGAGAACGCCAGGAGCCTCGGCGTCATCGAGGTCATCCACGCCCAGAAGATCTGGACCACACAGCGTTCCTCCGAGGGCTGGCGCTCCATGTCGGACCGCGGGTCGGCCACCGCGAACCACTACGACCACGTCCACATCTCCGTCGGAGGCTGACGATCACCTTCCCCGACCTCCCCCGCAGGGAGCAACCGGCTGCGCTTCGTCTCGTCGCCCACCATTCCGCTCGCCACGTCCGCGGAGAGCAGCGGGTGACGCACCCAGCCGCCCTCCCCCTGCCCGCTACCGCCACGAACCGCAGCTGACCGGTTGCTCAGGAGAACCCGTTGAACGCGTACAGTCGCCATGACGCCCCTCGGCCGTCGCGCCATTCACGCTCCAGGGTCGCGACCCCGCAGCCGTCCTCATAGATTCCCGGGAACCGGAGCGCCACCGCGTCGGCGGTCGAGGACGCCGGGTCGGTCACGAGGGCGTAGCGGACCCTTCCCTCGACGGGGTTGATCAGTTTCTCCTTGAAATCCCGGTCCGGGGTGATGACGAACTGTTTGGGTTTCCTGCTGGCCAGGACGATGGGGAAGGAGTAGGCGACATCCGTGATCACGCTGCCCTCGGGCAGATCCAGGGAATCGAGATAGGCCGCCACCTGATCCTGCATGACGTACTGACCGCCTCGGGCGACCGAAAGAGCCAGGTTCTCCTCCCGGGCCAGTCTGGAATTCAGTGATGCCCACCACGCAAGGGGAAGGGGGGCGAGGGTGGCGATCAGCACCGTCCAGGCCGCGATCCTCCGAAGCGCCAGACGCCCCGCTCCCTCCCGCAGGGCGGCCAGGATGTATCCGGCCATCACCACCCCCCAGGGAATCGCCATGAGCTGGAATCGGAGCCACCCGAAGGACGATCCGCTCATGAAGGCCCACTCGTCGAAGGCCAGGACTCCGCCCAGGACGGCGGCGGATCCGAGCACACCGGCATCCCGCTGCAGTGCAGCGATCACCATGGCGATGACCACGAACAGGAGCGCGAAGGGAGCCACCGCGAACAACTGGGTACCCAGGTAGGCCAGGATCCCCTCGAGGTTTCCGCCCGTGACCTTGTCGATGGCTTCCCGGGCGCTGGTGACCTGCGCCGTGTTCCCGTACAGGGATGTGTAGGTCTCGAACCACGACCCCGCCACCAGACGCGAGGCCAACGCCCACGCCCCGAAGGATGCGGCGAAGGGCCCACCGACCAGGAAACAGTCCAGCAGGAAGGTCGTCCTGGCCCGTCGCCCTCCCCTGGAACGCCACAGGCTGAGGCCGAGGACGACGAGAACGGTCATGAGCGCAGCCGCCACCGCCTCGTAACGCACCAGATAGGCCAAGCCGAGACCGAAACCGGCGTGCGCGAGATGCCAGGGATCGTCCTCCCGAAGCCAGCGCGTCAGATGCAACGTCGTGTAGAGAGCGACCGCCAGGAGCATGGACTCACTGGCCCCTGTGGAGGCCGAGAGCAGGATCAGCGGCTGGATGGCCAGGATTCCCGTCAGGACCATCCCGGCGCCCCGCCCCACCCCGAACAGGGCGAGAAGCCGGCGGGCGGACACCATCGCCAGAGCGCCGCAGATTGCCGAGACGATGACCCCGGCGAACGCCTTGGAGGCCAGCACGGGGATCAGGGGCGAGAGCAGGAGGAGGGGGATCGCCGCCAGCGATGGCAACGGGTTCCAGACGAACCCGATGGCCGCCAGGTGGGGGTCCCGGCTGAAAACCACGTAGTAGCCGTTGGCGACCCGGCTCATGGAGTCGGGGAAGATGATGTCCTGGCTGATCAGCCAGGCCCCGACCCCCAGGTAGAGCACCAACGCGAGGATGGCCACGAGCCAGTCGTCGGATATCCGGCGACGCCCGTTTTTCTCGTCCTTCATCTTCACGTCCTTCATCGCGCACCACCCGGCTCAGGGGCCGCCTGGACGGGTTCTTTCTCGAGCGGCGGTGGACCGGTCTTCGCGTGAAGACCGTGTGCCGTCTTCTCCCAGTAGGAGGGGTTGCGGATCAGTTGCACGACGGCCTTGACCGCGGCGACCCACATCAGCAGCCAGTACCCGGGTACCAGTAACGCAGCCACCAGCAGGTCGGGACGTTCCATGACACGGGCCACATACAGGCTCATGTACATGACGGCGAGGTTGCCCACCAACATGCACATCAACCCCAGGTGGTAGATCCCGGGTGGGAACAGTCCGGCGACGATCGGGGACTGGGATGTGAACCAGATCAGGGTGAGAATCCAGAACACACCGTTGAGGGCGCTGAGCAGGGGGGTTCCGGCGATGAAGATGGCCATGTCCGCCACAGCCCGCCATCCGAGCTGCCTGGTGACCAGGCGCGGCGAGCGCATGTGCACCAGGAAGGTTTGCAGATAGCCCTTGTACCAGCGGCTCCGCTGCCGGATCCAGTTGATCAGGTCAGGGTTGGCCTCCTCAAGGGTCGTGGAATCGAGCACGCCGACCTTGTATCCGGCCCTGTGCAGCCGGAGCCCCAGGTCGGCGTCCTCGGTGACGTTCCACGGATCCCATGCACCCACGACCTTGAGCGCGGCGACCCGGAAATGGTTCGAGGTTCCCCCCAGGGGGATAGGGGCACAGATGTCCACCAGGCCCGGCAGGATGTTGCTGAACCAGGTGCCGTAGTCGAGCGTGAACCAGCGGGTGAGCAGGTTCTGGCGTGAGTTGTAGAAGCCCAGGCGGGCCTGGACGCAGGCATAGGCAGGGCCCAGGCGGTGCAGTGCGATGACGGCTTTGCGCAGCTGGAGCGGGTCGGGCTGGTCCTCGGCGTCGTAGATGGTGCACAGCTCTCCTCGCGACGTGAGGAGGCCAAAGTTGCACGCCTTCGGTTTCGTCTGCGGATCGGCCTTCGGCACCCGGACGACCGTCAGGTGCGCTCGGGGCCTCAGTCTGCTGGCCGCGTCGATCGTCTCAGTGTCACCGGACTCCAGCAGAAGCCTGATGTCCAATTTGTCCCGGGGATAGTCGATACGCTCCAGGGCCTCCACCAGCTCTCCGATGAGTGGCTCTCTGAAAACCGGGACCAGCACCGTGTAGGTCGGAAGCTCGCTCTCCGGAAATGACCGTGCCTCCTCGTCGCTGATCTTTATCAGCTGCCCTCCCCTGGCTCCGCGTTTGAATATCAGAAGGCGGAAAACCAGCGCCCAGAGGTATGAGCAGGTCAACAGCCCGATCAACAGGACACCGGTGATTCCCGGGGCAACAATCAGGCCGGCCAGGAGAACAAGAAAGCAGATGACCAGAAGCACCCGCTGCCAACGGGCCAGCACCGCATGGGCTGAGTACTTGGGGGAACGGTACTCCAAGGCATGGCAGGCCACATCAAGCGCCTGGTCGGGAGCTACGAATTCTGAATCGGGGAAAGGCGCAGGGGCTTCTCCGGGCGGAAGGAGCGCGCCCTGGCCGAGGGCCTCAAGGTGGTCGACGCCTCCGCCTTCGCCCTGTGCCGCGACAACGGCCTGACCATGCGCGTCT
>ERZ772967.2861-NODE-2861-length-10849-cov-2.714378_pt1 | contig 10849 bp, 8 predicted proteins | sample MGYA00511677_ERZ772967 | MGnify/ENA primary metagenome ERZ772967 (study PRJEB29015, sample SAMEA2737931) | human oral metagenome | biome: human oral; feature: human-associated habitat; material: dental | place: China | collected 2146 ...
AGTGTATCTAATCCGTTCTAGTGAAAAAACGCGTTAGTGAGCGGCTCGCTAACTTGTTTTCAAGTAAAAAATCATTAGTGAGCCGCTCGCTGATAAATCTTTGCGTAAAAATGATTATTTGAGGGTGCCCTCCTGATAGAATTGCAGCAGTTTGATGTTGAGGATGGCTAAATATTTGCTCTGTAGCTCGTTTTGCTGCGCTTTGAGCAGGTTGTCTTTGCCCGTCATGAGATCCACGATATTTTTTAGCCCCAAACTGAATTGTTCGTTGAGCAAGTCATAGCTTGTCTTGGCGCTCTGCGCGGTGATCTGCGCCGCTTTGAACATGTTTTGGTTGTTGTTGGCCTGCAACCAATAGTTTTCTATCGTTGCGTAGAGCGCCGTTTGCTTGTCTTTGAGCTCGAGCTGATAGTTGAGTTGCTGCAATCGGGCTTTGTTGACGGCTGTGGTCGTTTGGCGATTGTCAAACAGAGGCACGCTGATGCTCACACCGGCGCCGAGCCCAAAGTTGTTTTTGAGCTGCGTTCCCCAGGCTTTGTGGCTCATCGTGGTGGTGTTGGCATTGGCTCCGGCATTCAAACTAATGGTGGGTTGCCGCATGGCTTTGGCTATCTTGATGCTCAGGTTGCTGCTCTCAATGCCCAATTCGGCATTCTTAATCTCGGGGCGATGGGCCACAGCCTGCTGATAGACGTTGTTGAGTTGAGGGATGAGTGCCAGCGCCATGTCGTCGGTGGTTTGGGGGGTGACAACTTCGAAAGGCTCGTTGTTGGTGAGTTGCAACAGCTGTTTGAGCTGGCGTTTATAGTCTTTCAATGCACTCTCGGCCTGCACCACGGCATATTCATCCTGCGCGCGTTGCGACGTGAGCTGCGCCAAATTGGCTTTGCTCATTTTCCCCACGTTGACCATCTCTTGCCCTCGCTCCTCGTTTTTAATGCTTGTGGCGAGGCTCTCTTGATTCACTTTGATGGCCTCGGTGGAGTAGAGGATTTGCACATAGAGTTGTGCAATTTGCTCGATGAGCGCGTTGGCCGTGGTGGCCGAGTCGAGTTTGGCTTGCTTCTCGGCATATTGGTTGAGTTTGATTTGGTTGCGGTTGCGGTTGCCGTTCCAAAGCATCAGATTGGCGCTCACACCATAGCTGCCGTTGTAGAATGTCTTGTCGACGCTGGTTTGCACGCGGCTTCCGGCTACCATATAGCTGCCCACTTCGGGCCATGGCGTGTAGGAGACGTTGTGCGAGGTGTTGAAAGCTAACGAAGGGAGCAGTGCCGCCTGACTCTCTTTGATGTTTTCGTGCGCGTTTTTAACGTTGAGCTGCGTTTTCAGCATGTTGATGTTGTTTTGCAACGCATAATCGATGCAGGCTTGCAGCGACCATGTTTTGGCCGACAGCTCCATGGGGATTGTGGCAAGCGCAACGCCTAAGCCGAGTAGTTTCCATTTTTTTCCCATTCGATAAACTATTATTTGGTTATTATTCATTCGTTGATTAGATGGTGAACAGGTCAAAAAGGTTTAGTGGACCTTTAATTTCTTAACATCTTTTAGTTTCCGCTTTCTTATTTAGTTCCGCTCCTATCGGGAAAGGCTTTGCAGGCGCGCAATGTATTTGCCGAGGATGTCGAACTCGATATTCACCAGGCTGCCTTTGTGCATGTCGCAGAAGTTTGTGTGCTCCTTGGTGTAAGGAATGATGGCCACGGTGAATGTGTTGGCCGTGGGTTCGCATACGGTGAGCGAAACGCCGTTCACCGTAACCGAACCTTTGTCGACGGTGAAATAGCCCCGCTGTGCCAGCTCCCTGTTTGCTGCATACTCAAAGGTGTAGTAGGTGCTGCCATTGGCATCGCGCACGGCAATGCAGGTGGCGGTTTCGTCAACATGTCCCTGCACGATGTGCCCATCCAATCGGCCGTTCATCAGCATCGAGCGTTCGATATTCACTTTGTCTCCAACGTTGAGTTGCTGCAAATTCGAACGAATCAGCGTTTCTTTCATGGCTGTCACGGTGTAGGTGTCGCCGCTGATGCGAACCACAGTTAAGCAAACGCCGTTGTGTGCCACGCTTTGGTCGATTTTCAAGTCTTGCGCAAACGAGCAGCGCAGCGTGAAGTGCATATTGTCTTGTTCTTGCTCTATGGCTACGACGGTAGCCATTTCTTCGATGATGCCGCTAAACATTGTTGTTTTATTTTGAGGATTTAAAAAAGAAAAAAGGGGTTGCCCGATGATGTGATGAAACTCCGAGTAAATCATTATTTGAGTGTTTACCGCCTTTGTAATCCACCGGTCTGCGAGAGACTTCACTTCAAAGAAGCTTTATGTGGCCCGCCATTAGCAAGCAAAACGTGCTCGGTTTTCAATATTATTTGATGAGTATCCCAATCGAATCGGCACAACCCCTATATCTTTCTTGTTTAAAATTGTTATCGATTTTGTTGTATGCAAAGGTAAGTTTTTTCGTGGAAACTGCAAACAAAAGCTTAGAATCTTTTCACGATGACGAAGGCAATGTGGTGGCTCACATCGGCTGCATTAAGGGTGCGTAGCTGATAGACTCCGTCGGCGATGCCTTGCATGTTGATTATATTGTTGCGCACGCTGAGCGTTTGAAGTAACGTGCCGTCGAGGGCGGAGAGCGTGAGCAGTCCTTCGTTTGCATCGTAGTTGTCGGGCATGCGCAGCGTGTTGCCTGTGCACAACAGCGCATCGCTGGCAGGCGGAGTTCTCTTTTCGTTGCATTGCGTGGGCTGGCTCTCGTTGCCATATCGGTCCATTGCCGTGAGGGCGTAGTAGCGTTGGTTACCTGCAGGAATATTGAGCTGCGCACTTGCGTGACGCACGAGCATCAGGTTTTCGGCCTTCTCTGTGTCGACCGGCCATTGCTCGCTGCTATATAGATTATAGGTGCAGCCTGGTTGCGCCTGCCATGTGATTTGCGTGGCCGTTGTGTGCACGTCTGAGGGTGCAGCGGGCTGTTGCTGTACGCGCCATGTCAGTGCGGGCTGTAGGGCAGGAGTTGCATCAATGTCGTCGGCAGTGGCGGTGTAGATGCCCTTAGTATTGTCGGTGAAAAACTTGCTGCGGAAGTAGGCATGCCCCATACCGATGTGGCGTGCCACCAGCATTTCGCGGGTGATGTCGGTTAAAGGCCAATTTTTCTCCTGCGGCGCCATCATGTAGATGCCCAAACCCGGCACAACAATCTTGCCTTGCGCCTGTTCTTGCCAGTCGAGGGCGAAGGGATAAAAATGGTTGCCTTTGAAATACATCATGGGATAGAGCTCGTCCATAAGTCCGTCGGCGAGCCACTGTTGCGCATTCTGCAGCACACGTGCGTAGGCATTCCAACCATGACTCCAATAGCGGGGTAAGTCGTTGGCCTTGCCGATGGGCGAACAGCTCATGCGCACCCAGGGCTTGAGGGCTTTTACGGCGTTGGATGCGGCTGTGACGATGTTCGTGATGAACGTGCGGCCTTGGTCGGGCTTCACCTTGATGTTCCAGGTCTCGGGATAGCGGATGTAGTCTAAGTGGATGCCGTCAACATCATATTTGCTGACAATTTCTTGGCACAACTTGGCAATATGGCTGGCCGTTTGTGGCTTTTCGGGATTCATATAACCCTCGTCGCCAATCTTCACAATGAGTTGCGGGTAGCGCTGTCGCAGTCGTTTGCAGCCCAATCCGTTCCATTTCCCCACGGGAATCGACACGAGCCATGCTTGCACCGCCATGCCGCGTTTGTGGCATTCATCGATGGCAAATTGCAAGGCGTCGTAACCGGGTGATATGCCCGGAACACCACTGAAGCAACCATCCCAAGGCTCATAGTCCGAGGGATAAATCACTGTTCCGCGGATGCGCGTCTGTAACAAAATGGTATTGACACCCGCCGCTTGGAGTTGGTCGAGCATCGTTTGGAGTTCGGCTTGCTGCTTCGCCATCGACCGCTCGCCCTGCGCATAGTTGTGTGGCCAGTCTAATCCGCCGATAGTGGTGAGCCACACGGCGCGCACCTCGCGTTTGGGCTGTGCTTGAATGGCAAGCCCGATAAGCATGCTTAAAACAAGCGTGCACCAAAATCGTCTAATCATTGTTTTCAAAATGTGAGGTGGGGGATTTAGCGTGTAGTAAAACTGTTGTTGCGATAGCTCAGCGCAGCACCGATGGCTGTGCAAAACTCGCTGTGTTTGGGAATGTGGAAGCGCACGTTGTAGAGCTTCTCCATGGCATCATAGACCTCACGACATTGGGGCAGCAACGTGAGGTTGCCAATGAGCACAAAATCTTTGATGCCGCTTTCCAAACTGCTCAGGATGGTGCTCGAGCCCACGGCCTGCAGCACCATGTAGATGAGTCCGATGGCGATGTCTTCGCGTGAGGCATTGGTTTTGGCGTTGCTGAAGAGGCTCGCCGTGGCGCTCATCGGCAGTCCGGGAAGCGGATGGGCACTGATGTCGCCAATGAGCAGATTGATTTTCGAGATATCGCCGGCCTTAGCCAGTTCGGCCACTTGCTTGATATCGTCGGTCTTGAGCATGATGCGACTCAGCCCCTGCAAGGTACCGCCGCCAATGCCTGTGCCACCGATGTGGCGGATGTTATCGCCGTCGCACTTCACGAGACTGGTGCCCGTGCCCATGCTCACGACAATCATCTTCTCCAACCCGCTTTCGTAGCGTGCCCCCAATCCGTCGGCGACAAATTCCTGCGCTTTGGCCGTGGGCAGCCCGTAGATGTCTTCGTCAATATAGGCCGCCCCCACTCCCGTGACCATCACTTGCGCCACATCGCCCAGTTGGATGCCATTGTTGTGCAGATATTTTCCGAAGGCGCCATAAAGCGACGTGATGGGGTCGGTGGCTCTGATTCTGAACGGATTGAGCACGGTTCCTTCGGTGTTGATACCCACGATTTTGGTGGTGCTGATGCCCACATCAATACCGATGACGATACCCGTATGGAGGTGTTCTGTGGCATTACGCATGATGTTCGGGCACTATGCCTAAGAACACAACGTCTTCGGCGGTGAGGTTTTTATAGTTGTGCTGATGGCCCATGGGACAATAGTGCAGTTGGCCGGCACGGACAATCTCTTTCTGCTCGTCGCAAGTCACAGTGAGTTCACCTTGAATCACATAAATCATCTCGCTGTTGCTGCCGTGCAGGTGTGTACCGGCCGAAGCCTGCGGCTTGAGTACATTGCGCATGATTTTCACCCGGTCGTCGGCAAAGCCGGCCATGTCGAGCTCGCCCTGTCCACCCTTGAAGCCATTGATGGTCTGCACCGTTATTTTATCGAAATCAATCACCATAATATCTTATCTGTATTTGAATTTGTGGGAGCAAAGGTAATAAAAAAATGCGGGGTGGGGTAATACGATACCTTGAAAAAGGGTTGGATGTATGCTTCGTCCGTGGGCGGCACATTGTTTTTCTCGAAAATGGTTGTTCCAACCCCTTGGAACGTTTGTTTTTCTCAAAAATGGATGAGAACGGTGAGTGGTTTCGCTTGTTTTTGGTGAAAACGGATGAGAACGGTGGGTGGTTTCGCTTGTTTTTAGCGAAAACAGATGAGAACGGTGGGCGAGTTCGCTTGTTTTCGGTGAAAACAGATGAGAACGGTGGGTGGTTTCGCTTGTTTTTGGTGAAAACAGATGAGAACGGTGGGCGAGTTCACCTTATTATATTATAGCCGTGCCGGCCAGATTTGCTTTGCGCAAAAAAATCAGGAGGCATGCATCAAACGCATGCCCCCATCATTATTAAGAGAGTTATAAAGTTAGGGTGAATTATTATTTCGAATAGAAAATGGAGATGGCTTCGACGAGCCCTTTATAGGTGGTTTTTGCAGCGATGAGTGTGAGCTGATCACCTTCGGCCACGTGGAGCGTGCCAAACTCGCCTTTCTTTCCGCCCCAGCCCGTGGCCACACCATAGACATAGACGTTGCCGGTGGCATCGGTGAGGGCGAAGTTGCCATATTGGGTGAGATCGAACTTGGTGTTGGCCTCGGTCGACTTGCCCACCGTTCCCTTAATCATGTAGTAGGTGTCTTTGCTGTCGGGCTTTGCGCGGAAGTCGGCAATCGACACTTGTTCCACCTTTTTATGCTCTTCGATGGTGGCTTTCACCATTTGCGGGGTGGCGTTATATTGGCCGCGCTCGCCCACGAGGGTGACGATGTCGCCCACTTTCACACCCTGGGTTTGGAAGTCTTTTGCCTTATAAACAAAGACGCTGCCCGAGTGGTCTTTGAGGGTGAAATTGCCCTTCGTAGCATCTTTAACATCGGTCACAATGCCCGCGATGCGATATTGCGTGCTACCCACAGCCGCTTTGTTGAATGCATCAATGGTGGCTGCAACGATGGCTCCCGTTTGCACCAACTGGGTTTGTGCGGTATAGGTTTTGCCGCCTTCAGTGGTGCGGAACGTAAGGGTGGTGCTTCGGTCGCCGCCGGTATTGGGCTGTGCGGTGAATTGCACGGTCGTTTTGGTCGCGGTGGACTGGATACCACTGATGGCGAGCCAACTTTTGGCATCGTTGGGAATATCAACCGAAACGCCTTGCCCCTTGCAAACCAAGTGGGCCGTGAAAGTACCGCCGGCTACGGGGAGCGTGTCGTTTTCAACGGCATCGACCTTGATGAGCGACTTTTTCACGCTGATGAAGGTGGCATCTTTGAGCTGTCCCACGCCGTTGTAGGTGGAGCGTGGCCCTTCGACGGTCACTTCGTCGCCTACTTCGATGTTAAACGACTTCCAGGCATAGTTGCCGCCGGCATCTTTCGTACCGTAGACGTAGAGCTGGCCGGTGCCGTCGTTGAGATAGAAGTTGCCATAGGTGGTGTTGTTGATGGAAACGCAGGTCCCGGTGACGCGATAGCTCTTGTTGTCGACGCCCGCGAGGACTGCGGCACAGGTGGCTTTCGAAACGGTAGGCAGACCTTGAATGACGTTGATGTGCTGCGTTTCGCCGTTCGATGTAACAATCACTTCGGCCGTGCGACCGTCTAAGGATGCCGGTGCGGTGAACGAGATTTGGGTCTCGCCGGCGTGGCCCGTGGTGGGCGAAACGGTGAGCCATTCCACCTTATTCTTTTTGGTGGTCACCTTCTCGAGTTTCCAGTCGCCCGCCGCATGGAGTGTGATGGTTGCGGTTGCCCCCTTTTCGGCAATCGAAACATACGACGAGGAGACGTGCAGGCCATCAAGTTCGGTAATTGAATTGTCTTTGCTGCAGGCCGTGAAGAGCGCAATCGAAGCGCACACGGCGGTGACAATGCTTATTATTCTTTTCATTATTATCAATTTCGTTTAGTTGAAGAAATATTTTATGCCAATCGAAGCGTTCCAGCACTGGCCGATGGTGTGTTGCGGCACAAACAGCTGGGTTGAGCCATTGATGGAAGCCGGCGTAGACCAAGTGGCATATCCGCTGGCGTCGACTCCTTCGTATTTCAGCACCTTCAGCTCTTGACCGATTTGAGGATTGAGGTATTTCATCACGCCCCAACTTGAGTTGAACAGGTTCATGAGGTTTTTGATGTCGAAACTCAACTGCAAAGTGTGCTTGGTGCTGCCAAGGTTGAGTTTGAAATCGTGCTTGTAGCTGAAGTCGATTCGGTGGACCCATGGGGTGTAAACACTGTAGGGCTCGGCATATTCGCCTTGATGATTTTTGAGCGACTTGTTGGCGTGCACAAAGTCCATGAAACGTTTGCGGTCGTCGGCGGTTTTGAAGCGGAAGTCGCCATTGGCCACTTGCTCATCGGTTGGAATGTAGATGGCATCATAGAGATAGCCGTCGCCGTTGACATCGTTGGTAGCCATGTAGCTGTAGTTGTAGCCGCCACGCCATGTCTCATAGATGAAACTATAGTGGTTGCCGCTCTTGTCGTGGATAGACGCCGAAGCTACGAAGCGGTCGGGGGTCACATATTGCGAATTGTGGAGCTTGATGTAGTTCGCACCCTCTACGGTCGGAATATAGGTGAAGGCCGATTTCGCATTAGAGCCCGGCATCCCCGTGATTTCCTTTGAAACGGTGTGTGTATAGGCGCCCATGAGGTTGAGCCATTCGACAGGCTGTGCATTGAACGAAAGATTGAACGACCATCCATAGCCCTTGCTGGTATTTTCGAGCACGAAAGCGCTGGGATTGGTCGATGCACCGGCGGGATAAATGGGACGATTGTCTACGCCGTTGAAACGAGCGAAGCCACCCACGTTGGGAATGCTCCAGTCTGCAATCTTAACAGCATTGATGGTTTTGTTATAAATACCTTCGGCCGTCACAGTGAGGGGGAACGAAACTGGCACCTGATAGTCTACAGCCAACGAGGTTTTCCATACTTGTGGCATCTTGAACTTGGGGTCGACGGCAGCAATCTGCGAGGGTACCGAACCCGTTTCGGGCGAGATGGTAGATGGGAAAATCTTTTGTCCGCTGGCATTGGTCATGTTGACGAGCTTATTGTAGAGGGCTTCGATGGTAGCTTTGCCGTTGGCGTCGGTCACCAAACCGCCGGCAAAATCATTCATCGAGTAACCGAGTCGGCTACCATTGCGTGCATTGAGTTGTGCCTGATACTGCACCATGCCGCTGTTGGTGGGCATGTTGGTGAAGAACACCAAGGGTAGACGACCAGAGAAGAAGCCCGTTCCTCCGCGCAGTTTGAGGGTTTTATTGCCTAAGACATCGTAGGTGAACCCAATGCGGGGCGACACCGTGAGACTTGACGAGGGCCATTTGCCCGTGTCGATGTGGCGGCCGTTGTAGTCGAGATTGTAGATGGCGTTGTTGCGCATCAAGTCGCTATTGTTGAAGAACAGACCATCGAAACGCACACCATAAGTGAGTTTCAGCTTGTTGTTTACTTGCCATTCGTCTTGCCCATAGATGCCCAACGTGTTGAACTGCACGCGCGAGGTGGGATTCTTTTCACCGTTGTAACCATAGGTGAGGCAGACGATTTCGGGTGCAGCACCCGTGAGGAAGTCGTTGACACTGGCATAACGATAATAGCCCGTTCCGTTGCGCATATAGGAGTTGTCGGCCATTTGATGTTCGAACTTCATGCCGGCTGTGATTTTGTGGTTGCCGGTGAAATAGGTCACATCGTCCTTGATATTCCAAATCTTGTTGTGCACCGCATTGTTGTGGGTAAAGAGTTCTTCGCCGAGCGACATGTAGTTGCTGGTGGTGCCCGTTCCGTCTAAGATGTCGATGAAGGGGAATGGGGAAGAGTTGGTGAAACGCTGGTCGTCGAGTTTCGAATAAGTCGCCAGGAATTGATTGGAGAGTTTCTCACTGATGCGGCTGTTCAAGTCGAATGTAAACGAGTGTACGAGGTTGTCCATGGCATACATAGAGTTGGCAAAAGCCATGGAGTGGTCGGATGTGCGGGCAAAAGCCGATGACGGACCGCCATCCATCGACGACATGTTGGGTGCATTCCAACCGCGGTTCTTGGTGTAGTTATAGCGCAGTGCCAAGTGGTGCTTGTTGGTGATGTTCCAGTCTAAACGTGCCAGGATTTTGTAGTTGGTTTCGTCGGCCGGGAAGTTGGTGTACGACCCGGTGTCGTAGCCATAGCGTGTGGCAACATATTGGGAAACGCGCTCCATGTCGGCAATCTTTGTGCGCGAGATATAGTTGTTAGCGTTGGCCACTCCGTCGGCCGATGCACGCCAGCGGTTGGCAATGGTGGGCGTTTGAATGGTTTCGCCGTTGACGAAGAAGAACAACTTGTTTTGAATGATTGGACCGCCGAGGGTGAAACCATAGGTGGTGCTGCGGTCGGTGTTACGTGCACCGTCGATGGCCAGTTTGTCGACAGCATCGCCGCGCAGGTTTTCGTTGCGGTGGTAGATGTAGGCACTGCCTTTGAAGGTGTTTGTTCCCGATTTGGTGATGGCATTCACGCCGCCGCCGATGAAGTTTGTCTGGCGCACATCAAAGGGTGAGATTACCACTTGCAGTTCGTCGATGGCATCAATCGAGATGGGATTGCCGCCGCCGGGAAGTTTCGAACTCAAGCCGAAGTTGTTGTTGAAGTTGGCACCATCAACGGTGAAATTGGCTGTTCGGCCGTCAGATCCGGCAAAGAACATGCCGTTGCCACCATAGGGCGAGAGACGCGTTACATCGGTGATGCTGCGGCTCACGGTGGGCAGGTTCACAATCTGACTGTTGTTGATGTTGGTTGAAGCACCGGTTTTTTCGGCGGCAAATTTCGAGGCCGTTGCGCTCACCACCACTTCGCCCAGCACGGTAGCGTCTTCAGAGAGCTGCACGTTGAGGTTGTAGACTTCGCCCAACTGCAACTGAATGCCTTTGTAGCTTTTCGATTGGTAGCCGATGTAACTCACGGTGACTTTGTAGGGACCGCCCGTGCGCATGCCTTGAATGTTGAACCTTCCATCGGTATTTGTCACAGCAGCATAGCGTGTGCCCGACGGTTCGTGGATGGCTTGCACGGTGGCGCCGACGATATCTTCGCCCGTGCCTTGCAGACTAACCTTACCACTCATGGAAGAGGTGGTAACTTGTGCCATGACCGTCGTTGCGCACAACAGCATCAGGCTCAATAGGAGATGCAATTTCTTTTGCATAGTTTTAACTGAAATTTTAAGAATAGGTTGTGGGGATGAACCCCGATTTGACTAAGTTGGTGCAAATATAATTAAAATATATAAAAGGTAGTCCCTCGCGCATGTTAAATCTTTCAGTTGGTGGCGAAATAACACTTTTACGATGGGTAGGGTTTTATGAGAATGGCTATTCTCGCTCATTTTTCTCAAAAAACGTTTGAGAAACACCCGTATCTCGCATG